>Ga0209640_10004126_pt1 | contig 12771 bp, 9 predicted proteins | sample RifCSP10_1_FD_184018 | JGI IMG/M metagenome (GOLD analysis project Ga0209640, IMG submission 184018) | Soil microbial communities from Rifle, Colorado - Rifle CSP2_sed 10_1 (SPAdes) (version 2) | ecosystem: Environmental > Terrestrial > Deep subsurface > Rock core/Sediment | place: Rifle... | reverse complement strand
GCAAGAAGAATTCGCCAAGGCTTGGGAAAAAGTGGACGTGCTTGTTTCTCCAACCCTGCCGGCCTTGCCGCCGGTGATCGGAGAGCTGTACGTCCAGTCGGGTGATTTTCGCGAGCACGTGATTGACGCTTTCCTGCGGTTCAACATCCCCTTTAATCTCACCGGTCTACCTGCTATCTCGGTTCCGTGCGGATTCAGCCAGGCAGGCTTGCCCATTGGCATGCAGATCGCCGGCCGGCCGTTCGGAGAAGAAACCATCCTGCGCGTCGCGCATGCCTTTGAAGCGCAGACAACGTGGCACCTTCAACACCCCCTTCTCTGAAGCTCCCTTAGGAAAGTTGATCCCGGACCTTCGAATCTTTGGCGGAGTTCTGGCTCCAGGACCATCAATAGACAAGCTCTTGAAGCCGCGACGAATGCGTGGCACCCCGTCGTAGAGTTAAGTTCTGGAAAGAGTTTGGCTGGGAGGCTAGGAATCGAACCTAGATTCTCGGATCCAGAGTCCGATGTCTTGCCAATTAGACGACCTCCCAGCTGAAGGCAAGTCCGTGGGCACTGGACTCTGAAGTTAGCTTAGGCGGCGGCGAAAAAACTGTCAAGGCAGCCACAGAAGCAAGTAGGGGCCGCCGAGGCCCAGCCGTTACACAATCGCGCCGATGGAGGCGGGGATCGTTCGTCGCCCCGAAGCTTCGGGGCTCCTCAGGATGACAGGCGTGGCGGCTCAGCGGGAAGAGGAAGGCAAACGGGCGTTGGCGTTGGTGAGCTCGAGGTAGTGCGACTGGCCGGGGCGGAGCTCGACCGGCAGCTCCCACCGCAATTGGACGTCACCGGCGCGGACGGTCTGGAGGAGATTGCTGAGCCAGTAGCGGCCGGCGGGAACAGCGGCGAAGCGCGCCCGGCCCTCGAGGTCGGTTTCGGCCTGGGCCACGAGGTAGTCGCGATGCATTAGCTGCAGGAAGCGCTGGCGGACCTCTTGTTCGTGGCGGTCGAGGCGGATGTTCCAGTCCGTGGCGGCGGTGATTTCAAGCAGGTGTTCGTCCATCCCCTGCTTGCTGTCGGGGTGGAGCATGGCGTAGGCGCGGACTTCATCCCAGTAGCGTTTTTCCGATTCCTCCCACTTGGCGGGATTCTTTTCGCGGTCAGTGGCCTTGGCTTTGCGCTTGGGGAAGCCGAGGCCGACCATGATGAGGTTGCGGGTGACGTAGGCGTGGCGGAACTCGGGGACGTTGAAGATGTCGTCGGGGGTCACCTTGGCGACGAAGTCGTCGCCCGTGAGCGTGACGGAGTGGTTGCGCTTCATCCAGTCTTTGAGCTCTGAACCGACTTTCAAGTCCTCGATGAAAGCGTCCAAGTCAGGCGGGGCGACCTGCTGTCGGGCGGCCTGCTCGATCTCCTCCGGGCTCGCGCGTAGTAGATAGAAGGTGTGGCGCATCACCTTCTCGGGGCGACCGGCGCTGGGCGTGGCAGTGACAGTGAATTCCAGCGCGGCGGGAGCGTTGGCGCTCTGGGCAGCAACACCGGGTGGAAGCGTGCACAGAACTCCCGCGCCGAGGAGGACACAGGCCCGGAATAGATTCCAGCTGGTGAGGGGGTTTGGGTAGGACCGATACACGCCAAGCCGCACGGCGTCAGTATAGATGGAAATTGACCTCAATCGCCATGTAAACGGGGACGGGCTTGCCGAAGCGCTCGGCAGGGCGGAAGCGCCAGTTCTGGACGGCGCGGAGGGCGGCTTCATCGAGTCCGAGGCCGAGACTCTTCTGGATGCGAATCTGCTGGGCGCGACCGCCTTCATCCACAACGGCCCACAGCACCACGACCCCCTGGTGGCGGGCCTTGCGGGCTTCCTCGGAATACTCGGGATCGGGGCAGTAGATGCACTGGGGAGCCGAGACATTGCCACCGATGCGAAAGGCGCCGCCGCCGGTGCCGCCGCCCCAGCCGGGGCCTACACCGGGGCCCCGACCACTGCCGACGCCGCCGCCGGCGCCGGTGCCAATGCCGCCGCCGCTTCCGGGCCCGCCCGAAGGGATAAGGCTGGCGGAGAGCGGGTCGCCGTAGTTAGGCAGGTTAGGGCTGTCAATCTTGATGTCGGGTGGCACAACGACCGTGGGCTCAGCGGTCAGCTTGGGGTTGGGATTGCGGATGACAGCGGCCGGAGGGGTGAGCTGCGCCTGCAAGGAGAACTTGGGCAAGCGACCCTTGGAGGCGGGCAGCGGATTGCGCTCGCCGCCACCGCCACCGCCACCCGCCTTCTTGGTGGAAGGCGGCAGCGTGATCTTATAGGGAGCAATATCGTCAATGGCCACGAGTTCGACTGTGGTGGTTTCGGACTGGGCCTTGACGGCATCGCGCGCGAAGGGAAAGACGGCCAGCAAGAGCACGGTAACGTGAACCAGGGTAGAAATGAGCGCGGTGCGGCGCGACTGGCGGCGATGGAGCGCCGACTGCCAGATCTCGGGTACGGCAACGGGCTTCGAGGTTACTGCGACCGGCGGGAGTCGCTCGGGGCGGAAAAGAAAGCGCAGAGTATCAAAGAAGCCGTCGCGCCAGCCGCCAACTACGACTTCGAGCCGCGGCGCGCGATAGACCGCGGCGCCAGGGACACGGGATACGGAGATTGCCGGACCGGGCTGGAGGAGTTCGCGGAAGGTGGGCCACAGGCTGCGGTACCAGGGGTCGGATTCAACCAGCCACTCCCGGTCCCATGCCTGCCTGGTGGTTCTACCCTGCGTCATCGGCCTTGCCCCAGAGACTCCCGGCCTCCCCTCTTACTAGATGCGTCTTCCGACAAAGGGATGCCTGCCCCCCTGGCCCTGACTTTTCTCCCGAGTTCATTGTAACATAGTCGGTTACCGTCACGCGCGCCACGCCGCAAGCAGGTCGGCTCGCGCTGAGCGAAGCCGAAGCGGCGGCGGGCCGACCTGAGGGGCCCCGAAGCTGTGGGGGCGCGGGCGGAGCTTCGGAGCCGGAGAGACCCGTGGCAGCGCCGCTGGACCTCAAAAGCACACTCAACCTGCCCCGCACGGACTTCCCCATGAAGGCCCGGCTGCCGGAGACCGAACCGGAGCGACTGGCGCGTTGGGAGAAAGAAAACCTCTACCAGAAGCTGCGGCAGGCGCGACGGGGAGCGCCGATCTTCGCCCTGCACGACGGGCCGCCCTACGCCAACGGCGAGCTGCACGCGGGCACGGCAATAAACAAAATCCTGAAGGATTTTGTGGTGCGCTCCAAGTCGCTGGCGGGCTACAACGCCGCCTATGTGCCAGGCTGGGACTGCCACGGACTGCCCATCGAGATCAACGTGGACAAAGAGCTGGGCGCAGGCAAAGCGAAGCTCTCGGCGCTCGAAATCCGCCAGGCCTGCCGGGCCTACGCACAACGTTACGTGGAACTGCACCGGCAGACCTTCAAGCGCTTCGGTTGCCTGGGCGACTGGGAGCGGCCTTACCTGACGATGTCGAACGAGTATGAATTCGTCATCGCCGATGCCTTCCTGAGCTTCCTGGAAAAAGGTTACGTGTACAAGGGGCTGAAGCCGGTGCTGTGGTGCTGGCACGACCAGACAGCTTTGGCGGAGGCGGAGATCGAGTACGAGATGCGCACCACTCCCTCCATCTGGGTGCGCTACCGGATTGTCGGCGATGAACTGCCGGAGGGCTTCCCGCGCGACGCGGTGGCGCTCATCTGGACCACGACACCGTGGACGCTGCCCGCGAGCCTGGCGCTGGCCTTCCACCCGCACCTGCGCTACACGGTGGCGGAGCGCGAGGACGGCGAACGCTGCCTGGTGGCCGAGGATCTACTCGAGCGGGTGGCCGAGGAAACCGGCGCGCGCTTCGTGCGCCAGGGCGGGGCGTGGCGGGGCGAGGAGTTGACGGGATTGAAATTCCAGCACCCGTTCCTGGAACGGGTAATCCCAGCGGTGCTGGGCGAGTACGTCACCCTGGAGCAGGGCACAGGCATCGTGCACACCGCGCCCGGGCACGGCGCCGAAGATTTCGAGACCGGGCAGAAGTATGGGCTGGAGATCTACTGCCCCGTTGACGCCGCGGGGCGGTTCTCCGAAGGGCTCGACACCTACCGCGGGCAGCAAATCTTCGAGGCCAACTCGAAGATCATTGATCTATTGAAGTCGCGCGGGACGCTGGCGGCCGTGGGCACCATTGAACACTCCTACCCGCACTGCTGGCGTTGCCACAGCCCGCTCATCTTCCGCGCCACCGAGCAGTGGTTCATCTCGCTCGAGCACAACCACCTGCGGCGGGAGGCGCTCGAAGCAGTGAAGAAGGTGGCGTGGATCCCGCCCTGGGGCGAGGAGCGCATCAGCGTCATGCTGGAGACCCGGCCGGACTGGTGCATCTCGCGCCAGCGGGTCTGGGGTGTGCCCATCCCGGTTTTCTACTGCGAAGGCTGCGGCGAAAAACTCACGGACGTTCCCCTGCTGCGCACGGCCATCCAGTGGTTCAAGCGCGAGGGGGCGGACGCCTGGTACCGCTACACGCCAGAAGAACTGTTGCCGCAGGGGACGCGCTGCACGGGCTGCAGCGGGACGCGCTTCCGGCGGGAGACCGACATTCTCGACGTCTGGTTCGACTCCGGGTCGAGCCACCTGGCGGTGCTGGGACGGGCAGAGGAGCTGCCCTGGCCGGCCGACCTCTATCTCGAGGGCAGCGACCAGTACCGCGGCTGGTTCCACAGCTCGCTGCTGGTGGCGCTGGGAATCAAAGGCGCCGCGCCCTACCGCTCGGTGCTCACGCACGGCTGGGTGCTGGACGCCGAAGGCCGCCCGATGTCGAAGTCGCTGGGCAACTTCATCCCGGCCCAGGAGTACTGTGACAAGTACGGGGCCGACGTCTTCCGGCTGGCGGCGGCTTCGGTGGACTATCAGTCGGACGTGCGGTTGGGGACGCAGCTACTGGAGCAAAGCGCGGAAGCCTACCGCAAGATCCGCAACACGTTCCGCTACTGCCTCTCGAACCTCTACGACTTCGACCCGGGGCGCGATGCGGTGCCGGCGGCGCGAATGCAGGAAATCGACCGCTGGATACTGGGGCGGGCGGCGGCGCTGGTTCGGCAGGCGCGGGAGGACTACGAGCGCTACGAGTTCCATAAGGTGTACCACGCGGTCTACAACTTCTGCATCGTGGACCTGAGCGCGGTCTACCTCGACATTCTCAAGGACCGGCTCTATACCGCCGCGAAGAGCTCGCCGGCGCGGCGCTCGGCGCAGACGGCGCTCTACCGCATAGCGCACGCGCTGGCGCGGCTGGCGGCGCCGCTGCTGTGCTACACCGCCGACGAGGTGTGGGACTACCTGCCGGGAGCGAAGCAGGAGGCGGCGAGCGTTCACCTGGCCGAATTGCCCCGCCCGGAGGAGCTCGACGCCGGCCTGCCGGCAGAAAAAGCGGCGGCGTGGGGGACGCTGCTCGAGGTGCGGCGCGAGGTGTTGAAGGCGCTGGAGCAGGGCCGGCAGGCGAAGAAGATCCGCAGCTCGCTCGAAGCCCAGGTATACCTGCGCGTGACCGACAGCCTGGCGCCGGTGCTGGAGAGCCATCGCGACCAGTTGCGGGCGTTGTTCATCGTATCGGCTGTGCAGCTGGGGACCGAGGCGCGCGCGGGAACGTTTCCGGCGGAGCTGGCGGGGCTGGAGATCGGTATCAAGCCGGCCGAGGGCAAGAAGTGCGAGCGCTGCTGGAACTACTCCCCGCAAGTGGGCCGCTTCGCGGGCTTCCCCACCGTGTGCGAGCGATGCGCACCGGTGCTGGAAGAGCTGGCGGCGAGCGGGAGCGGGCACTGATGCAGGTGGGAGCCGTTCCCGCACGGAGACGCTATTTGCTGGTGGCCGCGGGTGTCTTGCTGCTCGACCAGGTCAGCAAGTGGGCGGTACTGGAGGCGCTGGCGCCGGGGGAGCTTCGCCGCGTGCTGCCCGGCTTCTTCAACCTCACCCACGTGCGTAACCGCGGCGCCGCCTTCGGGCTCTTCAGCGAATCGGAGTCAACGGCAGTGCTGATCTTCCTAGTGGGGTTTTCGCTGGCCGCGCTAGCGCTGGTGCTGGCGCTGCTGTGGCGCGGGGTGGGGTCGTGGACCACGGGCTGGGGCCTGACGTTGGTTCTCGGCGGGGCGTTGGGAAACCTAGTGGACCGTCTGCGGAGCGGCAGCGTGGTGGATTTCCTCGATTTTCACCTGAGTGGCTACCACTGGCCGGCGTTCAACCTGGCCGACAGCGCCATCGTGGTAGGGGCGGGGCTGCTGCTGCTCGAGGTGCTGCGCGGTCACCGGAAGACACAAGACCTGGGAGCTCATGAGGCGTAAATGTTTCCGCGACTTCTGACCATCGGCGACGCGGTCACCCTGCACACCTATGGGCTGCTGGCGGCCGCGGGGCTGCTGACGGGAATCTACATCGCCAGCCGGTACGCACGGCGCGCAGGGACCGACCCGGGACTGGTGTGGAATGTAGGCGTCTATATGGCGCTGGCGGGGCTGCTGGGGGCGAAGCTGCTGCTGATTGTAAGCGAGTGGAGCTACTACTCGGCCCACCCGCGAGACTTCTTTTCCTTGAACACGCTCTACGCCGGCGGCGTGTGGCATGGCGGATTGCTGCTGGCGGCGGCCGTGGGTGGCTGGTGCGCCTGGCGCCACCAGTTGAGCTTTCTTTCGCTGGGCGACGCTTTTGCGCCCGGGATTGCCGCGGGGCACGCGCTGGGGCGGCTGGGCTGCTTTCTGGCGGGCTGCTGCTGGGGGAAACCGACCGACGTCGCCTGGGCGGTGACCTTCACCGACCCCTACAGCGCGCGGGTGGTGGGCGTGCCGCTGGGCGTGCCGCTGCACCCGGCGCAGCTCTATGAGGCCACTGCCGAGGTGGTGATTTTTGTTTTCCTGGTTTTTCTCTGGCGCCGGCGAAGTTTTTCCGGGCAGGTGTTTGTCGCCTACCTGATGCTCTACGCCGTGGTGCGGTTCGTCATCGAATTCTTCCGCGGCGATCCGCGGGGCGATTACCTCTTCCACGGCGCCCTCTCGCAGGCGCAAGTCATCAGCGTGGCGCTTTTCGTAGCCGCCGGCCTGTTCGGGCTGTACCAGAGCAGAAGGGGCGTCGTGCCCGCCCATGCCGAACAAGGCTGAGCAGTTCGCCGTCCCGGCGAAGGCGCGCGGGCAGCGCCTCGACCAGTTCCTGGCCCACCAACTGCCGACCCTGAGCCGCAGCCGCATCCAAGAGCTGATCCGCGAGGGGCGCGCCGAGGTGGACGGACGAGCCGCGCGGCAGCCGCGGCAGCGCCTGAAGGGCGGCGAGCGCGTGCGGCTAGAAGTGGTCGAGCGGCCGCCTCTGGCTGCCACACCGGAAGCGATTCCCCTCGACATCCTCTATGAAGACGAAGACCTTGCGGTGGTCAACAAACCCGCCGGGCTGGTGGTGCACGCCGGGGCGGGCCACCGCCGGGGAACGCTAGTCAACGCCCTGCTGCATCGCTTCGGGCAGCTTTCGAGCCTGGGCGGAGCCTTGCGGCCGGGGCTGGTGCACCGGCTGGACAAGACGACCTCGGGGCTGCTGGTGGTGGCCAAGAACGACGCAGCACATCAGAGATTGGCGGAGCAGTTCCGCTCGCGGGCGGTGGAGAAGCGCTACCTGGCGGTGGTGCACGGCCGTCCGGCGCGCGCGCAGGGACACATCGCACTGCCGGTGGCGCGCGACAAGCGGCGGCCGACACGGATGACCACGCGGCGAGCCGAGGGCCGGGCGGCGGCGACGGATTACCGCGTCCTGGCGAGCACGGGAGAGCTGACGCTGGTGGAGGCGTTCCTGCGCACGGGGCGCACACACCAACTGCGGGTGCACTTCTCCGCCCTGGGGCATCCGATCGCGGGCGACACGCTCTACGGCGCGCCCCGCCAGGCGGGGCGAGGCAACGCAATGCTGCCAGTGCTGAATCGAATCTTCCTGCACGCGGAGCGGCTCCGCTTCCAACATCCGCGCACGGGCAAGCCGCTGGAATTTCGGGCGCCGCTGCCGGAGGAGCTGCGAGAATTCCTGGAGGCGGCGGGGCTCGAAATCGAGGCGGCGGGTTGAAAGCGCCGGGGCGCCGTTCCTATAATGAGTCGAGGAGGCGAGCCATGAGAGCCGCGGGACCCGTTCTGCTGGCGATGCTGCTGGCAGCGCTGCTGGCGAGCGCGCCGGGCGTGGCGCAGCCCCCACCGCCGCCGGAGGACACGGCGCCGCCCATCCGCATCGAAGTCGACCTGGTCAACGTAGTCTTCAGCGTCACCGACCGGCGGAACCGGCACGTGCCGGGGCTGGCGCCCAACGACTTCGCCGTCTATGAGGACGGGGTGTCGCAGGAGATCAAGTACTTCGCCAGCGAGACCAACATGCCGCTGCGCATCGGCCTGCTGATCGACACCTCCAACAGCGTGCGGCCGCGGTTCCAGTTCGAGCAGGAGGCGGCGGTGGACTTCCTGCACACGGTGCTGCGGCCGAAGAGCGACCGGGCGTTCGTGATCGGATTCGACGTCACGCCCGTGATGGCGCAGGATTACACCGACGACCCACTGGATCTGGCCGAGGCCATCCGCAGCCTGCGCGCGGGCGGGGGCACGGCGCTCTACGACGCACTCTTCGTCGCCTGCCGCAACAAGCTGGCGGAAGGCTCGGGGAACAATTTCCGCAAGATGATCATCCTGCTGAGCGACGGCGAAGACGTTTACAGCCACGTGACGCGAGAAGAGGCGCTGGAGATGTGCCGGGCCAACGAGGTGAGCATCTTCACCGTCAGCACCAGCGCGCCGCCCATCAAGTACACCGAGAAGGCGCAGAGCCTGCAAGACCCCTGCCAGGTGCTGGGCCGGGATGGCGACAAGGTACTGCGGCATCTGGCGGAGATGACCGGCGGGACCGCCTACTGCCCCTTCAGCACCATTGACGTGGGGCGCTCGTTTGAGAACATCGCCAACCAACTCCGCACGCAGTACACGCTGGCCTACACGCCCACCAACCGCACCCGCGACGGGACGTTCCGGTCCATCAATATCGAGACGCGGCGCAAGGATGTGCGCATCCACCACCGGCCGGGCTACTACGCCCGGCCGCAGCAGGCGGAAGCAGCCGGGTCGCCGCCCACCGGGCAGGGGCGCTGAAGCTTCGGCTCAGCTTTCAGCTCTCAGCTTTCAGTCCTCACGCAGGGAGTACGGGTCCAACTTTTTCGAGCCAGGAGGGACTGAGAAATCGCCCGGCCGGGCAGGCCAACGGTGCAGCGGGATTGGGCAGGAATTGGTTGGAACGGCACTAGGAGCGGGGGGCGTAGTAGCCGCGGCGAGCCTGGACGCGGAGGTCGCGCCCCTTCGCCTTCACTTTGAGTTCGATCTTGCGGAAGCGGCCGTCGCGGATGCGGTTGGTGGGGGCATAGCCGATGCTGTATTGGCTGCGAAGCTCCTGCGCGATCTGGTCGAAGGCTTCCCTGAGCTTTTCGGCCTTGGTGGGGAAGTAGGCGCGGCCGCCGGTTTCTTCGGAAAGCTTCTTGAGCACGCCGCGGCCATGGCCGAGGTCGCCACTCCAGCCGTAGAACTCGGGATCGGCGATCCCTATGGAGTAGATGATGGTATCGCTACGCTGGGCAGCTTCGAGGGCGTCCTGCTCCTTGACGTCGCTGCCGGCGTCCACGCCGTCGGTGAGAAGAATGACGGCCTTGCGGCCTACCTCGCCGGCGAGCTTCTGCTTCGAGACCAAATAGACGGCGTCGTAGAGGCTGGTGCCGCGGCGCCCGCTCTGCGGGAAAGGGCCGAGGGCCACGGGGGAGTTGATGCGGGCGCGGCCGAGGGCGCGCTCCAGGCGCTCGACCTCCTGGGTGAAGTCTTGGAGGAGGTCGACATTGACGTCGAAGGTGATGAGCAGGACGAGGTCCACGGGGCGCATCACCTGGCGGAGAAACTCCGCCGCGGCTTCCTTCTCAACCGGGAGGACGCCCTGCTGGCTGACGCTGGTGTCGACGAGGAGGCCGAGCGTGACGGGGCGATCGGTCTCGCGGGTGAAGTAGCGGATCTCCTGCTTCTGGCCGTCCTCGCGGATTTCAAAATCGTCAGCGGTAAGGTCGGTGATGAGGCGGCCGCTCGGCTCCTTGACGGTGCAGTAGACGTTGACGACCGGAACCTCGACGCGCAGGGTAGCAGAGGGCTCGGGCGGCTCCTGCGCTGCTGGAAGCCACGCCACGCCCCCGGCCGTGGTCACGAGTAGAGCGGCAAGGAAAACGAGCGGCGGTTTCTTGAAGGGCTGCATGGACGCCAGTATATAATCGCGGCGAAGAGAGCCGCCGCATTTTTCTCCCCGCGATTAAGATGCCCGCCGGGGCCGGAGGAGATGGCCGGTGAACACAGAAACAGAATCCGGCATCCCATCCAGAGAGGACACCTGAGTGAGGAGGCAACGCGCCATCGCGCTGGCTCTGCTGGCGACGCTCACGGCTGTAGGGCCGGCGGGCGGGCAGATGGACACCGGCGCCGACATCCGCTACCGGCTGCGGACGAGCGTGGAGCTGGTTCTGGTGCCGGTGACGGTGAAGGACCGCGACGGGAACTTGGTGACCGACCTGGCGCGGGAGGACTTCACGCTGCTGGAGAACGGCGAGCCGCAGCCAATCCGCCATTTTTCGACCGACCCCTTCCCGCTCTCGGCGGTGGTGCTGGTGGACCGCGGGCTGGACCGCACGGCGGAGGAAGCGGTGCAGAGCACTCTGCCGCTGCTGGCGAGCTCGCTGGCGCCGGGGGACGAGTTCACCTTGCTGTCGTTCGACGCCTATCCACGGACGGTACTGGGCTTCACCTCCGATCCGGAGGCACTGCGGCACGCGCTGGCGAAGCTGAAAAAGTCGGCGGGCGAGCCGACGCCGGCGGCGGCCTCACTGGCGACGGGCCCGATGAGCGCGGGGCCGCGGGTGAACGCCGTGCCCGTGGGGCCGGGAGCGCCGAACTCGACGGCGGCCAGCCCGCGGGCGGTGAAGTGCCTGCACGACGCGCTCTACGCGGCGGGGATGGCGCTGCGGGACCGGGAAGCGGGACGGCGGCGGGTGATCTTTCTGCTTTCGGACGGGCGCAACTCGCGGCTCAATGTGCGGACGGCGGAGGAGACGCGGGCGCTGCTGTTGAGCGAAGACATCAGCGTGTACGCGGTCGGGGTGGGCGAGGCGCGCTACCCACGCGGGAGCAGCCTGCTGGCGGACTACGCGCGGGCGACGGGCGGGGACGTGTACGCGCCGGCGTCACGGACGGCGCTGGAGCAAGCGCACAAGCGCGTGGCGGAGCAGGCGCGCTACCAGTACACCCTGGTCTACACGGCGCGGGCGGCGCCGGGGAGCCGGGAGTTCCGGCGCATCGAGGTGAAAGTGCGGCGCGCGGGCGTGCAAGTGCAGGCGCGGCAGGGTTACTACGCCGGCTTGCCGGAGCATTGAGGCGCAGCCGAACCAATTTTGCCGCCAAGAAAATCTTTTGCGCGGGGCGAGTTTTTTCTTGACATCACCGGCAGGCGACCGTATACATCAGCGTAGCGTTTGGCGTCGCGCGTACGCAAAGGAAATTCGGGCGCGGCGACAAACAGTTCAGTGAGTGAAAGGGGAAAGTAGAAATGGCCAAGAGCGCAAAGAAGAAGGCCAAGAAAAAGAAGAAGAAGTAAGCCGGCCGACTTCTGAAGCACGAACCAGCCAAGGGGAGCCCTTCGGGGCTCCCCTTGGTTTTAGTCCTCGTTCTCTTCCCTGCTGGCAGACTCTTCCGGGGCCGAGGACTGCTCGAAGGCGGGGCAGAGCGGGCGGTAGTCGCAGTAGCGGCAGTGGAAGCCGGGGCGAGGCGGGAATTCGCGGGCGCGGATGGCGTCGGCGACTTCGCGGATGGTGTCGAGGGCGCGGGCGGTCTGCTTCTCATCGGGGGTGAAACTTACGCCTTCAGCGGCGGTGAAGTTGTAGAGCGTGAGGCGGGCGGGCTGGAGGCGGAGGTGGCGCTCGGCGGCGAGGGCGTAGAGCGCCAGTTGCAAACTCTTCTGCACGGTTTTCTCGGGGCGGGGCTGGCCGGTCTTGTATTCGACTATCTCGACGCGGCGATTGTCGAGGCGGTTGATCTGGTCAATGCGTCCGGTGAGCACGACGTCTTCCCACGGCCAGGTGAAATTCTTTTCCAGCTCGAGGACGTTGTCGGGGCGGGCGGCCATTTGCTCGAAAAATTTCTGGAGCTGCTGCCAGCCGCGGCGGCGGTAGTTCTCGCGCTGGAAGTCGTCGGCGAAGGGCCAGGGCGTCTGGCGCCACTGCTGGTCATAGAGGTGCTCGAACTCGGCGAGCGTGAGGGCGGGGAGTTGGCGGCGGGCGCGGAAGAATTCGACCACGCTGCGGTGCATGATCTGGCCGAAGACCATGGCGGGCGTGGAGGCACCGGGCAGGCGCCAGCGCTCGGAGTATTTGTACTTCAGCGGGCACTTCTGAAAGGTTTCCAGCGCGGTGTGGCTGAGTGCGAGCGGCTCGGGGGGCTCGCCTTCGGCCTCCTGTCCCTGCCCCGAAGGTTCGGGGCGGGGCTGGCCCGCCCAGGCAGCGATGCGGGAGGCGCGGGCAGCAGCCTCGGCCGGGAACATGGCGGCGGGGCCGACCTCACGAGGCGCAGGCAGCGGGTCGGCAGCGTCCCTCGGAACTGCTTCTCGGGACAAGCCGGGCGCGGGTGCAATCTGGTCCACATCGCGGGCAGCGTGCGGGTCGCGGAGTATGTCCTCGAGGAAGACGGAGGGGTGGCGGCGCGGGCCGCAGAGGG
>Ga0209640_10004125_pt1 | contig 12771 bp, 11 predicted proteins | sample RifCSP10_1_FD_184018 | JGI IMG/M metagenome (GOLD analysis project Ga0209640, IMG submission 184018) | Soil microbial communities from Rifle, Colorado - Rifle CSP2_sed 10_1 (SPAdes) (version 2) | ecosystem: Environmental > Terrestrial > Deep subsurface > Rock core/Sediment | place: Rifle... | reverse complement strand
CTCGTGGCCGCGCACCACGCAAGGCTCGCCGCACGCAGCAAGCAGTGTGGATGCGACGCGTGCGGCTGACTGCTGATCCGTGACGCCGTCGAGTATGACAACGAATTCATCGCCGCCCCAGCGCGCCACGGTATCGCTTGCCCGCAGCGACTGCGTGAGGCGCGCGGCGACTTCGCACAACAGATCGTCGCCGGCCTCGTGCCCGAAGGTGTCGTTGACGTGCTTGAAGCAGTCAATGTCGATGTAAAGCAACGCAAAAGGGGAGCGGTTGCGAGTTCCGACTGCCAACGCACGAGCCAGCCGGTCGTTGAACAGATTGCGGTTCGGCAGCCCGGTAAGGGCATCGTAAAATGCCAGCCTGGAAAGTTTCTCCAGCCGCTGTTCATCGCCGGAGTGTTGCAGGAGGTGAACGTGGTGGGTGACGACGCCGGCGTCGTCGCATAGCGGATAGACTGCGTGCAGGACGTCGAGCATTTTTCCGTTGCTGGTGTGAACGCGCAAATCACGGCACCCGGTACCATCGACGCCCCGCTGCCGGGACTCGTCCTGACCGTCCGGTTGCGCCGGAGCCTCCAAAAAGCTGAAGGACGGATCGAACGGTTCGCCGCCGCGGACGCCCAGCATCTCGCGTAGATACGCGTTGGCATGTTCGAGCGTGCCGTCCAGACGCACAATCGCGATTCCCATCGCGATGCGGTCGAGGTTTGTAAGAAGGTCTTGCTTGTACCAGGCCATATCGGCGGATCGCGGCGCCAGAGCCCCCAACACCGGGCGCGCAGCGATCCGGTCCATCCATATGATACTATCGGTTACTATATTTCGCAATCGATAGTAACCTATCGCCGTCATGCTTGGTGGTAGTGTTTTCAAGCATGACCCTCGCTGATGAGAAACAAGGCTTCAGCAAGCGACTCAAGGAAGCGATACGCAGGGCGCGTATCGACATGAGCAGCCCGACGCTTGTCGCCCGCGAATTCAACCTGCGGTATCACGGCAACCCGGTTTCCACCCAGGCGGTACGAAAATGGCTTTCGGGAAAGGCACTGCCTTCACAGGATAAAATCCGTGTTCTGGGATTATGGCTGGATGTCTCGGCGCCCTGGCTGCGCTTCGGCGAGGTCGAGCGGAAGGAGGAACGCCAGCCGTCGATGGTGCGGCAGGAGACCGGCTCCTACCGGCTGGACCACGGCTGGCCGTCAAAGAAGTTCGATCTCCTGAACGATACCCATAGACGCATGGTGGTGGAGATAATTCACGCGCTACTGCGGCTCGAGGGCAAGCAGTAGCGCGAAACCGGGGTGATCGACGCCGCGTACATGGATGCCCCGCTCAAGGCCCTCGCGCAGAGCGAAGACCTTGCGCGCTACGTCCTGTAGCGGATTTCAGCGGTGCAGTACTAGCGGCCTGATGCCGAGCGTCTCGCTCACACGCTCGGCGATGCGCCGCGCTTCAATCGAGCTCGCGTAGGGTCCTGCGCGAACGCGATGCAGCCCGTCGCGCGACAACACGTCCAGCCGGTCGGCGAGCCAGTCCACCTGGAGCATGAGGCGCGTGAGGAAGTTCTCTGCGTTGTCCTTGGACCCGAACGCGCCGAGCTGCAGGTACACGCCGCTCGCGTCGCTCAGTATCGGGACATCCGGCACCGGCGGCGTCGAGGCTGCCGCGGATTCCGTCGCGAACGCCGGCACGGCAGCGGCTGCCGGCGCTCGCGCCGGCTCCTGGCGCAGCGGCGCCGGCGTTTCGGCGAGCACCGGTGGGGCCATCCCGGGGACGATGCTCTCGACCTCGACCATCGCGCTGCCTGTCGCCAGCACGCCCAACCGGTGCGCGGCAGCGTAGGAGAGATCGATCAAACGGTCGCCCACGAACGGGCCGCGATCGTTGATCCGCACCACCACTGCCTTGCCGCTCGCGAGATGGGTCACTCGGGCATAACTCGGGATCGGCAGCGTGGTGTGAGCCGCCGTCATTGCGTACATGTCGTAGGGTTCGCCGATGGAAGTGGTCTTGCCGTGGTAGCGCCGTCCATACCAGGTCGCGATGCCGCGCGCGCGGTACGGGCCGAGCGTTGTCATGGGCGTGTAGTCGCGCCCCATCACCGAATACGGGCGACTCGCGCCGCGGTGCAGAGGCTCGCGCCGCGGCACGGCATCCGCGACACTGTCAAGATCGGCCGGGGGATTGGCTCCCGGGCCATCGTCGAGATAGTAGCCGCCGCCGCGCGGCGCCGGAGGGGCTTTTGATACGGCAGGCTCGCGTTTGGTCGCCGTGCTGCAACCGCCCATCATCGCAGCGATCAGGATCACGCCCGCGATAGGGATGAGGGATGGGGGATGAGGGAGCCGCTTCGAGGATGAAGGATGAAGGATGAAGGATGAAGGAAATGCACGAGCACCAGCCCGTTGGGTTCCATCCTTTCGCCTTCTGCCTTGCTCGTTCATCCTTCCGCCTTCATCCTTGCACTCACGTCTGCACCAGCTTCCTGTGCGTCTGTATGCTCATCAGGATCCCAAAACCGAGACAGATCGTCACGAGTGAAGTTCCGCCGTAACTGATGAGCGGCAGCGGCACGCCCACCACCGGCAGGACGCCGCTCACCATGCCCATGTTGACGAACGCATAGGTGAAAAACGTGAGCGTGACGGCGCCGGCGAGGAGCCGCGCGAAGAGGGTGGGCGCGTTGGCAGTGATGACCATGCCCCGGGCGATGGCCAGCAGGAAAACCAGCAGCAGCACCAGGTTGCCGAACAGCCCGAACTCTTCCGAGTAAACCGCAAAGATGAAGTCGGTCGTGCGTTCCGGAATGAAGTCGAGGTGGGCCTGCGTTCCTTTCAACCAGCCCTTGCCGATGAGACCTCCGGCGCCGACCGCTATGGTCGATTGTATGGTGTGATATCCCGCGCCTAGCGGATCCTGCGTCGGGTCGAGGAGCGTGAGGATGCGTTGACGCTGGTAATCGTGCAGCACCGACCACACCAGCGGCAGGCTTGCGGTGCCGGCGACTCCGATGCCGGCGATAATCTTCCACGACAGCCCGGCGAGAAACAGCACGTAGCATCCGCTCGCGAGGATGAGCACGGCCGTTCCCAGGTCCGGTTGGCGCGCGATGAACGCGACCGGCACCGCCAGCAGCACCGCGGCAATCACGTAATGCCCGACCTTGAGCGTCGCCTCATAGCGGTTGAAATACCACGCCAGCATGAGCGGCACCGCGATCTTCATCAGCTCGGAAGGCTGTATGCGCGTGAACCCGACGTTCAGCCAGCGCCGGGCGCCGTTCACGACCTCGCCGGACAGCGCCACGCCGAGGAGCAGCGCGATCCCCAGCAGATAGGCAGGCAGCGCCAGTCGCTGGAAGTAGTGCGGCGGGATGTTGGCGACCACCCACATCACGGCCAGCGCGACCAGCATGTTCACGAACTGCGCGCTCACGCGCGGGACGTTTGCGCTGGACGCGCTGTAGAGCACCATCAGGCCGGTCACCATCAATGCAAGCAGCGTGGCGAGCAGAAACCCGTCGACATGAGCAGTGAAGAACCGCGAGATGCGCCTAATCAGGTGCGCCATCGTCGTCGTCCTTGACCGCCTTTACATCGCGCCCGAGCAGATAGTAGTCTAACACCTGGCGCGCGATCGGCGCCGCGGCGCGCGCGCCGAAGCCCGAGTTCTCCACGATCACCGCGACCGCGATCTTCGGTCTGTCGGCGGGGGCATAAGCGATGAACAGGGCGTGGTCGCGAAACCGCTCCTGCACCCGGCTCTCGACGTACCTCTCGCCCTGCTTCAGGGCGATCACCTGCGCGGTCCCGGTCTTGCCGGCGCTCACGTATTGCGCGCCGGCGAAGGCGCGCGCCCCGGTGCCTTCCCTGTTCACCCCTACCAGCGCCGCCTTGATGATGGCGATGTGTTCGGGCTTCACGTCCAGGGTGCGCAGCGGCCGGGGTTCGATCAGGGTGCGGTCGCGGCTTTGGACCTCCTCGATGTAGTTCACGATGTGCGGCCGGAACATGATGCCGTCGTTGGCGATCGTGGCGATGGCCGTGGCGAGTTGCAGCGGCGTGTAGGCGTTGTAGCCCTGACCGATGCCGATGCTGATCGTCTCGCCGGCGTACCACTTCTGCTTGAAGCGGCGCATTTTCCACTCCCGGGATGGCAGGATGCCGGCGGACTCGCCGGGAATGTCGACCCCGGTGCGGCTGCCGAATCCGAGTTGGGCCATGAACCCCGAGATCGCGTCGATGCCCAGGTCGTTGGCGAGCACATAGTAATAGGTATCGCACGAGACCACGATCGACTTGTACATGTCGACCATGCCATGCCCGCCCACCTTGTCGTCGCGGAACTGATGGTTGCCGAACATGAAGTAGCCGGGATCGCTGATAGCCTGCTGCGGCGTGCGCTTGCCATACGTGAGCGCGGCGAGCGCCATGAACGGCTTGAACGTCGAGCCCGGTGGATAGGTTCCGGCGAGCGCGCGGTTCACCATCGGCCGGTCAGGCGAGTTGTTGAGCTCGCCCCAACTCTGCGGATCGATGCCGTCGACGAAGAGATTGGGATCGAATCCCGGCTTGCTCACGAACGCGAGCACCCCGCCGGTCGCGGGCTCGATCGCGACCAGCGCGCCGCGCCGGTCGCCAAAGGCGCGGTACGCCATCTCCTGCAGTTTCGCGTCCAGCGTGAGAACCAGGTTGCTGCCGGACAGCGGCGGCGTGCGGGACAGGGTGCGCACCGCGCGGCCGCTGGAATCGACCTCGACCTGTTCGACGCCGGTGGTGCCGTGGAGAAAGCGCTCGTAACTCTGCTCGAGTCCGGTCTTGCCGATATAGTCGGTGCCGCGATAATTGGCGAGCGTCTCCGCGGCCTCCAGCTGGTCGAGCTCGCGCTGGTTGATGCGACCGATGTGGCCCACGACGTGGGAGAAATATTCGCCCTGCGGATATTGCCGGAACAGCCGCGCCTTCACGTCGACCCCGGGAAAACGGTAGCGGTTTGCGGCGAAGCGGGCGATTTCCTCGTCGGAGAGCCGGGTTCTGATCGGCAGGCTCTCGAAACGCCTGCTCTCCTCGAGGAGCTTCGCGAAACGTCTGCGGTCTCTCGGTGAAATGTCCACGATCCGCGCGAGCTCATCGATGAGTGCCTTGAGGTCCGCGACCTTGCCGGGCGTGATCTCCAGCGTGTAGGCCGAATAGTTGTGCGCGAGCACCACGCCGTTGCGGTCGACGATGATGCCGCGATTGGGCACGATCGGCGCGATGGCGATGCGGTTCGCCTCGGCAAGCGTGTCGTAGTGCTGGTGCATCGCGACCTGAAGGTAGACGAAACGCGCGGCGAGCAGGCAGAACATGAGGACCACGAAGCCGCCGGCGATCGCCAGACGCACGCGAAACTGATGGAGCTCGAGCCGCGAGTTCCTGACCTCGATCCCGGGGTTGATCGCCAGTTCAGGCATGGTCGGGGTCCGGTTTCGGCCGTTGCGGCAATTTCAGCACGATCGCAAGCACGGGCCACAGCACGCCGCCCACGATGCTGCCGGCGAAGTACGGGTAACCGGGAAAGTCGCCGCCGGCGAGCAGCCTCATCACGAGCACGATCGCGTCGTTGAGGAGCAGCAGCGGAATGACGTGCAGCACCTGAGGGGTGACCGAAAACCGCTGCACCCGCCGGTGCAGCACGATGCCGGCGTAGGCGAGAATCGAATACGCGAGCGCGTGCTGGCCCAGGAGGCTCGCGTCCGCGACATCCATCAGCAGACCGAGGAGCCACGCCGCGACAAAGCCGATCCTGCGCGGCTGCTCGATGCACCAGAAGAGCAGGATCAGCGCCACAAAATCCGGGCGCGCCGCGAGCCACCATCCCGACAGGGGGAGGAGATTCATGAGCAGCGCTGCGAGCAGCGTCGCGACCATGAACGCCGGTTTCACCGGCAGCAGGATTTCCTGCGAGGGCGTGGGGCGCGCGTAGATCATCCGCCCTTCCGCGATCTCTTGGGCTGCACCGGCTTTTGCTCTTCAGGAGGCGGCGCCGGCAGTTGCCGCTCGGTGCTGACGATCAGTACGTGGGCGTTGCGGTTCACTCCGCCAAGCGGTTTGCACGTGATGCGCGCGAACAGGAAGGCGGCATTGCGTTCGACGTTCATGACCTCGGCCACCGGCAGGCCGCGAGGATACACGTCGTCGATCCCCGAAGTGACCAATCTGTCGCCGTTCTGGAAGTCGGCGTTAAGCGGGACAAAGCGCAGTTCCAGCGTGCCGTCGTTGCCGGTTCCGGCGAGCACCGCGCGCAGGCCGTTGCGCAGGTTGAGCACCGGCACCAGGTGATCCTTGTCGGTGATCAGCGTGACTTCGGCGACCCAGGGATAGACGCGCGTCACCTGGCCCACTACGCCGGTATGATCGATTACCGGCTGGCCGCTTTGCACGCCGTGTTGCGAGCCGCGGTCCACCACGATCCGTCGCGAGAACGGGTCGCGCGCCGAGTACGCCACCTCGGCCAGCTGGGATTTCACCGCCACGCGCTGGCGCGCGGCGAGCAGCTCCCGCAGCTGCGCGTTTTCCGCCTGCAACGCCTGCAGTTGCTGCAGCGCTGCCGCGCGCTCGTTGCGCTCGTGCACGAGCCGCGCGTTCTCGCCGCGGAGCGAAGCGTGGGTGACGAAAAACTCGCCCGCGCGCTGCGCAAGACCCGCCGGGGCGGCGGCGATGCGCTGCAGGGGATACAGCACGACGGAAACCACCTGGCGCAGCACCGGCAGCAGATTGAAGCGCGCATCCGCTATCAGTACCAGCAGGGACAGCACGGAACAGATCAGCAGGCGGGCGAGGGGAGTGGGGCCGGTCTTGAAAAACGGAGGAGGCTGATGTTCCATCAGCAGTGATGAGTGATGAGTGATGAGTGATGAGGTGACCTGAAAGCGGTTGCGTCCGCTCTCATTTCACAACTCTGCACTCTGCACTTTGTACTCAGCACCCGGACGTCAGTCATTCGTGAATATGCTGCCGAGCCGCTCGATCTTCTCGAGCGCCATGCCGGAGCCGCGCACCACGCAGGTCAACGGATCCTCCGCCACTACGACCGGCAGGCCGGTCTCCTCCATCAGCAGCCGGTCGATGTCGCGCAGCAGCGCGCCGCCGCCGGTGAGCACCATGCCCTTCTCGGCGATATCCGCGGCGAGCTCCGGGGGAGTCTGCTCGAGCGCGGACTTGACCAAAGACACGATGCTGTTCAGGGGGTCGGTCAACGCTTCGAGGATCTCGTTGCTCGACACCGTGAAGCTGCGCGGTATGCCCTCGGCGAGGTTGCGGCCCTTGACTTCCTTCTCGCGCACTTCCGAGCCGGGGAACGCGGAGCCGATCTCCTTCTTGATGTTCTCGGAGGTCGTCTCGCCGATCAGCATCCCGTAGTTGCGGCGGATGTAGTTGATGATCGCTTCATCGAACTTGTCGCCGCCCACGCGCGCCGAACCCTTGTAGACGAGGCCGCCCAGCGCGATGACGCCGACTTCGGTGGTGCCGCCGCCGATGTCCACCACCATCGAACCCGTGGGCTCGCCCACCGGCAGCCCGGCGCCGATCGCCGCGGCCATCGGCTCCTCGATCAGAAAAACGCGGCTCGCGCCGGCGCCGATCGCGGACTCGCGGATCGCGCGGCGTTCGACCTGCGTCGAACCGCAGGGCACGCAGATGATGATGCGCGGACTCGGCTTGAACAGGCGCGACTCGTGCACCTTCTTGATGAAATGCTTGAGCATCTGCTCGGTGACCGTGAAATCGGCGATGACGCCATCCTTCATCGGGCGGATCGCGCTGATGTTGCCGGGGGTGCGGCCCAGCATCTGTTTCGCGGCCAGCCCCACTTCCTGGATCATCTTCTTGCCGTTCGGCCCGCCTTCCTGCCGGATCGCGACCACCGAAGGCTCGTCGAGAACAATGCCTTTTCCGCGCACGTAGATGAGCGTATTGGCGGTACCGAGATCGATCGCGAGATCGTCGTTGAAGTAGCTGCTCAGAAAACCAAACATATGATGTTCCGGGTGCCTCGCATGGTGCTCTGCAATAGCGGGTTATGATACCCTATGCCGCTCCGATTTTTAAGGGTTCTTCCGTCATTTCCATGGCACTTACGCTCGACGACGTGAGGCGCGTCGCCCATCTGGCGCGCATCGAGATTTCCGACGACGGCGCGGTGTCGATCCTGCGCGATCTCACCAATATCTTCGAACTCATCGAACGCATGCAGGCGGTGGATGTGAACGGGATCGAACCCATGTCGCACGCGCAGGACCTGGCGTTGCGCCTGCGCGATGATGTGGTGACCGAACACGACCAGCATGCGCTGTTCCAGTCCGTCGCGCCGCAGGTCGAGGCCGGCCTCTATCTCGTTCCCAAGGTTATCGAGTAGCCGGACAGAGGTGCGCCGGAACCGCGGCCCGTGGTGTCGCCGTCTCCCGACACTTGCCGTGCTCCCGCCGAGCGATGCATCACGCCACCGTCAAGAGCCTGTCTGCCGACCTCGCCTCGAAGCGGCTGTCAAGCGTCGAGGCAACCCGGCATTTCCTGCGCCGTATCAAAGCCTTAGATTCGCAATACCGCAGCTTCATCACGCTCGATGAGGAGCGAAGTCTCGCCCAGGCGCGCGCGGCTGACGCGCGACGTGCCGCGGGCGGGGCAGGGCCGCTGACCGGTGTCCCGGTGGCCCAGAAGGACATCTTTTGCGCCAAAGGGTGGCTCACGACCTGCGGCTCAAGGATGCTTGCCAATTTCGTGTCCCCCTATGACGCGCACGTCGTCGAGAAGCTCAATGCGGCGGGCGCGGTCAATATCGGCAAGACCAACATGGACGAGTTCGCGATGGGCTCGTCGAACGAAACCTCGTACTTCGGGCCGGTGCGCAACCCGTGGGACAAGTCCACGGTTCCCGGCGGAAGTTCAGGCGGCTCGGCAGTGGCGGTCGCGGCACGCTTCGCTCCCGCGGCCATCGGCACCGATACCGGCGGATCGATCCGCCAGCCTGCGGCGATGACCGGCATTTGCGGGCTCAAACCCACCTACGGCGTCGTATCCCGCTACGGCATGGTCGCCTTCGCGTCGAGCCTCGACCAGGGTGGTCCGCTGGCGCAGACGGCTGAGGACATGGCGTTGCTGCTGAACGTGATGGCGGGGTTCGATGCGCGGGACTCGACAAGCCTCGAGCGTGCGCCCGAGGACTACACGCGCGAGCTTGCCAGGCCCTTGTCCGGGCTCAGAATCGGGCTGCCGCGGGAGTATTTTGCCGCCGGCCTCGCCCCGGACGTCGACCGCGCGGTGGGCGAAGCCGTGGCGGAATTGAAGCGGCTCGGCGGCGAAGCGGTCGAGGTGAACCTGCCCAACATGGAACTGGCGGTGCCGGTCTATTACGTGCTGGCGCCGGCGGAGGCGTCCAGCAATCTCGCGCGCTTCGACGGCGTGCGCTATGGTTTCCGGGCGCCCGAGTATTCCGATCTCCTCGACATGTACAAGAAGACGCGGGCGCAGGGCTTTGGCGCGGAGGTCAAGCGCCGCATACTCATCGGCACCTACGTCCTGTCGCATGGCTATTACGATGCCTACTACATCCGCGCGCAGAGGCTGCGCCGGCTGATCGCGCAGGACTTCGCGGCTGCATTCGAAAAATGCGATGTGATCATGGGGCCCACGAGCCCCACCACCGCGTTCAAACTCGGCGCGAAAGCGGGCGATCCGGTGCAGATGTATCTGTCCGACATCTACACGATCGCGGTCAATCTGGCGGGGCTGCCCGGCATGTCCATACCCTGCGGCTTCGACGCTGCGGGATTGCCGATCGGACTGCAGATCATCGGCAACTACTTTGCCGAGGCGAAGATGCTGAACGTCGCGCACCAGTATCAGCTCGCGACCGACTGGCACGCGCGGGTGCCCCCTGGCATTGAGTGAACCGTGAACAGTAAACAGCGAACCGTGACAAACATGCTTCGGCCGCGGCTGAGTGACGGTCTTACCGTTCACTGTTCACTGGTCACTGTTCACCGAGCGTAGCGCCATGAAGTGGGAAACCGTCATCGGGCTTGAGGTGCACGCGCAGCTCAGTACGCGCTCGAAGATCTTCTCGGGTGCGTCCACTGCGTTCGGTGCGGCCCCGAATACCCAGGCGTGCGGCGTCGACATCGCGCTGCCGGGCGTGCTGCCCACGCTGAACCGGGAGGCGGTGGCGAAGGCGATCCGGTTCGGCCTTGCGGCCGGCGGCAAGATCAGCCCGCGTTCGGTCTTCGCCCGGAAAAATTACTTCTATCCCGATCTGCCCAAGGGTTACCAGATCAGCCAGTACGAAATGCCTATCGTGCAAGGAGGCACGATAGACATTTTTATGGATAGCGGGAAAAAGACAATTCGCCTGACCCGCGCTCATCTGGAAGAAGATGCGGGCAAATCGCTGCACGAGGAATTTCACGATTTCACTGGAATCGACCTCAACCGAGCTGGAACACCTTTGCTCGAGATCGTCTCTGAGCCCGATATGCGAAGCGCGGAGGAGGCCGTGGCGTACGCCAAGGCGCTGCACGCGCTCGTACGCTGGATCGGTATCTGCGATGGCAACATGCAGGAAGGTTCGTTCCGCTGCGACGCCAACGTCTCGGTGCGTCTTATGGGCACAGACCGGCTCGGCACGCGCCGCGAAATCAAGAACCTCAACTCCTTCCGTTTCCTGCAACAGGCGATCGAATACGAGATGCAATGGCAGATTGAGATCTTGGAGAGCGGCGGCAAGATTGAGCAGGCCACGGTGTTGTTTGATCCTGGTACTGGAGAAACGCGGGCCATGCGCACCAAAGAGGATGCACACGATTACCGCTACTTTCCCGATCCGGACCTGCTTCCTTTGGAAATTTCGGCGGGATGGATTGAGGAAATAAGAAAAGACCTGCCGGAGTTGCCACAGCAGAGACAGAAGCGGTTCATAGAAGAGTTCGGCCTGTCACTGTACGACGCGGCTACGCTGAATTCGAGTCGGGAGATCGGCGACTATTTCGAAGGCGTAGCGGGGTCGTCATTAACGAGCGGTCACTTAGAAAGCGCGGATTTCAAACTCTGCGCCAACTGGGTCATTAACGACGTTGCCGCAAAGATGAACGAAGAAGAAAACCTCCCTTCGTGGGCGTTTCGTGTCAGTGACGACACCGTCGGGCACATTATTCGGCGTGTCCGCGAGGGCTTGATCAACGCGAAAACAGGGAAATCGTTGCTGTCCAAGTTTTGGGAAGAAGGCCGGCAGGAATCGGGTAGAACCGGCCACTATGTGCATGGCGGGCATCCGCAGAAAGTCGATGAACTGATTCGTGATCAGGGTCTTGGTCAGATCTCCGACAGCGGCGAACTGGAAAGAGTTTGCGGCGAGGTTATCGCCGCAAATCATCAGCAGGTGGCGGACTACCGCGCTGGGAACGAAAAAGCCTTCAACTCACTGGTAGGCCAGGTGATGAAGGCCACCAGGGGAAAGGCCAACCCCCAGCAGGTCAACGAAATCCTGAAGCGCAAGCTCGCCGGCTAGCGTCCTGTCCCATAAGAAACGTTCAGTAGTGAGCGGCGGGCACGGAGCCCGGTGTCATCGCGAGGAAGCACCGCTGACGAAGCGATCCCGCGGCGGGCGCGGCTGCGTTGCCTGCAACGAGATTGCTTCGTGCCTCGCAATGACATCCAAGGCGCATGCTTGCGCAGTACCGTGCGCCGGACTGACCCGTCGTTTATAAAGATATTTGAGGGACGGCATGCTGGCTACCTTGGCCGGCGCGTCTCGTTACTCACAACTTCACAACTGAAGATGTTGAACCGGTCACTGGTCACCGGTCACGCTTCATTTCTTTGCGGGCGCCGCGGGCACCGGAGCCGTCGCGCCCCGGGAGGTGCCCTTCAGTTCCTGGTAACGCTTCTTCTGCGCAGTGTAGGTCTGGCGCAGTTCCTCGCGTTCTTTTTCCTTGGTCTCGATGGTCTTCTGCAGCTTTGCGATCTCGGCCGTGGCGCGCGCCACCTCGGCATCCGATTTGCGCGATCTTGCATCGATCAGACGTGTCTGCGCGTTCTTCAATGCACCTTGCGCCTGACCGATCTGGTTGTCGATAACCTTTATTTCGCGGTCGCGCTTGGCGTCGATTTCCTGTTCGCTGGAGTAGACGTTGAGCAGCACGGAATCCTGCCGCCGCTGGTCGGCGAGACGCTTCTGCTCGGCCGCCTTCTTATCGGCAAGCTCCCTCTCCTGTGCTTGCCGCTTCGCGGCATCCTCGGCCGATTCGGTGGTCTTGCGCGTTACGCCGCGCAGATCCAGCTCCTTGGTGGCACTCGACTGGTACTCCGGTGGCACCGAGTCACCACAGCCCACGACCTTGCCTGACTTGTCCTTCCAACAGACGATTTTCTTGCCGCCCTTGGCCTGGGGTTGCGCCAGCGCCGGGCCTCCGGCGAGTGCGAACTGTGCCAGAGCAGCGACAAACACCGAACGTACGACCGTCGAGTTCAACATGAGACTCCGCCCTATCCTTGCCATGATACCGTGCGGCCCCTCGGCCACACTCGGATTCCGTCAGGCCCGCCAGACGCCGCCGCCGGGCCGGCGGACCACCACGCGAACGATTCATTATAGCTACTCTTCGTACAAGCTGCCGCCACGGCCGGCCGGACCGCGCACCGTGTCCGCTACTTAGCGCATCGCGGCCACCGGCGGTTGACACGGTCAGGGCGACGGCGCGCGCGTTTCACGCATATGTTTCGCGTAGAATGGCGCGACTGC
>Ga0209640_10004124_pt1 | contig 12773 bp, 11 predicted proteins | sample RifCSP10_1_FD_184018 | JGI IMG/M metagenome (GOLD analysis project Ga0209640, IMG submission 184018) | Soil microbial communities from Rifle, Colorado - Rifle CSP2_sed 10_1 (SPAdes) (version 2) | ecosystem: Environmental > Terrestrial > Deep subsurface > Rock core/Sediment | place: Rifle... | reverse complement strand
GATAGTTTAAAAGTCCTGTTCGATTCTGTCTACGATCCGCAGCGTTTTTCTGTCATCGCCCGCCGCGGCGGGAACACAAGAACACCGCTTGGCAAGCCCCATGGGGGCATCGGTTCCGGATTCGACTTGACCCGCACCGCCGGCGCGCCTTACGCTCTGACGTTTTACCGCTACCACCACCTTGAACCCGAAAATCGCAACGCGGGTCAATATTGGAGCCATCATGAACCACACTGAACAACGCAACAAACTGCGCACGCTGATGGCCGGGTCGAAATGCTTGTCGCCGGCGAGCGTATTCGATCCGCTGTCGGCGCGCATCGCGGAGGCCGTTGGCTTCGAAATCGGTATGCTGGCCGGATCGGTGGCGTCGAACACGACGCTTGCGGCGCCCGATCTCATCGTGCTGACGCTCACCGAGTTTTCCGACCAGGTCCGGCGCATCATGCGCGCGAGCAAACTGAGCCTCGTCGTCGACGCCGATCACGGCTACGGTAACGCCCTTAACGTGATGCGCACGGTGCAGGAACTGGAGCATGCGGGCGTATCGGCTTTGTCCATCGAAGACACGGCGCTGCCGACGCCGTTCGGACAGGCCGCGGGCAAAGAAAGCCTGACCTCAATCGAGGAAGGCATCGGCAAACTGCGTGCAGCGGTGGCGGCGCGCGGCGACCCGTCATTGATCATTGCGGGACGCACCTCCGCGCTCAAGGTCGAGGGCGTCGAAGGCGCGGTTGCGCGTGCCAAGGCCTATGCGGCCACCGGTGTCGACGCAATCTTCATCGTCGGGCTGGAAACGCTCGAGCAGCTCGATGCGATCCACGCGGCCGTCAAGCTGCCGATCATCGTCGGCTCGGCGCCCGCCTCGCTCAAACGCGAGGATCTGGCCGCGCGCGGCGCCCGTATTCTGCTGCAGGGTCACCAGCCAGTTGCGGCTGCGGTCAAAGCGCTGCACGAAACCTACACTCACCTCTATAACGGCGGCACACCCGCCGATCTCAAGTCGAAGCTTGCCGCTCCTCAGGAAATGGAACGCCTGACTGACGGCGAGAGCTACAAAAAATGGCAGCGCGAGTATCTGCGCTGAGACAGCTTCCCTTTGGCGTCCCTGTATCGCTGTAAGTGCTTGATTGGCCTTTATTCGATTAGCGGCCTTTTTGTTCACGACAGCGCGCATCGCACTATTCGGGTTTGGCTCCGGAGCTGCGCACGATGTCGCCCCATTTCTGGCTTTCGGACCGGATGATTCTGGCAAGTTCCTCCGGCGTCCGGATCATCGGCTCCATGCCCAGCGCTTCCAGAGCCTCTTGCATTTCACGCAGACTCATGACCGCGCGCAGGTCGTCGAAAATCCTGTTCACCACATCGGCGGACACGCCCGCCGGCCCGAGAATCGCAAACCAGATCGTCACGTCATAGCCAGGCACACCTGCCGCGCTGATGGTCGGAACGCCGGGAAGCAGCGGCGAGGTGGTCGTTCCCGAAAGGCCCAACGCCCGCACCTTGCCCTGCTTGGCGAGGACCGAATGAGTCATAATGTTATCGATCATGTAGTCGATGCGGCCGGAAAGAAAATCCATCAGCGCCGGCGCCGTACCCTTGTATGGCACATGCATGAACTTGGTGCCTGTCATCATTTCCAACAGGACCACGGCCAGGTGACTCGAACTGCCAATACCGGACGAGCCGTAGGTCAACTGACCCGGTTTGCTCCTGGCGAACGCGATGAATTCCGACACCGACTTCACCGGCAGGGACGGATGCACGACCAGGACGTTCGGGAACGAGGCCACCATCGCAATCGGCGAAAAATCGGTGAGCGGGTTATAGCGCAGCTTCGCATACAGATGCTGATTGATCGCCAGCGTGCCGGTCGTCGCGAAGAACAGCGTGTAGCCGTCCGGCGCTGAATCGACCACCGCCTGTGCGCCGATGGAACCCGCGGCACCGGGACGATTGTCGATCACCACCTGCTGCTTCATTTGTGCCGACAGCGATTTTGCGATCACGCGCGCCGCCGCATCCGTTCCGCCGCCGGGTGGGAACGGCACAATCAGACGGATCGGCTTCTCCGGGTACGCCGCCCCAGCGAGCAGCGGTACGGCGAACATGAACACGCCCAGGCAGACGCTTCGAAACAGACTAATCTTGATCCCGCATTGTCCGGAAACTCGGCCCAAGCTGCTCACGCTGACGGCGCGACAAACCATCATGAAACACTTCGCTGCGTTTCTGCGCATCCGGGCCTCCTCGTGTGATCTCATTGCGGCGTTTGATATTGGCGCGGCCGAGCTAGGCGGCTTCGCGAGTCGCCTTGAAAATGTCGCGCCTCATCAGCGACGGATGGCAGCGTTCATAAGGCGCCGGATAACGCATATCCGCGCCCAGCATGTGCGCCGCTCGCCACGGCCAGCGTGGGTCGGCCATCATCCCGCGTCCAATCGCGATGAGGTCGGCCTTGCCTTCGACCAGCACGGATTCCGCGAGTTTGGGCTCGTGCAGCAACCCGACGGCCATGGTGACAATTCCGGTCTCGCGCCGAATGCGTTCGGCAAAAGGCACCTGATAAGCAGGCCCGACGACGATTTTCTGTTCCGGCGCAAGACCGCCGGTCGATGCCACGACATAGTCGCAGCCGAGCGCTTTCAGCTCGCGCGAGAACGCAACGCTGTCGGTGAGATCCCATCCGCCGTCGATCCAATCGGTCGCCGAAATGCGCACTCCGATCGGCCGCTCCTCGGGCCAGGCCTCGCGGATCGCCCGATAGACTTCGAGCGGAAAGCGCATGCGCCCCTCGAGGTCGCCGCCGTAGCGGTCCTGCCGCAAATTGGTCAAGGGGGAAAGGAACGAGTGCAGCAGGTAACCATGCGCGGCGTGAAGCTCGATCAGGTCGAAGCCGATCCGCGCAGCACGCCGAGCCGACTCGACGAACAGGCTTTTAATCCGCGCCAAGCCGTCCTCATTGGGTACCTCGATCGGGTTATTTCGCCCCGGATAGGGCGTGTTGGACGCACTGATCAGCCGCCAGCCTCCCTGCGCCATTCCGATCTCCGCGTAGCTCTCCCACGGTTTTCTAACCGATCCCTTGCGCCCCACGTGGTGCAATTGGATACCGAGCTTGACCGGTGCCACGCTGCGGCAGAAATCGATCACGCGTTTGAGCGCCTGCTCATTGGCGTCGGACCACAGGCCCAGATAATTGGTGGTGTTGGCGCCGCGCGGTTCGACCGCCGCAGCTTCCGTGATCAGCAGGCCAGCTCCCGAAACGGCCAGCGTGCCGAGGTGCATGAGGTGCCAATCCGTTGCGTTCCCGCTCTCGTCCGCCATGAATTGAGCCAGGGGAGAAACGACGATCCGATTTTCCAGATGCATCGACCGCAGGGTGAGCGGCGAAAACAAGACTGAAGCCATGTTGCACTCCCCCAACAGGATTTGCACACGCAGTTTTCTCGATGCTAAACCAAGCCCGCTTGCGTTGCAATTATCTGCCTGTTTGCCGAAACCATCACCGACGCCAAGGGCCGGACGCCACCTTCGAACACCTTGATGCGCAAGCTACGGCAATGAGCGATAATGTGGCCGCGCAACGGCTGAACAACGCACGCACGATTCTGTTCAATACCATTTTCAAACGATCGAAAACAGGCGCCTTAACCGGATTCCAAAACCGCCCCGCGCAGACTCATTCCTATGTTGTAAACTACTGGCATGCGTAAGAAACAGATTCCAATCGAGAAACTCAAGCTTGGCATGTACGTGACCGATCTGGAACTCAAGCCTGGCATGTACGTGACCGAGCTCGATCGCCGGTGGCTCGGCACGTCGTTCCTGCTTCGAGGCTTTCCCATCAATTCCAAGGACCATCTCGATGAGTTGAGAAAACTCTGCCAGACCGTGACTATCGACGTCGAGAGGGATGCGTCGGGCGGCGCCCGTCGCGGGCCGGACACCGCGAAGGAAGCGGTGCGCGGAACAAAAGTCTATAAAGAGACCTGGGCGGTCGAGAAGGAGCTGGTCGTAGCAAAGGAAGTCTATTTCGCCTTCGAGCGCAGTATCGAGGCGTCTCTCGAATCGATTCGCACGACGGGAGAGCTCGATTCGGATCCGCTGAAGAGCGCCGTGGACAGCATGGCCCGCAGCATCGAGCGCAACCCCGACGCCATGACGCTGCTGTTAAGAATCAAACAACAAGGCGGCGAGGAGTTCAATCGCGCGGTGAACACGTCGATACACATGATTACGTTCGGCCGGTTTCTGCAGTTCCCGGCCGAGCGGCTGGAACTCTTCGGGCTCGCCGGACTGCTCCTCGATATCGGCAAGGTCAAACTTCCGGCTGAGATCCTGCAAAAGCAAAGCACCCTGACCGCGGAGGAGTACGAGCTTACCAAGGCGCATGTCATGCACTCGATCGAACTCATCCGCGCGACGTCGGGGCTGCCGATAGGCCTCGAGGAGATCGTGCTGCAGCACCACGAGCGGCGCGACGGCAGCGGATATCCGCTGGCGCTGCGCGGCCAGCAGATCACGATCAACGGCGCGATCGCCGGCCTGGTGGACAGCTATGCCGCCGTCACCTCGAGACGCAGCTACGCCGAGCAATCCTCGCCGTCCAACGCGCTCAGCATGCTCTACAAGCTGCGCGGCAAACTGTTCCACGATGCACTGGTCGAGCAATTCATCCAATGCATAGGGATATACCCCGTGGGGAGCGTTGTCGAACTGAACACCGGCGAAGTCGGGATCGTAATCGCGCAAAACCTGGTGCGCCGCCTGCAGCCGCGTGTAATGTTGGTGCTCGATTCGTCGTTGAAACCGATCCGCCCACCCGTGATTCTCGACCTTATCAAGGAGCCCAAGGCGACGGTGGATGAGCCCTACCGGATCCGGCGCACCCTGCCCAAGGATAAGTTGCCGATCGATCTCGAGGAATTCTTTCTGTAGATGAGCCGCTGACATGGATCGCGAGACGGTATCCGCGGCGGCGGCGGATGGTTCCCTGAATCCGCTCGTCGGCCGCGTGCAAAGCATGCTCGCGGAGGCCCGGGCCAGAGGCGAACATGTTGCGCTGCTGCTGGTGCACGCCGCGGCCGTAGACCGCGTCGACGCGCTGCACGGATACAACGCGGGCGACAGACTGTCGAACAGGGTAGTGGGCGTGCTGCGATCCAATGTCGTGCGCAAAAACGACGCGATCGAGACGCCGTCGCGCGATGAGTTCGCCTGCATCCTGCGGCCGGTCGCGTCGGAAGGCGTCGCGATGCTCGCCGCCCAGCGGATCATGACCCTGCTCGGCGCGACACCCCTGGCGTTCGGCGGGATATCCGCAATGGCCGACATTGCGATCGGCATCGCGATGTTTCCGGACCACGGCGCCGATGCGGAGATTCTGCTGCAACGGGCGAAGCGCGCGCTGCACACCGCGCGCGGTCGTCGCGATCGCATCTGGATTTACGAAATGCAGGCCGCCGTGTCGGCGATCGACCAGGCGCAGTGCGCGGCCCGCATGCGCCTCGCACTTGACCAGAGCAGCCTGACCCTGCATTACATGCCGCAAGCCAGCCTGCGCACGGGACGCCTGACCGGTGCCGAAGCACTGCTGCGCTGGACCGACGACGTGCTCGGGTTCGTGCCACCTTACGCCGCGGTGCAGGCCGCCGAGACCGCCGGGTTGATCGACCGGCTGACCCAATCGATCATCACCAGCGCCGTGCAACAATGCGCGGAGTTCCGGAGCATAGATCCGGAATTCTCGGTCAGCGTGAACGTATCCCCGTCAAATCTGCGCGAACCGGACCTGCCGCTCTACATCGACCGCGCGCTTCGCACCTGGGATGTCAACGGCAGCAATCTGATCGTGGAAATCACCGAAAGCGCGATGATGAATGACCCGAACGCCGCGGCGGAAGCGTTGCGCGAGCTCAAGTCACGCGGGGTGCGGCTGTCGATCGACGACTTCGGCACCGGCTATTCGTCGATGTATTATCTGGCCCAGCTGCCGCTCGACGAACTGAAAATCGATATGTCGTTCGTGCGCACCATGCTCGAGATGCCCATCAATGCCAAGATCGTGCGCTCGCTCGTCGAACTCGCGCACAATCTTGAACTCTCGGTAGTCGCGGAAGGCGTGGAAAACGAAGCCATCATGAACGCGCTGGCACACCTCGACTGCGATCACGCTCAAGGCTATCATGTGGGGAAAGCGGTGCCCGGCGCGGATCTCGCCGCGCGCCTGCGCAAGCAGTTGCGATCCAAATAGCCACGGCGGGGTCTGTTGCGCCGTCGAAGCGGCCGACCTTACAAAGTGCTTGGATCAATGCGTCACTCAACAATGCGCCGCTGCCCACCGAGCGAAGTCTGCCGCTCGATCCCGCGAGCTGTCCCCGGTACGCAAACCTGCCGTTCACCCGCCACCCGGTTCCCGGTATCGCCTGAGCTATCTTGAATCGCGTCTAGACCCATGTGATGATTGTTCGTATTGCGAGCTTTCTGCTGCCGGCGTAGAGTGCCCGGTACTTAACCAATAATCCCGCTCGGCGTCTGGGGCAATTCTTGGCGAGGAGGTTGCTGGAATGAACATAATCGTGAGGCTGGTTCTTCTCATCGGGGTTATGATTGCGCCGGTATGCGCGCAATCGTATCCAAACAAGCCGATACGACTCCTCCTGCCGTATGCGGCGGGGGGATCGGCCGATGTTCTGGGGCGCCTCATCGGACAGAAGCTTGCCGAACGGCTCGGCCAGCCGGTGGTCCCTGAAAACCGTGCCGGGGCCGCCGGCAACATCTCCTACGAAATTTTGGCAATGGCGCGGCCCGATGGCTACACCATCGGTCTTTGTTCCGGAGTGCTCACCACCAGCCCCAGCCTTTACAAGAAGCTCAACTACGACCCGATCAAGGATTTCACACCGATCTCGCTGCTCGCGCAGATGCCCCTCGTGTTGGTCATCCGTCCATCCCTGCCGGCAACAAATCTCAAGGAACTCGTGGATTATGCCAGGGCCAATCCCGGAAAACTCAACTACGCCTCGAGCGGCATCGGCACGCCGCCCCAACTTGCCACGGAACTGCTCAAGAGCCTTGCCAAAATCAATGTCGTGAACGTTGCATACAAAGGCGCGGGTCAAATGATGACCGCGTTGATGGGCAACGAAGTCGACCTCGTCGTGCTCGGTAGCGGCGCGGCCATGCCGGGGATTCAGGCTGGCAAGGTGAAAGCACTCGCGGTGCTCAGGAACAGCAATGTGCGCTTGCCGTCACTGCCCGACGTGCCGACGGCGAAGGAGGCTGGCATCGAAAACCTTGATGTGGCCAGCTGGTTCGGGATGCTTGTGCCCGCGGAGACCCCGCGTGACATCGTCAGCCGCCTGCACTCGGAATGGACCAAGCTTGCAGCGATGCCCGAAACCGCGAAAATGATGGACAAATCCGGATACGTGGCGGCGTCAAACACGCCCGAACAATTCTCCGAATTCATCAAGACCGAGATCGTACGCTGGTCCAAGGTCATCAAGGACGCCAATATTCCGCCCATCGATTAACTCCATATCGACTTGCCGCATTGATGGCATTGCGCAACGCGGGAATCGTTGCTACCAACCCATGTCCAACACCCGAACCGAACTGAGTGACCCCCTCTCTCCGGCGGACCGCGCGACGGCGCGGCCGGACAAGACGCTGCCGCGCGCCCTGCGAGGAATCCTTGCTCTGCAGGATTTCGAGGAACCGGCGCGCCGCTATCTGCCGCGGCCGATGTACGGCTACGTCTCGGGCGGCGCCGAAACGAACGCTTCGCTGCGTGCGAACCGCGCCGCATTCGACGATCTTGCTTTCGTGCCGCGGACATTGGTGAATGTTGCCGCGCGCACGCAGAAGACCACGCTCTTCGGCCGCACTTACGATGCGCCCTTCGGCTTTGCACCAATGGGCGGAACTTCGATGGCGGCGTACGAGGGCGATCTCGTGCTTGCCCGCGCCGCGGCGGAAGCCAACATTCCGATGCTCATGAGCGGCGGTTCGCTGACGCGCCTCGAAGACGTTGCGGCGGTGGGACGCACGGCGTGGTTCCAGGCCTACCTTCCCGGCGAAAACGACCGTATCACGCAGCTCGTCGACCGGGTCGCGCGCGCCGGCTTCGAGACGCTCTGCCTCACCGTCGATGTACCGGTCTTGGCGAACCGCGAGAACAACGTGCGCAGCGGCTTCAACCGCCCGCTGCGGCCCACGCTGCGCCTCGCGTGGGACAGCCTGCTGCGCCCGCGCTGGCTCGTGGGCATGTTCTTGCGCACGCTCATAACCCATGGCATGCCGCACTTCGAGAACAGAGGCGCCAGAGTTCCGCTGATCACCAGAACCGGGACGCGCGACGTGGGTCTCTCAGATGAGCTCTCATGGTCGCATCTCGAGCTGATGCGGCGCCGGTGGCCGGGACGGCTGGTGCTGAAAGGAATACTCAGCAAGGAGGACGCACGCATCGCACGCGAAAGCGGCGTTGACGGAATCATCGTGTCGAATCACGGCGGGCGCCAGCTCGACGGCGCGACGGCACCCTTGCGGGTGCTGCCCGGGATCGTGGCGCACGCGGGCGGGATGACCGTCATGATGGACAGCGGCATCCGCCGCGGCACCGACGTGCTGAAGGCGCTGGCGCTCGGCGCGCAGTTTGTGTTTGTCGGCCGGCCGTTCCTCTACGCGGCCGCGATCGGCGGCGCGGCCGGCGTGCGCCACGCCATCAAGCTGCTGCGCGACGAAGTCGACCGCGACATGGCGCTGCTCGGCATCACGACGCTCGCTGAAATGCGGCGGGAGCGCCTGATCGATGCGCGCAGCTTCGATGGTTTCGGCATATCGTGAGCGAGTTGAAGCATTCGAAGTTTCTTCTGTTGGCCGCAGCGGTGTGCTCCACCACCGCAGTTTTCGCTGCCACTATTCCCGGCTATCCCACCCGCCCTATCCGGCTGCTGGTGCCCTTCGCGCCGGGCGGGAGCGGGGACGCGATCGCCCGCATCATCACCCCAAAGCTCACCGAAGCGATGGGTCAGCAATGGGTGGTCGACAACCGGGGTGGCGCTGCCGGCAACATTGCCGCGGAGACCGTGGCTCGTGCGGCGCCCGACGGTCACACCGTGTTCCTCGGCTTGAGCACGGTCTTGACGGCTAATCCGGCTCTCTACAAGCTCTCCTTCAGCATGGAGAAAGACCTGCAGGCCGTTACGATGCTCACGATCTCGCAGTACATCCTGGTGCTGAATCCGAGTGTGCCGGCCGCCAGCGTGAAGGAACTCATCGCGCTGGTGAAGCAGAAGCCGCGCTCCCTCAACTATTCCTCCGGCGGAGTCGGTTCGCCGTTGCATCTTGCAGCCGAGCTTTTTCAAAAGCGCGCGGGTATCGAGATGGTTCACATCCCATACAAAGGCGGCGGTGCTTCCGCGGCCGCCGTGGTCGCGGGCGAAACGCAATTTGGTGTTTCCAGCGTTGCGTCGTCGATGCAGCTGGTGAAAGCGGGCAGGCTCAAGGCGGTCGCAACGACCGGTTTGCAGCGTTCGCAAGTTGCGCCCGACCTGCCGACGCTGGTCGAGTCCGGTTTTCCCGGACTCGAGGTGAGCTCGTGGTATGGGTTGCTCGTGCCCTCCGGCACTTCCACCTCGATTGTTCAGCGCATCCGCAATGAGGCTATCAAAACGGTCCAGGCGCCGGAGGTGCACCAGGCGCTGGCGAGGCAGGGACTGCAGGTCGTAACCAGCACCCCGCAGGAGTTAGCGGCTCGCATCAGATCGGACACCAAGACGTGGGCGGAGGTAATCAAGTCAGCCGGAATCAAAGCTGAGTAAGATGCGAACGACTTGCAGGGTTCGTGACGTCCGCACCGCCGCTTCGCTACGCCCAAACGAATGTCTCGGGTCGCGCGATCGCAGGGAAAGACGGGATGGCGATACTTTGAGTCGAAATGGGCCCGGGCGGCGCCGAATTCGGTAATAGGTCTGTCAGCTAATACAAAGCAGAACGCCGCCTGATAACAAGTTCAGGAACAACCTTTGGAGAATCTGCTCAGCAACCCCGCCGTGCACGCCGGTGTCGCGCCTTTCATTGCGGCGCTCATCGTCGTTCTGCTCCTGCAGCATACGCGGTTAGGCGGACTTGCCGTGGTGGCAGCGTTCTGCACTGCGGTGTATTTTGTCGCAGGTTTCACCTTCACCCCGCTCACGGTAACCCGGAAAATCATACTGCTGGGGTTTGCCGCGCCGATCATCGGAGTCCTCGCAGATTTTGCGTTCAAACCGACCCGTATCGGGGCCGCGGTCCTCGCTCTGTGCGGAGCCGCCGGCGCATTGTGGGCGTTCTGGCCGGTACTCGCACAGAAACCGGCCGTGGAAGCCTGGCTGCTGGGCATCAGCACCGTGGTTGCGATTGCTTTTATGGTCGGATTTGCGCTGCTTTACCTTACGGGGGATTCTGTGCGCGCAGGCGCCGCGGGGCTTGGCCTCGGTCTCGCAACCGGTCTTGCTGCGATCCTGGGTGCCTCGGGATCGTACGGGTCGTACGGAATCGCGCTAGGCGCGGCGGCAGGAGCATTCCTGTTGCCGCAGATGATCGCGGGAAAAAAAGGCTTCGCTGGCGCCACCTTCACCCTGTCGGTGACGCTCACTGCCGGCCTCGTCGCCGCAGGCGCCATGATTCTTGCGAAGCTCGCTTGGTACACGCTGCTCGTGCTCGCGCTCGTGCCGGTTGGCGCGTGCCTACCGGTCCCGCAAAAAGCCCCGGTATGGCTACAGGCGGTGCTGCTTTCGCTCTACAGCTTTATTATCGGCGGCGCGGCTTGTGCTTTGGCCTGGCGATTTCCGGACGGAATAACGGGTTAGTTCTCATGTCACTGCAACTACAAAGGAAAGGAGACACAACATGACTAAGCTTGCGATCGGACTGATCGCCCTTACGCTGCCGCTCGCTGCGGCGGCTCAGGTGGAGTCCTACAACATCGATCCGTACCATACGGTCCCGTATTGGGAGACGGATCACGTGGGTTTTGCGACGATGCGGGGGCGCTTCGACAAGCCCACGGGTAAATTCTCCATCGATCGCGCGGCCAAGACCGGCACGCTGGAGATCGTCATTCAGACGGCCACTCTCAGCACGGGCGACCCCGAGCGCGACGGCCGGGCGCGCACGCGCGACGAGCACCTGCGCACCCCGGACTTCTTCAACGTTACCGAGTTTCCGACCTTGACTTACCGGTCGACAGGCGTGAAATTCAAGGGCGATGACCCGGAGGTGGTCGAGGGAAATATGACGCTGCTTGGCGTGACCAAGCCGGTGTCGCTCAGGATCTTGCGCTGGAAATGCGGACCAGATCCGCGGACGGCCGGGAAGCGTTATCAGTGCGGCGGCAATGCCACCGGCACGTTCAAGCGCTCTGACTTCGGCATGAAATTTGGCCTTCCCACCGCGATCGGGGACGAGGTGACGGTGTGGATGAGCTTCTATGGCTTCAGAACCTAGCCGTATAATGGTCTGCGGCCCTCCCTCATCAGGTTTTCATGAAACAGCTACACTCGCATCATAACGCTGTTGCACTGCAGGCTTGACCGGGATATCCCAGTCGAGTGAAACCCCGGCGGTGTACGCTGACTGAACCGCCACATCCTGCCACGGAGACACCCTTATGCCGTTCGGAGACAATGACTGGCTCGCTTTAACCTCGGAACCAACCCTGGAACCGGAGTTGCCCATTTGCGATCCCCATCATCACTTTTGGGATCGTCGCTCGGAGCGCATTCCCTATCAACGCTATCTGCTGGACGAACTGGCGGCAGACATCCATAGCGGTCACAATGTGCGCTCCACGGTGTTCATCGAGTGCCGCTCGATGTACCGCGCGGACGGACCGGTAGAAATGCGTCCCGTCGGCGAAGTCGAATTTGTCCAGGGTTTGGCGGCCGCCAGTGCCAGCGGTCTGTACGGCCCGGGCCGGGCCGCCGCGGCCATTATCGGGCACGCCAACCTGAACCTCGGCGAACGGGTCGCCCCGGTGCTGGAAGCTTTGCAGGCGGCCAGTCCCAATCGGTTTCGCGGTATTCGCCATTCAGTGACCTGGGACTCGCATCCCGAGGTGGAAAACACCGCCGCGCATAAAATACAGGGCCAGCTTGCCAGCGATCAGTTTCGGGCCGGCGCGCGGGTGCTGGCACGCATGGGATTCTCTCTGGAGGCATGGCTTTACCACCCGCAACTCCCCGAACTGGCTGCTTTTGCCAAGGCGGTCCCCGAACTGACCATAGTGCTAAACCACGTTGGCGGGTTGCTGCGGACCGGACCCTACGCCAATCGAAACGACGAGATCATGACCACCTGGCGCAACAGCATAGCTGCCGTGGCTGCCTGCCCCAACGTCGTGGTCAAACTCGGCGGCCTGGGCATGACCCGCACCGGTTTCGACTGGCATACCCGCAACAAGCCCGTCGGCTCGGAAGAGCTGGCAGCCTCCATGGCTCCGATACTGACCTACTGTATCGAACAATTCACTCCCGAGCGCAGTATGTTCGAGAGCAACTTCCCGGTGGACAAGGTATCCTTTTCCTATAACGTGATGTACAACGCGTTCAAACGTTTTTCCAAAGGCTATTCGGCCAGCGAACGTGCCGCAATGTTCCATGACACGGCCGCGAGAATCTATCGTATAACACGCTAACCTGCCAACGACAGACGCTCTTGGCAGTGCTGCCATCAAATTGAGCAGCCCAAACGAAATCCAGATTTCACGCCGATTACGCAAACACTCG
>Ga0209640_10004123_pt1 | contig 12778 bp, 12 predicted proteins | sample RifCSP10_1_FD_184018 | JGI IMG/M metagenome (GOLD analysis project Ga0209640, IMG submission 184018) | Soil microbial communities from Rifle, Colorado - Rifle CSP2_sed 10_1 (SPAdes) (version 2) | ecosystem: Environmental > Terrestrial > Deep subsurface > Rock core/Sediment | place: Rifle... | reverse complement strand
CATCATGGGCCACCACTCGTGGCCGGCCTCGTGGTCCGCGGCGCCGAGGGCGGACATGATGAACATCGGGTACTCCATGCCGCGGTCGGGGCCGTCCACCACCGTGAGCTGCGGGAAGGCATAGGGCATCCAGAGCTTCGAGTAGAACTCGAGAGCGTGGCGCGTCACCGGCCCGACGTTCACGTACTGCTGCCCGCTGCCTGGCAGGTACAGGATGTGGATGGGGACGGGCCCCTTCCCGGGGATCGTCGCACGGGTGGCCTCCCAGACGAACTGGTTCGACGTCGCCCACGCGAAGTCGTTGACGGTGTCCGCGTGGAAGCGCCAGGTCAGGCGGCTGCCCGCGGCGGTGGACACGCCCGGCCCTCTCTCGCCGGCCGCGACGATGGTGCGCAACTCGTCGGACTCGAGCACGCGGGAGAGCTTTTCGCGAATGGCGGGCGTCAGCACCTGATCGGGGTTCTGCAGGACGCCGGTGGCGCCCACGATCCAGCCGGCGGGCGCCTCGATGCGGACATCGAAGCTGCCGAAGTTGTTGTAGAACTCGGACGGCCCGAGGTAGGGCTCGGTGTCCCAGCCGCGGACGTCGTCGTACACGGCAATGCGGGGATACCACTGCGCCACCTGGTAGAGGCTGTCCGCCCAGCGGCCCATCCGGAGCCCGCGTCCGCCCACCGCAAGGGGAACGCGGAAGTTCCAGTCCACTTCCAGCGTGGCGGATGCGCCGGGCGCGATGGGCGTGGCCAGCGTGATGCGGGCGTTCGTCTGGTTCAGTCCGTACGCGGCAAGGCGGGACGCTGGTGCGGCGCCGCCCCGGCCGCCGCCCTGCGGCGCCATGTTCACGGGCTCGCCATTGAGAGAGAGCCGCGTGACCTTCATGCCGTCGGTGATCTCGGGCACGACCTGCTGGCGCGGCACGTTGGGCGCGAAGATGTTCTGGTCGAGCCGCATCCCGATGTCGGTCAGCGGCTGCGGGCTCCGGTTGTGCAGGGTGATCCGCTCCCGGCCGGAAATGATGGATGTGGCGGGATCGAGGCTGGCGTCGATGTCGTAATCGACGCGCAGCTGCCAGTAGTTCGTGCCGGGCCGGCCGGTCGAGTCGCGCGTGCCGGCGGCGAACGCGCGGCGGATCATGCTGGTGAGCGGGATGTCCCGGCGGATGGCACGTTCGGGATTCCGGCCGCCCGTGGCCTGCGCCGCAAGGGCCGACGGGGCGCCGGCCAGGCCGGCCAGCGCCGCGAACAGGACAACGTTTCGTGCGAGCATGGGCTCAGGTTCCTCCTCGCTGCGTGCTGCGGGTCCGGCCGGACGCGTGAGCGCGCCTGCGGCCATGCCCGCAGGATAGCGGGTAACGGGCGCCCGCGACAACGGGCGTACGCACCCGGGTCCCCCGGCGTACCCACCGACGCCGGATCGCCTCCACGCGAGTCGCAATCCGGCCGGCCTCCACGCGGCCGCAATCCGATCGCCTCCTTCCTTGCGTATTTCCGGCACGAGCAGTGAACCCGTCGATTCTTCGAAACAGGAGGAAGGAACATGAAGGTCTGGTTTTCGCGCAGAGGGCTGATCCCGGCGGCCGTCTGTCTTGTGCTGGCGGGCGGGGGCATGGGCGTGCTGGTGGCCGCGGACCACGACGACTCGCCGCTCATCGGCGGCGACCAGGCTGCGGACATCGCCGATGTCTACGCGTTCCGCAGTCCGGCCGACCCGGGACGCGTGGTGCTGGCGTTGACGTTGAGCGATGTGCTGCCGCCGGGGCAGATCCGGCTTGGCCGCTCGATCTTCGATCCGCGCGTGCTCTACGAGTTCAACATCGACAATGACGGCGACGGTGTCGAGGACCGCGTGATCCAGGCGTACGCGGTCGGGAATCCGGACAACCAGGTCATGCACGTGCGGGGCCCGGTCGCGCCGCTGGCGCTCGGCGCCGACAGCCGGATCGTGAACGATGCCGGCGTCACCGTGTCCGCACGCGTCAGCACGGGCACCCAGGTGATCGTCGGCGAGCGGCAGGGCGTCCGGCTGTTCGCGGGCGTACGCGACGACCCCTTCTTCTTCGACCTGGGCCGTTTCTCGGCGATTCTCGCCGGGCAGGCCTCGTCCTTCGCGGACCCGGGCACGGACGCGTTCGCCGGGCTCAACACCTACGCGATTGTCATCGAACTGCCGGTCGCGATGATCGGCGATCCGGCCACGACCACGATCTGGGCCAGCACCAGCCGCTGAGCCCGCAAGGAGAGGAGATCCCGAACATGCGCTTCCCGACTACCGCCCGACTCGTGCTCGGCCTGACGCTGCTGGCGCCGGCCGCGTGCGATGACACCATGGCTCCCGAGAGCGGGCAGAGAGCAGCCAGCCTGATCATGAACCAGCCGCTCCGCCAGGTCGACCGGATGGGGCTGCCGGCCGTCAACACCGCGTTCGTCTCGGCGAGCGCCGACAAGAACGCGTTCAACCTGGGCACCCCCGCCACCGACGAGGCCGCGTTCCTCGGTACGCTCACGCAAGTGATCATGGCGCGCTACGGCCTGAACGCGGCGCAGGCCGGCGCCCTTGCGAACTTCGTGCTGCCCGACGTGCTGCCGCTCGGCGACCTGAGCGGGTTCCCCAACGGGCGCCGGCCGGCCGACGACGTGATCGACATCGAGCTGGGGCTCATCTTCGGCGTGTTCGGCCCCGCGGTCCCCGCCCTGCAGAGCGACAACGTCGATGCCAACGATCGCGCATTCGCTGCGACGTTCCCCTGGCTGGCCGGACCCAACGGAGGGTGAGACATGACCCGGCGCACACCCTTGGCCACGATCGGCGCCGTCGCATTCGCGACGGCGCTGCTCGCTCTGGCCCTGCCCGGCGCACTCCAGACGCGGCGCGCGGCCCGCGAAGCCGCCCTCGAGGCGCAGGTCCGCTCCGGCGACATCGGATTCCTGGAAACGCGCGTTGCCGCGGACTCCGACAACTGGCTGCTCGCCAGTCACCTCGCCGACCTCTACGCGGCGCGCTTCCGGGAGGAGGCAGATCCCGGCGACATCGCCCGGGCCGAGCAACTCGTTCGACGGACGCTGCCACTCCGGCCCGACCCGGTGGGCGGCTGGGTCCGCCTGTCGAGCCTGCTGCTCGCGCAACACCGGTTCCGCGAGGCGTTCGACGCGGCCCGGACCGCGCTCGGCTCGCGCGCGCCGGGACAGGACGCGCTCGCGGTGTTCATCGATGCGGCCCGCGCGCTCGGCGAGGACGCCGCGGCCGATTCGGCGATGGCGCGCCTGACGCCCGGCACGTTCGCCTACGCGATCCGCGCGGCGGGCGCGCGGGCGCCGGAAGACGCCGTGCCGCAGCTGGAACGGGCGTGCGCGCGGCTCGAGGAGACGGGCGCGTACCGCGATCTGCGGGCCTGGTGCCTTGCGCGACTCGCGTCGCTCGAACTGGGTCGCGGCCGCATCGAATCCGGCCGCGCCTGGCTCGAGCGGGCCGTGCGAATGCGCCCGGAGCAGCGCGGCGCGCTGGAGGAAGCGGCGAACCTCGCCTACGCAGAAGGGCGGTGGGACGAGGCGAGCCGCCTGTACCGCCGCATCCTGAGCGAGGCGCATCCGGACCTGTACCTGCGGCTGGCGGAAGTCGAGCGCCGCCTCGGCCGGCGCGAGGATGCGACGTCGCTCGAGCGCCGTTTCCTGATGGCAACAAGCGACCCCTCACTCGAACCGCTGTTCGGGCTCGAGCTGGCGCTCTACCACGCGCGGTCCGACAGGTGCGACCGGGCGCTGCCCCTTGCGGCGGCCGAACTGACCCGCCGCCACTCGGTCCAGGCGCTGGAAGGCGCGGCCTGGGTCCGCTACCAGTGCGGCGACCACGCGGGCGCCCGGCTCCTGCTCGAGCGGGCGGGGGCGCGCGCGAGCGCCACGGGCGCATACCTGCGCGGCCTGCTGCTCGGCGACCGCGATCCGGAGGCGGCGCGGTTGATCGCGGACGCCGTCAGCAATCCGGCCCGGCTTGCCCATTACGCGCTCCTGCACCTTGCCAACGGCGGGGAGCGGACGGCCACGGGATCGCTGCCGTAGGCAAACAACCGGAAGGGAGCGCCATGAGACCGCGGCCGGCGCTTCCCGCGAGGCAGACGCGGCGGGGCTCCGCCGTGACAGGAGGCCTGCTCGATGCGGCAGCGTTCGCGTCCGCGCTGCTCGCGCTGGCTTCATGGCCTGCGCAGGCGCAGCCCGCGCGCGCGCTCCGCCTGAAGCCGGCCCCTCTGAATCTGCCCTGAGTCCGCCGGCGCACGCGCTCCCGGCCCGCCGTCCGCCCCGCCGAGTGCCTCGATCCGGAGCTCGAAATCCGCGCGCGGTCAGTTTCAGTCCGCGTGCACCCAGTTACCGGCGAAGCGAGGCGTTTCGGTTGGCCCCGACGAGCCGCCGGCCGGCTCCTGCGTCAGCGCGCAGCTCAGGATCAGGCCCAGGCCCTCGATCTCGGCGCTGACCGGCAGCACGGCGGCCACGCCGTTATCGGCCGCGAGGTCGAAGATGCCCATGGAGACCGGGGCGCCCCGCTCGGGGATCGCCCACAACTGCCAGGTCCTGCCCGGCTCCGGGCGCGGCAGCCCGAAGGTCGTCACGACAAATTTTGACTGCTCGTGGTTCCAGAAGACGCGCGCGACCGGCGCGCCGCCGGGCGGTGCGAGCGGGACCATGTGAACCCGCGGCCCGAGCAGGCTCGCGAGGCCCGAGTCACGCGCCGCCAGCTCGGCCGTCAGCTCGGTGAGCCGCATCTCGAGCTGTCGAGTCGCCGTGGTTGCCCGCCGCGCCACGATCCCGCCCGTCACGGCCAGCGCGATACCCGCGGCCGCGGCGAGCCATGGCGGACGCGCGAAGAACGGCCGTCCGGCACGATTCCGCCGCAGGGCGGCGGAGACCTGCGGCCCCAGCGTGGCCGGCGCGGTCCGGGCCGGCGCCGCGAGCGCGAGAAGGCCGGCCACATCGCGGAACTCGAGCACGCTGCGCCGGCACTCGAGGCACGCGGACAGGTGCGCCTCGAACTCCGTGCGATCCCCGGGATCCAGGGCATCGAGGGCGTAGGCCGCGGCCAGTTGCGCCCAATGATCGTGGCTCACGCCACCTCCTCCCGGAGCAGCGGCGCGAGCACGTCGCGCAGTCGTTTCATGGCGGCGAGGGTGCGGGTCTTGACGGTCCCGAGCGGTACGCTCAGGTGCTCGGCGATCTCGCTCTGCGAAAGGCCGCCGAAATATGCAAGCTCGATGACGCGACGCTGCGCCTCGGGCAGGTCGGTCATGGCCTGCTCCACCAGCCGGCGCGTCTCGATGGACTCGGTCAGGCGGTCGGGCGCGTCTTCCGGCGGCGTGAGTGGTTCGCTGCCGCGTCCTCCGGTTTCCAGCACAGCCGGTCCGATCTCTCCCCGCCGTGTCCGCGCCCGCCGCCGGTCCAAAGCTCGGCTGCGCGTGATCGTGGCCAGCCACGCGGGCACGCCGCCTCGCAGCGGATCGAACCGATGCGCCGTCCGCCAGGCCTGCAGAAACGCGTCCGAGCAGGCCTCATGGGCATCCGCCGGGTCGCGCAGAATGGCGACGGCAAGCGAGAACATCATGTCGCCGTGACGGTGCACGAGCTCGCGCATGGCGCGCTCATCGCCCTGCGTCATGCGCAGCACCAGCTCGCGGTCTCGCACTTCCGGCGCGGCCACGAACTCGTCCCGCCCGGCCCGGCGCTCCGCGTTCACGCGCGCCCGGTCGGAGAAGAGGAAACCAGGGTTGCCCACACGCATGGGGTCGTGCCGCCTGCTCCCGTCATGCCGGCCATTGCATCATATACGTTGCCTGCGCCGGGACCGGTTCGGGGCCGCGCTTCCGGCTCCGGGTCCTTCGCGGGGAAGGGAGGGCGTGCGGCGCCCTCGGCCCGATGCCCCGCGCCGGGCTACGGCTTGCGGGCCGTCATCATCACGGCCTTCACGCCGAAGGACTCGGCCGCGCTCTGCGTCGAGCCCTTGCGGAAGCGGAACCCGGGGACGACGGCCGATTTCACCTTCGTGAAGCCGGCGCCCTCGAGAAGCGCGAACATCTCTCCCTCCGGGAGAGCGCCTCCGATTCAGCTGGCCCAGAGCTTGGGGTCGTTGACGATCGACTGCGAGAGCTGTTTCGCGCTGACGATGTCGGTGATCGAGATGCGGCCGCCGGGCCTGAGCACGCGGAACAGCTCCTGGAGCACGCGCCGCTTGCGGAACGAGAGGTTGATGACGCCATTCGAGAGGGCGATGTCGACGCTCGCATCCGGCAGGGGAATGTCCTCCATCCGGCCCTCCCGGCAGTCAATAGTCGTGCCGGACGCGGCCGCGTGCGCCTGTGCCTTGAGGCACATCGATGGATTCAGGTCGACGCCGATCACGGCTCCCCCCGGGCCGGTCCTCCAGCTGGCGATGATGCCGTCCAGGCCGGCGCCGCTGCCCAGGTCGAGCACGGTCTCGCCGGGCTGGATATCGGCGCGCTCGTGCGGGTTGCCGACCCCGGCGAACGAGGCGACCGCGCCCGCCGGGGCCCGGTCCAGCCAAGCCGGGTCGTAGCCGTACATCAGCGCGGCCTCGCGCCCGTGATAGAAGTGGAACTCCTGGTCCGGCCGGTCTGCCACTTCCTGGTACATCCGGATCACCTCGCTCTTGATCGTGGATTCGAGCGGGGCCTGCGCGTCAGCGAGCTGGACGGAATCCGCCAAGGGCACCTCCTTTCCGGGGTTCATCTCCAAGGCGACGGCGGGCATTGCGGCGGCTCACGCTCGCGGACCTGGCCGGCTCAACGCGCGCTCAAGGAGCGCAACGCGGTGGCGAGTTCCGGGTGACCGCCAGTTGCGCACTCCTTGATGGCATCTGCGACAGAAAGGCGCAAGCCCACCCCCCGGACGGCTCACGACGAGGCGAGCCGGCCGGCCCCGGCGGGTGGGCGTCACTTCTCGCGATAGCGCTTCAGCTTCTCGTAGAGGGTGCGGAGCCCGATTCCCAGCCGGTCCGCCGCCTCGCGCCGGTTCCCGCCCACTTCCGCGAGCGTCCGCTCGATGGCTTCACGCTCGATGTCATCGAGCGTGCGCGGCTCTTCGAGACGCGTGTCGGGGCCGGCGGCGAGCGTGCTCCGGAAATGCTCGGCGCGGATGCGCTCATCGCCGGCGAGGATGGCGGCCCGCTCGAGTGCGTTGGCCAGCTCCCGGATGTTGCCGGGCCACGTCGCCTCGAGGATCAACCGCTTCGCGTCTTCGGCCAGCTCGAGGCCCGGCCGGCCGAGGTCGGCGCCGATGCGGCCGAGCAGTGTCGCGGCGAGCGGCGGGATGTCCTGCCGGCGCTGGCGGAGCGGCGGCATGTGGATGGGGAAGACCGCGAGCCGGTGGTAGAGGTCGGTGCGCAGCTCGCCGCCATCGAGCAGCCGGTGCGGGTCGCGGTTGGTGGCGGCGACCCAGCGGACATCCGCTTCGATGCTGCGGGAGCCGCCGACGCGCTCGAAGCGGCGCTCCTGGATCACGCGGAGCAGCTTGGCCTGGAGTTCCGGCCGCATCTCGGCGATCTCGTCGAGGAAGAACGTGCCGCCGGCGGCCAGCTCGATGCGGCCCCGGCGCTGGGCGGTCGCGCCCGTGAACGCGCCCTTCTCGTGGCCGAACAGCTCGCTCTCGAGCAGCGTCTCGGCGATGGCGGCGCAATTGACGGCCACGAAAGGACCATCGGCGCGCTTGCTCCACGCGTGAAGCGTGCGCGCGGCGATCTCTTTGCCCGTCCCGCTCTCGCCGGTGAACAGCACGGACGCGTTGGTCGGCGCCACCTTGCGCAATGCGTCGACCACCGGCTCCATGACGGGGTCGCCGTAGCTGAGCGGCGGGAGCGACGTCGTCTCGAGCGCGGCCCGGTCCCGGAACCCGCGCAGCGCCTTCCGCTCCAGTGCCCGCGCCACGATGAGGCGCAGCTCGTCGGGGCTGCCGATGGGCTTCTCGAGGTAGTCGAACGCGCCCAGCTTCATGGCCTCGACCGCGGTATCGACCGAGCCGTACGCGGTCAGCACGATGACCTCGATCTCGGGCTGCTCGCCGCGGACGCGCCGGAGCAGCGACAGGCCATCCATGCGCGGCATGCGCAGGTCCGTAACGAGCAGGTCGTAGCTCTCGCGCGCAAGCAGGCCGGCGGCCGCCTCGCCGTCCGCGGCCATGGCGACGGCGTGGCCGGCCCCCTCGAGCACGTCCGCGATGAACTCGCGGAGCCCCGCCTCATCATCCGCCACCAGGATCCGGGCCATTCCGTTCCTACCGTTTCGGGATCGCCAGTTCGAAGACCGCGCCGCCCTCCGGGTGGTTCGAGGCCGTGACCGTGCCGTCGTGCAGCTCCGCGATGCGCCGCGCCACGGCCAGGCCGAGACCCGTTCCCGTGGTCCGCGTGGTGTAGAACGGCTCGAAGATCCGGGACTCGTCGCCGGCCGCAATGCCCGGCCCGAAGTCGTGGACCGTGAAGACCAGCGCGCCGTCCCTCACGGCGAGGCCGACCTCGGAGGGCCGGTCGGGCGGCGATGCCTGGCGCGCGTTGCGCAGCAGGTTGGTCAGGGCGCGCAGCACATGGGCCGCGTCCATCGGCCAGGGCGCCGCTTCCGCGAAGCGCAGCACGAAGGCCTCGGCGCCGACCTCGTCGATCGCGGCCCGGAGCAGCGCGTTGGGGTCGGCGGGCACCCGATCGAGCGTGCCGGGGCGCGCGAACTCGAGCAGGTCCGTGATCAGGGATTCCAGCCGTTTCGCCTCGCTCACGATCCGCTCGGCCTTGCGGTGGTCGGGCTCATCGCCGGCGAGCCGCTCGGCCAGCAGCTGGGCGTTGCCCTTGAGTGAGGCGAGCGGGTTCCGGATCTCGTGCGCGAGCACGGCGGACATCTCGCCGAGCGAAGCGAGCCGCCGCTCCTGCTCGACCCGGCTCTGCTCGCGCTCGCGCAGCACCGACAGCCGCCAGAACATCAGGGCAGCGGCGAGCAGGGCCGCGGCCACGATCGAGGCGACGAAGAGCGTCCGCCGGGCGCCGGCCGTCAGGGCTTCCGCCACTACCGGTTCCAGCTCGAGCACGGCGCTGACCGGTGGGCCCGTTGGCCGGCCCGTGCAGGGCGGGCTGGCGCAGAAGGGGATGGGCCCTTCCATCCGCACGCGGTCCCCGACGAAGCGGGGTCCGGGCGGCCCGCGCCGGCCACCGCCCTCGCGTGAGGGCGCGCCGCCGACCGACACGCCCGCCTCGATCACCGTGTCGGGGCTCGGGAGGCGGAGCGCGACGTAGCGGACGCCCGCGTCCACGCGCTCCGTGACGAAGGAATCGAGCGTCGCAGCGGCGGGAATGCCGGGCCGCGCCCGCATGTATTCGCGAAACGCCTCCATCAGCACGTCGCTCTGGCCGCGAACCAGCGTGTCGGACGCGCGCTCCGCGCCGCGCTGGCTGGCCCAGGCCGTGGCCAGCAGCGCAATGACGAGGGCGAACGTCGTCGCCAGCCAGCCCCACCGGGCGAAGCGCGCGCGCGGCTTCATGCGGGCGGCCCGCTCACTCGTGGCGCAGTGCCTGGATGGGGTCCAGGCCCGCCGCCCGCCGCGCCGGATAGAACCCGAAGAAGATGCCGACCGCACCCGAGAAGCCGATCGCGATGACGGGCATGACGGTCGCGATCGCCGTGCTCCAGCCCGTGATCCGGGCGACCAGCTCGGCGCTCGCGAAACCGAGGCCCAGGCCCAGCGCGCCTCCCAGCACGCTCATCACGATGCTCTCGACCAGGAACTGCCGCATGACGTCGCCACCCCGGGCGCCCACCGCCATCCGGATCCCGATCTCGTGCGTCCGCTCCGTCACCGAGACCAGCATGATGTTCATGATACCGATCCCGCCGACCAGCAGCGAGATGCTGGCGATGGCGGCGAGCAGCAGCGTCATCACCTCGGCCGTGCCCTGCGCCGCATCGGCCAGGTCCGTCTGGTTCCGGACCGTGAAATCGTCCGCGTCGTAGCTGGCCAGGTCGTGCGTCTCGCGCAGGACCCCCTCGATCTCCTCCTGCGCGGCGGCAATGTCCTGGCGCGAGCCCGTGCTGGCAATGATCTGAGAAAGGAACTGCCGGCCCGCCAGCCGCGTCTGCACCGTGGTGTAGGGCGCGAGGATGACGTCGTCCTGGTCGCGGCCCTCGGCCGTCTGGCCCTTCTCCGCCAGCACGCCGACCACGTCGAACGGCACGTCGCGCAGCCGGACCTGCCGGCCCACCGGCTCCTCGTCCGGGAACAGCGCCTCGGCCACGGTCGCGCCCAGGACCGCGACGCGCCGCATCCCCCGCACGTCGTCCACGTCGAAGAACGCGCCCGAGGAGACCGGCCAGTCCCGGATCGTCACGTAGTCGAGCGACACGCCGTTCACAGTCGTCCGCCAGTTGCCCTGCCCGCCCACCACCTGCGCGCCGGCCATGATCACGGGCGACGTCGCCGAAAGCAGGAAGCTCTGGTCACGCAGCGCCTCGTAGTCGTCGATGGTGATGCGGGCGAACGTGCCCGCGCCCATGCTCACGCCGCCCTGCGTCGCCGCGCCCGGCGTGATCACGATGAGGTTCGTGCCCAGGCTGTCGATCTGCCGCTGGATGTGCGTCTTCGCGCCCTGCCCGATCGCCACCATGACAATGACCGCGCCCACGCCAATGATGATGCCCAGCATGGTGAGCAGCGTGCGCATCTTGTTCTTGCGGATGCTCTGGAGCGCGATGCTCACGAGTCGCTTCGATCTCATGCGCCACCTGCCACTGCGACGAGCCCGGCCTCCGGCTCCACCGCTTCCCAGGTTTCCAGCGCCGCCAGGTCGGCGGCCGCGTCATGCCGGTCGGGCACCGGCTCGTCCCGCACGATCCGGCCATCCCGCATCTCGATGATCCGCTTCGCGTAGCGCGCGATGTCGTGCTCGTGCGTGACCAGCAGGATCGTGATGCCCTGCCCGTTCAGCTCCTGGAACAGCGCCATCACCTCGACTGACGTCCGACTGTCCAGGTTGCCCGTCGGCTCATCCGCCAGGATCAGCGCCGGCTGCGTCACGAGCGCACGCGCGATCGCCACCCGCTGCTGCTGCCCGCCCGACAGCTCGCTCGGCTCGTGGTCCATCCGGTCACCCAGCCCCACCCGCTCCAGCGCCGCGCGGGCCAGCGCGCGCGTGTCCAGGTGACGGCCCGTCCGGTCGTAGAAGAGCGGCAGTTCCACGTTGTCGAGCGCCGTCGTCCGCGCCAGCAGGTTGAATCCCTGGAAGACGAACCCGATCTTCCGGTTCCGGATGTCGGCCCGCTCGTTCTTCGTCAGGCCGTCGACCCGCACGCCGTCCAGCTCGTAGGTGCCCGCCGTGGGCGTGTCCAGACAGCCCAGAATGTTCATCAGCGTGGACTTGCCCGAGCCCGACGCGCCCATGATCGCCACCATCTCGCCGGGCTCGACCACCAGGTCGGCGCCCCGCAGCGCGCGGACTTCGGTCCTCCCCGTGGAGTAGACCCGCGCAAGGTCCCGCGTCCGGATCACCGCCGCTCGCGACGTCATCCTCACATCCCTCCCGGCGGCGGGCCCGGCGGGCCGCTGCCGCGCTGCGGCTGCTGCGACTGGAACGGATTCGCGTTGTTCGTCGACGTCGCCGCTTCGCTCGCCCCGTTCGTCACGGCCGCGATCATCTGCATCCCCTCCCGGATGTCCGGGCCCGAGATCTCCGTAACCTGGCCGTTCGTCAGCCCCACCGTCACCCGCGCCACGCGCAGCGCGCCGCCCTCATCGAGGTACCAGAGCCGCGCAACGCTCTCCCCTGCCACGGCCATCCCCGCGCCGCCCTCCCGCATCAGCCCCCGGACCTGCGCCTGCATCGCCTCCGTCGCCCGGAACCGGAGCGCCGCGTTCGGCACCGTCAGCACGTCCCCCGCCTGCGCCAGGATGAAATCCACGGTCGCGGTCATGCCCGGCAACAGCTTGCCCTCCGGGTTCGTCACTTCCACCACCACCGTGTAGTTGACCACGTTCTCCTGCGTCTTCGACTGCAGCCGCACCTGCTTCACTACTCCCGTGAACGTCTCGTTCGGGTACGCCTGCACCGTGAAGCGCGCCTCCTGACCCTCGCAGATGTCGCCGATGTCGCTCTCATCCACCGACACCAGGATCTGCATCCGCGACAGGTCCTCCGCGATCAGGAACAGCTGCGGAGCCGAGAGGCTCGCCGCCACCGTCTGTCCCACATCCACGTTCCGCTCGATCACCGTGCCGTCGATCGGCGCATGGATGTACGTGTAGCCCAGGTTCCGCTGCGCCCGCTCCAGGCTCGTCTGCGCCGACGTCAGGCTCGATTTCGCCAGCGCCAGGTTGTACTCGGCCGTGCGGTACTCCGTCTCCGTGATCACCCGCTGCTCCCACAGCGGCTTCGCCTGCGCGAACTGGAATTCCCGCTGCTCGAGGTCCGCCTGCGCTCGCGCCATCCCCGCTTCCGCGTCCCGCACCGCCTGCTCCTGCAGCGTCGGGTCGATCCGCGCGATCAGCTGCCCCTTCCGCACCCGGTCGTTGAAGTCCGCATGGATCTCCGCCACCTGGCCGCTCACCTGCGTCCCCACCTGCACCGTGCTCACCGCCCCCAACGATCCCGTCGCGCTCACCGTCGACTCCACTCGGCCTCGGCCGATCTCCACGAACCGGTAGCCGCCCGCCTGGCCGTTTCCGCCTCCGGTCGCCACCAGCATGGCAACGATCGCCACCACCGCGACCCCAAGCCCCACCATCGTCCTCTTCTTCATTGATCCCTGCTTTCCGGC
>Ga0209640_10004122_pt1 | contig 12781 bp, 10 predicted proteins | sample RifCSP10_1_FD_184018 | JGI IMG/M metagenome (GOLD analysis project Ga0209640, IMG submission 184018) | Soil microbial communities from Rifle, Colorado - Rifle CSP2_sed 10_1 (SPAdes) (version 2) | ecosystem: Environmental > Terrestrial > Deep subsurface > Rock core/Sediment | place: Rifle... | reverse complement strand
ATCCAAAAGAATGAGAATTTAGTCCGGCGCTTCGTCAGAGCCTTTGTGGAGGGGATCCACTTCTATAAGACAAACAAAGAGGCCAGCATCAAATCCATCGCCAAGTTCACCAAACTCCAAGATCCCGTGGCGCTGGAGGAGACCTACAACGCCTACGCGATTAAATTGATGGCACGCCTCCCTTATCCGAATTTAAAAGGCGTAGAGGTCATCTTAGAAGATCTTGCGAAAAGAAATCCCAAGGCCAAGGGCGCTAACGCCAAGGCGTTTGTGGAGCCGCGCTTTCTAAAAGAACTTGAGGACTCCGGCTTCGTAGCCAAGCTCTACGGAAAATAGGGACAACTTCTTGTTATTGTTTTTCTCCGGGCACTCATGAGCAAAGACCTACGCAGCTACCTGGCAGAGCTTGAGCAACACTGGCCTGACGCAAGCCTGCGCATCGGCCGCGAAGTCGATCCCAGGGAGTTTCATGTCTCGGCGGTTCTCCAACATCTAGAAAATCGTGGTGATCAGCGCGTGGTGCGCTTTCACAAGAGCCGTGATCTCGAAGGGAGGCCCACGGATTTTTCTCTGGCCTACAACCTTTTCGTTACTCGGGAGCTTTGTGCGCGGGCGATCGGTCTTGCTCCGGCAGATGCGAAGATGCCTTTGAGTCTGGAGTTCTCACGGCGGGAAGCGAAACGCATCGAGCCTGAGATCGTGCCGCCGTCCCGGGCGCCCGTGAAGGAAGTGGTGCGGACGAGCCGTGACGTCGACCTAAGCAGGGTGCCGATGTTCCGCTACCATGAACAGGACATTGGGTTTTACCTCACCATGGTAGCGGTGATGAAGGATTCAGAAGAGAATTTTTACGACGTCTCTTTCTGCAAAAACATGTACGTAAGCCCAAAGCGGCTCACCGTCTCCCTGCAGCGTAAGCTCCATAAGCATCTTTTGAACATCGTCGAGAAAAATGAAGAGCGCGACCGAGAGACTCCGGTAGCGATGGTCATCGGCCATCATCCCGCCTTTTATCTCGGGGCGGGAGCGCTGACGACCTTCGGCAACGACGATTACGGGACCATCGGGAGTTTTCTTGACGAGCCTGTTCGCCTCACTCCCTCGGAGACCTTGGGGGAGGATTTTCTGGTCCCCGCGGATGCCGAGATGATCGTGGAGGGGATCATCCCTCCACACTCGGCGGAAATCGAGAATCCCTTCGGCGAGTTCAGCCGCTACTATCAGCCGCAGGTCGCGGTTCCGTACGTGGATGTGACGGCGATCACGTTCCGCCGGGATGCCATCGTGCAGGGGATTTTCCCCGGCCATCCGGGCCACTTCAACTTGGGGAGCATTCCGAAGGAAGGTAGCCTCTATCGCGAGATCAAGCGCGTCTTCCCTGGCGTCCAGGCCGTGCATATGCCACATTCCGGCGTGGGCCGTTACTCCTGCTACGTGTCCATCAAGAAGCGCCGCGAGGAGGACGGTAAGCTCGTTGGGACCGTGCCACACGTCTTTACCAATCAGCTCCAGTTCGTCGTGGTGGTGGATGACGACGTAGACGTGTTCAACGAGCAGGAGGTAATCTGGGCCGCGGTTACGCGGGCTCGCTTCGACAAAGACATCAACTTCATGAAGGGAATGCCCCGGAGCGACCGGGTCATCATCGATGCCACCGTGCCCTTTAACGAGCCTTTCCCGAGAAAGGCTGTCGTGCCGCGGGAGGCTCTGGAGGCTTGCGTCCTGGAGGAATGGATCGACCACGGAAAAGCGGTCGGCGCGGCGCCTTCCGCAAGGAAAGGTAAGCATGTCGGTTCGTGAAGACATTTTCTGGGTCGCCTGTCCCAAGTGCGGGGAAAAGTTCTACTGTGACGTTCAACTTCGCCACGGCTTGATCAAGCTTATGTGTCCGAAGTGTCACCATCGGTTTCTCGATAGCGAGAGCCCGCAGATCATCGAATAGCAATCCGCTAACCAGTTCCTTCGCTTCTTTGTCGATCCTCCGCAAGCCTCTCTCCCGCAACCTTTAGCACTAAGGCCTGCTTTCTGGCCGCCAGTTCCCAGATCAGAACAGGGGCCGCGATGGCCAATCCAAGGGCGTCGGTAGCCAAACCGGGGGTCATCAAACCCAGACCCCCGACAATGAAAACAACCCTCTTCGGCAAGCTCAGAACCCGGAAGAGATACCCCTCAACCCCAATGGCTAGAAGCCCGACTCCGGCGATGGCGGTTACCACCGCTATTAGAACCTCTGTCACGGATCCTCTGAGTAGGAGGGCGGGTTTGTAAGCAAAAATGAAGGGGACAACGTAAGCCACAATCGCCAGGCGCATGGCTTGAAAGGCGGTCCGCAAAAGGTTTGTCCCGCCAATGGCTGCTGCGGCATAAACGGCTAAGCAGACCGGCGGCGTAAGGAATGACAACACAGCAAAATAAAAGACAAACATATGAGCCGTCAACGGATCTATCCCTAACTGCACCAACGCGGGGGCCACCAGAATGACCACCAAAATGTAAGCCGCGGTTACCGTCATCCCCATCCCCAAAATCCCCGCCGCAACCGCGGCGAGAACCAACAAAAGAAAGAAATTGCCGCCCGCCATGCTGACCACTGCCCGGGAAAACGTAAATCCCAAACCCGTCAAAGCCACAATCCCGATGATCAGACCCGCTACCGCGCTAACGACGGCGATCTCCAAGAGACTCTCACCGGTCTTCTCAAGGATGATCAGGAGTTTACGGAAAGTAACTCGGCTGGCCTTCTTTAAAAAGCTAACCAGGAAAACCGCGCCTGTGGCGTAGAGACCCGCCACCTCAGCCTCAAGACCGGTAAAAAACAAAACGTAGACGAGGACACTTATGGGAAAAAGAAAAAGCCAACCTTGACTCAAAATGTGCTTGAAGTTGGGAAGCTCCTCCTTGCTCAATCCCCGAAGGCCATATCGGGCCGCCTGCAAATCTACCTGAATAAAGAGTGAGATGTAGTACAGTAGCGCCGGCAGAAGGGCAGCGAGAGCAACCTGGGTGTAGGATATTCCCAGGAAGGTAGCCATCAAAAAGGCGGCCGCACCCATAACCGGCGGCATGATCTGACCACCTGTGGAGGCCACAGCCTCAACCGCTGCCGCGACCTCAGGTCGGTAGCCAGTGCGGATCATCATGGGTATCGTGATGGGCCCATCCACAACCACGTTGGCTACAGCGCTTCCAGACATAGTGCCGAACAGGGAACTGGCCACGACCGACACTTTGGCTGGGCCTCCCCGGTAGCGGCCAAAAAGGGCCAATGCCCCCTCGGTAAAATAGAGCCCCCCTCCGGTACTAAAGAGAAACTGACCGAAGAAGACAAAGCTAAAGACCACAGTGGCTGCCACTTGAAGGGCGACGCCGAAGAGGGAGTTAGGGTCCAAATAGAGATAGTTCACCAGCCGAGACCATGGGACCCCCTGCCCATAAAGAGCCCCCGGAAAGAGGAACGCATAATGGGCATAGAAGAAAAAGAGTAGGACGATAACTAATATTGGCCAGCCTAGAAGACGCCGCGTTCCTTCGAGGATCAAAAGGATGGCAATGGCCCCGAGTAAAACCCGGGTGGGCAAAAGCAGACCCATGGTCTCGATAATGTCAAAGTAGAAAAGCGCCACATAGCTGCCAATGAGAAAACCGGACAGCGCAAAGAGCCCATCATACCAGGGGAGATGATTCGACGAGATCCTTTTATTGGCCGGCACCACCAGGAAGGCGGCCGCCATGGTCAAGGCGAAGAAAACAGCAAGATACTGCTGGATGTAGAAGGTGAAGCCTAAGTACAGGGGGACATTGAGGATGGAGATAATCCCGGTGAGAGGGATCAAGCAGAGGATTACCCTTTCAACGACACCAATCCACCCCCTGTGTCTACGGAAGCGGGGCTCCCCCTTGATTTCGAATTCTTGGTCCGTAGCCTCACACCCTTATTGTCTTTGGGCTAGCAGCTCTCTTTGAAGCTTCTCCATCTCGCTCGTCCAGGCGCCTTTTTCCCTATAGAATTTTACGGCGCCCGGATGATAAGGGATGCGAGCCTCTTTGCTAACGAAGCGGTCTGGAGTCCAATCCTTTAAAAGTGGGTGAATCGGCGCCAACTCCTTGTAGTTTTCCCAGAGAGCCTTGACCACTTGGTAAACTGCCTCCTCCGCAAGCCCAGCCCGGCCAACCAGGTAGATGTCGTATCCCCAAAGGTACATTTCTTGATCGACTCCCGTCTTGCCTGGTCCGGGCGTTACTTTTACAGGATAACCCGGATATTTCGCGTTGGCCCGTCTTACAGGCTCCGCAGAGGCATCCAGGGGCAGAAAGCGAGCCCCGTTCCTGGCATGTAACTCCTCGATCACCGGCATGCCAATCGTGGCTGTCCCGGAAGCATCGGCCCTACCCTCGGTGACTGCCTTTATCCCACTCGGCGGGCTGTCGACGGGGATTATTTTGACATCAGCAAATGATAGTCCGCCGTTCGCCAGGATGGCCTCTGTCTGGGCCTGCAGAGAAGGGGTGGGAAAACTTCCCGCTACCCTCTTCCCCTTAAGTTGAGAGATCGCTATTATTCCCGAGTCGGCAGAAACCACCAGGCTGATGGAATTGGGGATCGTCACTGCGACAAGGCGGAGTGGAAAACCCTTTCCCTCAGAAAGCCTTTGATAAGTGGATTGGCCGAGGTAGCCTTTTTCCGCGTCCCAGTTGTTTACCACTCCGAGATCAACCTCAGCAGTCTGCAAGAGGGGATACCAGGCTACCGGTCCGGCCATAGGCTTAACCGTTGGCTTGATGGCTGTATTTTTGGCGACGACCGTGGCTGCGGCGGTTCCAATGATGTTAAACATCGACCCCATAGGATGAGTTCCGATGCTGACTGTTTTTGGCTGAGCGTCGGCCGCCGACGCTGGGAGGCTCAGCACCAAAGCCCAACCCATGACGAGAATCCCGATACAAGTCTTCTTCATCGAATCTCCCTCCTCTTTGGGGCGTGGCGCCCTGTTTTTCTGTGAACGCATCCTGACTTGCAGTTTTCTTTCACTCCACGAGCAAGCCCTTATTCCTTGCGCAACCCGGACATTCAGCAGCCACATACCCGAATAGCTGCCCGTTATCTACAGAGAGACACCTATACCTGCACGACGGTGCGCCAGGCCGTAATCCGTTTTTCAAAGGGGTTGATCAAAAGGAACTCGATACCCAAAAGCACAATGGTGAAGCTGAGTGCCCAAGCGAGCACCTGGGTCATAGAGAAAAGGCCAAACCAGTAATTCAGCATGTATCCCACCCCGCTGCTCATGCCGATCAGCTCCACCGTCGTGGCTATCTTCCATGAGATGCCGAGGGCATAGCGAACGGCCGCAAGGACATAGGGTACCGTCTGCGGCAGCACCACCTTGCGGATGAGATCGCGGCGAGGGACTTGAAAGGCCTTAGCCATGGTGACGAGTTGCATATCGATGTCTTTCGCCCCCTGCCACATATTAATGGCAACCGCCGGGAAAGCCGTGATTCCAATCGCAATCACTGCGGCGAAATCGTTGAGCCCGAACCACAACAGCGTGATGATGGCGTAGACCACCGCCGGTATGGTGAGTCCGACCATGACCCAGCTCTCCAAGAACTTTTCCCCTTTAGGTGAGATGCCCATCACGATACCGAAGGCGCTGCCAATGATCATGGCAAGAAAAAGACCTAAGAGGACTCGAAAGATGGTCTTGTAGAGATGAAAAAAACCGTCGCCCGAGGTGAGATTCTCCCAGATTGCCTCGAAGACCGGAATGGGCCCGGGGAGAATTTGCGGCGAAAAAACAAAAGAGAGAACGACCCAGGCAAGCAGCAGAACCAAAACGGAATAAATCTTAAGGGTTATATGCATCGGTCATTAAACCCTCTGGAACCGTCTTAAGCACCTTGGGTCCCAAAATTTCTTTGACCGCTTCCAGGAAGTCTCGCTGAACCTCAATCTGGTTCCGGTCCCACTTCTCGAGAATCCTCGGTCCCCACGTCTTCTGTAACGCGGCAACCCCTTCCTTGGTGGTTATCCCTACACTCTCCCCATAGCTCTTCCATACCTCGGAGTGCGTGCGGATATACCGCACCGCATCCACGTAGGCCATAACGTATCTCCTGAGGAGGTCCGGATTGGCCCTGGCAAACTCTTCGTTGGTGGTCAGCGTCACAGTAGCAGGAGCCCTGCCAGCTCTTTTTTCCCACTCCCCGCTCAGGTCAAGGAGAACACGGTATTTACCCGTAAGGGGAAGCGTCACGGATTCCTGATTTCCAACCAGCGCAGCGGCAAGCTGGTCCTTTTCCAAGAGACCTGCCAAGGCCGGCCCCGGTGCAGTGATCAGCTCCGTTTCCCTTAGTAGATCAATACCGTACCACTTTTTTGAGATTGCCATGAGCATGCTTGTGGTGGCGGATCCGGGACCGCCGAAGTTTCCAACTCTCTTTCCCTTAAGGGCAGTAAACGACTGGATCGGAGATTCTGTCCTCACCAGTACCGCATTGACAGGAGCAAAGACGCCGTAAAAGATTACCATATCCTTCCCTTCGGCCCGCGCCCTTGCCATCGCCGTGACCCCGCCATAGCCGACGTCGACCCTTTTTTCCGCAAGGAATAGGTGAAGTGGAGCCGGATTGAGGACCTTAATTCTCTCGTAGGGAACATTGTATTTGTCGAGGAGCTTCTGACGCTCCATGACGTTATGGATAAGATCCTGCGAGCCACTCGTAAGTATTCCGAGCCGCACTTTTTTCGTCTCTGCCCCAACGGCGGGCGAAGCCGAGCAGAGCGTCCAGAGAATGGAGAAGACGAACGTGCGCCTGAGGATCAAAGCCAGCATAAAATCCTCCTGCCAGGGTTAGTCGCGCCAAATGCTTCTGCTACTACTTTGACCTCTTTTACGCAAGGTAAAGGTTTGGAGCCACGAGCCGCTCTCCGGCCTGGCTAGGGAGAGGTCTCCTCCAAAAACCAGTCGGTGGGAATCTTTTTCCCCAACCCAGCCTTCTCCGCCAGCTCCAAGACCTTGGCCCCAAGGGCGGCAAACTGGATTCCCATGCCAACGTTGTTATTAAACAGCGTGACCTGGTCGGAGCGACTCCTCCGGGGCGCCTTCCCGGATACGAGCTCGCTCAGCTCATAGATTCGCTCCCAGCTCAAAATCCCCTTTTGCACCGCACCATAGATATCCGGCTGCTCGTCGTAGTGCGCCTGCTCTCTGGAAGTCACGACCACGAGATCGCATCTCTCTATGGCCTGGTCATCGAGTTCCCTGCGTTTCTGTGTCTTATCGCTGGCCACGATGCACCCCACATGCATCCCAGGCTCCAGCAGCTTTCCGTCAAAGACCGGATCCACGGCTGCGGTCGCTGCCATGACGATGTCCGCCCCCCTGACGGCCTCAGCGGGCCGGTCTACGGCCCGGATCTCAACGTCCACTTTGGGCGTCATCACTTCGGCAAATCTCTTTCGGTGCTCCGCTGTCGGGCTATAGACCCTGACCTCTGTGAGCTTTCTCAACTGGCAAATTGCCTCGAGATGCGCCTCGGCCTGCCACCCGGAGCCAAAAAGCCCGAGGATCTGGGAATCCTCTCTGGCCAGATACTTGAGCCCGATCCCGCTTGTGGCGCCCACGCGCATCTTCTGGATGAAGCTATCCTGGATGATCGCGAGCGGCTCGGTCGTCTCCATGTCAAACAAAAAAATCAAACCGACATAGCGGTCTCCGGCGGCGGCAGGGATGAGTTTTCTGCGCCGCACCCCGCCAGCCAGGGTCGCAAATCCGGCCATATCAGAGGTGATTCTGAGCGCCCACACGGCGAATTTTTCGATCCCTCCCTCCTGTGACTTGAAACGGTAATTGAATCCCGGCCACGTCTTGGACTCGGCAGGAAAGTAGGTGTGAGAGCGCGGTCTGTTGATCGCCCTGTTGGAGCCGAGCTGCCGATAGGCGTCTTCCATCGCCTCCAGGCAGCTCCGCATGTCGAGGACACTTTCTACGTCAGCGTTACTGAGGATCGTCACCATGGGTGAAGATGCGGATGGCACGTAAACCCCCTTCGCGCTACTTTTTCGCAAGGTCGCGCAGGTAGCGGACGCCTCCTTGATAATCCTCGAACAGTCTTTTAATCGCGGTTTTGACCACCCGGTCCGCCGACTCACCGAACAACGCATCCGCGGGTTGCCCCAAAACCTTCTGATGCTCTTCCCGGTAAGGCGGATCCTGCGTCATCTTTTCAAGGGCGTGGGTCAAGATCGCGATCCGGTCGGGTAGCATGCCCGCAGGAAGGCTGACCATACCTTGAAACGCTTGCGGGACTACCAATGCCTTCCAGGCTTCCCAGGCGGGACCCGCTTTCTTCTCCTTGGGCAAGACCTCGTCTAAGGTTGGTATATGCGGGATGAACTCCGAGCGTTTAAAGGTTTCCTCTAAAGTCAGGATTCCCGTTTGCCAGAGAACCACTATGGTCCCGTCCTTCTCCCTAGGCTGGATAATGGGTTTATAGCCGGCCATCGGCTCTTCGAAGAGGTGGATTTCCCCTCGCTCGAGAGCTACCAGCAAATCCGCCGATCCCCTGTAGCCCGTCACCCACGTGTGGTCCGCACCAAAGAGTTCCAGCGCCAGCTTGGGCCTGAGACTCCTGGGGCTCGAGGCTCCAGAGCCGCCGACCCGCAACTTCCCGGCCGTTCGCAGCATGTCTTCTGCCTTCTTGATCTTGGTCGCCTTAGCATTGAAGGCGGTCAGCCAACTGTCCTCCTGGACCCAAAGGACAGATATCCGCCGAACGTCATACTTGACGCTATCGGGCTCCAGAAAGGTATTCATGACCGGGCCGGTCGGGGAGTGAAGCATGGTCAGCCCGTCAGGCGTGGCTACACTGAACACGTAGTTGGCTGCTATCTGGCCCCCGGCTCCGGTCATATTCTGCACAATGATGGTCGGATTACCGGGAATCCACTTGGGCAGATAACGCGCGATAAGCCTTGCTCTCAAGTCGATCGTGCCGCCGGCCGCGAAGCCGGCAATGATTCGAATGGTTTTTCCCGCGTAGAACGGCTGCTCAGCCGCCGAGACGCTGCGCGCCGAGACCGTCACGACCAGCGCCAGCCCAACCACAGCATAATGCCCGAACTTGATGACCTTCCCGCCGATCCTCTCCATCATGGTGTCGTGTCCTCCAGAAACCATTCGGTCGGCACTTCGCGCCCCAACCCCTTCGCTTCCGCCAGCGCGAGAGCGCGCGCGCCGACCGCGGCGAACTGAAGCCCCATCCCCGTGTTGTTGGCAAAGACCGTGATCTGGTCTCTGTGGCTCCGCCCGGGGAAGCGGCCGACCAAGAGGTCGCCGAGCTCGCCGATCTGTTCCCAGCTCTTCACGCCTCGCTTCACCGGTCCCATGATATCGACCTGGTTGTCGTACTCGATCTGCTCTTTCGAGAGCACGATCAGGACATCCGCGCGATCGAAAGTTGTGTCGTCCAGCTCACGCCGCAGTGCGGTGCGGTCAGGAGATGTGATCGCGGTGACGTGAGTCCCGGGCTCCAACCAGCTCCCGTCAAAGCACGGGTCCATGGCCGCGGTGGCACAGGTCACGATCTGGCAGCCCTTGACCGCGTCTCTCGGATGGTCCACCGCGATGATCCGCTTCCCGACCTTATCGCTCCACTCACCGGCAAAGGCTTTGCGATGCGCCGGTGTCGGGCTATAGATGCGTATTTCTTCGATCTGGGGGCGCACCATCAGAAGATAGTTGAGGTGGGCCTCGGCCTGCCAGCCGGAACCGAAGAGCCCCGCGACCCTCGCATCGGGGTTGGAAAGCTCGCGGATTCCCACCGCTGAGGTAGCGCCGACCCTGAGCTTCTGGATGTGGCTGTCGTGCATGACCGCGAGTGGCTCCAGGGTCTCGAGACTGTAGAGGGTGACGAGTCCAACAAAGGTGTTACCGGGCGCCGCCGGGATGAGCCGGCGCCGCTTGACGCCGTTGGCGAGCGTCTCCACGCCGGCCATGTCGGAGGTTATGCGCAAGGCCCAAACCCCGGAGGATAGGGTTCCGCCCTCCTGGGACTTGAACCTGAAGTGAAAGCCCGGATAGCGCTTGTCCTCCACCGGAAACATAGTGTGGTTGCGCGGGCGGTTTGCGGCCTTCCCCAGCGCGTACTCTTTGTAGGCGACCTCCAGGGCTTGCAGACAGTCCTCGAGGGTGAGGACCTGCTCGATGTCGCTGTTGGAGAGAATGAGCATGGTGGCTCCTCGGCGGCATTATCCCTCGCCCGCAAGCCGCTCCGCCATCGCAATGAGCCCGCCCGCATTCAGCATATCAAGGAGGAAAGCAGGCGTGGGTCTGGCCTGATGCTCGCGGCCGGTGGTCTCGTTAACGATCTTACCGCTTTCGATGTCGACGCTTAGGATGTCGCCGTCACTGACCTGAGCCGTGATCCCCGGGCACTCGAGCACCGGCATTCCGATCTCAAATCCGTTCCGATAGAAAGTACGCGCGCAGCTCTCGGCGACGACGCAACCGATCCCGGTCTGCTTCAGCGCTTTGGCGGCGATCGCACGGCCGGAGGATTGGCCGAAGTGCTTCCCGGCAACCACAATGTCGCCGGGCTTTACATTCAGCGGGAACTCAGGGTTACAGGTCTCCAGAACGTGCTTGAGGATCTCCGACCAGGGGCGAAATATAAGATCTGTTCTGACGATCCTATCGGTTGGGATATTATCTCCGAACTTCCAGCACCGGCCTCGTGCCTGCATCGGACCTCCTTGAGCTACTTAGAACTATAGTGACGGAATTAAATAAGTTGACATCGAACCCCCTCTCGCTCTCCTAAAATCCCCCTCGATCCCCCTTTACCAAAGGGGGAGAAAGGGGGATTTGAGGGAGGATCGGGTGATTATGGTAATTTTCTTTTTTCCGTCACTATAGAACCAGTTCAAGCCGTTCAAATAGTTCAAAAGTAGTTTGAAGCGTTTTAAACGAATCGAACGACTTGAACGTTTTGAACTGGATTTCATTGCCAAATTCACGCTCGTACCCAGGTCATACGCTTTGCTCGATTACTTACAACCAGGCTACGTTAAAAACTGCCTTGGATCCGCTATCGCACCCGCGACGGCCGAGGCGGCCACGGTCAGGGCTGAGGCAAGATACATCTTGGCCTCAGGACTTCCGTTGCGGCCGGGAAAGTTCCGGGCGTGGGTGGAGATCATCGCCTCTTCGGCAGTCATCGCCCCCATGTTGTACGCCTGATTCGACCCGGTGCTGGGCGGAAACCAGGTGGCACCGGCCTCGTGCAACAGCTCTACCAATCCCTCGCGCACCGCTTGTGCGAAGACCGCCCGGCTCGACGGGACAAGATTGAACCTGGCGTCGCGGTGCACGCGCCGTCCTTTCAGAATCCGGGCTGCGAGCCGGAAATCCTCGATGCGTCCGCCGCCGTGCCCACCCAGCTCAGCCCACTGGATCGGGGCCCCCGCCGCCTCGGTGATGGGCTTGACGTTTCCAACCGTTGGGGGGCACGCCACCTGGGGCTCAAGTTCGCTCAAGTCCCACTCCCAAACCGCCTCAAAAGCTCGCTCCGGATCGCCCTTCACCACGTCAAAGGGTTTATCCGTCACGCTGCGCACAAAGGCGAGGGTCTTCTCGTCAGGCTCGATGTAGCCGCACTTGGCACCCAAGTCCACCACGATCAGCGGAAAGAGCCAGCGGTCCCAGAAATCCAGGCGCTCGACGTACGGACCGGTGAATTCCAGCGCTTTGTAGATCGCGCCGCCCTCGCCGATCGTGCCGGTGAGCCAGAGCGCTGCATCGCGCGGGGTGACTCCGGGCTTGTGTGTTCCGCTGAGCCTGACCTCGATCGCGTCGGGAACCTTGAACCAGGCCTTGCCGAACGGCATGACGGTTCCCGCGTGCGAGTCGTTGCCGAGGCCGGTGGCGAAGCACCCCAGCGTGCCGTGCACGGGTGTATGGCTGTCCGAGCCGACGACCACGGTGCCGGGCCGGATGAAGCCGTTCTGCACCCCGACATGGTGCGTGTTTCCGTTGCCGCAGTCGAAGAGGTTGATTCCGTGGCGCCGGGCAAAGCTTCGGTTCTCCTGGAGAATACGAGCCCCTTCTTCAGTCGGCGGACAGAAATGATGGTCGAAGATCATAACCACGCGCTCGGGGTAACGCATCGGCCGGTGCACCTCGCGCTCGAAAACACGGCCGGTCAAGTAGCCGCTGAGATCGTGCAAGAGCAGGCAGTCCACATTGGCGACCACTACCTCGCCCGGCGCGACCGTCTTGCGCCCACTGGCTCGGGCGAGAATCTTCTCGATCATGTTCACGGGACTAAGCGTTACCTCCGCAGACCCGTGGTGTCAAGAGTTGTGCGGCTCTTCGTTAGGGGACTGGCCCGCACCATCAATCTTTCTTGTTGCTTCCGGCAGATTTCATAGTAAAATTGGCTAGTTTCGCACCGTCGCCCGCGCATCCCGATGCTACTTATATGATCACCGAGGCCGACACCTGCAGAAAGTATGTCCTGCCGAAGCTTTACGCAGCGGGGTGGGATGACGACCAGATAAGCGAGCAGAAGAGCTTCACGGACGGCCGCATTGTGGTGGTCGGTGAGAAAGTCCGCAGGCGCGCCCCAAAACGCGCCGACTACCTTCTGCGCTATACCCGTGACCTCATGATCGCTGTCGTTGAGGCCAAGGCTGCATATAAGTTGCCTGGCGATGGGCTGCAGCAGGCGAAAGAGTATGCCGAAATGCTCGGCCTTAAGTTCGCGTACGCCACCAATG
>Ga0209640_10004121_pt1 | contig 12785 bp, 12 predicted proteins | sample RifCSP10_1_FD_184018 | JGI IMG/M metagenome (GOLD analysis project Ga0209640, IMG submission 184018) | Soil microbial communities from Rifle, Colorado - Rifle CSP2_sed 10_1 (SPAdes) (version 2) | ecosystem: Environmental > Terrestrial > Deep subsurface > Rock core/Sediment | place: Rifle... | reverse complement strand
GCACAAAGGAGAGCATGTCGCTGGCATTTGGGTCCGCTTGTCATGGAGCCGGTCGCAGTATGAGCCGGCATCAGGCGCTTCGGCAATGGCATGGTCGCGACGTGGTGAAGGAGCTAGCCGCACGCGGGATTTTGATTCGCAGTCCGTCCATGCGGGGAGTCGCCGAGGAAGCGCCCGGCGCTTACAAGAATGTCAGCGAGGTGGTCGATGCGGCGGATGACGCGAACCTGGCGCGGAAGGTGGCCAGGCTCGAACCACTTGTGTGCGTCAAGGGATAGCGAGGTAGGCATCGGCGAAGGGTCTGTCCTTTCCTGATGCTCCGCTGTGTCTGCGACCATTGTCGTCATGATAGGAGGACATTCGACATGAACATAAGACGCATGATGAACAGTCCACATCTGGGCTCCACTCAACTTGTTGCGCACTTCCTTGCCTATGCCCTGCTTCCCGCTGTGGGGTTCTCGTGTCTGTTACAGGTATTGTGGTTCGTTGGCACTGCGGTTGCTGAGCCAACTGTCACGACCTCAATTCCTGCCAGCGAAGCCTTCATCTCGGTGGCCAAAGCCGCCCAGCCGGCAGTGGTCAATATTTCCTCGTCTCGCAAAGTCATCGCCGGCGCGCAACAGCCGCCCTCTCCTTCTCCGTTCTTCGACGATCCGTTTTTCCGGCGATTTTTCGGGGAGGAGTTCCGGCGCCGGTTTCAGCTTCCTCCCGAGCGGCGCGAACAGGGACTCGGGTCCGGGGTGCTCGTCAGCCCCGATGGTTATATCGTGACCAACAACCATGTGATCGCAGAGGCAGAGGAGGTCACGGTGCTGCTGGCCGACAGTCGGCGTTTCACGGCGAAGGTGGTCGCGACGGACCCGAGAACCGATGTGGCGGTCATCAAGATCGATGCGAAGGGACTGCCGATGCTTCCCTGGGGAGATTCCAGCCGGCTCCAGGTCGGTGAAATGGTGCTGGCGGTCGGCAACCCGTTTGGGCTCAACCAGACGGTGACGATGGGAATCATCAGTGCCGTGGGTCGCGCGCACATGGGGATCGTCGACTACGAGGACTTCATCCAGACCGATGCTGCCATCAACCCCGGCAACTCCGGCGGGGCCCTCGTGAATCTGAAGGGGGAATTAATCGGCATCAATACCGCCATCTTCTCGCAGAGCGGCGGCTACATGGGAATCGGTTTTGCCATTCCCAGCAACATGGCCAAGGGGGTCATGCAGAGTCTCATCAAACATGGGAAAGTGATTCGGGGCTGGCTGGGGGTAGGGATCCAGGATTTGACCGAAGATCTTGCCAAGGAATTCGGTGTGGCGGAGATCAAGGGCGCCCTGGTGAGCGATGTGGCATCTGACGGACCGGCGGCGAAGGCGGGGCTGGAACGAGGCGATGTCATCACCTCGTTCAACAACGTCTCCGTGAAAGACTCGACGCAGTTGCGCAGTCTGGTAACAGAAAGTGAGCCGGGGGCCACGGTGACGTTGACGATCCTGCGCGACAAGCGCACTCGTGACATCAAGGTGACGCTTGGTGAGCAACCGAAGGAGGCCGGGCAATTTCCAGGAAAATCCTCGGCTCCTGGTCGGGGCGACCATGCCCTGACCGGCGTGGCTGTCGAGCCGTTGGAGCGGGAAGACCTGCGCCGGCTGAACATTGAAGGAGGCGTGGCGGTCTCCGGAGTGGAGCAGGAGAGTCCCGCTGATCGCGCCGGGCTGCGGGAGGGAGATGTGATTCGAGAAATCAACCGCAAGCCGATTCGGTCCGTGGAGGATTTTGAACGACTTGTTCGCGGTCTCTCATCCAAGCAAGGGGTGCTCATGCTGATCATGAGAGGGAAGGCCACGTTGTTCTTGTCGATCAAGCCGGAATAGGCTTCGAGCGGGGAGTCAGCCGGCGGGCTGTTGAGAACTTCCCCCAGCGGTATTGGATGGTTAACGCGACAGCTCGGCCAATCGTCTCTTGTGATGAAAGCGGGTCGGCAGAGATAGACTGCAGGCTGATAGCTGGAGAGGCCGCAGATTTCGCAGCCTATCCCAGAGGCTGGCACCGCCCAGAGTAGTGGATAACCATTGGGCTTTGAAGTAGACTTGCCCGCAACAGATTTAGTAGTGAGGCGAGAGAACAGTTAGAGACAAAGAATAAATGCCGACAGTATTCAGGGTAGGCGCGTATCGATTGTTCTTTTACGCCGGCGATCGCGATGAACCGCAACACATTCACGTCGAGCGTGAGGACAAGATCGCCAAGTTCTGGCTCGATCCTATCAGGTTGCAAAGAAGCGGTGGCTTCAATCGAGCAGAACTCAGTCGAATCCACAAAATCATCAGGGATCATCACATGCAGCTCATGGAGGCTTGGAATGAATACTTCAGGAGTTGACCTTGAGGTTCCACGTGCCGAAGCTGTAACCGTAACTAGCGACACCTTAGTTGTGGAGCTGAGTGATGGCCGGACCATCTCGGTTCCCCTCGCTTGGTTCCCCAGACTACTCCATGCAACTCTGGACGAACGAAATACGTGGAGATTAATTGGTAAGGGCCACGGGATTCATTGGGAGGATCTTGACGAAGATATCAGTATTGAAGGTCTATTGGCCGGAAAGCCTTCTGGCGAGAGTCAAGTCTCATTCAAGAAATGGCTTAAGTCACGTACTGAGCGGTCAGGAACATCAGTAACAAGGCGCTCCCGCCGACGCAGTAAACTGGGCGGCTGAGCGCAGCCGTTAGCCTGCCCCAAGTTTCTTCATGCCCGCCCATCCTGACGCAATTCCAAGACTGACACAGAATATGTACCGGGAGTCTTTTCTGTGGCACAGCTCCCGAACCGTGAAGGGCCGGGGCGACCGCCCAGCCAATCCTCTCCTTTGATGAAAGCGGGTCGGCAGAGATAGGCTGTGGGGTGATAGCCGGATAGGCTGCAGAATGCGCAGCCTATCCCTCCGGCTGACACCGGCCAGAGTGGTGGATAACCATCGGACTTTGCAGTAGACTTGCCCGCAACAGATTGCTGAGGCTGCCTCGCTATGCTGCAGAGGTAGGCTGCGGCGGATTTAATAGTTAGGGCTATCTGATATGGGTTACAAATACGAACCAAATTCGCTATTCAGGGCGGGACCGTGCCCGACACTCAATGCCTGTGTTGGCACAAATGGCGGTCCATACGACTTTGGAGCATACGGCGAGGGCTTTTTCGAAGGCGGCTTTCAAATCATCAACGCCATCAAGCGTGGCGGGTGGACGATTGATTTACTGATCTATCCGGCTGCTTTTTCGTTTCGTCATGGAATCGAGCTCTACCTAAAGCACATGGTCCACCTGTTCGACGACATCGCAAAGTCAGGGGGCTATACGAAAACACACACGCTTCAAGACAATTGGTCGGCATTTGAGCGTCAGGCGCTTGCCAGCAAGCACGAGGCATTTGACCAACTGGAACTCTCCATCGTCAAGGACATCATCGATGACTTCTGCAATATCGATCCAACGGGACAGGTGTTCCGCTACCCTGAAGACATCAAGGGCAACCAGCACCTTATAGGCCTTGGCGTTATCAACGTTGAGGTGTTGGAAGATGGCATGCGAGTCTTGCACGAGCTTTTGGAGAACTGGCGCCTGGCCCTAGAAGTGATGCGGAATACGAGTCAGGCTAACCCTACGGCTTGAGACAGATCTTCGGACCCGCTCGCGAGGCTCGCGTGCCTCGTCTGCTTAGCCTTCGCGTTAGCCAGGCCAGGGCAACCATGGAAGAGGCCACACCTTGGGAGAGAGCTCAGAGCAAGATCTGGAACTGCGAGAAGTGTGCGACCAACCCCCGCATCGCGCTCAAGATTCGCCAGCAGACAATATCTCCCAAGATGTCCATGTCCCTCCTACTTATCGGTCTGGCGCCGCCTCACGAAGATGGAGTGTTCGTGAGGAAGGTTGCGAAGAGTGCTACGAATGACCCATCCGACAATGTGCGATTGTTCGTCGAAGAGACTCTTGCCAAACGGTGGGACGCACTCGCGGCTAAAGGCCTGTTTCTCATTCATGCGGTTAAATGCGCGATTGTCCCCAACGCACATAGATCTCAGGATCCACCACCCCCGGTGGTTGACTGTTGCAACCCGGTTGGATTCGCTCCTGAATTTCAATCGTTGCGCCCGCCGCGTGTTGTGACCTTGGGAGACATGGCGCGACGGGCGGTTCTCAGAACTCCTGGCGTTATCGTGCCGCGCCAGTTGAAACTGACGACGAAGTTGGGTCTCTTGCAGGAGCTTTGGCCAGAGGGTATCCCGTGCAAGCTTGGGGATGCGCCATTCATCCTCCACCCGGCAAGATTCCCACGTACAATGGCTATGAAACTAGCAGCGGCGACCGTCGTTCGAAAGGCGGCTAAACTCGCCGCGCTTATCGATGAGGCTGGCTAACAGCACGTTCGGATGAAGATTTAAGGGGTCTGACCCCTTAAATCTGTGAGCATCAGCACGACTGAATGGAAACGTCTTGGCCTCCTTGCGAATGTTGAGCCCTTGGAGCAGGGGCGACATCGTGGCAAACATGCCGCTGGCCGCCGGATCGCCACTGCCGAGGAATTAGAGGAGGCGCGGGGGCATCGTCCGGCGCTGGATCATTGCGTTCGCGCAGACGGTTTGAGCCGTGTTCACTGGGAAACAAAGCAGGCTGATCCCTTAATGTGCGTGGAGAAACATGTCGTCTGCCAGCGCCAATTTTTTGAGCAGCATTGATACGGTGAACCAGATCCGGCTCATTGAGGAGGCCTGTGGCTGGGCTGGCATCTCGCAGGGAAGAGCAACCAAGTACACCAGACTTCTGAGAGAGCTCCTTCAGGAAAACCAGAGATCACCAGAGCATCTACTGGCCTGGCACGAGAGCTCAGATGTAACAGAGATGTATGAACTCTGGTGCATGAAAACTGACTTATTCCCTGACCTAAAAGACAGGATTTGCACCACGCTAAGAGACGGGCCTGTGTTATCAGCAGAGGAAAATTCCAGCTCAACAAACCGAGCTCGAAATAATGCATTCAACTATCTTCTTGCCGGCAGATTGCTGGGCGCTGGCTTGGACCTGCTTGCAGTTGATGAATGCAGGCGTGACTCCGAGACGACACAGTGGAGGGGAGATATTACCCTAAATCATCAAGGCACCGTTTTAGATATCCAATGTAAGCGGCCGTGGAGTCAAAATTCCTTGATTGAGAACATCAAACGGGCACGGAAACAAATCACCACTATAGCCAATCCCGCCCAAGGGATAATTGCAATCGATCTTTCCCGCTGTATTCATCTCACTGATACACCGTTAGCGGCTTCCTCTGACCAGGAAGCTTCGGATCGTGTGCATAACATGGTCCTGCAAGTCCTTTCCCCAGAAGTCCATCGGCTTCTTGGGGGACAGGCCCAGATTATGGGGCTTATCGCCTTCGCTAGTATTCCCGTAGGAGTCGCCTATCTTTCTTCCGTTTTGAGGTCCGATGGGACGCCTTACAAAAGCCAATATTTGCACAGTGTTGGTCAATCGCGAATCCTTATCAATGAACAGTCACCATTCTCTGAGATTCCGAAATCCCTGTATGAGCATTTAGATGCTTGGTACCGCGGTCACATGTCCCCGATTTCCTGATCTCTTGGTTTCTGAAGGCGACCGATGAGGGGTCTGACCCCTTAAACTGTCCCCTGATCAACAACAAAGTGGAGCAGGCGAGGCCGGGGCAAGCGCTTGAGCCTCGCCGTTCAACCCACTGTTGGGCCGGAGAGGCGACAAAAGATGAACGGAAAACTACTCACGCAATTGGCGAACTGCAATCTTAAGTCGTCCGCGTTCGATCTTGTCAAAGGATTGGAAGGTGGCGTGTATAAGAAAGAGATGGCCGCTGCCCTGGATTTGTTCATCAAACTCCCGTGTCCTGAGACGGCAGTGAACCTGGTTACGGTATGCCCTGAGACCCTCACAATCATGATCTCAGCCAGCGACTCATTCGTTCGTATGACGCCAGAAGAATACCGTGGGCCCAAGATTCAAGGGTTCGAGAAATGGATGGAGTCATTCGATTCCAACCTCCGGGCAGCGTCCGATATCCAAAAATTTCTCTTGACCGAAGCAACAGCTGGCCGCGTCAGGGTTGGGTTTCATACCATGAGAGACCAATCACCTCTTTATCACCGCCTTGACCAAATCGGAATCCGGAAAAGCTTCATGGCAGATCGACGCCAGTTCCTCCGCGATACAATTACGAAGAAGCCATTAGCCTTCCGTGCAATCATAGACATGGTCTGTGTGCACGGTGTCTATGAGGGACGGGAGAGATTCTGGAACGGCCTAGGTTCAGAGTCCGACGCTCAGCTCTACCTGCAATCAGAAGTCTTGTTCGATGTCAGCCAAGCGGCGGACGCATTCGTCGCTGTGGTGCACGAAGTCAACCGGAACAGGAGGACCAACAATCACATCGAGAGCGACAAGTGAAAGCCTCATCCGCGCGGCTATCACTTGCGCCTCATGCGTAACGCTAGGTGTTTCGTGAATGTCCCTGCAGTAAGAGGCGCGAGAACAGAAAATGTGCCGAGAGTTTTTTCTGTGGCACCGCCGGCTTTTCTGGAAAACTCAGGCTTATTGAAGCAAGTCGAATCGTCGCTCAGCCTCGACCTTGACCCCAGCCTCGCTTCAAGAGTGGCTGCCGCCGCTTAGTTTGCGCCAGAGTAGGTACAACGGCGTTCCGGCTAAGACAGTCGCGATTCCCAGGCCTCCTTCCACCGGACGCTCATAGAGTGCGGCCCCAACGATCACGGTTGACACAAGAAGATAGAATGCGGGGACAAACGGGTAGAGAGGGGTGCGATAGGGGCGGGGAAGAGTCGGCTCTTGCCGACGCAGGATCAGTAATGCTCCCACCGCAAGGGCGTTGAAGATCATGAGTACGGTTCCGCTATAGATCACCAGCCGTTCGAAGCTCCCCGAGAGAATCAGGACTGAGGCCCATAGGCTTTGCAGAAGGATGGCGTTGATCGGCGCCTGTTGCATGCCGGGGGTTTTTGCGAAGAGGGAGGGAATCAAACCGTCTTGCGCCATGGCATAGTACACGCGGGGTCCGGTCCACACCATCGCGCTAACGGCTCCGGCAATAGCGAGGCAGAGAAGGACTGTCACCAAAAGGGTGCCTGTGGGGCCCAGCAGGGTTGCGGCCACCTTGTTGGCCACGGGGAGGATCGGTGGTTGCCCTAGCTCAGTGACGGGCAACGCATAGAGATAGATCCCGTTCACGACAAGATAGAGCAGCCCCACGAAGAGGGTGCCGCCGATCATGGCACGCGGGATGGTGCGTCCGGGATCGACGATTTCTCCCGCCACATAGGCCGCCGCATTCCAGCCCGAGTAGGCGTAGGTGACGAAAATCAGCGAGACCATCGTCGCTCCAAAGCCGGGAGTGATGCCGGGGGCTGAAAGGCTGAAGTGGCTCCAGTTTCCCTCCCCGAGCATCAGCACTCCCACGACGAGGATCAGAATGGCTCCGATGTTCAGAATGGTGAGCAGCCGTTGCAGGAATCCACCGGAGCCAACACCGGCGAGATGAAACCCGGTGACGACCCAGATCAGCGTCAACGCAATCCCCGTCGATAGGGGACCGTTCTCACTGTGGAAGGGCAGAATCTGAACCAGGTATGCGGCAAAACTCATGGCCCCTGCCGCAATGGCGGCGCTGAAGCCGATGGTGAACGACGTCCATCCGCTGAGAAATCCGACAAGTGGGCCATAGGCGCGGCGCAGGTAGGCGTATTCTCCTCCTGCGACCGGCAGAGCCGTTCCTAACTCGCTGTACGACAGCGCTCCCGCGAGGGCCAGCAAGGCTCCGAAGAACCAGATTGCCAGGATCAGGCCGGGATCGCCGAGATCGCGGGCCATAAATCCGGTCGTGGTGAAGATGCCGCTCCCGACGACGTTGCTGACCAACAGACAGCCGGCGGTAAAGATTCCGATGCGGCGCGGAAGTTCCGAGCGAGGCGAATCCATCGGTTATCGCTCACCTGGTTGGCTGGATTGGTCTTTGCGGATCAGTGGAACAAAGCGAACCAGCGAGAGTCGCGTGCGTTCATAGCCGTCCGTGGTCCGGCGATAGAGGACCAATTCCTGAAGTTCCTGGAAGGCTTTGCCGACCGGGAGAATCAGGCGCCCTCCAACGGCGAGTTGATCGAGGAGCGGTTGCGGCACATGTTCGGACGAGGCGGTCACGATGATGGCGTCGAAGGGGGCTTCCTCCGGCCAGCCTTGATAGCCGTCACCGACACGAATGTGGATGTTGCGGTAGCCAAGTTCCGCCAGCGTCCGTGCAGCCTCTGTCGCCAGGGGCTCGACGATTTCGATCGTGAAGACATGAGGCACAATCTCGGCCAGAACCGCAGCCTGGTACCCCGAACCGGTTCCAATCTCAAGCACCTTCTTCGCGCCCTGCAATGCGAGCGCGTCGCTCATGAGCGCGACGACAAAGGGTTGCGAGATGGTCTGACCGTGGCCGATCGGGAGAGGATTGTCGTAGTAGGCGAACGCGGAGTAGAAGGCGGGAACGAACCTGTGGCGGGGAATGCGACGCATCGCGGCGAGGACGGCCTGGTCCTTGATGCCACGGGGAATGATCTGATCGTTCACCATCCTGTCTCGCTCGGCCTGGCGCGTGGGATCATGAGTGTCACCGATGCATCCGGGTATGGCAACCAGACAGTGGATGAGTATGACGCACGTCATCCACAGCGATGTCAGTGGGCGAGCCGGGGAGTTCATAAGAGATAAGGAGCCTATGTAATGATACCTGGCAGAATGAGCAAGCATGGTGCCGTGAGAAGTGGAGCGTAGACACAATTTCCTCACGGCTTCTGTGGCTTTTCACTACATGTGAAGCCTGGTCGTTGTAGCAAGATATCCCTTGGTTCTGGGAGTGTGGCTGAGTTGTCCGCTCGAATCTGCTGATTTTCCGATGAACTCGGGGTATGGCTCGCCCTCGGCGGATGGTACCAGCCTTGCTCAACTGACAAGACGGGGCACTCGAGTCACTGCCTGGCGCACGACGGAAAAACTTGAACCAAGCACATGGTCAGATCGGAGGAGGTGGCCGGACAGCTGCTGACCGATGAGACGGTGAGGGGGAGCGTCTACCCTTCCTGGAGACAGTTCACGTGACTCTATTTCTTTAGCTTCATGGCCTGGAAAGGCGATCTTGTGGCTCGGGGAGGTATGACGGGCGTGCTGGGCGACGTGCGATGCCCGGAACGGAAATGGGGACTCTTGCATGATGAAGCCGATGATTCTGAAATCAACGTGCGATCCCCTCGCCGGCCAGCCGTTCGAAATTGTCGAGCGGAAGGGTTTGGGGCATCCCGACACGATCTGTGATGCGGTGATGGAACAGGTGGCGGTCGAGTTGGCGCAAGCCTATCTGAAAATATGTGGTCGCGTGCTCCACTTCAACGCAGATAAGGGGCTGTTGGTGGCGGGTGAGGTGGACTGCCGTCCTGGTGGAGGCCATGTCATCACGCCGATGCGTTTGGTCATGGGAGATCGGGCAACGTTCGAGTGGCGAAAAAAATTGGTACCGGTGGCGGAGATCGCCGAGCGGGTTGCCTCTACTTGGTTTAAGCAGCACCTCCCGCACGTGGATCCCCTCAAGCACCTCACGTGCCAGGTGGAGCTGAAGCCGGCTCCTGCGGAACTTCAATCCGTGAGTGAGCGGCGTGGAGGCCCGGTTGCCAATGATACCTCCGCCGCGGTGGGCTACGCGCCGTTCACCCCGACTGAGCGCCTGGTCTTTCAAGTCGAACAGTTTTTGAACAGCCCTTCTTTTAAGAAGGCATTTCCGGCCACGGGGCAAGACGTTAAGGTGCTTGGCGTGCGGACGAGGGGGCAGGTGACGCTCACGGTCGCAATGCCGTTGCTGGCTTCAGCTATCCGGACAGAGTCGCAATACTTTTCGCGCAAGGCTGAGGTGTTGAAGGCCTTGCAGTCCTTCGTGAAACAGAAGGCCGGGCCGCGGCTGTCAGCCGAGGTCACGCTCAATGCGCTGGATCGTCGCGGAGCGGGAGTCGAGGGGATGTACCTCTCGTTGCTTGGCACGTCAGCGGAAGCGGGCGACTCGGGCGAGGTGGGGCGGGGGAATCGCGTGTGTGGGGTGATCTCACTCCGCCGGCCGGCCAGTGCGGAAGCGGCCGCCGGGAAAAATCCTATGGCGCACGTGGGGAAGATCTACAACGTGCTCGCTCATGTGCTGGCTGGGCAGATCCACCGGAACGTGAAGGGGCTCCGTGAAGTGACGGTTTGGTTGACGAGCCAGATTGGACGACCGGTATCATCGCCGCAGTTCGTCATGGTCGAGGTCCATCTGGCGCAAGGTGTATCGCTGGCTTCGGTTGAGCCGTTGATCGGTCGGCAGGTTCAACAGGCCCTGCGCAGAATGACGCCCTTCTGCCAGGCGCTGGCCAAGGGAGATTATGCGGTCTGTTAGCCTTCGCCTGCATCAGTCATGACAGGCTCCTAGTAGGTAGGAATAGGATGGGGAAACGTGTCGACTACTGAAACGAAGCGTGATTACTACGAAATCCTGGGCGTGGATCGGTCTGCCACCAGGGATCAGCTGAAGCAGGCCTATCGTCAATTGGCGCTCAAATATCATCCGGACCGGAGTAAGGATCCGGATGCCACCACCAAGTTCAGAGAAATCGCTGAGGCCTATGCGGTCCTGTCAGACGATGCGAAACGTCACGAGTACGATGCAACCGGTCATGCGGGGGTCAGCGAACGCTGGACTGCTGAAGATCTCATGCGCGATTTTCAGTTCGGCGATTTCTTCGGCGGCCGGTTTGATGATTTATCCAGTGCGTTTGGCGACTTCTTTAGTCAACGCACGAGACCCCGCTCCGGGGTGAGCCAGGGCGGGGATTTGCGGTATGACCTGGATCTCACCTTGGAAGAGGCCGCCAAGGGAGGCGAACGGGAGATTCCGATCACCCGCTCCGAGAAATGCGCGCCCTGCGCAGGGAGTGGAGCAAAGCCTGGGACGAAGCCGAAACCCTGTCCCGACTGTGCTGGGACTGGGCAGACACAGCATGCCAAAACCAGCAAGGGTATGCGCCTGGTCACCCTGACGACGTGCACCCGCTGCCACGGGCGCGGTCAGCTCATCGAGGCCCCCTGCACGACGTGCCAGGGCAACGGGTATGAGTTTGTGACCCATCGGCTCAAGGTGCGGATTCCTTCCGGGGTGGATGACGGGATGATGATCCGGCTCGCGAAACAAGGAGAGCCGAACGCCAATGGCGGTCCGCCGGGAGATCTGCTGATTCGTCCGCACTTGCAACCCCATCCCTCCTTTGATCGGCACGGTGACGACCTCTATATGGTGAAGACTCTTACGTTCCCGGAGGCGGCGCTGGGCACCGAAATTTCCGTGACGGGGCTGGGGGGAGAGACCTTGCGGGTCACCGTTCCCGCCGGCACGCAGAGCGGCACGGCGCTGCGGCTCAGTGGAAAGGGGCTGCCACGCCTTAGGGGCAAGGGGAAGGGGGATTTGTTTGTGGTCACGGAGGTCCGAACCCCGACCGACCTCACGCCGCGGCAGCGAAGACTGTTGGAAGAGTTTGCTGTCCCGGATGCCGCACGACCTGAGCAAGGTTGAGTCTCATGCTAAACAAGAAGGAGTGCGTCATGACACATCAGGGTCAAGTTCTCACAGCGGTCCGTGCGGCATTTGAGCGGGAGCGGCGCATCAACTTGCACAAGTATCCTGTTCGCATGGACTTCAGCGACGGCGTGCTCACCCTGGAGGGTGAGGTGGAGGATGTGGCGGCAAAGAAACTATCCCTGGAACTCGCGATTGCTGTTCCCGGAGTCACAGGCATCGTGGATCGACTCCACGTGACGCCTTCCACCCACATGGGCGATGGAGCGATCCTGGATGCCGTGCGTGATGCCTTGCTTCATGCGCCTGTCCTGCAGAACTGTACGATTCAGGTCAAGCGCAAAGGTACCTGGGAAACCGTCAGGGAGGCGACCGTGACGCCGCAGGGGGTGATTCAAGTGTCTGTCACGGACGGGGTCGTGCTCCTGGACGATCATGTCACCAGCCTCATCCAGAAGCGGCTGGCCGGCGTGATGGCCTGGTGGGTCCCCGGGAGTCGAGATGTCATCAATGGCATGGAGGTCGTCCCGCTGCAGGAAGATTCCGATGAGGAAATTGCGAAAGCGGTGCGCCTCGTGTTGGAAAAGGATCCCTTCGTCAACGCCGAGCGCATCCGTGTGACGGTGAAGAAATCGGTGGTCACGCTGGAAGGAGACGCGCCCTCTGCGCCGCAGAAGGAGATGGCCGAGTACGATGCCTGGTATGTCTTTGGGGTTGACAAGGTCGACAATCGCTTGGAGGTACGTCCGTGAGAGGCGTAAGCCCGCGGAACGTGGCCGGCGGATTATTTCCTATCCTGTGAGAGGCAACGAGGTGACCGTGCCACGGTGGGTGCAGTATGTCTGCTGAAGTGTTTGCGCTGATACTCGCGGCTGTCCTGGCTGCGGTGCTACTGTGGATCTTCTGGCGGAAGGGGAAGTCCGACTAGCAAGCTGTTGAAAAAGTCCGCCAGCATCGTTCTCGCATCGCTCAGAGGCTCAACGTACGGGACGGAGTACGCTTCGCCTCTTCGCTCGCTGCGGCCTTGCTGGTCGAACTTTTTGAACAGCCTGCTGGTTCAGCTGGAGCCGTCCGGGACTTCTTCCTGCTAATCGGAAAGCTCCGTCGGAATTCGTCCGATTGCCCCT
>Ga0209640_10004120_pt1 | contig 12786 bp, 14 predicted proteins | sample RifCSP10_1_FD_184018 | JGI IMG/M metagenome (GOLD analysis project Ga0209640, IMG submission 184018) | Soil microbial communities from Rifle, Colorado - Rifle CSP2_sed 10_1 (SPAdes) (version 2) | ecosystem: Environmental > Terrestrial > Deep subsurface > Rock core/Sediment | place: Rifle... | reverse complement strand
CGTCGAAGATCGAATGTCGAAGATCGAAAATCGGCTCGCGCAGCGACGTCCTACTCGAACTGCACCAGTCCAACCAGGTTGCCGTCCGGGTCTTTGAACCAGGCCGAATGTCCCGCCGCAGTCTCCGCGATCCCGCCCGTTGTCTTCAACGTCGGGTAGTCGTACTCCTCGAGGACGACGCCCTTGCCTTTGAGATCGGCGACGACTGAGGCTATGTCCTCCACCTCGAATCCGCATTGGGTGTGACCACCCCTAGTCTCGACCGAGGTGAGGAACGTCACGAACCGGGTTCCCCCAGCGGCCTCGAACATGATCGCTCCCCCCTCGACCTCGAACGCCAGCTTGAATCCCAAAGTGTCCCGCCAGAAACGACGGGCACGTTCGAGATCGGTGGTCGGCAGCGTCGTGTGCATGCGGTGGTCGGCGAGCATTCAGCACCCCCTCAGGTATCTCGAACCGATCTGAATTGTACGCGTGGCGGCGAACGCGACGAGTCGGCTTCAGGAGGTTCCGGGCACGAGCCCCGATAGCGTCGGCGCGCCCATCCAATCGCCCATCGCCAATCCTCAGGGCACGGCGCCGAACGCCGTGGTCACGTCGCCGAAGAAGGCCAGGAGCTGAGGAAAGAAGCCGAGGACCACGACCGCGGCGCCGGTCAGGCCCAGCGCCAAGCCCAGCGATGGAGCGATCGTGCGGCCGGCCGCCAGGTCGACCGGGGCGTTCACGGGAACGACGTCCATGTAGACCGCCTTGACGACCTTGGCGTAGTACACCAGCGCGATGACGGCATTGACCGCGGCGATGCCCGCCAGCACCACCGCCCACGGCGACTCGAACACGCCAAGCACCGCACGGAACATCACGAACTTGGGGAACCATCCGGCAAGCGGAGGCACCCCGGCTAGCCCGAAGAAGAACACGGCCACCAAAGCTGCCAATCCCGGGGCGTACCGGTTGAGGCCGCCCCAGTCGGCGATCTGGCCGCTCCCCGTCTTGTGGGCGACGGCGATGACCACGGCGAATGCACCGAGGTTGAGGAATGCGTAGAAGAGGAGGTAGGTGATCGAGCCGAAGAAGGCGTCGGCCAGCTGGCCCTGGTCGTACACCGCAGCCATCGCAAAAGGCACGAGGATGAACCCGCCGTGGGCAATCGACGAGTAGCCGAGCAATCGGACCACGTTGGTCTGGCGAAGCGCGATCAGATTGCCCACCGTCATCGAGCCGGCGGCGAGTACCCACAGGATCGGTCCCCACACGTCGGCAACAGGCGCAAACGCCTGATAACAAATGGTCAGCAAACCGACGAACCCGGCGGCCTTCGATCCCACCGACAGGTACGCCGCCACCGGGGTCGGCGCCCCCTCATAGGTGTCGGGCGCCCAGAAGTGGAAAGGCACCGCGGAGATCTTGAAGGCGAATCCCACCATCACAAACACCACCGCCAAGACGAACACCGGCTCGGACTGCAGGTCGAAGGACGTGATCCCCCTGGCTATGTCGGGGAAGGTGATCGCCCTGGTCAACCCGTACACAAGCGACATGCCGAACAGCATCACCGCCGCGGATAGGACGCCGGTGAGGAAGAACTTGAGCGAGGCCTCGTTGCTGCGCAGGTCTCCCTTGCGCCATCCGGCGAGCAGGAACGCCGGGGCCGACACCAACTCCAAGCCGACGAAGATCGTGATCAGGTCTCTCGCCGACGCCATGATCACCGCGCCGGTGACTGAGGCGAGCACGAGGAAGTAGAACTCCCCCTGGTAGTAGTCGTCCCCCTCGAGGTATCCGACCGAGAGCAGCAGGCTCACGACACCCGACACGATGAACAGCCCTTTGAGGACCAAGGCGAAGTCGTCGACCACGTACGACCCACCGAAGAGCGCGCGGGCTCCCGTGTCGGTGCAACCCGAAATCCCCGAGCAGGCGGCGAGGGTGATCAGCGGGAGCGCCGCCGCCACCAACCCGAGGACCGCCGTCACCCCGACCATGTACTTGAGTCGCTCGGGAAGCACCAGGTCGACCGCGATCACCGCCAGCAGCGTGACGCCGAGGATCAGCTCCGGGGCCAGGGCGTGGTAATCGAACACCCGATCAGCCTCCGAACGCCTTGGTGACGAGGTTCACGACGGCGTCGTTGGTGGCGCCGAACACGATCTTGGGGAACACCCCGATGGCGAAGATCGCCACGACGAGCGGCACCCATGCCGCCAGCTCGAAACGGTCGGCGTCGTGCAGCTCCATATCGGCCCACTCGGCCGACGGTTCGCCCAGATTGACCTTCTGCAGCATCCACAGCAGGTAGCCGGCCGTGAGCACGGTCCCGATCGCCCCGACCACCATGGCGGTGCGGAACAGGCCGAGGCTCAGCCCGTCGAGCGGATTGAACGAGGCGAGCAACGCCATGAACTCACCCCAGAACCCGGCCAGGCCGGGGAGCCCGAGCGACGCCATGGCCGTGAACCCAAGGATTCCGCCGAGCACGGGCAGCAGCTTCATGTTCCCGCCGAGGCGGGACATCTCCCTGGTGTGGTAACGGTGCTGCATGGAGCCTGCCAAGAAGAACAGCAAGCCGGTGATGAGCCCGTGGGCGACCATCCCGATGACGGCCGCGTTGATGCCCACGTCGGTGAGCGTGGCGATCCCGAGCATCACGAACCCCATGTGCCCGACCGACGAGAACGCGATCAGGCGCTTCATGTCGGTTTGGGCAAGGCAGGCCAGCGAGCCGTAGATGATGGCGATGACCGCCAGAACGGCGATGACCGGCGCCCAGTCCTGCGCCTGCGTCGGGAGGATCGGCAGGCTGATCCTGATGAATCCGTACGCGCCGAGTTTCAGCAGGATGGCGGCCAAGAGCACCGAGCCGACGGTCGGGGCGGCGGTGTGGGCGTCGGGGAGCCAGGTGTGCAGCGGCCACATCGGCACCTTGACGGCGAATCCGATGAAGAGGGCGGCGAACACCCACGCCCCGAACGTTCCGTCGAACAGACCCATCTGTCCCGCCTCGGCGAGTCGCACCATGTCGAACGTGTGCGGGTCACTCTTGAAGTAGAGCGCCAGGAAGCCCAGCAGCATGAATGCCGAGCCGAACAGCGTGAACAGGAAGAACTTGATCGAGGCGTACAGCCTGGTCTCGACCTCGCGCCTGAAGCCCGGAAGCCGGATCATCTTGCGATCGCCCCAGATTCCGATCATGAAGTACATGGGGAGCAGCACCAGTTCGAAGAAGATGAAGAAGAGCACCAGGTCGAGAGCGACGAACGTCCCGTTCATGCCGGTGGCCAGCACCAGCATCAGCACCAGGAAGCCCTTGGGGTTGTGCGGCTCCGGCCAGTGATCCCATGAGTACACGATCGCCAACAGGGTGATGAACGTGGAGAGCACGACCAATGGGAGGCTGATCCCATCGATCCCGACGTGGTAGCGGGAGCCGATCGATGAGATCCACGAGAGGTCGGTGCCGAGCTGGAATCTCTCAGCACCACCGAAGTCGAACCGGGCGATCGCCGCCACCGACAGCGCGAAGGCACCGAGCGCGGACAGGAGAGCCACGTACTTGGCGGCCTTCTCCTGGGCCTTTGGCACGAGGAGCACGATGCCCGCCCCCACCAAGGGCAGGAACACGATGAGGCTGACGCCCCATCCGCCGTCGAACAAATCCGTCACGCTCATCCTCCTCCTAGGTGAAGATCAGAAAACCGAGAACCAGAAGCACCGCTCCGGCGAACAGGGCTCCGGCATACTGCTGCATCCGGCCGGTGGTGGTGCGGCGGAGCGCCTCCCCCGCCTCGCCGGTTCCGCCGGCGATCGCGTTGATGGCGAGATCGATGCCGCGTTGGTCGATCCCGCCGTACACGACCCGCGACAGGACGCGCGCCACTCCCCCGAACGCGTTCACCACGGCGTCGATGATTGTGGTGTTGGTCCAATCGACGAACCGGGCGATGGGCCCCTTGATCGGGTCGATCACCCCCTTCATGTAGAAGTCGTCGATGTAGTACTTGTGGCTGAGCAGGGGATACAGCACCGGGATCCGGAACCGGTCACGATCCCGCTGGGTGGCGGCATCCCTGCGCCAGAGCAGGGTTCCGGCGACGATCCCAGCCAGCACCACCGCCATCCCGATGCCTGCGAGCCCGAAGTTGAACGATTCGAAGTGGTGATCACCCATGACGAATGGCCTCGCCGCCAGCCACTCGGTGAATCCCCCATACAAGCCGGGGACGTTGGCGAACCCGGCAACGATGGAGAGCGCCCCGAGGCCGATGAGCGGATAAGTCATCACCTTGGGCGACTCGTGTGGTTGAGCGTGACCCTTGTACTCGCCGAAGAACGTGAGGTACACGGCTCGGGCCATGTAGAAGGCCGTGACGAAGGCCCCGGCGATGGCGACCACCAACACCGCCGAGGCGAGCGTGCCCCCCGAACCGGAGGCGTCGTACTGCACCGAGGCGAGGATCTCGTCCTTCGACCAGAACCCGGCGAGGGGAAAGACGCCGGCGAGAGCGAGCGACCCGATCACGAAGGTTCGGAAGGTCCACGGCATCGTCCTGCGCAATCCACCCATGTCGCTCATGTTGTTCGAGTGGACGGCATGAATCACCGAGCCGGCGCAAAGGAACAACAGGCCTTTGAAGAATGCGTGAGTGAAAAGGTGGAACAGACCGGCGGTGTACGCGCCGGCGCCCATGGCGACGGTCATGTACCCGAGCTGCGACAGGGTCGAGTACGCCAGCACCTTCTTTATGTCGTCTTGGACGAGCGCCACCAGGCCGGTGGCAAACAGCGTGACCGCACCCACCACGAGGATGATCGCCTTCACGTCGGTGGCGAAGCCATCGGTCTGGAACAGGGGGAACATCCGCCCAAGCAGATACACGCCGGCGGTCACCATGGTGGCGGCGTGCATCAACGACGACACCGGAGTCGGGCCCGCCATGGCGTCGGGGAGCCACACGTGGAACGGGAACTGGGCACTCTTGCCCATCGCCCCGATGAACAGGGCAAGACCGGCCCAGAATGCCACCTGGGCAAGAGCCGAGTCACCGTCGGCGACCGCCTGCAGGATGGCATCGAATCGGAACGACCCGACCGTGACCGCGATGATGATCACGCCGACGAACAGGCCGACGTCGGCGATCTTGTTGGTGAGGAACGCCTTGGTGGCCGCGGCGTTGTTCTCGTGGTCCTCCCAGTAGTGGCCGATCAACAGATATGAGGCGAGGCCGACCAGCTCCCACCCGACGATCAGCTGGATCATGTTGGCCGATGAGACCAGGACCAACATGGCCCCGGCGAACATCGTGAAGGCTGCGAAGAACCAGGTGAAGCGAATGTCGCCCTTCATGTAGCCCTTGGCGTACGTGAACACGGCGAGCCCCACCACCCCCACCACCGTGTACATCATGATCGATAGCCCGTCGACCACCCACCCCCACTCGATCACGAACGACCCGATGCGAGCGATCTCTACCGAGCTCTCGTATGAGATGCCGTTCGATGCGTTGGTGACAAGGAGGGCGACGCCGTAGACGGCCACGAAGAGCATCGACGCCTCCGCCAGCTCCCATCCCTTCATGGGGAGTCGCTTGCCGACAAAGACGATGAGGAACATCGCCACCAGCGGGACCACCGGGATGAGCCAGGCGTATTGGGCGAGGATCCCTCCGTCCACGAGGCCGGCCACCTCGTGAGCCCCCTCCTCGGCATACGCAATCAGCACGTTGGTCACGCCATCACCACCGCATCAAATCCAGTTCGTCGACGTTCGCCGACGATCGGTTGCGGAAGATGAGCACGATGATGGCGAGACCGATTCCGACCTCGGCGGCCGCCACGGTGATCACGAACAGCGCGAACACCTGTCCGGCCAGGAGTAGGTCCCCGATGTCGGCACCGAACACGACCATGTTGATGTTGACCGCGGCGAGCATCAGCTCGACGGAGAGGAGGACCAGCACGGCGTTGCGCCGCACCAGCACGCCATAGATGCCTATCGAGAAGAGCAGCGCTCCGAGCACGAGGAACTGGCTGACGGTCATCGCTCCGGATCCTTCCTGGCGAGCACGATCCCGCCGATGAGGGCAGCGAGGAGCACGAAGGACACCGCCTCGAATGGGATCACGTAACGGTCGAAGAGCACTTCACCGAGATCGGCACTCCGAGAGACTGCACCTTCGACCGGGGCATCCTCGAAATACATGACGGTGACGGTGGCGATGGTGACGAAAGTGCCCAGCGCGACGACCGCTGCCGGCCAACGCCTGGCGTGGTCGAGGCGCACCGGGTCACGCCCGGTGGGTGCCCGGGTGATCATGATGCCGAACAGGAACAGGACGACCACAGCTCCGATGTAGACGAGGACCAGCGTCCAGGCGACGAACTCGGCGCCGAGCATCAGGAACAGGCCGGCCGAACCGGCCAAGGCGACCACGAGCATCAGTGCGGCGTGGATCACGTTGGGGCTGGTGACAACCCGAACCGCCGCCGCGACCATGACGAGCGCCAACACGAGAAAGACGATGTTGTTGGCGTCGGAGACCCAGTCGCCCCAGTTCATCAGTTCTTCTCCAGGGCCGGGGGCTTGGGAACGGTCTTGAGCCAGTCGGTGAGTCGTTCCTTGGGATGGAGCATGTCGGCGATCGATCCCTCCGAGTACTCGTACTCGGGGGACCAGAACAGCGCATCGAACGGGCAGACCTCGACACAGATCCCGCAGTACATGCATAGCGCGTAGTCGATGTCGAACCGATCGAGCGTCGCCCGGCTCCGCGGCCTTCCGCCCGGTTTCGACGGGGGCTGCATCTCCTTGTGGCCTTCGATGTAGATGCACCAATCCGGGCACTCGCGGGCACAGAGCATGCACACGGTGCAGGCTTCGGTGTCGAGGGCGATCACCCCCCGGGCTCGTGGGACCGGGATCTCCTTCTCCTTGGGGTAGTTGATCGTGACCGGCCGCTTGAACAGCGTGCGCAGCGTCAGCCACATCCCCTTGGCAAGGCCGATCCCCGGCACCTTGAGTCTCATGTTCACCGCCACGCCGACGTCCCTTCGACTGCGGCACCGTAGGGCATCAGAAGACCACCTTGAGCGTGGCGGTCACGAGGATGTTGGCCAGGGCGAGCGGGATCAACCACCGCCACGCCAGGGATTGGAGCTGGTCCTCGCGCAGCCGGGGGAAGGTCCACCGCATCCAGATCATCGCGAAGACCAGGACCAGCACCTTCCCGATCAGCACCATCGGCCCCAGCAAGTACATGGCCGCGCTGTCGGCCGGGAGGCCCGGGACATACCAGCCGCCGAGGAACAGCGTGGCGGCAATCGCCGACATGGAGAACATGCCGGCGTACTCGGCGAGGAAGAACATCGTGAACCGGATGCCCGAGTACTCGGTGAGGTAACCCATCACCAGCTCGGACTCTGCGATCGGCATGTCGAAGGGGGTCCGGCTCAGCTCGGCCAGGCTGGCGATCATGAAGATGGCGAACCCGACCACCTGGCCCTGAAGGATGAACGGCAGGCGCACACCGAACGAGCCGATGTGGAACCACGGCTCGACCTGGGCGGCGACGATGCCGCCCATCGACATCGTTCCGGCGGCGATCACGACACCCACGACCGCGAGCACGAGCGGCAGCTCGTAGGCGATCAGCTGGGCGGCGGCGCGCAGGCCCCCCATCAGCGAGTACTTGTTCGCCGACGACCAGCCGGCCATCAGCACGCCAACGGTGCCGATCGACCCTGCGGCGAGGGCGTAGAAGACCCCCAGATCGAGATCGCGTACCACCAGCTTGGGGGCGAACGGGACGATGACGAACACCGCCAACGTTCCCATCAACACGATCATGGGAGCGATCTTGAAGACCGGCCGGTCGGCGTCGGCCGGGACCAAGTCCTCCTTCTGCATGAACTTGAGGCCGTCGGCGAGGGGCTGCGCCCACCCCCACCGGCCACCGGCGAAGTAGGGGCCGATCCTGTTCTGCATGTGCGCCGACAACTTCAACTCGGCAAAGATCAGCACCAGGCTGAACGTGGGGATGAAGATCGCCACGACCAGCAGCTTGAGCGCCAGCAGCACCCAGAAGTTGTCGAGGAGGGCACTCATCGATCGACGTCCCCGAGCACGAAGTCGAGGCTGCCGAGGATGGCGATGATGTCCGGCACCAGTTGGCCTTTGAGCAGCCACGGGAGAATCGACAGGTTGGAGAACGACGCCGATCGGACCTTGAGCCGATAGGGGCCGCGGCCACCCTCCGACACGACGTAGTAGCCCATCTCACCCTTGGGGTTCTCCGCCCGCACGTAGGTCGCGCCCTTGGGAACCTTGACGATGCGAGGCACCTTCGCCTGGAGCTCGCCCGAAGGCATCGCGTCGACGGCTTGGTTGACGATCCGCGCCGCCTGGCGGATCTCCTCGAGGCGAACGGTGTACCGATCGAAGCAGTCGCCGTTGACGCCGGTGGGGATCTCGAAGTCGAACCCGCCGTAGGGGAGGTAGGAGTCGGTCTTGCGGACGTCGAAGCGCACACCCGATGCCCGCAGGTTGGGCCCGGAGACCCCATACTCCAGGGCGCGGTCGGCAGGGATCAGCCCCACCCCCCTGGTCCGTTCGATGAAGATCTCGTTGCCGAGCACCAGGTCGACCATGTCGTCGCACTCCGACAGCACGTTCTTCATGGCGTCGCGGGTCTGCTCGAGGAACCCCTCGGGAAGGTCCTGCACGACCTTCTTCTGCGTGGATCCTGCCCCGGCTGCCGGCTTGACGCCGCCGATCCGGTTGAAGTTGGGGTGGAATCGACCCCCCGTGACACCCTCGATGAGGTCGAGGACCCGCTCTCGCTCCCGCAGCGCGTACATCAGCGGCGTGGCAGCACCCAGTTCGAGCGGATACGAGCAGAGGAACAGGAGGTGCGACGAGATCCGGGCCATCTCGGTGAGGACGAGGCGGATCATCTGCGCCCGTTGGGGAGCCTCGATGCCCATCAGCCGCTCGACGGCGACGATGAACGGGATCTCGTTGGCAAATCCGGACACCCAGTCGATCCGGTTCACGAGAGCGGTGATCTGCGGATAGGTGCGCACCTCGGCGAGCTTCTCGTATCCGCGGTGCATGTACCCGATCACCGGCTCGACCTCGTTGATCACCTCGCCGTCGACCTTGGCGATCAGGCGGAGCACGCCGTGTGTCGAGGGATGCTGCGGGCCGAGGTTGAGCGTCACGTCGGGCGTCTCGAGTTCGACCGAGACGGATACCTCGGACTGGTGCATGGCGAGGAGGTGGCGGTCGATCACTCTGTGGACTCCCCCTCGTCTCCGGCTTCGGTGTTCATCGACGACGGCATGTCTTCGACGTCGACGGTGCCCGGCCACGGCTTCACCTCACGGCTGAGCAGCGGGAAGGTCTTGCGAAGGGGATGCCCCTGGAATTCGTCTGGGAGATATAGCTTCACGAGGTGGGGGTGACCCTCGAAGACGATCCCGAACATCTCGGCAGCCTCCCGCTCATGCCAGTTGGCCCCGCCGAATACCCCGGTCAAGGTGGCGAGACGTGGCTCGGCCTTGCCGACCTCCGTCGAGATGATTAGCCCGGTCCCGCTGGTGACATCGGAGAGGCGGGATAGCACCTCGTAGTGATCGTCGACGGGCGCCTCGGGCGGTTCGCCCACCGCCACCTCCGACGCCCAGTCGATCGCCGACAACCAGGAAAAGAACGGGAGGTGAGGCTTCAGGGTTTCGTGGACCTCGACCCACCGTTGCGCGGGGACTCTGATCTTCGCCGTTCCGAAATCCGACGAGGCCGACTCGGCGCCGACCATGGCCGAGAACCGTTCAGCGGTTTCAGACGGGCTCGCGGTCACGGCGGCTCCACTTCTCCTTGATGTTCTCTGCCTGGATCTGCTTCTGGAGCAGCACGATCCCATCCATGAGTGCCTCGGGCCGCGGTGGGCACCCGGGCACGTACACGTCGACCGGGATGATCTGGTCGACACCCTTGGTGACGCTGTACGAGTCCCAATACGGCCCGCCGCAGTTGGCGCACGACCCCATCGAGATCACGTATTTCGGGTCGGGCATCTGGTCATAGAGCTTGCGGATCGCAGGGGCCATCTTGTCGGTCACGGTGCCCGCAACGATCATCAGGTCTGCCTGGCGGGGTGAGGCGGGCAGCGGGATGATCCCGAACCGCATGAAGTCGTAACGGGGGCCGGATGCGGCCATCATCTCGATGGCGCAGCACGCCAGGCCGAACTGGAACATCCACAGCGAGTACTTGCGTGACCAGTTGAGGAGCCACGAGATCGGCTTGGGAGTCTCGAAGCGGTCTAGGACTCCCACGCAAGCACTCCCTTGCGGATGGCGTACACCAGGCCGGCCAACAGGATGGCGATGAATACGCCCATCTCGACAAGGGCGAAGACCCCGAGCGATTCGAGCCGAACCGCCCAGGGGAAGATGAAGACCGCTTCGACGTCAAAGATCAGGAACAGCAGGGCGAAGATGTAGTAGCGGACGTGGGTCTGGCTGAACCCGCTGCCGACCGGGTCGATGCCGCACTCATAGGTCTGCGACTTGACCACAGACGGATTCCGCGGGCGAAGGAGAGCACTGAGACCGACCGCCCCGGCAACGAGCAGAAAACCGGCGGCGGCGAAGACGGCGACCGTGATGTAGTCATGGAAGTAGCTGGTCACGCGTTCCTCCGGGGCCCCATGCCGGGAGCGCAGTATAGGAAGGGGGGTAGGGCGGCCGAAAAAGGGAGGGACAGGAGAGGTTCCCTCGTGACGTGGCGGCTACTCGAAACCTGGGGCGACCCGGTTCTCCCCCCGCCGGGGTTCCTCGAAGGACACCGCCGATGGACGCCACCGGGTCGATCGCGAGGGGATACCACTCGGACCGTGAATCAGATAGTCTGATCTCATGCCGGACATCACCGCCACCGAGGCCGCTCGTCGCCTTTCGGACGTGCTCGATTCGGTCGAGCACGACGGTGAGCACTACACCATCGTCCGCCGCGGGAAGCCGATCGCTCGGCTGGAACCCGTGGCTCACGGCCATGGGGCCGATGTGCTCGACCTGCTCAGCCGGCATCCCGCGGACCCGGCATGGGCGGACCAGCTGGTCGTGATGCGCAGCCTCCTGGAGATCGAACGGCACCGGTGAGCCGGCTTCTCCTCGACACCACCCTCCTCATCGACGCCGACCGGTCCGCTCTCGATCTCCGCGGCGTCATCTCCGACGACGACGAAGTCGCCGTCGCCGCGGTCACGATCGCCGAACTGATGGTCGGCGTGCTGCTGGCCCCCTCGCGCCATCGCTCCCGCCGACGCGCCTTCGTCGAAGAGGTGATCGCCGCGGTCCCGGTGGTCGACTATGGGCTGGCGGTGGCGGCCGACCACGCCGACATGTTGGTTGCCGTGCGCAGAGCGGGACGCCCCCGAGGCGCGCACGACCTGATCGTCGCTGCCACCGCCCGGGCCACCAATCGAACGATTGTCACCGCCGACCGCGAGGCCTTCGAGGGCCTGTCGGGCGTGGAGTACCGCACCTATCGGTAAGACGGACTCAAACCACAGAATCTCCGATAGAACCGGGCCGGTCCCTTTGAACTCGACTCCAGGCCGCCTCCCCAGCCCGATACCCTCCCCGGCAATGCGCATCCCCGATTACGCCGGCGGCTCGCTGGTCAACCTGATCGCCGAGCTAGAACGACGTCTCACCGGGACCGCCCGGCACCCCGGACTCCATCCCGACCTCGCTGCTTCGATCCCCTCGGCGGGGTCGTACGTCCTGATGCTCTTCGACGGCCTCGGCGATCGCCAACTGGCCCACCCCGCGGCCGCGCCGCTTCGGGCGTCGCGCGCCACCGCCATCGACGCCGGGTGGCCGACCACCACCACCGTGAGCATGGCCACGGTCGCCACCGGGCTGACCCCGGCCCAACACGGCCTGCTCGGGTACCAACTGTGGGTTCCGGAAACCGGTTTTGTCGTCAACACCATCAAGTGGATCACCCAATGGGGTGAGCCGATCGACCACGACCCGATCGGATTCCTCCCCGCTCCCAACCTTTGGGAGCGGCTGGCCGCCCATGGGATCGAGCCGATCACGCTCCAACCGTGGAACTTCGACGACTCCCCCATGAGCCGCATGCTCTATCGGGGATGTCGGTTCGAGCCATGGCGTGATGAGGACGAGGCCGCCGAGATCGCCGCCGAGTTGGCTGCAGTTCAGGGACGGCTCATCTTCTTCTACGTTCCCCACGTCGATTTTGCCGCCCACGTCACCGGACAGGACAGTGCCGATTACGCCGAGGCGATGGCCATCGTGGCCCGCACGTGGGAGCGGATGACCCGGCTGCTGCCGGAAGGTGTCGTCGCCGTGGGCACCGCCGACCACGGCCACGTCGACGTCCCCGAGGGACGCCGCATCAGGATCCCGACCGCGGCACATGAGGACCGCAAGTTCGGGGGCGACCCGCGGGCACCGTTTGTCTACGGCGAGGTGGAATCTCTCGCCAAAGACCTGGGTGTCGAGTGGCTGTCACGCCACCAGATGGCCGGTTGGTGGGGACCGGGGGATCGTCACTCCTCGTTTGCCGACCGGGCTCCCGACGGGGTGCTGCTCCCACAGCCGGGATGGAGCGTTCTGCACCGGCACGCCGACGAGCGCCTGATCGGCCAGCACGGCGGGCTCACCGACGAGGAGATGCGGGTGCCGTTGCTGGTGGCGGCTCGGACGTGACGAGGAGGGGCGGTCACTTGACCGCCCCTCCTCTGATGATCCGTCGAC
>Ga0209640_10004119_pt1 | contig 12786 bp, 13 predicted proteins | sample RifCSP10_1_FD_184018 | JGI IMG/M metagenome (GOLD analysis project Ga0209640, IMG submission 184018) | Soil microbial communities from Rifle, Colorado - Rifle CSP2_sed 10_1 (SPAdes) (version 2) | ecosystem: Environmental > Terrestrial > Deep subsurface > Rock core/Sediment | place: Rifle... | reverse complement strand
CCGACGTGTTCTCGATCAAAGGCTTCAAGTGGGGCGAGCAGGCCAAACACCTGACCTACACGTCGCATTGGTTCCTGCCCAAGGCGGTGCGCGTCAATGCCCGCTGGCTCGACGCGCTTCCTGCCGATTTGCAGAAGCTGGTGCGCGATTCCGCCAAGCAAGTGTTCGCCGAACAGCGCAGGCAGAACCGGGCCAATGCCGCCAAGACGCTGGAAGAGCTGAAGGCATCGGGGATCACCGTCTACCAGCTCAGCGATGCCCCGAAATGGCGCGCGGCGACCGAGTCGCTCTACGCCGAGTTCAGCGCCAAGAGCCCGGCCACCAAGGCAATGATCGACCGCATCCGCGGCCTCGCCGGGAGTTGATGTTAGTATTCGGCGCGGGGGCCGGTCATCGGCCCCCGCGACGGACGGAACAGTATTGTGAGCTCGAAAGCCGAAGTCGGAGGCTCGCTGCCGGTCGCCCGCGTGCCCGTCACCACGCGGATCGCTGGTGCGATCGACATTGCGACGGAGACCGTCGCGGCCACGCTCTTGGTCTCGACTGTGGTGATCGCGCTTGTCCAGGTCTTCTTCCGTTACGCCTTGAATGCTTCGCTGAGCTGGCCGGAGGAGATGGCCCGCTTTGCGTTCGTTTGGTTCGTTTTTTTGGGTGCGGCGATGGTCACGCGCCGCGCGCGCCACATCGTCATCGATCTCTTGCCCCGCTCGCTCGGGCCCGGCCCGCTTCGCATGCATGCGGTCGCCGTGCGCATCATTTCGGCGGCCGTTGCCGCGTTCCTGCTCGTCTATGGCGGCGATCTCGTTCTGAAATCGACCTACGTCTCCCCCGCGCTGCAATGGCCCTATACCTATGTTTATCTTGCGGTGCCGACCGGCGCGGCGATTTCGCTGACCGTGCTTGCGCTCGATCCGGTTGCCGGCTTCAAGCGGGTCCGCAGCGGCGCTCTCGCGACGCTGGCCGGTGTTGCCCTCTACATCGCCTTGGAAAGTGCGGCCGGCACGAGTTTCATGGGTTCGCTCGGCGTCATCTGGCCGCTGGTCATCATCGCGATCGGCCTGATGCTGCTCGGCGTGCCGATCGGCGACGCGCTTCTCTTTGGAACATTCGTCGCGTTCCTGCCGCAGGGTGAGCTGGCACTTCTTCCCGTGCCGCACAGCTTGACCAATGCGCTCGACTATCTGTTGCTCGCGATTCCGTTCTTCATGCTCGCGGCCGGGCTGATGAATGTCGGCGGCATCACCGATCGTTTGGTCGCGCTTGCCGCCACCCTCGTCGGCCATTTCCGCGGCGGTCTGGGGCATGTGAACGTGTTGACCAACACGCTGATGGGCGGCGTTTCGGGTTCTTCCACGGCAGACGCCGCAGCCATCGCAAAGACCATGGTCCCCGCCATGGCGCGCCGCGGCTACCCGAAACCGTTCGGCGTTGCGCTCACGAGCTCGGCCTCGATCCTCGCCAATATGATTCCGCCGAGCCTCGGGTTGATCATCTATGCTTCGCTGGCGACCGTTTCGGTCGGCGCCCTGTTCGTGGCCACTATCGTGCCCGGTCTCTTGATGGCGCTGGCATTGTCGATCGTCGTGCACTTCGAATGCATTCGGCTCGGGATCGGCGAACGCAGTCGCCGCGCTAGCTGGGCGGCGCGCGGCGCGGCCGCGTGGTACGCGCTGCCGGCCCTGATCCTACCGCTCGTCATCGTCGGCGGCATCCGTTATGGGATTTTTTCCGCCACCGAAGCGGGCGCGGTGGCCGCGCTCTATTCCGCTATCTGCGGTGTCGTCATCTACCGCGCCGCCAATGGCGCCTCGTTGTTGCGGGCGCTGCGCGAGTCGCTCGCTGAAACGGCGACTGTGATGTTCATCATTGCGGCTTCCGCGCCATTCGCGTTCGCTCTCATCATCGAGCAGGTCCCACAGAAACTCGCGGCTACCATGGGCACGCTCGTCGGCAGTTGGATTCTGTTGCTGCTGGTGCTCAATGTGTTTCTGCTGTTCGTCGGCCTGGCCATGGAGATGATCGCCTCCATGGTGATACTGGTACCGCTGCTGGTTCCCATCTTGAAAGCGGCTAACATCGATCTCGTGCATTTTGGCGTGGTGATGGTCGCCAATCTCTGCATCGGCGCTTTGACACCGCCGCTCGCGGTATTGGTGTTCACCGCGGCCCGCGTCACTGATACGCCGATCCATCTCGCCTATCGCGCCTGCCGCCCGTTTATGGCCGGCCTCTTGATCTGGCTCGCGATCATCTCCTTCGTGCCGGCCTTGAGTCTTCTGCCGGTCAAGTTCTTCGGGCCATGACGGCGCGCTTTTCGCTGGCGGAAAATTCCGTCGCGCTGCCGAAGGGCGCCTGGGCGGCGACTCACCGGCGCACGCTGCGCTGCAATGGCCAGCCCGTGCTCGCGCTGACGCAAGGTCGCCACCGCGCCTATGTCTTTCCGCTATACACGCCCGCGGGCCATGCGGTGACGTCGGAGTCGCCGGGCGATCATCCGCATCACAATTCGTTCTGGATCGCGGCCGACCACCTGCACTGCCGCATGCCGGTCGCCAACGGCTTCGAGGAATACACTTACAATTTCTATCTGAACGAAACCTTCCAGGGCCGCGCGCCGGGCCGCATCGTGGAAACAGCGGTCAATGGAGAGTCGGTTGGTGACGACGCCTACCGTATCGTTCAGACGCTCGATTGGCGCGGGCCGGTCGAATGGGCCGCACCCGACGGACGACTCGCCGCCTGCGAGACACGGACTTTGCACATCGCGATGGAGGCCGGAATGTACGTGATCGACGTTGAGTCGCGCCTTTCGGCATTGGATTGGGACTTCACCCTCGGCCCCACGCGCCATGCTTATTTTAGCGTGCGTGTGGCCGATTCCATGATCGTCGCCTTCGGCGGCATCGTGCAAGATGATCGCGGGCGAAGGGGCGGCGAGGCGGTGAGCAGCGCCGGCGCGCGCTGGGTCGATTTCTCAGGTCCCGTCGGGGGCGGCAAGATCGCCGGCATCACTGTGATCCCGGACCCGCGAGATCACGAGGATCTTTCTTGGTTCGTCGCTGATTGGGGCGTGATCACCGTCGGGCCATTTCGACTCAAAGGGCGTCTCGTGCAGCGGGGAGGAGAACTGCTAGCGCGCTATCGGGTTCTTGTGCACGATGGCAACACTGCAGCGACCGCCCATTTTCTCAGGCCTGCGGATTAAGCCGAATTGAATATTCGTTCAGCGACGAGTCTCCTACTTAGACTGCCCTGCCGGTAGCAGAGCAGTTTTTGAAACATGAGGCATGGAGTCAACTTAAGCGGACATAATTCCCTGCTCCGCGATAAATCTTCCATGTTCTCCTCAATAGAATTGCTTGCCGCCGCCTTGGCCGGAATTAGGTCGCTTCGGAAGGCTGCGCATCCGAAAGCCAAGCTTACGCATCGCATTTGCAAGGCCGATACCTTGCGAATCGCTAATAAATGTCCTCAAACGCGTCAGAATACCGCCACTGGCGGCAGCTGCAGGCGAACGAAGCTCGGTGCTTTGTCCCTTGGCCATTCTCGGCGTCGCACGCTAAACAGGGCCTGTTTAAGAGGCTACCATTAGACTCGCGCTGTTCCGAGTTCGGGCGCGGCGCAGTGAGGCGGGGACGTGGGCATGCGAATTGTTAGCTTGGCAGGCTTTCTCTTCGCCTTCTGGCTCGCGCTCTCAGGTCACTATTCGCCCGCGTTGATCGCCGTCGGGGCAGGCAGCGCGGTCCTGTGCGCGCTCGCCGCGAAGCGAATACGGGTGGCCGACATGGAAGGTCATCCTATCCACCTCTTCCCTGGTGCTCTTACCTATTTGCCGTGGCTCGTGCGAGAAATCGCCAAGTCGGCGTGGGCGGTCACCAAGATCATCGTTAATCCTAGCCTGCCCATCTCTCCCACCATGACGGTGGTCAAAGCGAGTCAGCGGACGCCTTTGGGTATTAACGTCTACGCCAACTCGATCACTCTGACTCCAGGCACGATCACTGTCGGCGTCAACGGGAATGAGCTCACCGTTCATGCCCTGGTAAAGGACGGAGCCGACGATCTCGAAAACGGAAGCATGGACCGCCGCGCGAGCCAATTCGAGGGCAGCGCGTGATGTTTGCTGTCGCCGCTCTCGCCGTCCTCGCCGCACTCGCGCTCGTCGTGGCGCGCGCGCTCATGGGGCCGACAGTGTTCGATCGCGTGCTCGCGGGCAACTCGGTCGGCAGCCTCGCCATTATGCTACTCGCGGTATTTGGCTTCCTCACTGGCCGGCCCGAGTTCCTCGACATCGGTCTGACCTACGGGCTGCTCAATCTGATCGGCACGCTCGCGGTGCTGAAATTCTTCCGCCATGGCGATCTTGCCTATGACCCCGACGAGGAGCCAAGCCAGTGATGCCCCTTCTCACCGAAATCGCAAGCTGGTTGCTGATCGTCGCCGGATCGTTCTTCACCGTCGTCGGTGCGCTCGGCCTTGTGCGCATGCCCGAGATTTTCAGCCGCATGCATGCGGCAAGTGTCATGGATACGCTCGGCGTGGGCCTGCTGATTCTCGGCATGATGCTGCAGGCCGGCCTCAGTCTGGTGGCGCTCAAGCTCCTGATTCTACTGGCCCTATTCTTCTTCACGGCGCCGGTGATAACCCACGCGCTGGCGCGCGCCTGCCTGCACGAGGGCATTGAGCCGCTGCTGGCGGAGGATCGGCGACCCAAGTCCAAGCCGCCGGGTGGGCGCAAGAGCAGGAGGCAGCCGTAGAATCAATCATCAATACGGTGTTGCTGACACTGCTCGCAGTGGTGACGATCGCGATCGTGCGCCAGCGCAGCCTGTTCGGCGTCGTGATCCTGTTCGGCATCTACAGCTTCCTGATGGCGAGCGTGTTGATCGTGCTCGACGCGGTGGACGTCGCCATGACCGAGGCCTCGGTCGGCGCCGGCGTCTCTACGGTGCTGTTGCTGGCGACGCTGCATCTGACCAAGACCACCGAGAACCCGCCGATCTATCGCAACCTAATCCCGCTGTTCCTTTCATTGGTCACCGGCGCGGCGCTGGTCTGGGGCGCACTGGTGTTGCCACCCTTTGGCACCGCCGACGCCCCGATCCACAAGAATGTCGTGCCCCGCTATCTCACGCAGACCATCAAGGAAACCAACATCCCGAACGCGGTCACCTCGGTGCTCGCCGATTACCGCGGCTATGACACGCTCGGCGAGACCACGGTGATCTTCACGGCGGGAATCGGGGTCATGTTGCTGCTCCGTGGCCGCAGGAAGCCGAAACGCGCCGAAAAGAAATCGGAGAGACGCGCATGAGGGCTGACCTGATCCTGCGGGTCGGCACCAAGCTGATCCTGCCGTTCATCCTGCTGTTCGCTCTCTATGTCCAGTTCCACGGTGATTTCGGACCGGGCGGAGGGTTTCAGGCCGGCGTGATCACCGCGGGATCGGTGATCCTGCTCGCCATCACGTTCGGGCTGGAAAGCGCAAAGCGCATCGCGCCCCGGGCGCTGGTCGAGCGCATGGTGCCGCTCGGCGTCCTCATCTATGCGGGCACCGGAGTCGTCGGGCTGCTTCTGGGAAAGAATTTTCTCGACTATTCGGTGCTCTCGCACGACGCCGCGTACGGACGCGAGCTCGGCATTTTGCTGGTCGAGCTCGGCGTGCTGGTCACGGTCGCCGGCACCATGGTCGCGCTGTTTTACGCATTCGTGGAGCGGAAACGCTGATGGCGGCGCTCCAGACACTCGCGAATCACTACAACTACGCGATTACGATCTTCCTCATGGTCGCTGGGCTTTATGTCGTGATCGCCCGCGGCAACATGGTGAAGAAGCTGGTCGGCCTCGCCGTATTCCAGACCTCGGTCTATCTGCTCTACATCGAGCCCGGAAAGATCATCGGCGGGACGCCACCGATCATCGATCCGGCGTTCTCGATCTACGCGAATCCGCTTCCGCACGTGCTGATCCTTACCGCGATCGTGGTCGGAGTAGCAACGCTCGCGCTCGGGTTGGCGCTGGTCGTCCGCATCAACGAGGCCTATGGCACGATCGAGGAGGACGAGATCTTCAAGAAGGACGGCGAGCAATGAGTGCTCTCTCGCCGCACCTTCCCATTCTCCAGATTATCATTCCGCTCATCGGTGCTTTTCTCGCCGGCTTCCTGCGCCGCGGATCGGTCGCCTTCGCGCTCACGCTAGTCGTGATCTGGATCATGCCGTTTATCGCAGGCGCACTGCTGTGGCAGGCGCTGACGTCGGGACCGATTTCGTATGCGCTAGGCGGCTGGGCGCCGCCCTGGGGCATCGAATACCGCGTCGATGTGCTGAACGGCTTCGTGCTGTTCCTGGTTTCGGCGGTCGGCGCAGTAATCATACCGTTCGCCCGCCGCAGCGTCGCCTTCGAAATCGAACCAGGACGCCAAGCCTGGTTCTATTCCATGTACCTGCTCTGCCTCAGCGGTCTGCTCGGCATCACGATCACCGGCGACGCGTTCAACGCCTTCGTGTTTCTCGAGATATCGTCGCTCGCTACGTATGTGCTGATTGCGCTGGGGCACGACCGGCGGGCGCTGCTCGCGGCCTTCCAGTACCTGATCCTCGGCACGATCGGCGCGACCTTCTACGTCATTGGCGTGGGATTCATTTATCTCGTCACCGGCACCCTGAACATGGCGGACATTGCGGACCGGCTGGGCCCCGCCGCGGCCGACCAATCGCGGGCGATATTCGCCGGGCTCGCCTTCGTGACTGTTGGCATCAGCCTGAAGCTCGCACTGTTCCCGCTCCACGTTTGGCTGCCCAATGCCTATGCATACGCGCCGTCGTTGGTCACCGCCTTTCTCGCCGGCACCGCCACCAAAGTCGCGATCTATCTGTTGGTGCGTTTCTTCTTCTCGGTGTTCGGCGTGGCAATCGATTTCCGGGCCTTGCCGGTCACCGAGGTCCTGCTCGCGCTCTCGATCGCCGCCATGTTCATCGCCTCGATCATCGCCGTATTCGAGAACGACCTGAAGCGCATGCTCGCCTACTCGTCGGTTGCGCAGATCGGCTACATCACGCTCGGTATTGCGCTCGCGAACCAGGCCGGACTGACCGGTGGACTGGTCCACCTGTTCAATCACGCAGTGATGAAGACCGCCCTGTTTCTTTCCCTGGGCGCGGTGTTCTTCCGCCTCGGCACAGTACGGCTCGATCAGCTCGCCGGGCTCGGCCGCAAGATGCCGCTGACTATGCTGGCATTCGCGGTCGCCGGCTTCGGCCTCGTCGGCACGCCGGGCACAGCCGGGTTCATCTCGAAGTGGTATCTCGCGATCGGGGCGCTCGATCGGGGCTGGTGGTGGCTCGTCTTGCTCATCGTTGCGAGCTCGCTGATCGCGCTCGTCTATATCGGCCGAGTCGTGGAAGTCGTCTGGTTCCGCCCGACCTCTCCGACGTTCGAAGGCGCCACCGATCCGCCCCTTTCGATGCTGCTGCCGATCCTCGTGTTGGCGGCGGCGACGATCTATTTCGGCTTCAATACCGAGCTCAGTGCGAATATCGCGGCGACCGCCGCCAAGACGCTGCTCGGGGGCCTCAAATGACCCCGCTGCGAATGCCGGACAGCCTCGTGCTGATTGCGGTGGCGCTGCCGTTCCTCGGCGCGCTCTTGATTCCGCTGTTCGGCAAGCATCCGAACCAGCGCGAGGCGGTGACGCTGGTCACGGCGGTGGCGCTCGTGGCCGCGGTCGCAGGATTGCTCGCGCCGGTGCTCGGCGGGGCGCGCCCAGAGGCGGGTGGGTTCGAAATCGCGCCCGGGCTCGCGCTCGCGTTCCAAGTCGAGCCGCTCGGCATGCTTTTCGCGCTAGTGGCATCGTCGCTGTGGATCGTCAATTCGATCTATTCGATCGGCTATATGCGCGCCAACAACGAGCCACGCCAAACCAGCTTCTACGTCTATTTCGCCATCGCGCTCGGCAGCACGATTGGTGTCGCCTTCGCCAAGAACCTGTTCACGCTGTTCCTGTTTTACGAGGCGCTGACGCTCTCGACCTATCCGTTGGTGGCGCACAAGCAGAACGCGGAAGCGATGCGCTCCGGCAGAATCTATCTTCTGCTCCTGCTCGGCACTTCGCTCGTGTTGTTCCTGCCGGCGATCGTCGCCACATGGGTGCTTGCGGGCACGCTCGATTTCACGCCGGGCGGGGTGCTCGGCGGCAAGGCTAGCGGCACGGTGATCGGCGTCTTGCTTGCGCTCTACGTCTTCGGCATCGGCAAGGCGGCGGTGATGCCGCTGCATTTCTGGCTGCCGGCGGCGATGGTGGCGCCGACTCCGGTGAGCGCCCTCCTACACGCTGTGGCGGTGGTGAAGGCGGGGGTGTTCGCAATTCTCAAGGTTGCAATCCTGATCTTTGGCGCCGATGCGCTGGCAAGCACTGGCCAGTCCGGTTGGCTAACGATTGTTGCCGGCACGACCGTGATCGCGGCATCGGTCGTTGCGCTGCGGCAGAATAACCTCAAGCGCCGGCTCGCTTACTCGACGATTTCGCAGCTCTCCTATGTCGTGCTGGGCGTCGCCATTCTGACGCCAATCTCGATGATCGGCGCTGCCATACACATCGCGGCTCACGCGCTCGGCAAGATCACGCTGTTCTTCGCCGCGGGCTCGATCCATACCGCGTCGCACCTCACTGACGTCAGCCAGCTCGACGGTATCGGTCGGCGCATGCCATGGACGATGGGTGCCTTCGCGATCGGCGCGCTGAGCGTGATCGGCATCCCGCCGACCGCCGGCTTTCTTGGAAAGTGGTTCATCCTCGGCGGCGCGATGCAGACGGAGAACTGGCTCGCGGTCGCGGTCATCGTGGTGAGTACGGTGCTCAACGCGACCTATTTGCTGCCAATCGTCTTTCGTGCCTTCTTTCGCGAGCCGCCCAAGGCTCGCACCCCGGAACACGGCGAAGCGCCCTGGCCGATCGTGCTCGCGCTCACCGCGACCGCGGCGGGAACCGTTCTCTTGTTTCTTCTACCCGGAACGCCCTTGGCGCTGTCGAAACTGATGCTCGGACGGTGAGGCGAATGAAGGACCACTGGCTCGTTCGTGAGAGCACAATCAGGCGACTATGGGTCACGTTCGTGATCGTGCTCGTCGTCACCGTGCTCGTCGATCTTCTGGTGCAGCACGACGGGCAATTCTGGCTCACGGGCACTTTCGGATTCGGCGCGTGGTTCGGCTTCGCCAGCTGCGTCGCTCTCATACTGCTCAGCAAGGCGCTCGGAGCGGTCCTGAGGCGGCCGGATACCTACTATGACCGCTAGCGCCATCCCGCCGGCTGCGATCCTGATCCTCGGCGGGCTCCTGCTGCCGTTCTTGCAGGCGCAGCTGCGCGCGGCCGCCCTGCTTCTCCTGCCGCTGCTCACGCTCTATCTCATCTGGCAGGTGCCGGACGGCGTCGCGCTGCAAGTCCCGTTCCTCGGCTACGAGCTTGCGCTGGTGAAAGGTGACGCGCTGTCACGGTTGTTCGCGACCGTGTTTGCGGTCATGGCGTTCGCCGGCGGACTGTTCGCGCTCAACCAGCCTCGGGTCGTCGAGCTCTCAGCCGCTCTCTGCTACGCCGGCAGCGCGATCGGCGTCGCCTTCGCCGGCGACCTGCTCTCGCTGTTCGTTTTCTGGGAATTCATGGCGATCGGCTCGACGCTCGTAGTGTGGAGCGCCGGCCCGTCGGCGCGCGGCGCCGGGCTCCGGTATGCCGCGATGCATCTGTTCGGCGGCGTGCTGCTGATGGCTGGCGTCGTCGGCGAGGTCGCGGCGACCGGCTCGCTGATATTCGACAGGATGACGATTGATAGCGTGCCGCGCGGGTTGATTCTTGCCGGCTTCCTCGTCAACGCGGGCGCGCTCCCGCTCTCCGCCTGGCTGCCCGACGCCTATCCCGAGAGCTCTTGGAGCGGAATGGTGTTTCTGTCGGCCTTCACCACGAAGTCCGCGGTCTACGTGCTCATGCGCGGATTTCCCGGCGCCGAGCTGCTGATCTACGTGGGACTGTTCATGGTGTTCTACGGAATCGTCTACGCGATCCTCGAAAACGACATGCGCCGCATCCTGGCTTACAGCATCGTAAACCAGGTCGGCTTCATGGTGACCGGCGTCGGCATCGGCACCGAGATGGCGCTGAACGGCGCGGCGTCGCACGCTTTCACGCACATCATCTACAAGGCGCTGCTGATCATGTCGGCGGGCTCAGTTCTCTTTATGACCGGCAAGCGGAAATGCAGCGACCTGGGCGGCTTGTTCCGCACGATGCCGGTCACCGCCATTTGCGGGATCGTCGGCGCGCTCTCGATCTCGTCATTTCCGCTGACCTCGGGCTTCATCTCGAAATCGATGATTTCCGAAGGCGCAGCGGACCAACACCTCGCGCTGGTCTGGTACCTGCTCGCGGCCGGTTCGGCCGGTGTATTTCTCCACGCCGGCATCAAGTTTCCATGGTTCGTGTTCTTCCAGAAGGACTCGGGCCTGCGGCCGAGCGACCCGCCGTGGAACATGCGGGCCGCGATGATTTTCTTTTCCGTACTATGCATCGGCATCGGCGTCGCCCCCGGCACGCTCTATGCGATGCTTCCGTTCAAGGTGAATTTCATCCCCTACACGGCGTTCCACGTCGTTTTTCAGTTACAGCTCTTGCTGTTTTCAGGCCTCGCTTTTTTCCTGATGCTCGGCTGGCTGGCGCGGACGCTCACCATCACCCTCGATTTAGACTGGTTTTATCGCCGGCTGGGCTCTGTGGCCGCGGGAAATCTCGATCGATGGGCGGGGAGAGCGTGGCACCGTCTCGTGCAGACGACCGAGCGACGGGTTCAAGGCGCGATCAGAGGCGTTCGTCGGTACCACGCCCCCGACGGCGTGCTCGGGCGAACCTGGCCGACCGGCAGTATGGCGTTTTGGACGACCCTGATGCTCGCCGCCTATCTAATCCTGTCGTACCTATGACGGCATAGATGCGATAGTCACAGCACACCACCGATTTCGGAGCCTTGAAGTGGGCGAGTTGCTCGCGACAGAAGGCAATAATCTCTCGGTCGTGGCATTCACGCCGGGTTTGAGCTGGACGACGGCGTACGGCGTCTCGCCCCACTTCTCGTTGGGTTGCGCCACTACCGCAGCGATCGGCACCGCGGGGCGCTTGTAGATCGCGATCTCCACCATGACGCTCGAAATGCTCTCGCCGCGAGAGATGCCCTTGGCGCGGTCAGTGAAACCCGATTGATTCAGGATGATGCACGGTAACGTGCCGTAAGCTCGTTAGAGGCCGGCCAAATGCCGAGCCGCTGACCCATCCCTATGCATTCGCTAGCCATGCAGGGCATTGCGTGATGACATGGAATTGACAGGCCAATAGCCTACCAAGCGTTCGCTACGACAGCATGGTTAGTAGACTTCGGCCAGCGGTACGCAATTGATCCAGGTCAAGGTGCGCGGGCTTGAAGCAGGCGAGGCAGGTTATCGTACGCTTGAGGCATTGTAGATGGTCGATCGTTTTTCATGCGGCTCACGAGGCACGCGATTTGCCAGGGGTGCGTTGCGCCTTGCTGCGATTACAGTGGCGGCGGTTGCTATCCTGACCCTGGCGACTGCCCGAGAATCTCACGCGTTCCCAAGCGCCGACACGAGTGCCGCACTAGAATCGGTAGCGGTATCGGCTGTCGTCGGAAATCTCAAATGCTGTGACGTCGGATCACAGCACTGGAGCAGCATGCCCTGTTCCGGGGGAATTTGTTCTACGTGTTGGACGGCAATCGCGATTGTCGGCGTTGCGTTTATTTCACTTGATGATTTTGCCGAGCACGTTTTGCTAAGAGATATCAATTTTTTGCCCACCAAGCAGACCCCTAAGTTTCGCCCTCCCTGCGTCCTTGCCTGAGCTACTGCCGACGCTTGGCGAGCGGCAATAACCTCCATCGTCAGTGACGGCGGCGCTCCGATCAGCCTCGGTCGGCTCCCCAGCCATTGCGATTCGCGCAGGGGAGCCGACCGCAGGTCCCGCAACCGACCCATAGTCCCGCATAGGAAGCCAGAGCGCTTCGCAACCACAGGAGAAAAGCGATGACGAGCCTGCCAGCATCGATGGCACTCTTGCCCGCCGAGGGCCGGGCGCAGGGCTCGTCGCCGACGCTCGATCCACCCCATTCCGTCCCTGTCGGGCAATTCGAAAACCGCAAGAGGAGAAAGACCATGCAATCATTTCCGAAAAGTATCCGGCTCGGCGTTGCGGCTCTAGCCGTCGCCGCCATGTTGGCGGGCGCATCACCGATCTCCGTCGCATTCGCTCAAGCCACTCCGCCCGCGCCGACGGCGGCATTGCCCGCGGCCACCGTCACGGCCCTGCAGGCAGCCCTGAACAAGCAAGGCATCGCGGTGAAGGCCGATGGTGTTCTGAACGACGAAACCCGCGCGGCCATAAAGAAATATCAGACGCAGCATCATCTTCCGGTCACTGGCGAGCCTGACAAGGCAACCCTCGACAAGCTCGGGGTTGCCGCGCGGCAAGGTACGACCCCCGCACAATCCCCGGTACTCGCTCAGGCCACGCCGCCGCCCCCGGCGGGTAGCCCGCCGCCGCAGGCTCTCGCTCCGGCACCGGGGCAGATGGTTCCCGGTCAGGCGGCCCAGGGCGGCATGATGATGAACTGCCCGATGATGCAAGGGGCAATGCCAGGAATGATGCAGATGATGCAGGGGATGATGCAGATGATGCAGACGATGCAGGTGCAGCCAGGACAGATGATGCAGATGCAGCCAGGGCAGAAG
>Ga0209640_10004118_pt1 | contig 12788 bp, 15 predicted proteins | sample RifCSP10_1_FD_184018 | JGI IMG/M metagenome (GOLD analysis project Ga0209640, IMG submission 184018) | Soil microbial communities from Rifle, Colorado - Rifle CSP2_sed 10_1 (SPAdes) (version 2) | ecosystem: Environmental > Terrestrial > Deep subsurface > Rock core/Sediment | place: Rifle... | reverse complement strand
GACGCACTTCAACATAGATCCGCTGTTGTTCGGGCTGCTGGTGGCGCTGAACCTTCAGACGGCGTTCCTCTCGCCGCCGATGGCGATGGCCGCCTACTACCTGAAAGGGATCGCACCCAAGCACGTGCTGCTGACGCAGATCTTCAGCGGCTGCATGCCGTTCCTCTATATCGTGCTGCTGTCGATGCTCGTGGTGTATGTGTTTCCAGGGGTGGCGCTGTGGCTGCCGAAGGCGATCTACGGCAATTGAACCCATGGATGCGTCGCAACTGAACCGGCTTTCCGCTTCTGACGCGGCGCGCGCAATCCGCGACGGCGCGATCAGCTCCGAGCAGCTGGTCGAAGCCTGTCTCGCACGAATCCGTGAGACGGAGGCGCAGGTGCAGGCCTGGCAGTACCTCGATCCGGCGCATGCCCTGGCGCAGGCGCGCGCGCTCGACGAGCAGCGCGCGCAGGGCAAGCCGATCGGCGCCCTGCACGGCCTGCCGGTCGGCATCAAGGACATCATGGATACCGCCGACATGCCGACCGAGGACGGCACGGTTCTGCACGCGGGAAGAAACCCGGCGCACGATGCGGCCGTGGTGGCGATGCTCCGCGCCGCGGGCGCTGTGATCATGGGCAAGACGGTCACCACCGAGTGCGCGTATTACCATCCCGGAAAGACGCGCAATCCGCACGATCCGGAGCACACGCCCGGTGGCTCGTCCTCCGGGTCCGCCGCCGCCGTCGCTGCGGGCATGGTTCCGCTCGCGCTCGGCAGCCAGACCAACGGCTCGGTGATCCGGCCGGCGGCGTTCTGCGGGGTCTACGGATTCAAGCTGACCCACGGGCTCGTGCCGCGCAGCGGAATCCTGAAGCTCTCGCGCACGCTCGATCACGTGGGAGTATTTGCGCGCTCGATCGAGGATGTGGCGTTGCTCTCGGAGCAGCTCGTCGGCCACGATGAGCTGGATCCCGACACGCGGCCGCGAGCCCGGATTCCGTTTCAGGCAGTCGCCGCCACGGAACCGCCGCTCGCGCCGCTTCTCGCCTTTGTCAAGGGTCCGGCCTGGAATCGTGCCGAGGAGGAAACGAGGCAGGCGTTCGCCGAACTCGTGGGCGAGCTCGGGGATCGCGTGATCGAAGTGCAACTGCCCGAAACGGCCGAGCGCTCGCTCGACTGGCACCGCACGATCATGGAGGCCGAGATGGCGGCAAACCTCGACCTCGAGTGGGAAAAGGGACGCGAGCGGCTCTCCGAACCGCTGCGTGCGCTGCTCGCGCGCGGGCGAGAGGTGAGCGCGCTCGGATACCAACAGGCGCTGGCGCGGGTCCCGATCCTGAACGACGGCTTCGGCGAGATTTTCGAGCGCTGCGACGCGATCCTGACGCCATCCGCGCCCGGCACTGCGCCCAAGGGGCTCGGCTCGACCGGCGACCCGTCGTTCTGCACGCTCTGGACGCTGCTCGGGACGCCGGCGATCAACCTGCCGCTGATGCACGGCTCGAACGGACTGCCGCTGGGCGTGCAACTGGTGGGGCAGCGGGACGACGACGCCCGACTGCTGCGCACCGCGCGCTGGCTTGTCGCTCATGTGGAACGGGACTGAAAGCGGAACAAGCGGGAGACCTCATGCCATTCAAGATCTTCGCCAGCGTTGTGGCAATGCTGCTGGCCATCGCCTATCTTGCAGCGCCGGTGATCAAGCTGAAAGACGTCGCGCTGGGAATCGTGGCGCTCATCGGGGTCGCGATGATGGCCATGGATATCTGGGACACCCTGAAGTCGAAGGACGACTGAGGTTCGCGCCAGAGAGGAAACAAACGGGAGCCGGCCGGTAAGCCGGGTTCTGTAGGCGGGCGCCGAAAACCGCGCACGCCCTGACAGCCATTCCTCTAGGCCTTGGGTCGCCCCAAGGCTCCAGCCACCTACCCGCAAGCTCGGCCGAGCAGGCCTCAGGCGCTTGCCTATTTGGTGTTGCTCCGGATGGAGGTTGCCCGTTTCACCCCCCGGTTTTTGAGGCCGGGGACTCGTCTCTGTGGCCCTGTTCGTCGTGTCGCCACGCCGGGGTGTTACCCCGCATCCCGCTCTGCGGAGCCCGGACTTTCCTCTGCGCCTTGCGACACAGCGGCTGCCTGGCCGGCTCCCGCTTTGATTTTACCGCAGTGCAGCGTTGCTTCGTTTCACGCCCCGGGGTAGAAGAAGCGGCACGCTGGACCTTGATCCCAGGAGGCGAGAAATGCGCAGACGGCTGTATTTCCTGCTCCCCGACGTAGAGAGCGCGCGCAAGACGGCGGATGACTTGCTGCTTGCGCGGATCGAAGACCGCCACATGCGCTTCCTCGCCAGGCGCGGCATCGACCTTGGCGAGTTGCATGAAGCAAGCTATGTGCAAAAGACCGATCTTTTGCACGGCGCGGGCATCGGCCTTGGGCTTGGCGGGCTCGGCGGTCTGCTGCTCGGTGCGATCATCGTCTCGTATCCTCCGGAGGGTACCAACCCGCAGTTGATCGCGGTTCTGGTGGCGGCGATTTTGGGCGCAGTCCTTGGGGCGTGGATGGCAAGCATGGCGGCTGCTGCGGTGCCGAACTCGCGCCTGAAGCAGTTCCAGGAAGAAATCGAAAAGGGCAAGGTCCTGGCGATGGTGGACGTACCCTACGGTCAAATCGAGCAGGTGCGCGAAACGGTTCGCAAGCGCCATCCGGAAGCCGTGCCGGGCGGCCAGGAAACGCGCTTTCCGGCGTTTCCGTAAGCGGAAATTGGGGTCAGAGTCGAATTTTCCCCAGCGACCGGAAATTCGACTCTGACCCCAATTTCCCCATTTTCCGTTTGAACGGGCGGAAGTAACGCTCGTCGTCGTAGAACGCCGCGCACTCGCTTTCGGCCAGCCATCCCGGGTAGCCGAACACGGGGAGCGGCGCGAGAAGCTGCGGTGTTCCATCACCGGCGTGCGCGTCAAGCCATGCCGCCGCACCCGCATCCAGGTCGCTGCCGGGTTCGAGAAAGAGCACCTTGCATGCGATTCCGGGCCACGGCGAAAGCGCCTTTTCGAGCACCGCATGGCCAATCACCACGAGCCGCATGTGCTGGAGCACGCGCTCGCGGCAGTCCCAGAACAGCTCGCGCCAGCGAAAACGGCGGATCAGCGATTCGAGGCCGGGATCCGCACAGACGACGATTGCGCCGCCCTCGTCGAAGATCGTGAGCAGGTCGCGGAGGCGGCCGCGGCGTCCGCCCTCGCGCGGGATCTCTGCCGCGTGCAGCGCGTTGATGGCCGCCTTGGTGCGGGGAAAAGCGAGCCAGATGAGCGCGTTGAACAGGTCGTGCCAGTTCCCGGGTCGCGTCGCGACCCGTCCGGACTGGTATGCGTGCACTTCGTAATAGGGGTCGGCCGGCGCCGGCGGGACGAAGCGCAGCGGCATTCCGCTCGCAGTACGTGTCCCCGCCTCCTCGGCGAGCGCGTTCAGCGTTTCGTGCGATGGCCAGCCGCCGGGCGGCAATCGCGCCAGCCACGGCCGGATCGGATCGAAAATGGGGACAGACCCCATTTTCCGAACGCAAGCCGGAAAATGGGGTCTGTCCCCGGTTTTCAGGCCAGCTTCCACGGGATCGACTCTCCCGCGCGCAACGGGACGAGCTCTTCGCCCGCGCCGAACGGGATCGACGCCGGCACGGACCACTCCTCGCGAATCAGCGTGATCGTGTCGCGGTTCTCGCTGAGGCCGTAGAACTGCGGCCCGAAGCGGCTCGCGAAACCCTCGAGCTTGTCGAGCGCCCCGGCCTCCTCGAACGCGATCGCGTACAGCTCGATTCCCGCGTGCGCCGTGTAAATCCCTGCGCAACCGCACGCAGATTCCTTCGCCCTGCGCGCATGCGGCGCGCTGTCGGTGCCGAGAAAGAACTTCGGGTTGCCCGAGATGGCGGCTTCGACCAGCGCTTCCCGGTGTTCCTCGCGCTTGGGCACCGGCAGGCAGTAGTGGTGCGGCCGGATCCCGCCGAGAAAGAGCGCATTGCGGTTCAACAGAAGATGGTGCGCGGTGATCGTGGCGGCGATGTTCGGGCCGGTGACTTCGACAAACTGCACGGCGTTGCGCGTCGTGACGTGTTCGAGTACCACGCGCAGGGTCGGAAAGCGCGCCACGAGCGGACCCAGCACCTCTTCGACGAACGCGCTTTCGCGGTCGAACACGTCCACTTCCGGGTCCGTCACCTCGCCGTGCACCAACAGCGGCATGCCGATTTCCGCCATCCGCTCGACGGCGTGAAAGCAGCGCGAGAGCCTTGTCACGCCCGCATCCGAGTGCGTCGTCGCCCCAGCCGGGTAAAGCTTGACGCCGTGCACGCGTCCCGAGCGTTTGGCGCTCGAAATTTCCTCCGGGGGCGTGTCGTCGGTGAGATACAGCGTCATCAACGGCTCAAAGCGGGCGTCCGCCGGCAGCGCCGCGAGGACGCGCTCGCGGTAGGCGAGCGCCTCGCGGGTCGTGCGCACCGGAGGATTCAGGTTCGGCATCACGATCGCACGCGCAAACCGCTTCGCGGTATCGCGAAGCACCGCCGCCATCGCCTCGCCGTCGCGCAAATGCACGTGCCAGTCGTCCGGGCGGATGAGCGTGAGCCGGTCCATCGGCGCGATTCTACTGTTTGTGCCCGCGCGCCTTGCGTTCGAGCGCCATGCGGTAGAGCGCATTGCGCGGGGCGCCGCTGATTTTTGCCGCGAGTCTTGCCGCCTCGCTCGCCGGCAGCGAATCGAGCAGCACCGAAAGCACGCGCTCGCCTTCCGCGAGCGGATCGGCCGCTTCCTCCTTCGCGGGGCCGAGCACCAGCACGAACTCGCCCTGCTGCCGGTGCACACCTGACTCAAGCCAGGCCCGCGCATCGCCAAGCTTCATGCGCGCAACCTCCTCGAACTTCTTGGTCAGCTCCCGGGCAATCACGATTTCGCGCTCGGCGCCGAAGCGCTCGGCGAGGTCTTCCACCGCTTCGAGCACGCGGTGCGGTGCCTCGTACAGAACCACCGCGCAGGTGCCGGGCAGCTCCGCCAGCGCCTTGCGGCGCGCCGCGCGCGCCGGGGGCAGGAAACCGGCGAAAAGGAAGCGCCCGGCCGCGAAACCCGACGCGCAAAGCGCGGCAATCGACGCGCTTGGTCCGGGCACCGGCACCACGCGAACTCCTTCGCGGTGCGCGGCCTCGACGAGCAGCGCACCCGGATCCGACACCGCGGGCGTGCCGGCGTCGCTGATGAGCGCCACGTCCTTTCCTTCGCGCAAGACTTGCAGGAGCTTGGCGCCTGCAGCGCGCTCGTTGTGCTCGTGGAGTGCAACCGTCCGGGTCGCGATGCCATGGCGCGACAGCAGCGTGCGCGACGTGCGGGTGTCCTCGCAGGCGATGAGCGCGACCGACTTCAGAACCTCGAGCGCTCGAGCGCTCGCGTCGGCAAGATTGCCGATCGGCGTGGCGACGACGTACAAGGTGCCGGGCATGGCGGGTCAACGCGGCGGGCCGCAATTCCGTTAAGCGTGCCATGAACCAGGCGGGAGCGCGAGCGGAGGAGCTTTGCGCCGAGTTGCTGCGCAGGGCGGGGCTGAGAATCCTGGCACGCAACTGGCGTTGCCGGCACGGTGAAATCGACCTGGTTGCCGAGGAGAACGGCGCGCTTGTCTTCGCCGAGGTGCGGTTCCGGCGGGACCCGCGGTTCGGCGGTGCCGCCGAGAGCATCACAGCGGCAAAGCGCGCCCGGCTCGTCGCGGCCGCGCGCCTGTATCTTTCGGGCCGATCCGAGACCGAATGCCGGTTCGACGTGCTGCTGCTCGATGCGCTGGAAGGCGGGCGCATCCGCTGGATCCGGAATGCCTTTTCTGCTTAGCGTGCTGGCGTTCGCCGCGGTGCTGCCGGCGCATGCCCAGGCGCCCGCATCGCAGCCATCGGTACGTCTGCTGGTGCAGAGCTCGCCGCTCGCGGGCTATCGCTACGGCGAGGCCGCACGCGTCTGGCCGCTGCTCAAGGTGGGTGACTCGCTGGAGCTGGCGCGCGAACCGGACAACGCGTACGACCCGAATGCCGTGCGCGTCGAGTGGCGCGGCCGCAAGCTGGGATACGTGCCGCGCAACGAGAACGGCGCGCTCGCGTGGGCGATGGATCGCGGCGATGGCTTGCATGCGCGCGTCAGCCGGCTTTCCGAACATCCCAACCCGCGCCGGCGCATCGAGTTCGAGGTCTACGTCGAGTAAGGGTAAAATCCGCCGCCATGGGACATGCAGAGCAGGGCGCGGCGCTCGCGAGCCGCATCGCCGCGCACTTCTCCGAGAGCGCAAGCCTCAAGCTGGCGGCATCGCAAACGCTTGCCGCGCCTCTCGCGCAGGCCGCGGCGCGAATGGCATCGGCGCTTTCCGCGGGCGGCAAGATCCTCGCCTGCGGCAACGGCGGCTCGGCCGCTGACGCGCAGCACTTCGCCGCGGAACTGCTCAACCGGTTCGAAATCGAGCGCCCGCCGCTTGCCGCCGTGGCGCTCACCACCGACACCTCGACCCTGACCTCGATCGCCAACGATTACGCCTTCGAGCTGGTGTTCGAGAAGCAGGTGCGCGCGCTGGGCCGCAGGGGCGACGTGCTGCTCGCGATCTCGACCAGCGGCAATTCGCCGAACGTGATCGCCGCGGTGCGCGCGGCACGGGAACTCGGGATCGCGGTCGTCGCTCTAACCGGGCGCGGCGGCGGCAGGCTTGCGGCGGCGCTTGCGCCGGCGGATATCCACGTCTGCGTGCCGCACCAGAGCACGGCGCGCATCCAGGAAGTGCATATTCTCGCGCTTCACTGCATGTGCGACGGCATCGATTTTCAGTTGTTTGGAGCCAAGAAATGACGAGCAGGCGGATGGTCGTGGCGCTGTGTGCGCCGTTGCTAGCAGTGTTGCTTGAGGGCTGCGTTGAAATGGCTGCGGTCGGCGTCGGGGCGAGCGTCTTCTCCGCGGTCGACCGGCGCACCACGGGCGCGCAGGTGGAGGACGAAGGCATCGAATTGCGCGCCGCGAACCGGATCAACGAACGCTTCGGCGACAGGGCGCACATCAGCGTCACGTCGTACAACCGGAGCGTGCTGCTGACCGGCGAGGCGCCGGACGCCAGGGCGAAGGACGACATCGAGAAAATCGTGACCGGGCTGCAAAACGTGCGGACCGTGTCGAACGAGATTCAGATCGCGGGCACTTCGGCCTACTCCACGCGCGCGGCCGACGCGACGATCACCGGCAAGGTCAAGGCCCGGTTTCTCGATGCGAACCGGTTCAACCCGGTGCACGTCAAGGTCGTGACCGAGGCAGCGGTCGTCTACCTGCTGGGAATCGTGACCGAAAAGGAAGCGGCCGACGCCACCCAGGTGGCGCGCACCACCGGCGGGGTGCGCAAGGTCGTGAAGGTGTTCGAGTACTGCAAGCTCTCCGACGAGGCGTGCCGTCCGCGCGAACAGGCGGCGGGCGGGGGATCGAAGGCGCGCTAGGCGTGCCCTTCGCGCCGCCCGCGTTCGAGCGCAAGATCCGCGCACCCCGGGAAATCGCGCGCTGGCAAGCGGAACTGGCGCGGCCGCTCGTCTTCACCAATGGCGTGTTCGACCTGCTGCACCGGGGTCATGTGACCTATCTCGCGCAGGCGCGCTCGCTTGGCGCCGCGCTTCTCGTGGCGCTGAACGGGGACGTCTCGGCGCGCCGCCTCGGCAAGGGGCCGGACCGGCCGTTGAACGCGCTGGAAGATCGCATGGCGCTCGTCGCCGCGCTGGAGCCGGTGGACGCGGTGACCTGGTTCGACGAGGACACGCCGCTCGCGCTGATCCAGGCCTGCCGGCCGGAAGTGCTCGTCAAGGGCGGCGATTGGCCGGCGGAGCAGATCATCGGCGCGAACGAAGTCATGGCGCGCGGCGGCCGGGTGTTTTCCATACCGTTCGCGCATCTGCGCTCGACGACTGCGCTGGTGGAGCGGATCAGGAAAGGCTGAGTTCGTTCGCCGTCCACGGTTCGCGGCGCTATCATACGTGGATGCGGCTGCACCAGATCAAGATCGATTACGTATCGGAAAAGGACCGGCTGCTGATGCAGCTTGCGACCAGCGAAGAGATCGAGGTGCGCATGTGGCTGACGCGGCGCTTCGTCAAGCTGCTCTGGCCGCTGCTCGTCAAGCTTGCCGAGGACGCAAACCCGCGCATCCGCTCGCAGCTCGACCCGGAGGCGAGAAGGGCGCTGCTCGGCCTGGAACACGAGCAGGCCGTGTCGCGCGCGGATTTTTCCAAGCCCTACGACGATTCGGTTCGCGCCATGCCTCTGGGCGAGGAGCCGCTGCTGCTGGCTCGCATCCAGACCGGTCACGATCCGAACGGCCAGCCCCTGGTCGCTCTGCACCCGGTCGAAGGGCAGGGGGTGACGCTCACCCTGGATTCCGTGCTTTTGCATTCGGTGTGCCGTTTGTTGCAAGCGGCGGTAGCCAAGAGCGACTGGGACATGGAACTCAAGCTCCCCGGTCTCGCGCCGCCGCAGCAGGCCGAGCGCGCTTCGCGCACCATCAACTAGCCGCGCCGGCGGAAGCGCACGATGGGAAGCAGGATCCTGATCCTGTATTCGACCACCGACGGCCATACACGGAAGATCTGCGAACGGCTGCAACAGGTGCTCGAAGGAGAGGGGCACCGCGTCACGCTGGTTTCGGTCGGCGACGAGCCGGGCGTGGACCTCCGGCCCTTTGACAAGATCGTGCTTGGCGCGAGCATCCGCTATGGCAGGCATCGTCCGTACGTGGTCGAGTTCGTGAACGCCCATTGGCGGGTCCTGGAAAGCAAGCCGAGCGCCTTTTTCTCGGTCAATGTCGTAGCGCGCAAGCCCGGCAAGGACACTCCGGCAACCAATCCGTACGTGCGGAAGTTCCTCAGACAGATTTCCTGGCGTCCGAGGGAGCTTGCCGTATTCGCGGGCAAAATCGACTATCCGAAATACGGCTTCTGGGACCGCCAGATCATTCGCTTCATCATGTGGATCACCCAGGGGCCGACCGACCCCCGGACGGTAGTCGAATTCACCGATTGGCGGCAGGTCGAGGCGTTCGGCCGGTTGGTCGGAGAAATGTAGCCTCCCGCGCGCGAGGGCTTGGGCGTCGTCGTCGGCAAGAAGGGGAAACTGGGCATTACTCCGCCGATTCGCCGCGCACTGCTTCGAGGTTTGCCGAGGCGTGCAGCCAGTCGTCCTCGGCTTGCGCGAGCTGCGCGGTGAGGCCCGCCTCGGCGATCGTCAACTCCTTCAGCCGCTCGCCTTTGCCGGCACCGTCGTAAAGCGCCGGATCGGCGAGCGCGGCGCGCGTGGCCTCGGCTTGCCGGGACAACTCGGCGATGCGTGTCTCGATTGCCGCGATTTCCTTCTCGTACGGGTTCAACCGCCTGCGCAGCGCGGCGCGCGCATCGGCCTCGACGCGCCGTTCGTCGCGCCGGCTCGGGCGTTCCGCCACTGTGCGCCGGCCGCGTTCTTCCTTGAGCTTGATCTGCCGGTAATCGTCGAGATCGCCGTCGAACTCGCGAACGCGCCCCTCGGCAACGATCAGAATTCGGTCGGCGCAGGCCGAAAGCAGCGCGCGGTCGTGCGAGACGATGACGAGCGCGCCCTCGAAGGATTGCAACGCCATCACCAGCGAGCGCCGCATCTCCAGGTCGAGATGATTGGTCGGCTCGTCGAGCAGCAGCAGGTTCGGCCGCCGCTTGACGAGCGCGGCGAACGCAAGGCGCGATTTCTCGCCGCCGGACAGCGGCCCGATCGGCCGTTCGGCGCGCTCGCCGGCGAAGCCGAAGCGCCCGAGAAAGTCGCGCAGCCGCTGCTCGCGTTCCCCGCGGTAGAGCCGGGCAAACATCGCGAGCGGCGTTTCCTCCGCGCGCAGCAGTTCCACCTGGTGCTGCGCGAAGTACCCGATCACGATTTCGCGTCCCTCCCTGCGCTCGCCGGTGAGCGGCGCCAGCTCGCCCGCGAGCAGGCGTACCAGCGTCGTCTTGCCGTTGCCGTTCGCGCCGATCACCGCGAGGCGGTCGTCGCGCGTCACCGCCAGCGAGATGCGGGAGAGCACGGCGCTGCCGTCGTATCCTGCGGATGCGTCCTCAAGCTCGACGATGCGCTCGGGCCGGCGCGCGGGCGGCTCGAACCGGAAGCGGAAGGATTCCGCCGCGTACACGGGAGCGACGCGCGCCATGCGCTCGAGACTCTTCAGGCGGCTCTGCACCTGGCGGGCCTTGGTCGCCTTGGCGCGAAAGCGCGAGACGAAGGAATTGATGCGCTGGACTTCCCGTTCCTGCCTGGCGGCGGCGGCCGTCTGCTGCTCGATTTCGAGCGCCCGCTGCCGCTCGTACTGCGAGTAATTTCCGGTGTAAAGGCGCAGCACACCGCCCGTCTCCTTTGGGTGGATCGCCAGGGTGTGCCCGGACGTGCGGTCGAGGAAGTCGCGATCGTGCGACACGACCAGCAGCGTTCCCGCATAGCCACGAAGCCAGTTTTCGAGCCACAGGATCGTGTCCAGGTCCAGATGGTTGGTCGGCTCGTCGAGGAGCAGCAGGTCGGAGGGCCGCAGCAGCGCCCGGCCGAGGTTCAGCCGCATCCGGTAGCCGCCGGAGAATTCTCGCACCGCACGTCCCGATTCCGCATGGGAAAAGCCGAGCCCGGCGAGGATGGCGAGCGAGCGCGCCTGCGCGGTGTAGCCGCCGGCATGTGCGTAGCGCTCGTGCGCTTCGGCGATCCGCTCGCCACCCGCGTCGGCGGATGCCTCGCCGGCGTGCCATCGCTCCGCTGCGGCAATCTCCGCCTCGGCCGCGCGCAGTGCGGTATCGGCGTCGAGCAGGTAATCGAGCGCACGGCGCTCGAGCGCAGGCGCTTCCTGCTCGATTCGCGCGATGCGCGTGCCGGGGTTGACAGTGCAACTGCCGGCGTCCGGCGCCAGCTCGCCCGCCAGCAGCGCGAGCAGGCTCGACTTGCCGCTGCCGTTCGCGCCCACGAGGCCGATCTTCCAGCCTCGCTCGAGACTGAGCGAGACGCCCTCGAAGAGCCGGTGCGGGCCGCGCGCGAGCGCAAGATTTCGGAGCAGGATCATCGGGAAATGCGGGGATAAAAGCGCTTCTCAACCCGCGGCGTCAGCGGGCGGAGTATAATGCGCGCCCTTTGCATCTCCGGAACTCCCGTCATTAGTTCACGCTTCGACGCCCTCGGTCTGACGCCCCCTCTTCTTCAGGTGGTGCGCGAACTCGGATACGAGCAGCCGACTCCGGTACAAGAGCAGGCCATTCCGCTCGTGCTCGCGGGGCGCGACCTCATGGCAGGCGCGCAGACCGGCACCGGCAAGACCGCCGCGTTCGCCCTGCCTACGCTGCAGCGCCTTGCACCGCACGCCAGCAGTTCGGCGTCGCCGGCGCGCCATCCGGTGCGCGCGCTCGTGCTCACGCCGACGCGCGAGCTGGCAATCCAGGTGCACCAAAGCTTCCGCGACTACGGCAGGCACGTGCCGCTGCGGAGCGCCCTGGTGTACGGAGGCGTGGACATGAATGCGCAGATCAACGAGCTGCGCCGGGGCGTCGAGATCCTGGTCGCGACGCCCGGCCGGCTGCTCGATCACGTGCAGAACAAAACGGTGATGCTCAACCACGTGAGCGTGCTGATCCTGGACGAAGCCGACCGCATGCTCGACATGGGGTTCATGCCCGACATCAAGCGCATCATCGCGCTGCTGCCGCCGGTGCGGCAGAACCTGATGTGGTCGGCCACTTTTCCGGACGAGATCCGCAGGCTTGCGGCAACCATCCTGAAGGACCCGGCGCAGATCCAGATCGCGGCCCGCAACGCCCCCGCCGAGCTGGTCAGCCACGTGCTGCACCCCGTGGCGCGGCAGAAGAAGCGCGAGCTGCTCGCGTACCTCATCCAGACTCGCGGCCTGAAGCAGGTGCTGGTCTTCTGCGGCACGCGCATCGGCACCAACCGCCTGGCGCATCAGTTGCGCAGGGACCACATCCACGCCGATGCGATCCACGGCGACAAGTCGCAGGGCGAGCGCGAGTTGGCGCTGGAGGCGTTCAAGGCGGGCAAGACCGCGGTGCTGGTGGCGACCGACGTCGCGTCGCGCGGCCTCGATATCGAAGGCCTGCCGCAGGTGATCAACTTCGACATCCCGCGCTCGCCCGAGGACTACGTGCACCGGATCGGCCGCACCGGCAGAGCGGGCCTGACGGGCGAGGCGATCTCGCTCGTGGCGCCGGAAGACCTCGAGTCGCTGGCGGCGATCGAGAACCTGATCCGCAAGAAAATCGAGCGCGTGCTCGTTCCCGGCTTCGAGCCGGGCGGCACCACGATCGCTGCGCTGATGGGGCGCGATGCGGCGCGATCGCGCGAAATCCCGTCCCGCGAGAGCGCGCCCGGGCGTTCGACCGCACCGCGGCGCGCGCCCACACCGCAGCGACAGCCAGCGCCGCGAGCGCAGAAACACGTCGACCCCATCTTCTCGAAACCGTACGAGCCGGGCCTGGCGCCGCAGGCGCCGAAACCCGCCGAGTCCGCGCTGGCGCATCACCGCCGCAGGGAACGCCCGGTGGCCGCGCTCCTCGGCGGCCTCAAGCGCGCGGCCGTGGGGTCAGAGTAACTTTTCCCGAATCAGCGTGACTTGCCGACCGGCAATGCCGGAAAAGTTACTCTGACCCCATTTTCTACCTTCAAAACGGCAGCGGCACTTCCGGCTTCAGCGGCTGCAGCGCCTTGCGAAACTCCTCGCGGATGCGCGACAGGGCGCCCGCGTTGTCCCCTTCGAAGCGCAGC
>Ga0209640_10004117_pt1 | contig 12788 bp, 12 predicted proteins | sample RifCSP10_1_FD_184018 | JGI IMG/M metagenome (GOLD analysis project Ga0209640, IMG submission 184018) | Soil microbial communities from Rifle, Colorado - Rifle CSP2_sed 10_1 (SPAdes) (version 2) | ecosystem: Environmental > Terrestrial > Deep subsurface > Rock core/Sediment | place: Rifle... | reverse complement strand
CCAAGCGCCGCTTCATGGGACCGCGACACCGTCGGGCGACGGAGGACACAGCCTGGCGCCACCAGCAACGCCAGCACGCCGACAACCACGCAAAACCTGGAAAGCACTTGTCTCGCCATTGACACGGGTTTCGTGTTCCGACTGTCAGCCCAACGGCTGCAACTGAGCCGCGGTGCGGTGCAGTCCTTGATCAGTCGCGCCGGCGGCTCCAGTTGCTGTTAGACGGCAGATCCGGATACTCGGTGTTGAGCACTCTGAAAGAGTCGGCGATCAACGAGGCGCATCGCTGTCAGGACCCCGTGTGAAATGGTATCTAGGCCGATCGTCGAACCGACAATCCTTGGCTGCGGCCACCCCCGCGGGTCCAGTTCAGCGTTGTCCCAGTGACCATAGGCGACCGTCTCGACCCCGCGGTATTCCTCCGGAAAGCCGTTGGCGCCCCACAGCAACGCCTCGACTGTCTGATCTTCCAGGCCCGTCACCTGCGGATCCAACCCTCCGTGCACGCAGATGCCATCCACACTCTCATAGTACGGCGACAAACCCTCGAAAAAGGAGAGGTGGGCTTTGGGCACGTTCTCAAAGAACAAATCGTAAGGCAACACATACCGACTCAAGAACAGCGCGGGCCCCAGCTCGGAAACGGCTTCGCGCAACGCCACCGCGGCCTCAACCGAATAGCTGTGTATCGTATCGAAGGCCTCCATGCCCAATAGCCACGAGTGACGCCCGTAATCGCCAAAGGTCCGAAGAAACCAATCCTCGTGGTTCCCACGCAGGCAGACGACCTCCGCAGTGACCTGGCGTTGAAACTCGAGGATCGCGTCGACGCAGCCTTTGGCGTCGGGACCTCTGTCGATGTAGTCGCCGAGGAAGACGACGGTGTCGTCACCAGCGACGTCGGTTCGGAGTTGGCCAAGCAGGTCGTTGAGCGCCGACAGATTACCGTGGATGTCACCGATTGCGATCGTCCCCATGCCACCTGGGTGATAAGGTCCGGAGTTGCTTCTGACGTCTAACTATCAGTGGGCAGAACAGTCTATCTCAGTCCGAAGCCGGCGAACTTGGCAGCGTATCCAGTGTCCGCTGCCCCCGAACATCAGCCGTAACTCCCAGAGGCGACCTCTCTTGCTGGCACGCCGCCAACTGGGGCTCGATAAATAGGCCGATCGGTCGAGCGACCCCAGACCTTGCAGCCGCGCCCTGCCCATCCGAAGGCGACACCGCCCGTCACTTCAGTCGATCGAGCGGGCTTCGCACACCCCGGCCCCCGCGCTTGAGCACATGCGTGTACGTCATCGTCGTGGCCACGTCACGGTGGCCCAGAAGCTCCTGGATTGTCCGGATGTCGTTCCCGTGCTCGAGCATGTCCGTCGCAAAAGAATGGCGCAGGGAGTGGCAGCTCGCGGGTTTGCTGAGGCCGGCCACGCGGACCGCCTCCTTGAAGGCCCGCTGGAGCACCGACTCGTGCAGGTGATGCCGCCGGCGCACACCCGTCTCGCGATCGACGTAGTGACGCGCGGCCGGAAACACCCATTGCCAACCCCACTCCCAGGCGGCGCGGGGATACTTGTGGGCGAGCGCGTCGGGAAGCGCGACGCTGCCGAAGCCCGCCTGCAGATCGGCTTCGTGTAACCGCTTGACCCCGGCCAGATGGGCCAGTAACGGCTCTTCGAGCGCGTCGGGCAGCACCGTCACCCTGTCCTTCTGTCCCTTCCCGTCCCGAACGACGATGGCCTTCCGCTCGAAATCGAGGTCCTTGATCCTGAGCTCCGCGCACTCCAGCAGACGCAGACCGGAACCGTACAGGACAGATGCCATGAGCTTCGGCGTCCCGTGCAGGCACTCGAGCACCGCCGCGACTTCATTGGGCGTCAACACCAGGGGCAGCCGTTCGGGCCGCCGCGCTCGCACGACCTCGCCGAGCGATCCAGGCCCCCGCTGGAGTACTGCGACGTACAGAAAGAGCAGTGCGCTCGCCGCTTGGACCGCTATGCGGCTCGTTGCGAGAATTTTGTACTCGTTGTGCCCCGCGTAGCGGTCCTAGGCGCGCGGAGCGCGCCAAGAGATACTGGCAACCAGCCGAGGGCTCTGCCGGGATATCAAGGGCAGAGCCCTTGGCTGGTTCTGCGTCGAGGCGCTCACGCGGCGACCGGTCGCGAGGTCCGACAGAAACTGCCCGATCTCCCGCTCCCCCATGTCCGCTGGATGACGCTTGCGATGGAACAGGATGAAGCGCCGGATCCAGCCGACGTAGGCTTCCTCGGTGCGCCGACTGTAGTGGCGCGCCCGAACGGCCTTCCTGACAACATCGAGCAGTCGGGGCTTGACCGCCGCCGAGCCGTCACCAGGTGTCTCTCGAAATTCGGCCATGATGATTCGCCTCTCGAACGCTCGATTAATCACGTCGGATCGAGCACGTACGCTCGGATTGCTCTCCGACCGGTCGCAAAGTACGCAGAAACTGCCACGATCGAGGCGTGGCCGCCTCGAAACTCGCAGAGACTGCAGGTGCCGTGCCAGGAGCGGCGTCGTAGCGCGCGTATCCAGATCAGCCGATACTCTCGGACTCTTCACGCCCAGAGATCGAATCGGAGGAGGGACCCCATTGATCGCGACCAGCGCGGGAGCCGCCGTCGCTCAACTGACGAGGAGAACTCCCAGCTTGGAGGGCTCCTCGTTGGGAGTTGGGAGTTGGGAGTTGGAACTCCGATCCAGTTGGGAGTTACGCAGGCGTCACTGGATTGGGAACTGCCAGCTTCGATCGGATCCAGCTGAAGCCGCGACCGACGATCCGCTTCTCCCGCGCGTCCTCGAAGAGCGAGTAGGCGACCGGCGTCACGATCAGCGTCACCACCAGCACCAGCGTCTGGCCTCCAATCACGACGAAGCCGATGGCGTGGTTGGTGGCCGAGCCCACCCCTTGCGTCACGACCAGCGGGACCATCCCGGCCACGAATGCCAGCGTGGTCATCAGGATCGGCCGCAGGCGGTCGCGGCTCGCCTGCACGATGGCGTGACGGGCGTCGAGCCCCTTTTCGCGCAACTGGTTGGCGTGGTCGATCTGCAGGATCGAGTTCTTCTTGACCACGCCGAAGAGCACCAGCATGCCGAGCGCAGAGAAGATGTTGAGCGACTGGCCGAAGATGAGGATCGACACGAGCGCGAAGGGCAGCGTCAGCGGGAGCGACAGCAGAATCGTGACCGGGTGCAGCCACGATTCGAACTGCGCGGCCAGCACGAGGTACATGAAGATCAGGGACAGGGCGAGCGCCTGCAGGAACGCGCTGGCGGTGCGGTTCAACTCGCGCGAGCGTCCGGCGAACCCGGTCTGGTAGCCGGAGCCCAGCCCGAGCGCGGTTGCTGCCATCAGGATCTCCTCCTGCGCCCCGGCCTGAGACGTGCCCGGCAGCATGTTGGCGGTGATCGTCACCTGGCGCTGCCGGTTGAGGCGCCGGATGTCCGACGGCGCGGCGCCGTGCGAGAAGGTCGCGATGTTCTCGAGCGCGACGCCGCCCAGGCGCGACGAGGGCACGGTCAGCCGGCCGATCGCCGCCTCCGATCCGCGATCCCGCTCCTCGGCGCGGAGGTGGACTTCGTATTGCTCGCCGCTCTCGTTGTAGGTCGTCACCTGATCGCCGCCCACGAGGAGCCGAAGCGCCTCAGCGGCATCGGACACCTGCACACCGAGGTCGGCGGCCTTCGGCCGGTCGAGACGCACCGACACCTCGGGTTTGCCGACGCGCAGCGACGTATCGATGTCGACCAGACCCGGAATCTGCCGGGCCGTCTCCGCCAGCGCATTGCTCGCCCGCTCGAGCTCGGCGAGACTGGGTCCCTGCATGACGAACTGCACATCGCCTTGCCCCTGGCCCGCGCCCCCGCCGCCCCCGCCCGCGATGCCCGGCGCCTGAATCGCGGTCCGCACGCCGTCAGTCGTCACCTTCGGTAGGATCTCGTTGCGCACCTCGTCCATGATCACGAACTGATCGCGCCTCCGCGCCTCGATCGGTGCCAGTCGCACGTAGATCGACGCGGTATTGAGCGTGCCGGCGGAGTCGCCGGCGACCGTGACCATCGTGTAGGTCACTTCCGGGATGCGCCGGATGGCCGTGGCCACGCGGTTGGCCATGACCTCGGTGGCCTCGAGGCTCGCGCCTTCCGGCGCCCGCAGGCTGACGTCGAACTCCGACTGGTCGTCCTGTGGCGTGAAGTTCACGTCGACCACGCGGAAGATCGGCACGCTCGACGCGAGCACGAGGATCGCCAGCGTCGCGACGATCCCGCGGTGCGCCATCGACCACTCGAGCATGCGCGTGTAGACACGATCGAGCGGAGCGAACACCTTCGAGTGCCTCGAGTCGTGAACGTGGTGCGACTCGTCCTCTTCCGGGGGCTTGACCTTCAGCCACCGCGCGCACATCGTCGGCGTCAGTGTGAAGCTCACGAGCAGCGACACCATCACCGCGAACGCCATGGTGAGGCCGAAGCTCCTCATGAACCGCCCGACCATGCCGCTCATGAAGCCCACCGGCGCGAAGATGGCGACGAGCGACAGCGTCGTCGCGAGCACGGCCAGGCCGATTTCTCTCGTGCCCTCGACCGCCGCCTGCATCGGCGGCATGCCCTTCTCCTCGATGAACCGGTAGATGTTCTCGAGCACCACGATCGCGTCGTCGATGACGATGCCGACCGCGAGCGTCAGCGCCAGCATCGTCAGCATGTTGAGGGTGAAGCCCATGTACCAGACGAGTGCGAAGGTCGCAATGATGGACGTCGGGATCGCAATTGCGGCAATCACCGTGGAGCGCAGGTTGCCGAGGAACAGCAGGACGACGAACGCCGCCAGCAGCGAGCCGACGACCAGATGCTCCTCGACGCTTCGAATGGACGCTTCGATGAACGCCGCCTGGTCGCGAACGATGCGCAGCTCGTAGCCCGGAGGCAGCGTGGCCTGGACGTCGTCCAGGCGCTCCTTGACGTTGCCGACGACCTCGACCGTGTTCGTGCCCGACTGCTTTCTGATCTGCAGCAGCACCGTGGGATCGCCGTCGATGCTCGCGAGCGTCGTGGCCTCCGCGACACCGTCGTCGATCCGGGCGACGTCGCCAACCTGCACTGGATGCCCGTCGACCTGCCGAAGCACGAGGCCGGCGAACTGGCCGGGAGAGTCCACGCGGCCCCGTGTCCGCATCGTGATCGACCGGGGGCCTTCGTCGATGCGCCCGCCAGGGATGTCGGCGTTCTGGGCCTGGAGCGCGCGGGAGACGTCGTTGACCGTCAGGTTGTAGGCGCGCAGACGATCGGCGTCGACCCAGACGTTGATCTGCCGCTTGCGCCCGCCGAGCACGAGCACCTGGCCGACGCCGTCCGTGCTCTCGAGCCGCCGCCGCAGCACCTTGTCGGTGTACTCGGTCACATCGCGAATGGGCGCCTTCGCCGTGACCGCAATGGTCAGGATCGGGGCCGCGTCCGGATCCTGTTTCTCGATGGTCGGCTGCGTGATCGTGCGCGGAAGGAGCGGCAGAATCCGGTTGATCCGATCGCGGACCTCCTGGGCCGCCACGTCGGCGTTCTTCTCGAGCCTGAAGGTGACGACGACCTGGGAGATGCCCTCCGCGGAATTCGAGTTGAGCTGGTCGATGCCGCTGATCGTGTTGACGGCTTCCTCGATCGTGTCGGTGACTTCGCTTTCGACCTGTTCGGGTGCGGCGCCCGGCAGGCGCGTGGTGACGCTCACAGTGGGGAAATCCACCTGGGGCAGCCGATCGACACCGAGCTGCCCAAACGCGAATGCTCCGACGACGGTCAGCGAGAGAACGAGAACCGAGGCGAAGACCGGGCGACGGACGCAGATCTCAGCGAGCCATTGCATGTCGGGCCTACTTCCGCGCGGCCACGCGCGCACCGTCGGTGAGCTGCTCGACGTTGCTCGCGGCGACCGTCTCATTGGCTTTCAGACCCGTGCCGATCTCCACGAGCGCACCGGCCTGCTGGCCAACGGTCACAATGCGCTCTTCCACGCGGTCGCCGGAGACGACGTAGACGCGCGCCGTTCCCGACACCGTGCGCACGGCGGTTGCCGGAACGAGCACGGCGGGCCGCTCGGAGGCCTGGTCGATCCGTGCGGTGGCGAACGAGCCGGGTCTGAGCGTGCCGGCGTCGTTGCGAACCGCGGCTTCCACGACGAGCGTGCGGGAGTCGGACTGCAGCGCCGGTGAGACGAACCGCACCTGGCCGTCGAAGCGTTGCCCCGGCGAGGCGTCGACCTCGAGCGACACTCGTCGGCCGACCGCCACGTCCGAGGAGTACTGCTCCGGCACGGTGAGGTTCACTCGCAGAGGATTGGTGCGCAGGACCGAGGCCACCTTGGTGCCCCGGGTCACGTAGTCGCCGACCGACACCAGGCGCTGCCCGACCACACCCGCGAATGGCGCACGCACGACGGTATCGGCCAGCGCCTTCCTGGCCAGATTCACGCGCGCACGCGCGGCGAGCAGCGCCTGGTACTGCTGCCCGGCGCCATTTCGCGCCATGTCGTACTGCCGCCGGGCGACCTCGGCCTGCGCGCTCCGCTGGTCGAACTCCGCCTGCGACAGCAGCTTCCGCTCGAAGAGCATCTGCGCACGCGCGAAGTCGCTCTGCGCCAGATCCAGGTTCGCGCGGGCATTGGCGACCTCCGGGACGCGGTCGACGCTGAAGTCAGGCCCGCCTCCCAGCCCCAGCCCGCCTTCGATCTGCGCTGCGTTGGCCTCCGCCTCGGCGACCTGCGCTTCCATCTCGGCGGCGGCAATCCGAATGAGGGCGTCCCCCGCTGCCACTCGAATGCCTCGTTCGACCGGCGTCGCGATCACCCGGCCCTGAACCTCGGCCGCCACTTCCGCTTCCTCCTCGGCTGCGAGCGTGCCGGTCACCTCCAGGAATCGCGTGATCGGTCTCTCGACAGCCGTGACAGCGGTGACCGCGACCGGTGGGGCGGTGGTTCCCTCCCGCGGCGACTCGCCTTCGACGCCCGTCCCGCAGCCGACGATTGCCGCGGCCGAGACGAGGGAGAAGAGAGTGGTAGATGTCCTTCGACGCATGGGGGCTCCGGGATCCTCAGCTCGAGCGAACGGTCGCGTCCAGAGGCGCGGGGTCGCATGGTGGTGACGGCCGGGCGCGGCTCGGCGCGCCGGCGCGCAGACCGGCGATCGTGGTGTCAATCGCGTCGAGGACGAGCGCGTCGGCGTCCAGCGGCGCGAGGCGTTCGGACAGACGAAGCGCGGCGATGCCGAGAATCGGGGCCCACAACAGTCGAAGCGCGACCTCGTCGTTCACGGTCGCTGGAAAGACGCCTCGCGCGATGCAGCGCTGCATCTGTGCTCGAAGGCGGCTCTTCAAATCGGACATGAACGCGAACCGCTCGTACTCGCGGCCGATCCGCGGCACACGCCGATCGAGAAAGACCAGCGCGAAGTACTGCGGCTGCACCTTGCTGAACTCGTAGAACCCCCGCGCCGCGGCGCGGACGTCATCGAGCGGGTCGTCGCTCGGTGTGTGAGGAAGCTGTGCGGCGCCGAGCAGTCGGAAGCCTTCCTCGGCCAGCGCGAAGAAGATGTCGTCCTTCGAGGGGAAGTAGCCGTAGATGGCGCCAGGGCTGTAGTCCACTTTCGCGGCGATGTTGCGGATGGAGACCTGGGCGTACCCGTCGCTGACGAACAGCTCGAGGGCGGCGTCGAGGATGGCGCGCCGAGTCGTGGCACGGGCGTGCTGCTGTCGCTCCCCCCGGCTCATTCCTGGTTGCTGCTGGGACTGACTGAACACCGTTCAATATTCTAAACAATGTTCAGTTTTGTTGTGAAGAGGCTTCCCGCTGTCCCAATTCCCAATGGGTCTGTTGGGAGTTGGGAGTTGGAACAAGGAGCAGCTTGGGAGTTATAGTCGAAAAATGTCCATCCGACCTGTCAAGCGAGTTGCCCTCTCGAAGCCCACTGTCGAGGGTGCCGGCGTGAAGCTGCGACGTGCGTTCGGGTTCGGCGACACGACGGACTACGATCCGTTCCTGTTGTTCGACGACTTCCGCAACGACAACCCCGAGGAGTACCTGGCGGGGTTCCCCTGGCATCCGCACCGGGGCATCGAGACGATCACCTACGTCCTGGCCGGGACCGTCGAGCATGGCGACAGCCTGGGCAATCGCGGCAGCCTCGGCGCCGGCGACGTGCAGTGGATGACGGCGGGCAGCGGCATCCTCCACCAGGAGATGCCGCAGGGTGACGGCCATGGCCGCATGCACGGCTTTCAGCTCTGGGCCAACCTGCCGGCGTCGCTGAAGATGACGACGCCGCGGTATCAGGACGTCGCGGGCAAGGATGTGCCGGAAGTGGTCGACGACGACGGGACGCGTGTGCGAGTCGTGTGCGGGACCTTCTGGGGACAGTCGGGCCCCGTCGACGGCGTGGCCGCCGATCCGCGCTACATCGACGTGTCGGTGCCGCCCGGTCTGCGCAAGCGCCTGCCGGTCGAGATGTCGCGGCACGCCTTCGCGTACGTCTTCGCGGGCTCGGGAAGCTTTCGTGACGCCTCCGAGCCACGGCCCGTGCTTACGGACATCGTCGGCGGCAGCGGCGAGGCGGTGCCGGACAGCATCGGGAACAGATCGCTCGTGCTCTTCGACAGCGGCGACGAGATCACGGTCCAGGCCGGAGACGAGGGGATCAGGTTCCTGCTCGTGTCGGGGAAACCGATCGAGGAGCCGGTCGCCTGGCGCGGCCCGATCGTGATGAACACGCGCGCCGAGCTGCAGCTGGCCTTCGACGAGCTGAATCGCGGAACCTTCATCAAGGAAGGGGCGAAGTAACACCAGAACCTGTCGTTCACACTTCTCCCTTCTCGCTTCTCGGTTCGTGTTCACGTTCGGAGGGCGCCCCTCGCTTACTTCTGGGCCCGCAGCACGGTGAGGTTCTCCAGTTCCCGGCGCAGGCGGCGCCGATACCACAGCGCGAGGGCGGCAAGAACAGGTGTGCCCACCCAGGCTATGAGGACCACGGCCGGTCGCGTGAGGAACGTCCACAGGTCGGCTTCGGCCCGGTAGTCGTAGAGCCAGACGAGATCGAACGTGAGGATGATCACGTACAGGGCGGCCTGGACCGTGATCGCCTGCAGGCCACGCTCACATCGGAGAATCGAGATCTCCAGGAACGCAGCCGTGGTGGCGGTTGCCGGCTGCCAGGCCCCCCGGCGCAACAGGACTGACGCGGTCCAGGCGATCGCGATGAACACCCAGATGGCGCTCGCGAGCACCCACACCTCGGCGCGTCCCGAGACGATGGCCCAGCCGAGGCTGCCACCTCCCATCACGATGGTGACGAGGACCTCTGCGACCAGCCCATGGCGCAGGCTGCGTGTCCCCGACTCGACCTTCCGTCTGAGGTCGGCTGGGATGGCCTCGTGCGACTGCCACTCCCGGCGCCACTGATCGAGCTCGACATCCGGTTCCTGCATGTTGATCCCTACAGCAGTTGGCGCAGCATCTGGCGCGCCCGCGTCAGACGGGCGCCCACGTTGGTCTCGGTGATTCCGATCACCTCAGCGATCTCGGCGTAGCTCAGCCCCTCCAGCATCAGCGTCACGACCTGCCTGTGGCTCACTGGCAGGCGCTGAACCGCGTCGAGCAGGCGTTGTCCCTGCTGCTCGGTCGACAGCGCCTCCTCCGGGTTCGGGCGGCGATCCTCGATCTCCACCTCGCCCTGCGTATCGACGACCGGCAACTGCCGCCGTGCGATGTGGGCGATGGCCCGGTTGTGTGCGATGCGGAAGAGGAACGTGCGCTCCGAGCACTCCCCGCGGAAGCGGGGCAGTGCCTGCCAGATCGCGACGACGATCTCCTGAAAGAGGTCGTCGCGATCGCCCGCGTGTTTCCCGTAGCTCGCGGCGAGGCGGGCGAGCGATGCGCCGTGCACAGCGAGGAGCGCCTCGAGCCGCCGTTCCAGTTCAACCGCAGACAGCGCACTCCAAGCCGTCGTGTCACCAGCGTCCACGTCAGCCCGCGACGATCCCGTCTCGATCCAGAGCGCGAGCCGTGGCCAGCAGGGCCGCGACGCCGGCGGCCGTTGTGACGAGACCCAGCACACCAGCCTGTACCACCGACACGGCCTCGCCCCGCAGCCCGGCTCCGATCATCGCCTGCTGACCGACAACGGGCATCGTGAACCACCAGCGGCCGACCCAGTCGGGAAAGAACACGAGGAACATGCCCACGATCATCGGCACGAACATCGTGATCGACAACCTGGTGAGCGCCTCCTTGACCGTCCGGGATGTCGTGGCCGCCAGCAGGTGGAGCGCCGCGCCGAAGAGCGCAAGGGGTACCAGACCGCACAGAATCCACAACAGGAACACCCTGGTGAGCCCGCCGGGCGGCAGGACGCCGCCCCACTCGAACACGACGGTGAACGCGGTGAGGTTGAGGGCGAGCCCGGCCAGGGCGAAGGCCGAGACGCCGATCCATTTGCCGGTGACGAGGTGGAGCGGCGACACGGGGTTGAGCAGCAGGGGAACGAGAGAACCGCGCTCACGTTCACCCGCCGTCGAATCCAGCGCGAGGTGCATGCCGCCTGCGAAGGCGGAGACGAGCGTATAGACCGACATCATGCTCAGGAGCAGTCGAGAACCGCCCCCACGCGCTACGGCGGACTGCGAGACCAGCATGATGACGGCCGGACCCATCAGCGTATACATCGCGGCCGATCCGAGAGACCTCGTGTCGCGCAGGTGGTCCCGGATTTCCTTTGCTGCGACCGTCAGGCAGGAAGACACGGGAGCGGCTCCTCTCTCGTGGTCAGCCGGATGAATGCCTCCTCCAGCGTTGCACAGCCGGCCTGTTGACACAGCGCTGTCGGCTCCCCCCGAGCCACCGTTCGCCCCTTCGAGATGATCACGACGTTGTCACAGAGCGCGGCGATGTCGCCGAGGATGTGACTCGAGAACACGATGCACACGCCGCGATCCCGCATCTCCCTCAGGGAGTCCTTGAACGAGCGGGCGCTTGGAATGTCGAGGCCGTTCGTCGGCTCGTCGAGCACGAGGTTGCGCGGCGAATGGACGATGGCGCGGGCCAGCGCGACCTTCATCCGCTCACCCTGCGAAAAGCCCTCCGTCCGCCGGTTGCCGATCGTCTCCAGGCCGACCAGGGCCAGCGCACGGTCCACCTGTCGTTCGAGCTCAAAGCCCGTGAGTCCCCTGAGCGAGCCGAAGTATGCGACGTTCTCGCGTGTGGTCAACCGTGGATAGAGGCCCCTCTGGTCCAGAAGCGCGCCGATCGATCGACGCCGGTCCATGGGAGCGCTCGCCGCGTGACCGTCCACGCGAATGTCTCCCCGATCGGGCTGGTGCAGCCCGCTCAGGATGTTGAGAGTGGTGGTTTTGCCGGCCCCGTTCTCGCCGAGCAGTCCGGTGACCCTGCCGTCGGCGGCCTCGAACGAGACCCCCGCCAGTGCCGTCACCTTGCCAAACCGCATGTGCAGGTCTCGGACTTCCAGCATGGCACTGTGTTGCCTCCTGGACAGGTAGTCCGGGCTGCGGGAGTTTCCTTACAGGACCGACGAACTGTCGTTCACACTGCGATCGTTGCGTCCTTTCGACCACGCAAGGATTGCGACATGAGGCCGCGTCGCAGCGGGAATCCCGCGGATTTGCTGCACGTCCTGCGGTGGCATGGACCTCGCGACGCTGTGGGCCGGGGTCCGACCTGCGCTCGATGGACGCAGGTCCTGGCGTCAGCGACGTCCAATCATTTGTCGAGTCCTTTCCCAAAGCATCGCAGTGCCCTTTTCAATCCGCTCAAAGCAAGCCAATCGGATGCGCCTGCGACCGCAGGTGTCGGCAGCAGCTCGTCATCCGCGTCTGAAACCGCATCGGCCATCACCAGGTGGAGTTCAGAATGCTGTGCGATGCCGAGCGTCGTCCGCGCGCTCTCCCAGCGCTCGAACGCGTCGCGATACACGTCGCCGAGATCAGCGTAGCGTCCCGTTTGAAGCGTGTCGACGACTCCGCTCAGAGAGTCGCGAAACGCCACACTGGCGGCATCGAGATTCCCGCGTGCAATGCCCATTAGATTGCGCGGCGTGATCAAGTGATCGAAGACTGTACGATTCAGCGCGCGAGCCATGGTATCGAGCTCCTTGTCGAGCTCCTTGCCCAGATTCCGCACTGACTCTGCATCCTCGGGCTCCGGTTCATCCGGGTGCTTTACGAGGATCAGGTGCAGGAGTTCCCAGCGCCGATCGAATATCTCGACCTTGTCGATGGTCTCTCCGGCCGCTTCCCATCGCTCGAGCGCCTCACAGTATCTGGTTGCGAGCTCAGCGTGGCCTTCCGTGCGAAGCGCCTCGACGACGGCCCCTCGCAGATCACGAAAGGCCCCGCTCGCTGCCTCCAGCATCTGAGAGGCAATCGCGTGATTCACGACTGGCACACCCAGGTTGCTGGCAACGACCGCGAGGTCATCGTTGAGTCGCGCAGCGCGATCTCGCAATGAAGCCGCGTAGGCGCGTACCTCATCCTTGCCGTCGCTCACGTCGGCCTCCAAGTGTCGAGTAGCAACGCCCGGCGGAAGTTATCGCGCTTCTTCAGAATCGTCAACCAGCTCAGCCCGGCCTGAAAGCTGAGATCCTTCGTGGGCGACTCCGATCGCCGCAATGACGGGAGCCGGGTCGCATAACGGGGGATCCGTTCACCGGGAGGCCTTTCATCCTTCCCATCGTCCGATTCCGGCGATGTTCCCAGAACCCCCGTTCGCGAACAGAGAA
>Ga0209640_10004116_pt1 | contig 12791 bp, 13 predicted proteins | sample RifCSP10_1_FD_184018 | JGI IMG/M metagenome (GOLD analysis project Ga0209640, IMG submission 184018) | Soil microbial communities from Rifle, Colorado - Rifle CSP2_sed 10_1 (SPAdes) (version 2) | ecosystem: Environmental > Terrestrial > Deep subsurface > Rock core/Sediment | place: Rifle... | reverse complement strand
CGTCAGGAAGCCGGGTGGGCTCCGGTTCGACTGTGGCCGGCAGGCGGACCAAGCCGGCCGGAGCCTCGGTAGGGGTATAGTTGCGAACCCGCAGGTCCTGCACAATCGCAACCAACGGATCGCCGCCCTGGATCCGCACTCGCAGGCGAAGGCGGTAATTTCCGTCGCTGATCGGCCCGGTGTCCCAGATGGCCAACCGGCCGTCCACCACCGGCGTGTCGACTGGCTCGCCCAGGGCGAACCAGGTCTCGGTTGGGTCTGGATCAAATCCAAAGGCAAGGTCAAATGCCTCGAACTCAGGATGGGTGGCGGTGCCTCTAATCGTGACGATTCCTTGCAGGGCCTGCCCCTCTGCCGGCTGGACGATTTCGGCGAAGCCTGGCACGTCGATTTGGGATGCCACCCGGATCGCACCGCGAGCCGAGATCGCCGAGAAACCCAGTATCCCTAGCCAGATTGGAAGGAATCCAAACCTGGTCTGCCCGAGCGAACATCCGGCAGACCGGCCGAGAAACCGCCAGCTTCGGAGTTGGGGGCCGCTCACGGCTCGATCAGGCGCGAACAGGTTAGTTTAACACGCGGGGCGATTGACGATCGAAGCCTGGCCCGGTACAATTTCCATTTGGGGCGTCACCCGGTTGCGGGTGAGGCGCCCCTTTTTGTGCACAGCGAAGGAGCCTGGATGACCGAATCAGAGGGCCGGCTTTCAGCGGATGTCATTCACCAGGAAGGTGGGGTTGTCGAACGGGTTAGTGGGGATGAGGTTCATGTCAGCCAGAGCGGGGTGAGATCGATCAGCGGTGAGCAATTATCGGTCTGGCAGAGCGGGGTCTGGCACGCGGAGGCCCAAGATATCGAGCTGCAGCAATCGGCTGCGGTTGGAGTGAGGGGCGAGAGCGTATCGCTCGAGAGCAGTGCCAGCGCGGTTTCGATCGCGGAATACGGAGAGCTTTCCAACTCGCGGGCCGGATTAGTGATCGGAGGCGAGCTGAACTTGAGCAACAGCCCAAGCCTGATAGTGCTTGCCCGCCAGGTCAACGGAAATGTCGAGACCGTGCTGGACACTCGGGGTGCTCTGCTGGCAGGGGTGGCGGCGGGCGTAATCAGTGGCGTATTCTATTTGCTCACCAGCATGCTGCGCGGGCCGCGGGACTGAATTTGGAATATAAACAGGAGCGGAGAGACTCATGACCGCGATCAAGCTAGAGGCCAACCGACGGATCATACTCGGAAAGCAGAACCGGCGACTACGGCGGGAAGGAATTCTGCCGGCGGTTCTCTACGGGTCTGAATTCGGGTCGTTTCCGATTGAGCTCGACCGACGCACAGCGAGCCGGCTGTTGGCGCGGGTCAGCCGCTCGACCCTCATCGAACTTGAAGTGGACGAACAACCCCACACGGTTCTGGTACGGGAAATCCAGCGGGATCCCCTGCGCGGGAGGCTGCTGCACGTCGACTTCCTCAAAGTCAGGATGGATGTCCGGATCCGGGCCGAAGTCCCGATCGAGTTGGTCGGAGAGGCTCCGGCGGCCAAGATCGCCGGCGGAGTGCTCGTGACCGGGGTGGACGCTATAGAGGTCGAGGCCCTGCCGGCCGATCTGCCGGACCGGGTCACGGTTGACCTGGAGTCGTTGGTCAACATCGATGACTCGATCACCGTGGCGGACTTGTTCATCGGTGAAAACGTCCGGATCCTGACCGATCTCAACGAATTGGTTGCCCGAATCATCTACGAAGCCGAAGAGATTATCCCCGAGGCTGTGGTGGTGACAGAAGCCGTGGAAGGTGTGGCCGAGCTGGCTGAAGGAGCTGAGGCGGCCGCGCCCGAAGAGGTGGGCAAGGAAGAAGGAGAAGACGAGGGCGACGAGCGGCGCTGAACTAGGCCAGGCTGCCGGCGAGCAAGTCCAACAGACTCTTGGTGATACGAGCTGTCACGCCCCAAATCACTTCACCTTCGTACGGCTTGAAGGTATACACCTGGACTGTGAGTCCGGGAACTAATGGCTGGCGCGAGCGGACCTCCAGGTTTGCGGATTCGGCGAGCCAGTGGAGCGGCACCCCAAAACACTTGGCAACTTCCTTGTGATTCGGCCGCAGCGGATACGGCCAGGGGATCACTCCGATCACCGGGGTCACCGCGAACTGGGTGACGGTGAGCAAGGGGTTGAGCTGGCCGAGCACCCGGACATCCGCAGCCCGCAACCCGATTTCCTCCTCTGATTCTCGCAGCGCGGCCTCCGCCGCCGAACGGTCGCCAGGTTCAATCCGGCCGCCGGGAAATGCCACCTGCCCGCGGTGCACGTCCACCGAGTCGGTTCGGCGGGTGAACAGCAGGTTCCAATCGCCCTGGTCGAGGAAGAGCGGGATGAGCACTGCCGCCGGAGTGGCCTCCCACTCGGTCTGAACGCCCCCTGGAAGTTGGGAGAGCAATCCGGCCAACCGGGCGGCCAGGTCGTCCGACACTCTAGCCCTGCATCGCCCGTGCAAAAACCAGGTAGCCGGTGTGACCGATCATCCGGTCTTCAGGCCGGAACCGATCGGCGACCGTCTTGTAGAATCGCAACAGGACTTCGCAAACCTCGACCAGAGCGAACGAGTGCTGGTCGAGGGCCGCGAGCAGCCGACTAACCTGATTGGTGGTCGGAAGGATGGAGCCCAGTACTCCGCCACTCTGCATCACCTGCCGGACCTGAGTCAAGTAACGCTCCGGCTCAGGCAGGTCGAGGAACACGGACGGAACCTCTCGCGGCTCAAGGCCGAATTCGATATCTTGCAGATGCAGGCTGACCCGTTCCAGCAGCCCGAGTCGCTCCAAGTTACGGCGGGCGAGTTCCTGCATGTCGTCCCTCCGGTCGTAGGAATAGACTCGTCCGCTCGCGCCGACCGCCCAGGCGAGGGCGCTGGTCAACGCTCCGGAACCGGTTCCGGCTTCGAGCACCGTGCTTCCGGGACCCACCGACAGTTTCAGCAATATGTAGCCGATGTCCTTCGGATACATGATCTGGGACCGTCGCTTGGTGTGCAGCAGGATGTCCAGCAACGATGGTTGGAACAACAGGAATTCGTTGCCGCTGTGGCTCTTCACCCGGGAGCCCCAATCTTGCTCGATCAAATCGGCGTGGCGCAGCACCCCCCAATGGGTCTGCAGCTTGTTCTCCGGGTTCAGCTGGGTGAGGAATTGTTTGCGGCCTTTGCCCACCAGCATGGCCAGGTCGCCCGCCTGACTCTTGATTCCCAAGCTAGCCTCCTCTCAGGTCATCTGAATCGGGACCGGATCCATCGGTTCCGCCCGGGGCCGGGGTGGTTTGGAACCGATAATCTGGACCACGTTGGATCGCAGCACCGGAACGTCCACCCTGTGGACCTCAAACCCGACCTGAACGAGCGCTTCGGTCCACTCCGGCAGGATTTCGCCAGCCTGGCCGGTAATCCGAAATAGCCAGTTTGCCAATCGATCGAGCGCCCCCCGGCCACGGATCTCGGCCATGGCGACGATCACCAATCTGGCGCCCGCCCGCAGCACTCGCCAGGCCTCCTCGATCGATCGCGGCTCAAGGATGTATTCAGCAGGGAACGTCGACACCAAACTGCCAAAGCATGCCGATCGGAACGGCAGCTCTTGCGAGCAAGCCCGCACGAGCCGAGGCCTGATCCCACTGCGCCTCAATCTTCGTTGCGCGAGGCGGGACATCTGGCGGGAGGGGTCCAGGCCGGTGGCCCGAGGGCCCAGTTTTACCAGCAGATGACCGGGTCCATGGCCGATTTCAAGCACCGGATCGGCGGTAATGGCCTCCTGGGCGGAAAGCACCCAGGCGTTCCATTGGCCGACGGAAACCAGGTAGGCGACAGCATCATAAGTCCACGCCAGGCTTGTATAGAAGTGAATGAAGAACAAGCGGAGCCCGGCCCGCAGCAGCTTCACTGCAGGTAGGGAAGGAATACCGAGCCCAGGCCCAAGAACAGGGCAAAGCCGATGCTGTCGGTGAAGGTCGTGACGATTACTGAGGAGGCTAGCGCGGGATCCAGCTTTAAGGACCTCAGGGTGATGGGCACAAGCGCCCCGACGACTCCCGCCACCAGCATATTGCCCACGATGGCGACTGCCAGGATCAAGCCCAACGCCTGGTTCCCCTTCCACAGCCACACCCCCAGACCCACTGCAGTCCCGACGAATACCCCGTGCAGCAATCCAGTCAAGCCTTCTTTGAGCACTGTGCGCTTGGCTTTGCGTGCCTCCATGTCACCGAGCGCGATTGCTCGCACCATTAGGGTCAAGCTCTGGGTGGCCGTATTGCCTCCCATTCCCGCCACCACAGATTGAAAAACAGCCAACACGGCGACCTGGGACAGCAAGGTCTGGAAATTCCCGATGACCCAGGCGGCGAAAAGGGCGGTGACCGCGTTAACGTACAGCCAGGGCAATCGCCGCCGCACGGAGGTCACCAGCGGACTGTCGATCGAGAGATCGGAGGAGGGGAGGTTGGCCAGCCGGTACAAATCCTCGGTGGCCTCCTGCTGGATGACGTCCAGGATGTCATCGTGTGAAATGACGCCCCGCATCACCCCCTGATCATCGAGAACCGGAATGGCCCCTAGGCCGTAGCGGGACATCAAGCGGGCGACGACTTCCTGGTCATCGTTGGTACGCACGGATTTCACCTCGGATTTCATGAAGCTCTCGACCGAGGCATCCGGACTGGCCACGAGCAGGTCCCGCACCCCAACCACGCCGACTAACCGGCCGGCCAGGTTTTGAACATACAAGTAGTATGGAGTGTCGGATCCAGGTTCTGCCTGGCGCAACATCTCGATGGCGTCGGCCGCCGGGATCGACTGAGGGAAGGCAATGAAGGCGGTCGTCATCCGCCCGCCGGCGGTATTGTCGGGAAAACCGAGCAAGGGTAGTACGCCCTTAGCCGCCTCCATCTCGGCCACGACTTCAGCGGCGCGCCGTGGATCGAGGTCGCCCAGGACATCCGCAGCTTCGTCGGGCTCCATCCGGTCGAGGGCGTCGGCCAGCCGATCGGTGTCGAGAGTCTCGGCCAGATCGACGGCCGCCCGGTCTCCCAGCTCGGTGAGCAGTCGGGCAGTTGTCCGGGAGCTGAGCTCGGGGAGCAGCGCTGCGACTTCGTCGTCCTCCAGGTCGGTGAAGGCCTCCGCCCGATCCGCCGGATGAAGCTCCCTCAATGCGTCGACCGCAGATTGGATATGTCCAGCCGCTAGCGCGGATCGAATCCGCTCCAAGGCGTGTTCAATCTGAGAAGGGTCCACGGGTCTCATTGGGTTGGGCTGGGAGGCGGAAGGGAAGCGCGAGCTTCTGCGGCTTATGGGGCGGGCAGGGGCCGGCCCGCCCTTGGCTTAGTTTCTCCGCCGGCCGACGCCGACGATCCTGGCCCAGTACATCAATTGCAGGATGGCGGCGGCCAGGGCTGCAACGTAGGTGAAGGCCGCCGCGGTGAGCACCGATCTGACTCCTTGTTCCTCTTCAGTGCTGCGCAGGATCCCGGCCTCGGAAAGCAGGGCCCGGGCGCGGGCCGAAGCGTTGAGCTCCACCGGTAGGGTCGCCAGCGAGAACACGGCTCCCAGGGCGAACATTCCCACCCCGACCCAGGCGAGCTGAGTGCCGAGCACGCTGCGCAGCACCAAACCAATCAAGATCAGGAACACACCTAGCCGGGACCCGTAATTCACGATTGGGACGAGCGCGGCCCGAAACCGGAGCGGAGCATAGCCGTGCTTGTCTTGGATGGCGTGACCGATTTCGTGAGCAGCAATGGCCAGCGAGGCGACCGAACGCCCATTGGCAACCCCGGCCGACAGCCGGAGAGTGTGGTCGCGCGGATCATAGTGGTCGGTCAGCTGACCTGGGACGCTGTCCAAACTGACGTCACCGACCCCTCCATACTGCAGCAGACGCTTGGCGGCTTCCGCGCCGGTCAACCCCGACCCGTTTTCGACTTTGCCCCATTTCCGATAGGTCGAGCGGACCCACCACTGCGCCAACATCACCAGGATGAAGGCCGGGAGCATGAAGAGCAGGTAATCCCCAGAGAACAACAACATGTCGCACCTCGCTTCTGCCGACTACCCGGTTTGGGCAGCGGAACCCAACAGCAGCTCGATGGCCTCGTTGAGCTGCAGGTCCGCCTGCCCGGCCTCCGCCGGGAGCACTTCCACGTCCGGAGTCAGGCCGACCTCGTGGATTTGGCGCCCGTCGGGAGTATACCAGCGAGCGATGGTCACTCGGACTGCACCCTGATTGTCGTTCAGTTCAATCCAATTTTGAACCGAGCCCTTGCCGAAGGAAGTTTCCCCGACCAGCAGCCCTCGATCATGATCTTGAATGGCCCCGGCGACGATCTCGGAGGCCGAGGCCGATCCTCCATCGATGAGGACCACCAGAGCGATCTGAGTTGCCCGACCGCCGCCCTCGACCTCGTAGACAGTCTCCTGACCATCGCCGAATCGCTCACTGAGGACGACCCCCTCCGAAAGGAACTGGGAAGCAACATCCACGGCGGTGTGCAGGAAGCCGCCTCCATTGCCCCGCAGATCCAGGATCAGGCCTTGCGGATCCTGGCGGAGCAGGTCGGCTAGTTCGCGATCCAAGTCATCGGCCGTCTGCGCTCCGAAACTCAAGAGCCGGATGTATCCGATGTCTCCCTCCAAAATCTCGCTTTCGACGCTCGCCAGGTCGATCCGCTCGCGGACGAGCTCCAGATCGATCGGGTCCGGCACACCCTCCCGCCGGATTGTCAGCCGGACGGCAGTCCCGGCGGGCCCCAAGACCCTGCGGATGACCAGGTTGCCGTCGAGCCCAGTAACATCCTCCCCGTCGACCCCAATCACCTGGTCGCCCGGCTGAAGCCCGCCGCGTTCGGCCGGAGAGCCGGGCATGGCGGAGATAATCGTGAGAAATTCGCCGTCCGCATCGACCCAGGCGCCAATGCCTTCGTACTCGCCGTCCAGGGGAAGGTTGGCCTGCAGGTATTCATCTGGATCCATGTAGGAGGAATGCGGATCGCCCAGCGAATCGACCATGCCTCGGATGGCTCCCTGCACCAGCGAGCCATCGTCTAGCGGCTGGTCGACATACTCGTCATGCAGGATCTCCCAGGCCTCCCAGAACGGGGCCATGAGTTCGTCGCGGGAGGCAGGAGGCTGTGGACCCGGTTCTGGCTGGTTGATTTGCGGCGGATTGAGCTCGAGCGGTGGCGCCTCCGACGGGCCCGACAGCCGCGGGATCACCAGTCCGGTGGCCAGGCCAGCCGAGAAGGCAAGGCTCGCGATGCCGATCGCAGCGGAGATGGCCAGCACAATTCGCCAGACCGTAGGTTTCATAGGCAGGCTCCTCTCGGGTTGGAACTTATCATGGATACCTAAGAGCGGAATGAACGCCGATGCAATGCGGCAATCGGGCTAGCCGAGGGGGGCTACAGGGTTACCTGGTGGCGTGCCGCCCACTCGCGGATCAGCCTCGGATCGGCCCCGCCAGAATCGATATAGGCGAGTACGGCCTCTCCATCTAGGCGGTAGTTTGGATAACAGGAGGTGGGCCATGCTCCCCCAGGAGCCTCGACAACCGCAGTGACCGCGTGGCCAAATACCTGAGCCGTCTCCAAGCGGGGAACTACTTGCTCGGCTGTGACGATTACTTTGTCCGCGACAAGCGCAAGTTCGCGGTCGACTCCCCAATTCTGGCCGATATCCGCATTCCCATCGTGATCGGCCCGCAATGCGTGAATGACCGCCAGATCGCATCGGATCGGCGGGAATGCCGTCAGTATTTCGCCGCTGTAGGGGTCGGCGACTTCTTTGACATCCGGCCGCAGCCGGAGCAGATCGGTTCCCTGCCAGGCGTGGGAGGGCAGAAAGCCGACTCCGGAGAGGGCAGCCCGCAAGCCCAATGCCAGGCTGGCCTCTGTCTCCTCAACGACTTCGAGCGTCCCTTCGCCGGCGGCCTGGGTGAACCGGGGGGCCAGGCCAAAGGCCTCCAGTCCAAAATAGCAGGTCCTGACTCGGGAGATGATCCCCGCCCCGACTAACAGGTCGCTCTCCAAACCGGCAGTGAAGGTGAGCAGGGTGAGGGTGGGCCGCGAATCCGATGAATTGAGAGCTGCCAGGAGCGCCAGGGTGAAGGCCATCGGTCGGCGATACAGCGTGAAACCACCGAGCCCCAGGCTGACCTCTCCAGCCGGCAGAAGCGACACCGATTCCTGCAGGCTAATCCGCTTATCCATTAGGTTGAAGGAGGGGAGCCACCTTTCGGGTCCGAGCCCTAGCCCGGGTCGTCGGTCTGATCCTCGGTGAGCTGCGCAACTCGCCGGTGCAGCTCGCTAAGGGCTTCGTCCTCTGTTTTCCAAGGGCTTTGAGCCGCTCGAGCGGCGGTACGCATCAACTCAACCTGGCGCTGCAGGCCGCCGCGGGTCAGGCTGAGGATCAGCAGTCCGTTGATGGCAACGACCAGCCCTAGCGCAAAGCAAACGACGGTCGCGGGACTCATGTCGGCCACTGACCAGGCGGAGATTTACTCGCGGGGTCACGGCGCAGTATATGACGGTGGCCGAGGCCGGTCAACCCGCAGTCGGCGCGGTCGCGGGTGAGCCGCGCTTTATAATCGGTCCGAGTCAGATGCCGATCCGCCAACTCTCAAAAGAAGTCTCCTCGGCGATCGCTGCGGGGGAAGTAGTCGAGCGCCCAGCCTCGGTCGTCAAGGAACTGCTGGAAAACGCCATCGATGCCGGTGCCCGCTCGATCGAGGTCGTGATCGAGGGCGGCGGCAAGCGGCTGGTGATGGTTTCCGACGACGGGGAGGGGATTCGAGCCGACGAGCTTTCCCTTGCGGTCGGACGGTATTCCACTTCCAAGCTTGAGTCGGTGGAGGACCTGAGGTCGATCCGGAGCCTCGGATTTCGCGGCGAGGCGCTGGCCTCGATCGGAGCGGTCTCCCGGATGGAGATCGTCACCCGGGCCCGCGGAGCAGCCGCCGGTTCGCGACTCGTAGTGGAAGGCGGCCGAATCGGCGAGCCAGAGCCGGTCGGCGCGTCACCGGGTACGCTGGTGCGGGTCCAAGACCTCTTCTTTAACGTTCCTGCCCGCAGAAAATTCCTGAAGTCGGAGTCAACCGAGCTCGGCTGGATCGCACGACTCGTCAGCCGCTATGCGATGGCCTATCCGGACCGGCGGATCCGATTTGAAGGCGAGGGGCGGGAACGGCTGCATACCGGGGGCAGCGGCGATCGGCGCGAGGCGTTGGCGGCGGTCTACGGATTGCAGGATGCCCAAGCGATGATCCCACTTATGGAACCGGCTATGGATGGTTTCGGGTTTGCGCTCTCCGGCTTCATCGGCCCTCCACCGATTCACCGATCCAATCGACGTGAGATTACGGTATTCGTGAATGGGCGCTGGATCCAGGATGTCGGACTTGGCTCGGCGGTCACCCAGGCCTATCACGGCCTGCTCATGGTCGGGAAGTATCCGGTGGCGGCGCTGTTCCTCCAGATCGCTCCGGATCAGGTGGACGTCAACGTCCATCCGGCCAAGGCGGAGGTCCGCTTCGCAGATCCGCAACTCGTGTTCTCGGGGGTGCAGCGGGCAGTTCGGGCCTCGCTGCTTGGCCAGGTCCCGGTCCACCCGCTTTCCTTCGGTCCGTCAGGCCCGACCCCGGGATGGACCGGGTCAGCGCTCCACGCCGACCGGGCCGCGGCCCCGGAGAGGGTGATTCAACTACCTACTGAAGCCGCCGGCGCGGTTCCCATCCTTCGATCGGTCGGACAAGTTGGGGCGACTTATTTGGTTGCCGAGGGACCGGATGGGGTCTACCTGATCGACCAGCATGCCGCCCACGAGCGGGTGCTGTATGAACGCCTAATGAAGCAAGCCGACTCGCAGTCGCCGGAATCCCAGTCGCTGCTGGAAGCGATCACCGTAGAGTTTGGGCCGAGTGAAATCAATACGCTGGAGCTCAACCTGAGCGCCCTCGGTGCGCTGGGCTTTCGAGTCGAACCATTCGGTCCCCAGGCCTATCGAGTGCGGGCGGTGCCCGCCGTGCTTTCCGGAATCGCACCCGACCGGGCGCTGAGGGCAGTCGTTGAGGATTTCGAGGAGGATGAAACTCCGCTTGGCGAGGAAACGGAAGCCCGGCTGGCAGCTCGGGTGTGCAAGCGAGCCGCCATCAAGGCTGGTCAGATTCTGTCGTCGGAAGAACAGCGAGAGTTGTTACGAGACTTGGAGCGCTGCCAGGCACCTCGAACTTGCCCGCATGGTCGACCGACGATGATCCACCTATCGGTCGCGGCGCTTGAGCGGCAGTTTGGTCGGAGGGGCTGATTAGAACCGCGGACGGGTTGTCACTTCGGTCATTGGACCGGAGGGGAGGTGGACGGTGAAGCTGCTTCCCTTCCCAAGTGCGCTCTCCACGGTGATCCCCCCGCCGTGGCTCTCGGCCACTCGCTTGGCAATCGCCAGTCCGAGACCGGTTCCCTGCACCTCATCGTCGCTATCCGAGACCCGGTAGAACTTCTCGAACAATCGGGTCTGGTTTTCCGGCGAAATGCCCCTCCCGGTGTCTCGTACTTGCATCAAGACTTCGCCTTCCTCAGAGCGCAAGGCGACGACGACTTTGCCACTGTGGGAGTTGTACTTGATGGCATTGGTCAGCAGGTTGAGCAGGAGCTGCTTGAGCAGTTTCCGGTCGCCGTAAACTGGGGCCACCGAGGCGTCGATTTCGCTCTCGAGCGAAATTCCCCTGGTTTGGGCCTGGGCTCGGACCACCTCCAGCGACTCTTGGACCAGCCCACCCAGGTGCACCGGCTCGCGCTGGAAGTGAACCCGTCCAGACTCCAGCCGAGAGAGTTCCAGAAAGTCGGTCGACACATCGTTGAGCCGCCTGACCTCGGTGAGGATCGTCTCGCTGAGCTTCTGATGCTGCTCGAGGGGCAAGTCCACCCGCTGGAGCAAGTGGGCTGCTGCGGTCAACGCCCCCAGGGGGGTGCGCAGCTCGTGGACGATCTCGGCAATCAGGTCGCTTTGATTAAACAGCCGGCTGTTCTCGAGCGCGATCGCTGCCTGGGCGGCGAGCGTTTCTAGGATCTGCACGTCCTCGTCGGTGAAGAAACCTTCGTGCTTGTTAACCGCTTCGATGACCCCCAAAATCTTGTCCTTGGTCCGCAGCGGAACGCCGAGGATACTGTGGGTCTCGAAACGGGTCAGCACGTCCATCTCCCGGTAAAACCGCGGGTCGTTCAACACGTCGTCGGAAACGATCGGCTCGCCATGGGTAAAGACCCAGCCGGCGATGCTGTTGTCGGCCGGAATCGTCCGCTGACCAACCCCGCCCATCAGGGCACCGGTGGCGGCCTCGAAATAAAGCGAGTGGCTGGGGTGATCGTACAGCAGCAGGGAGGAGGCCTCGCTTTCGGTCAGCTCGCGGGCCGCGACGACGATCCGCTGCAGCAGGGTGTCCAGGTCGAAGGTGGCGGCCAGATCGGACGTCAGCTCGAGCAGCTGTTGGTAGCGTGCAAGCAGCTTAGGATAATTCCGGATCGCGGTCTCCGGACCGGCGGCCTTAGTCGTCACAAGTCACCAGCAGCGGTGGGACAACTGAGCTAGCTGAGAGCCAGCTTGGTAGAAATCGTCTCGGACATCTTACGGATCTGATCCCCGGTGAGGGTGTCCCGGTGCAATATGACCAAAGGCGTGCCGCTTTGGGAGGCCTGCTGGGCGAGTTCCGGTGCGGGAGAGATGATCCCGGCCATCTCGATCCCCAGGTCCGCCTCCACCTGTTTCCAGGGAATGTTGAGACTGGTACGCTCGCGGGTGATCATCGCCATACTGGTGCGGCCGCGCTGCAGGCCGCTTGAGAACAGGTCATCCAGTACTGCTCGGGCGATGACGTTGGAAGGATAGACCGGCTCCACGACAACGATCACCCGATCGCTCGCCAACAGCAGTGGCTTCGAGTAGGGTCGCAGTCCGGCACCCAGGTCCAGCACCAGGACGGTGCACATGGCGGCCAGGTTCTTGACCACCGCCTCCATCTGGGCAACCGCCTGATCCAACTCGGATTCCTGGGGTTGGTAGGAGGCAAGCAGCAAGCGGACGCCACTGGGGTGGGTGACGATTTCCGATTCTACCGAACGAAGGTGGATGTCTTTGAGAGAGCGGGAGAGCAGGGTCGTCAGGCCGGTGGGGGCACTGATATTCAAATCCAGGGCGATTGAACCCTGGCCGGGGTTGAACTCGGCAATGATGACATCCAGGCCGTTCTGTTGCATCTGCACCCCGACGTTGAGAGCCAGGGTCGAGGTCCCGAGCCCGGCCCGAGTACCGAAGAAGCTGACGATCTGGGCCTGTTCAGGAGCTTCCTTGGTTGGAGTACCGGCCGATCGAGAGAGCACGGCCTTGACGTGGGCAGTCAGCTCTGCCGGGTGGGTCGGCTTGGTCAGATAGTCATCCACGCCGGACTCAAACCCTTTCACCTTGTCATCCACCATGGTCTTGGCGGTGAACATGACGATCGGGATATGAGACAGCGATGGATCGGAGCGCAAGCGCTCCGTAACCTGATATCCGTCCATGTCCGGCATCATGACGTCCAACAAGATCAGGTCGGGGCGTTCCGAGGAAGCCTTGGAAAGTCCAATAGTCCCGTTGCTGGCGACCGCGATCTGATAACCCTGCCGCTCGAGCATGAGGCCGACGAGCTTCAGCGTATCGATATCGTCATCGATGATGAGGATCTTTTCGGCCATTAAGCTCGATTTGGCGAGAGCGAGGGCAGTCTAGCA
>Ga0209640_10004115_pt1 | contig 12792 bp, 14 predicted proteins | sample RifCSP10_1_FD_184018 | JGI IMG/M metagenome (GOLD analysis project Ga0209640, IMG submission 184018) | Soil microbial communities from Rifle, Colorado - Rifle CSP2_sed 10_1 (SPAdes) (version 2) | ecosystem: Environmental > Terrestrial > Deep subsurface > Rock core/Sediment | place: Rifle... | reverse complement strand
GGTTCCATTCCCGGAGGACGTCCTCGAGGTTCGGGTGGCCGATTTCGTCGAGCTCGTACCGCACCTGGACGATCGGCTTCTTCGAGTTCAGCACGCGGCCGAGGTCGATCGGCGTGCCGCTCACGACGACGTCGCAGGGCACGGCTTCGATCGTCTGCTCGAGCTCCTTGATCTGCTTCGGGCCGTAGCCCATCGCGGGCAGGACCTTGCCCGCGTTCGGGTATTTCTTGTACGTCTCCTTGATCGAGCCGACCGCGAAGGGCTTCGCGTCGACGATCTCCGAGGCGCCGAACCGCTCCGCGGCGATGTATCCCGCGCCGAAGGACATGCCTCCATGGGTCAGGGTCGGTCCGTCCTCGATCACGAGGGCGCGCTTGCCTCGGACCGGAGCGTCGTCGATTGCGGTGATCGGCGAGGCGGCCTCGATGAGGATCGCGTCCGAGTTCACCTTGCGGACGTTCTCCTTGACGACCTGGACGTTCTCCGGCGTCGCGGTGTCGACCTTGTTGATCACGACGACGTCGGCCATGCGGACGTTCGTCTCGCCGGGGTAGTACGACAGCTCGTGCCCGGGTCGGTGTGGGTCCGCGATCACGATGTGCAGGTCCGGCTTGTAGAACGGCGTGTCGTTGTTCCCCCCGTCCCAGAGGATGATGTCCGCCTCCTTCTCGGCCTGTCGCAGGATCTTCTCGTAGTCGACGCCTGCGTAGACGACCGTGCCCTTGTCGATGTGCGGCTCGTACTCCTCGCGTTCCTCGATCGTGCATTCGTAGCGGTCGAGGTCCTCGTACGTCGCGAACCGCTCGACGGCCTGCGACGCGAGGTCTCCGTAGGGCATCGGATGTCGCACGACGACGACCTTCTTGCCGTGGGCGCGCAGGATCCCCGCGACGCGTCGCGTCGTCTGGCTCTTCCCGCTCCCGGTCCGCACGGCGCAGATCGCGACGATCGGCACGCTCGAGGAGAGCATCGTCTCCCTCGCGTTCAGGAGCATGAAGTCCGCCCCCGCGGCGTTCGCCAAGGCGACGCGGTGGCCGATGTATGCGTAGTCGACGTCGGAATAGGAGAAGACGCACACCTGGGCGTCGAACTTCTCGATCAGGCGCGGGAGGTCCTCTTCCGGGAAGATCGGGATGCCGTCCGGATAGAGCATGCCGGCCAGGGATGCGGGGTACTTGCGGCTCTCGATCCCGGGGATCTGGGTGGCCGTGAACGCGACGACGCGGTACGATGGATCGTCGCGGAAGACGACATTGAAGTTGTGGAAGTCGCGACCCGCCGCCCCGAGGATGATGACCCTTCGCGGCTCCGCCATGGCGCCTGGGAGTCGGCGGATGTGTAAAGCCTTTTTGGCATGTCCCATCCGACACGATCGAATCCCGACGGATGGTTAACCTTAAACAAGGTTAACTTCTCGGGACGACCGTGATCGGCATCATGGCCTCTCGCGACCGACGTCGTCCAAGAGCTCTCGCGCCTTCCTGAAGATCGCATCGAACATGGGCTCCGTGAGGAGCTTCGTCGACGTATTGCGTTGGCTCGGATGGTACGATGCGAGGAGGGTGATCGGCGGCATGGACCACGCGGCGCCATGCCGGAACTCGGGCCTCGGCCGAGGGACGACGTGGCCGGTGGTCCCCCACGCCCGAAGGAACGAATCCATCGCCGTGCGGCCCAGGGCCACGACGACGCGCGCGTCCGTGAGGAGCCCGATCTCCCGTTCGAGGTACGGCCGGCACCGGTGGAACTCGGCGCGCGTCGGCCGGTTCTGCGGCGGAGCGCATCGCACGGCCGCGGTGATGTAGCAGTCGATCAACCGCAGCCCGTCGTCCCGCGAGACGGCGGTCGGCCGGTTCGCGAATCCCGCGCGATACAGCGCGCGGTACAGCCAATCCCCGCTGCGGTCCCCGGTGAACACGCGACCCGTGCGGTTTCCTCCATGGGCTGCGGGCGCCAGCCCGACAATCACGAGGCGCGCATGCGGATCCCCGAAGCCGGGGACCGGGCGACCCCAGTACGTCCAGCCGAGGAAGGCGGCGCGCTTCGTGCGAGCGACTCGCTCGCGATACCGAACGAGGCGAGGGCACTTACGGCATTCGACAATCTCCGCCGCGAGGGCGACGAGGTCGGTAGACGAATCCGAGACCAAGGGATCGAACTCTCCCGGGAAACCGGGGGACAGAAAGGTCCCGGGAGCGTAAATAGCAAAGCGGTAAGTCCCCACTCCCCCGTGGGGGCGCGAGGGATGCCCTGGGCTCATCTCCCCGCGCGTTCCCGTATCATCGGGTCATCGACCTGTCGCAATCGATAGGGCCGACCACTCAAATGTTTCCGGCGTACCCGCCACCCGCCTTCACGCAATGGACGACCCGGGAGGTGCACGGGTTCCTAGCGGAGTCCCTGTTCCTGATCAGCCACACGGGAACGCACGTCGACGCGCCGTCCCACTTCGAGCCGGGCGGCAAGACGATCGACGAGATCCCGCTCGACGGGTTCGTCACCCCCGGTCACGTCCTCGACGTCCGCGGTCTGCGCGCGAAGACCCTCATCACGCCGGATCACCTGCGAAAGGCGAGGCGCCGGCTCACCGCGAAAATCCAGGCGGGGGAGGCCGTCCTGGTGTGGACGGGCTGGGAACGGAAGCTCGGCACGCCGGCATACCTGACCGATCACCCCGGGCTCAGCGGTGCGGGCGCGAAGCTCCTCCTCGAATGGGGCGCGGGCCTCGTCGGGATCGACACGGCGAACATCGATCACCCGGACGATCCGAAGTATCCCGCGCATCACACGCTTCTTCGCGGGAACACGCCGATCCTCGAGAACGTCGTGAACCTCGTGGAGATCGGCCCCGCGCCGTTCATCCTCGTGGCCCTGCCCCTCCGCCTCGAAGGGGCCACGGGGTCGCCGATCCGCCTCGTCGCCCTCCTGTGACCCATCCCGGCAAAAGTACTCGTGCCACCGCCGCGTTCGCCACGCGTGCGCCGGCTCCTCCTCCCGATCGCCGCGGCGGCCGTCGTCCTGGTGATCCTCGTGGCGATCGGCCTGTGGATCACGAGGCCTGGACCGTCGAATCCGGCGGTCGATCTGGAACCGTACATGACGGACCTCGACTGGCCCACCGCCCTCGCCTTCGCCCCGGATGGCCGCATCTTCTTCGCGGAGCGCTTCACGGGCACGATCCGCATCATCCGGGATGGGGCCGTCCTCCCGCTGCCGTTCTACACCCTGTCGAACACGGCGACGTCCGGAGAACAGGGCCTCTTGGGCCTCGCCCTCCATCCGGACTTTCCGACGACCCCGTGGGCGTACGCATACCACACGTTCGACGATCCTTCGGGCGGCCTGTACAACCGCATCGTCCGGATCCGCGCGAGCGGGGACAATGGCACGTCCCTCGAGGTCGTCCTGGACCGGATCCCCGCAGGCTCCGTACACAACTCCGGCGTGATTGCGTTCGGACCCGACGGCACGCTCTTCGCCCTCCTCGGCGACGCGACGTCCCCGAACCTGGCCCAGGATCTCAGCACGCTGAACGGGAAGGTCGTGCGCCTCAACGCGGACGGCACCGTGCCTTCCGACAACCCGTTCGTCGGCGTGGTGGGGGCGAACCCCTACGTGTACACGTACGGCCACCGGAACATGTTCGGCCTCGCGTTCCATCCGGAGAGCGGCCGCGTCTACGTCACGGAGAACGGGCCGCAGGACAACGACGAGGTGAACCTCCTCGTGGCGGGCGGCAACTACGGCTGGCCGGACGTCCGAGGGAAGGCCAACTCGCCTTCGTACATCGATCCGCTGATCGCGTACACGCCCTCGATCGCCCCCACGAACGCGGCGTTCTACACCGGGACCGACTTCCCCGCCTCGCGAGGGGACCTCTTCTTCGGGGACTGGAACACGGGGCGGCTCCACGCGCTCGCCCTGCAGCCCCCGTTCGGGACGGCGGTCGTGACTGAGACGATCATGGAGACCGCGCCCAACGGGATCCTCGAGGTCGAGATGGGTCCTGACGGGAAGGTCTGGCTCACGACCTCGTCGACGATCTATCGAGTCGTCCCCGCGGAGCCTGCGACGGCGAGCCTCGCGCTCCCCGGTGGGACGTCGCTCTTCGGGGCGGCCGCAGCGCTCGGGACGTCACGCATCGTTCGGCCCCGCTGCGGTGAACCCCTTCCGGGCTCCATCCGTGCACCCGCCCGGAAACCTTAGTAAGCCCGCGGGACTTTCCGCACAGGATGCCCGCGTACCGGATCCCGAGCGACGAGCGGGTGAAGGAGGCGCTCCGCCGGTTGTTCAGCACGCGGCACATGGTCGACTCGCAGCGGAGGCTGAAGTTCCTCGTCGAGAAGGACCTGAAGGGCCAGGAGAAGTACAAGGTCGGCCAGCCGCGTCTCCGGCTCCTGGCGATCGACTCGGGCCTCGTGGACCTGGAGATCCATTGCCGCGACACGCAGGAGATGCGGTCCCTCGTGAAGTGCCCCGTGTGCGGCGAGCGGCTCCAGAAGGTCCGCAACATGACGGTCTTCGGCGGGACCGTGACCCTCGGATACCGGTGCGATCGATGCACGTACTGGACGGGGTTGAAGCGTCGCGTGCCCACGCGATACGTGTTCACGAGGCGGTCCTGATGCGCGTGCGCTACCAGGGCGGCATCCTCGTCCAGGACGCCCTCAAAGAAGCGATCCTCGATCCCGTGCGCAAGACGCCGGGGAGCGTCGTGAGCCACGGGCACATGGACCACCTCACCTCGGGCGGGATCATGACGCCGCAGACCCTCGAGGTCCTGAAGGTCCGCCGCGGCGGCACGGGGCAGCCGCTCCCGTACGGCAAGGAGATCGACGTGAACGGATTCCGCGTGACGCTCAAGGACGCCGGCCATGTCTTCGGCAGCGCGATGATCCGCGTGGACGACCTCCTGTACACGGGCGACTTCAACCCGGAGGGCGGCGCGACGTGCGGGCGCGCCCTCCCGGAGCCCGTGCACACCCTGATCGTCGACGCGACGTACGGCCGACCGGGCTACAACTTCCCTCCGAAGGCGAACGTCGAGGCGGACCTCCTGACCTGGCTCGAGATGGAGCTCGTGAGCGGCCCGGTGGCCTTGGGCGGTTACGAGTTCGGGAAGAGCCAGGAGCTGATCGCCCTCGTGAACCGCCTCGGTGTGGAGGTCGCGGTCGCGGACAAGATCGCGGACCTCGCGGACATCTACGTGCGATATGGGATCAAGTTGCAGTATCGCCGCCTCTCGGAGCTGAGCGATGCGGAACGGACAGACCCGCGCGTGTACATCCTGCCGCCGGGATGGTTGCGGCCTCCCCTGGACGACAGCGTGTCGTGGCTCGGGTCCGTCGGCCTCAAGTCGGCGTACGTGAGCGGGTGGTGCGCGTTCTTCGACTTCACCCGCCGGTACGGCCTTGACGCGCAGTTCCCCCTGAGCGACCACGGGGACTTCGACGGCGTGATGGAATTCATCGCCGCAAGCCGACCCCGCAAGGTGTACACGGCGTTCAGCAATGCGAAGGACCTCGCCAAGGCGGTCGAGCGACGCCTGAAGATCAAGTCGGAAGCGTTGCTCACGAGGTGACACGATGGAGACGCGGCAGGAAGGGAACACGATCGTCCTGAAGCTGTCCGACGGCGAGGACCTCTTCTCGAGCCTCGAGACGGCGGGCCACAAGCACAACATCGAGAGCGGCGCGGTCCTGTGGGGCATCGGGATGGTCCAGGACTTCGAGATCGGGTTCTTCGGGCCAAGCGGGTACGAGAAGGCTGCGTTCCAGGACCGCCACGAGCTCATCGCCCTCCATGGGAGCATCGCGATGAACGCGGACCCGAAGCTCCATCTCCACATCGCCGCGGGGAAGCGGGACCACTCCGTCCTCGGCGGGCACCTCTTCCGCGCGAAGACCGCCGTCGTCAACGAAATCTACGTGACGCGCTTCGACACGATTCACTTCAACCGCCGCTTCAACGAGGAGACGGGGCTGCGGGAGCTCATCCTCGATTGATCCCGAGCGAAAGGTGCGGCGGGCGAATCAGGTGGAGCTGCACGGCGTACACGCCCAGGGCGACCGCCGAGAAGATCGCCGCCACATACATCGGCACGACGAAGTCGAGGGCTGCCAGGAAGCCGCCCAGGATCGGCCCGACGATCGAGGCGATGCTCAGCACGCTGTTGAACAGCCCGCCCGCGGTCCCGATTTGCGGATTCGTCTCCATGATGAACTTCAGCGAGCCCACGTACAGAGTGGCCCACGCGAATCCGAGGACGACCTGGGTCAGGAGGATCGAGAGGAAGTCGACCGCGACGGTGAGAAGGATGAACGTCGCGATGGACGCGAGCAGTCCGACGACGACGAGCGGCGCGCTCCGGTACCGGTCGATCCGCTGCATGACCGCGAACTGGACGAACGGGTTCAGAGCGTAGATGATCCCGAGTTGGAGATCATCGAAGCCGCGGACCTCCTGCAGGAACAGCGGCAGGATGACCCACACCATGTTCGCGCCCGTGTGGCGGATGAAGATCATCAGGTAGATCGGGACGTTCCGGCGGATCACGTCCTTCGGGAAGAACGGGACGCGCATGCCTCCCGTGGCTCGTAGAGGCGCCGTGGCCGCGCCGAGGAACGCCAGGAACCATGTGGCGGACGAGATCGCGAAGACCTGCCAGAAGAGACCCGGGTAGAGCTGGGCCACGACGCCCGCCAGGAGGTTCCCGAGGGCCCAGCCCAGGGAGCCGTACGACGCGAACTTCCCGACGAGCTTGTCCGCGGTCGTCGCGTATGCGAGCAGGGCGGCGGGATACATCCCGATGCAGAAGCCCAGGAACGCGCGGCTCAGGATCAGCGTGACCGGGTCGAAGGCCAGGGGCTGCGTCAGGGCCGCGATCGCGGACATGAGGAGTCCGATCCGCAGGACCTTCCGCGCGCCCTGGATATCCGCCTCCCTCCCGAAGACGAAGTTCGAGAAGAGGATGAACGCGTTGAAGGACGCGACGATGAAGCCGAGCTGCTCCGCCGATGCGCCGAGATCGTGCGCGTAGATTGGGATGAACAGCCCGGAGGCGGACACGGCCGCGTTGGAGAGGAAGTTGATGTGACGCGGCCGCATGCCGCGGCATGCGAGTTCACGAAATAAAGGTGAGGCTCACCAGCTGGCCCGTTCGAGTTCCCGCTCGTCCTTCGTCTTCTTTCGGAACTGCCTGTAGTGGTCCTTGCACAGCTGGACGCGCCGCGGCTCCCCGATGAGCTGGAGCTCCGGCAGGACCTCCTTCACGTTCTTCGTGGAGAGGGAGCGCTTCACGTCCTTGCCGCAACCGACGACGCCGCACACCTCATCCGCGGGCATGTCTGGCCGACCTGCGTCGCTCCACGAACGTGCGCGGTCACGGTCCGGTGTACTTGAACCGGCCGGCGGAGCTATATTTCCCGCGGATGTCGTAATCCAGTCCCGCGACGTTCGCCTTGTAGGATTCCGTGATGCCGACGACCTTCTCCATCGTCGGGCCAAACAGGAAATCGTACGTCTGCGCGCGCTTCGGCTTCGATTCGACAGGCGCGCCCGGTGGGGCCTTCACGAACCCGCCGCGGATGTGCAGCCTCCGGTCGACGTCGACGGACCACTCCCGTTCGTCGTTCTTGTATGCGAACTTGCCAAAGGACACGCCGAGGTTCTCCTTCACGAGCTGCGCGAACGCAGCGAACATGCCGCCCGCCTGGCCGCCCAGGATCGTGCCGAGAGCCTCCCGCTGCGCCGGCGTCGCCTTCTCGTCGACGATCGCGGTCATCTTGTCAATTCCCATCAGAGGATTCCCGTTCGCGAAGATCAGGCTCGCGACGTTCAGGCCGTCGAGCTTCGTCTTGCCATAGCTCCCATTCTCGATTCGCCATACGACGGTGGCGCGGCAATCCTCCCCCGTCGGGTCCTGCGCGTAGTTACACGGGCAAAGCGTCGTACAGTTGCACGCGTCGAACAACGTCCCCTCCAGGCTCCACTTCTCGGCCATGGGCGCGGCATTGGGTCGCGCGTGAATAAGGTTTCGGTCGGCCTACGTCTCGCGTCGTCGGAACATGACCGCCGCGGCGAACGATACGACCGCGAGTGCGGCGACCATCGCAATCTGGGACGCGGTGTCGAGATACGCGGATGGCGGAGGCGGCGGAACGCTTTGCACCTCCAAGTCGACGGAGGAGAGGGTCGGGAGGTACACCGCGAGCACGGTCCCGGGCAGCGGCAGCACGGAGTACATGGGCTGGTCCCGTTGCGCGTCCGGCGCGTAGAAAAGCGAGAGGGTGTCCGCGACCGGCGCCACGTCGGCCCCGTTCGCTCTCACCTGAAGGCGGCCCGCGGATTCGAGGGGCATCGTGCCGTTGTCGAATCCGAGGAGGACCACGGCCCCGCCGGCGCGGGGCGAGTCGACTCGCACGGACGCCTTCCGCGGCTGCACGTCCACGGACGAGGTCGCCACGTCGATCCGATAGTGGGCTCGGTTCTCCAGCCAGCCGCCGTTCGGCCGGGCAACGAGGTCGATCTCCGCGACGACCGCTCCGGACGCAATCGCGTCGAGGACCGCCTTCCATTCCCCCTTCAACGACGAATACGCGGGCACGGCCTTGAATACGAGCAGGTCAAAGCTCCACATCTGCGCGACGACCATCGTGCCCTCAACGGCGAAGGACCCCTGGCCCAGGAAGAGCCGCGCCTGCTCGCCGCCGACCGTGTACGTGAGGTGGGACGCGGGCCACGATCCCGGCGTGTAGCTCTGGGACAGGTTCGTCGCGGCGGCGGGCAGCTCGATCCACACGGTCCGCGACACGCCCTCGGTCCGGATCTCCAGGAGTCCCGTGGGATCGTCGTGGGCGACCACGTCGACGAGATATCCTGGCGCGGCGAAGATCGGTCCGCGGGCCGACGGCCGATCCGTCGGGATGAACGCTTCGATCCGGAGGGAGGACATGAACAGGACGGGCGGCCAGCCCGACTTCGCGAACCACGAGGAGATCGTCCCACCGTATGTGGCATCATAGCCGAACTGCACGTAAGACCCGAGGACCTTACCCCGCTCGTACGAGAAGGATGCGAAGAGGCCGTTCGTCAATTCGATCGCCGAGTCGGACGTCGCCGCGGTCGCGGACCCGCCCATCGCGCCGACGGAAGAAATAGGTAGGAGGGCGGCGGGCGCATGAGAGGGGGCAGTTCCGCTGAAGGCGATGGGCAGCAACGAAAGAACGGTGAGTGCCGCCGCGGCCTTCCAGAGAAATGCGCACGCGCCTGGACCGTCCTCCATCCCTGGAAAATGGTCGGTCCGCGCTTATGCAGATTTTGGTTCGCCCGGAAAACTCGTTAGGACGTCTATCGAACTTATGTCGGAGGCGCGCGCGACGACCCCTTCGACTGCTGTACGAAAAGTATCTTTACGGTGAAGCCGCATTAGTGCGGACACATGGGACCGCTGGACGTGTTCCTCCGCGTCTCGTTCGCCGGGTTCTCGGCGATCCTGGCGACGGTCTCCGTCCAGTCGTACGTCCGGCATCGGGAGCGGCGGTTCCTCCTGCTCAGCGCGGCGTTTCTGTTGTTCCTCGCGCAAGGGGCATGGCTCCTCGTGGAGCTGGCGATGGCGCGCGACATGACCGTGGGCTCGGAGTGGCTCGCCCTGAATCTGGCGGTCCTCGTTTCCCTGTACCTCGCGCTCCTGCGGTGAATCCGATGAGGGAAGGCCTTGAATTGGAAAGTCGCCGGCGAATCTACGACTACCTGAGTGCCAACCCGGGCGTGCACCTTCGGCGGATCGGACAGGCGCTCGGGATGTCGACGGGCATGCTTTCGTACCACCTGGGGTACCTCGAGCGGAACGGGCTCCTGAAGGCGGAGGAGGACGGGCATCGGAAGCGGTACTTCATCGCCCGCGCCTTCGTCGAGGTCCAGCGGCGCATCCTCGCGGTCCTCCGCCAGGACGTCCCGCGGAAGATCATGCTCGAGCTCCTGATCCACGGGGACCGGACCTTCGCGGAGCTGCAGATGACCGTCGGCGTGTCGAAGTCCACGCTGTCGTATCACCTGCAGAAGCTCATGGGCCGGGACCTCCTCGTGCGCACGAAGCGGGAGCGGGAGAGCGTCTTCTCGATCAAGGACCTCGAAGAGGTCCGCAAGCTCCTCCTCGCGAACCGCTCGAGCTTCCACGACGACGCGGTCGACCGCTTCGCCGACCTCTGGACGAAGATGCGGGCCTGAACGAGCGGGAACCCGAAAGCGACTTCGACGCATCGAGTCTGCTCCGGCAGGTCGGCGCGATGCCGTGACCGGAGTCACTCGGCCTTCGTGAATTCCCGGACGAGGCAGGTCGCGTAGCAGCCGCGGCTCAGGTCGAACGCCAAGTGGAGCGCATCTCCTCGAACGGACGCATCGATCGAGTGCAACGGCGCGAGGATCTCCCGCCGTGTCCCCCGTGAGGAGATGCGCGGGATGTCCGGGATGATGAAGTCCTGCGGGCGCAGGCCTTCCGCGGCGATGACCTCCTTCTCGATCTGACCCGGCTCCCCTCCCGCGAACTCGGGTTCCGAGCCGAACAGGATCGCGCTGACCCAGGCCTTCCCCTCGCGACAGCGGTCCGCGACCCGGCCGAGGTTGTCGCATGTCACGTCGATCGTCCGCGCGCGGTCCGGAAGCCCTCGCTTGTCCGCGGGCAGGACGAGGTCCCCCGCCACGGGCTCCTGGATCGGGAGGCCGCGACGCATCCTCTCGCTCAGGATCCGGTTGAAGAGGTACGACTGGTACCCGTGGACGAACATCATCAGCAGATTGAAGGGCAGCTGCCGCAACGCGCCGACGTGATCATCAGGGTGGACCGCGAGATGGTTCAGGATCGCCTTCTCGAACGTGAAGGACTTCGGGTACGTCCGGAGGGCCGCCCGGACATCCCCCGTGCTGCGCAGCGCAGACCGGACCTCGTACGATTCGGAATCCTCGCCTTCCATCGGATTCGCGACGTACGCGTCGACCGCCTCTCGGAACTCCCCTCGGACGATGTGCCTCCCGACGACATGCGTGATCGGTCGGACGGAGCCGAACCGCTGGATCCCGAAGAAGTTCGGGAAGCCGCCGGCGGCCCGTATCTGGCGGGCGGTCTCCTCGACGAGGACCTCGGCCTTCTCCGGGGGAACTGAGAGGCCCCGCACCACGATGCGGAAGCGGTTGCCAACGAGGTCCCCGATCTCCAGCGGATGGTCCGATTCGTAGAGGTCGAGGATCTCGACGTCTTTCATGCCGAGCGACTTCAGCGTCTCTGGCGCGACTCCCTTGAACGATACGAGCTGCGTCGTGACGGCGCGCTTGTCCTTCGTCCCCGCGAACCCGATTCGTTGTCGGCTGATGTGCAACGAGCGGGCGAGCTGCCGCACGAGGCGGTTCGTCTCCCACTCGCGCACGCGGATCGTCGCGATCGTGTACGCGCCATTGGCCGATGGGAGCGGCGGCTGCGAGATCTCCTCGACGACGAAGTCGTCCGGCGACGTCTTGAGGAGGCCTCCCACGCCCTCGGTCGACGTCAGGTAGCCTTCGATCCCGACGTCGGGTTCCATGGGCCTACGCGAGCTCCTTCTCGAGGAGTTGCCTCGCCGACGCGAACTCGGCCGCGAGGCCTTCTGCCACGCGCTTCAGCGCGGCCTGGGGGCTGCCCTTCTTCACTCGAATCGTGAGCGTGGGCTTGTCGAGCTGCGGGTGGCCGGTGTAGTACAGGGCGTCCTCGACGTCCGGGTCTTTCAGGAGCGCGGTGATCAGCGGGTAGATGACCGTGTCGTCCGGATTCGAGATCTCGATCTGGAGGGAGTCCTTCTGCTTTTCGAGGAGGCGAAGCTGCATGGGAAGGTGCGGAGAGGGTGCCGCCATTTAAGGTTTTGCGGAGTGAAACAGACCCACAAGAATTCCGTGGCGGGGCGTGACTTGCTGGTCTTTGCCTCCGTTCCCAGCCGCGAGCCCTACGGGGCGGCCCTTTCCCTTCGTGGCGACGGGCGAGCAGGCATCCGTTATTGTGCTCGCCTGGGTTGCTCCGGCACGATAAGAAGGACAGTTCCGACCACGGCAAGAATTCCTCCGACGACCATCGCCAAGAACGCGATGTCCCGGTATCCGTACTCGAAGCAGGCGCTCACAGCGCCCCCCGTAATCCCCGTCGTGCAAGTGTTATGGAGGATGAACCCGACCACTAGGGCCACACCGCCCAGAATGAGTGCGTCAACACCCCTCGTCTTCGCTGCCCTCTCCCTCCGCTCCCGAGGGGCTCGGTCCGGGTCAGAGGGGGCTCGTGACCTGATAACCCGAACGTGGAACCGGATGTCCCACCATATCAGGACAAGAAGGAGCAGTCCGTAGAGCAGATAGGTCAACGGAGAAGTCGCCACGAAGACCTGGACCAGGACAAGGAAGAGCAGAGCCGCAGTCGCGAGCAGACCGAGTGCGACCAGCACCAACGCCGTTACTCGCCGGTCCATCCAACGCCAGCATCGGATAGCGTAGGCTTGGTTCTTTCGCCCTTGCGCGAAGGGTCTCGCGGCCGAAGGGGCCATGAGCCCCGACGGCGATATCGCCGCCGGTGAAAGTCGCCATGGTGCAGAAGGTCATCGACGTCGTGGGCACGTCCCCGCAGAGCTTCGCGAAGGCCGCCCAGAACGCGGTCACGGCCGCGGGGGAGACCGTCCGGGGAATGAAGTGGGCTCGGGTCTCCGAGCTCGAGATGGATCTCGATGGGACGAAGGTCAGGGCGTATCGCGCGACGGTGAAGATTTACTTCGATGTCGAGCG
>Ga0209640_10004114_pt1 | contig 12793 bp, 16 predicted proteins | sample RifCSP10_1_FD_184018 | JGI IMG/M metagenome (GOLD analysis project Ga0209640, IMG submission 184018) | Soil microbial communities from Rifle, Colorado - Rifle CSP2_sed 10_1 (SPAdes) (version 2) | ecosystem: Environmental > Terrestrial > Deep subsurface > Rock core/Sediment | place: Rifle... | reverse complement strand
GGATCGGCCGCGCACGTGCAAATCTCGCTCGCCTACAAGGGCGCGTGGGTGCGGCTCGGCCGCGCCTGGTCGACGGTCGAGCCGCCGCCGTCGTGGAACGTCGCCGCGGCCTGGTTCGAAAGCGCGATCGGGGCGTTCGACGGCGGGCTGAACCCGTCGCCGACGCTCGCATTCCCGGCCGCGAACGGCGCGTCATGGACGGTCGAGCAATGCATCGGCGGTGCGCCGTTCAGCGTGCGCGCGACGTCGGGGCAGCGCCAGTTCGCGCCGCAGCCCGGCTCGATCCTAACCCTGACCGCGCGGGTGAATCTGGGTGGCGCGCCATGGCTGCGCTCGGCCACCATCGTCGCCGGCTCGGGCAAGAACCGGTACGCCCAGGCGCTGACTTAACCAAAGTTCCTCATGCTGAGCCTGTCGAAGCATGAGGACCGGACCTCACCCTTCGACAGGCTCAGGGTGAGGCGATGTTATTTGATCCCCGCCTTCTTCATCCGCGCGCGCAAAGCGGGATCGTCGTGGATCACGAACTGGCCGCTGAGATCGTTCGCATCCTCGCTCGCGAGGTAGACGAACAGCGGCGCGGAATACTCGGGCTCGTGAATCGGGATGGCGCGCAGCCGCGCGACCAGATTACCCGCCGCGCCCGTCGTCGGCTGCGCCAGCAGCTCGTCCACCAGCGCGCTCTTGATCACGCCGGGGTGCAGCGCGAACGCCTGGATGTTGTGGCCGCGCACCTCCTCGGCGAGCACGCGGGTGAAATGCACCACGCCCGCCTTGGCGGTGGAATAGGCGGCCAGCGCCGGCTGCACGCGCATCGCGTTGCCCGATGCGACGTTGATGATCTTGCCGCGCCGCTGTCGTTTCATGATCGGCAGCACCGCGCGGCAGGCGAGGAACGCGCCGGTCAAATTGACCCGCAGCGTCTGCTCCCACGCATCCAGCGGTATGTTCTCGATCCAATCGATCGGGCCATTGATGCCGGCGCAGGTCGCCAGGATGTCGACCGTGCCGAATGCGGCCACGGTGCGCGCGAGGAGCCGCTGCACCGCATCCTCGTCGGACGCATCGGTCGGCACCGCGAGCGCGCGTCCGCCTTCGCGCTCGATCGCCGCGACGGTTTCGTCCAGCTCGCGCGCGGTGCGGGAGGCGAGCGCAACGGCAGCGCCATTGCGCGCCAAGGCGATCGCGGCGGCGCGTCCGATGCCGCGCCCCGATCCCGTCACAATCGCGAATTTTCCCGCCAACATTCGTTCAGTGCAGCGTGAAACCGCCGTCCACCGGCAGCAGCAGACCGGTCATGTATTTCGAATCATCCGACAGCAGGAATGCCACCACGCCCTCGATGTCGTCCGGCATCTGTTTGCGCTTCAGGAGCTTCTGCTCCGAATAATAATTCCAGCGCGTCTCCGGGATATCCTTGGTCGCCTCCACCACCGTGAGGCCCGGCGCGATCGCGTTGACGCGGATCATGCGGCTGCCCAGTTCGCGCGCAAGGCAGCGCGTCATGCCGACGATGGCCGCTTTGCTGGTGACGTAGTGCAGCAGCAGCGGCGAGCCGTACAGCACCGAATCCGACGACACGGTGACGATCGAGCCGCCGTCGACCATGTGCGGCGCGACGTGCTTCACGGTGAGCCAGGCGCCGCGCACGTTGATCCCCATCATGCGGTCCCACGCATCCACCGAGATCTCGTTGTAGGCCCGCCCGCCGACATTGTTGGCCCAGCCGGCATTGGTCACCAGCCCGTGCACCGGGCCGCCATCCCTGACGCGCTTGGCCATCGCCTCGACCGATGGCTCGCTGGAGACATCCGTTGCTACGAATTCCGCCTTGATGCCGGCGCTTTTGAGCTCACGCTCGGCATTCCTGCCGAGCTCGTCGTTGATCTCGGCGATCACCACGGCTGCGCCTTCGCCGCCCAGCCGCTTGGCGTAGGCGAGCCCCAGCCCGCCGCCGGCGCCGGTGATCACAAATCTTTTGCCGTCGAATCGGCTCATCGCGCTCTCCCGTTCTGGTTGCCGCGCAGTTTGCCTGAGCGTTATTCTCCGCGCCATGAATCCGTACGAGGTCCTCGGCGTCGCGCGCGGCGCGTCGATCGACGAAATAAAGCAAGCCTATCGGCAGCTCGCCAAGGAATTGCACCCCGACCGCAACCCGCACGACGAAGCGGCCGCCGAGCGCTTCAAGGACGTGAACGCGGCCTATGACGTGCTGTCGGATCCCGACCAGCGCGCGCGGCACGAAAGCGCCGGCTGGTCGAACTGGCGCGATCCGAATTTCGAGGACGGTTACGAGCCCTGGCGCAAGCCGGGCGGCCGCAAGCGCGCGCCGGACGAGAATTTCGGCCCGGGCAACACGGCCGCCGATCTGTATGGCGACATCGCCGGCAACCGGCGCGGCCGCGGCGGCACCTCGATGTGGCTGGCGGGCGAAAACATGGCCGAGGTGCTGCGCATCTCGTTCATGGAGGCGGCGCACGGCACGCGCAAGATGATCCGGCTGGTCACGCACGAGCGCGAGGAGGTCGTGATGCCGCCTGGCACCAAGAACGACGACGTGATCACGCTCGAGGGGCGCGGGTTTCAGGGCTTCGGCGGCGCGCCGCACGGCAATCTGAACGTGGTGATCGAGGTCGCGCCGCACGCGGTGCTGCGCCGCGACGGGCTCGATGTGGTGATGGATCTGCCGGTGGCCGGGGCCGAGCTGCTGCGCGGCACCACCGCGACGGTGCCCACGCTGGACGGCGAGGCGGCGTTGGCGATCCCGCCGGGCGCCAAGTTCGGCGACATCTTTACGCTGCCCGGGCGGGGCTTCCGCGATGCGGCCGGCACAAACGGCGATCAGCGGATCACCCTCGTGCAACCCCCTGCTTTGGCAGGCAGTCAAAACCCTTAACTCCGGCAATCCGGCCGAATCATAGGCAATTTCCGTACTTGCATCGGATTCGCAGGCACGGTTAAAAGGAATTGTTGGGAGTCTGAGCAAATGGCATACGTCGTTAACGAGTTGGACGACCGTCTGGCCAAGTTCCGCCTCGGTCAGGTGGTCAAACACCGGCTGTTCCCCTTCCGCGGCGTGATCTTCGACGTCGATCCGCAGTTCTCCAATACCGAGGAATGGTATCAGGCGATCCCGGCCGAGATGCGGCCGCACAAGGATCAGCCGTTCTATCACCTGCTGGCGGAGAATGCGGAAAGCACCTACGTCGCCTACGTGTCGGAGCAAAACCTGCTGCCGGATTCCGGCGGCGGCCAGATCGGCCATCCGGACGTCGCTAAATATTTCAGCGGCTTCAAGGACGGCCATTACGCGCTGAAGCGCCACCACGCGCACTAGACGCGCCGGTATCGTTCGCTCACTATCCGACCCCCGCTTCCGCGGGGGTCATACTTTGGGGACTCACGCATGCTCTACATGGTCTACGGCATCGACAAGCCGAACGCGCTGCACATCCGCGACGGGGCGCGCGAGGAGCATTTCCAATATCTCGACCGCAACGCCAACATCATGGTGCTGGGCGGCGCCGCCCTGACTGACGACGGCGCCGGCCGCACCGGCAGCGTGCTGATCATCAACGTGCCGGGCCGCGCCGAGGCCGACAAGTTCGCCGACAACGAGCCGTTCTACAAGGCCGGGCTGTTCGAGAAACGCACCGTGACCCGCATGCGGCGCGGCCAGTGGAATCCGCAGAACGCGCCCAAGACCGCGGAAGGCAACTGAGCCGCTGCCATGCGCGCGCCTCGACCCGCGCGGCGCCGCTCAATTCCGCGCCGCCTGCTGCTTTCCCCGCCAGATTGCCAATAATTGCGGCAGCCAATCGGCGCCGGATTGCCGGCGCGGTCTCTGAGCCGCGGTACTAACCTACTGAATTGTAAATGTTTTCGGACGACCACCTAATTCGGCGACAGTTGGCATGCCGCTTGCAATGTGAATGACAACCGCGCGCGGCAAAAACGCGCAGCGGACCGTCAATCATTGGAAGCGGCGCCTCATGTCCGTATTCGACAACCCCTTCGATCCCAATTCGAGACTCGCGCGGCGCTGCTCGTGCGGCGCCCATGCCAGCCAAGGCGAGCACGATGCCGCCGAACGCGCCGCGCGTGACCAACACGACGCGCGCGCCGCGCGCGTGGTCGATGCCGCGGTGATGCGCGCGCTGTTCCCGGAGGATGCGGCGCGGCGCGCGTTCCTGCGCGCGGTCGGCGGCGCGACGGCCTTGGCGGCGATCGAGCAGGTGTTTCCGCTGGCGACTGCGCGCGAGGCATTCGCGCAAGCCCCCGGTGCGCTGGAGAAGAAGCAGCTCAAGGTCGGGTTCATCCCGATCACCTGCGCCACGCCGATCATCATGGCGCACCCGCTCGGCTTCTATGCCAAGCAGGGACTCGATGTGGAGGTGATCAAGACCGCGGGCTGGGCGGTGATCCGCGACAAGACGATCAACAAGGAATACGACGCCGCGCACATGCTGTCGCCGATGCCGCTGGCGATCACGCTGGGCGCCGGCGCGAACCCGATTCCGTACACCGTTCCGGCGATCGAGAACATCAACGGCCAAGCCATCACGCTGGCCACGAAGCACAAGGACAGGCGCGACCCGAAATCCTGGAAGGGCATGAAGTTCGCGGTGCCGTTCGACTATTCGATGCACAACTACCTGCTGCGGTACTACGTGGCCGAGCACGGGCTCGATCCCGACCGCGACATCCAGATCCGCGCCGTGCCGCCGCCGGAGATGGTCGCGAACCTGCGCGCCGACAACATCGACGGGTTCCTCGCGCCCGATCCGGTGAACCAGCGCGCGGTGTATGACGGCGTCGGCTTCATCCACATGCTGTCGAAGGAGATCTGGGACGGGCATCCGTGCTGCGCGTTCGCCGCCAGCCAGGAGTTCGTCGCCACGATGCCGAACACCTACCACGCGCTGCTGAAGGCGATCATCGATGCGACCGCCTACGCCACCAAGCCCGAGAACCGCTCGGAGATCGCCAAGGCGATCGCGCCGGCCGCGTATCTCAACCAGCCGGAAACGGTGGTCGAGCAGGTGCTCACCGGAACCTTCGCCGACGGGCTCGGCAATGTGCGCAAGGTGCCGGACCGCATCGGCTTCGATCCGTTCCCGTGGCGCGGCTTTGCGGTGTGGATCCTCACCCAGATGAAGCGCTGGGGGCAGATCAAGGACGACGTCAATTACGCCAAGGTTGCCGATCAAGTGTTCCTGGCCGCCGACGCGAGCAAGGCGATGCGCGAGCTCGGCATGCAGCCGCCGATCCAGGCCAGGCCGATCGTGGTGATGGGCAAGACCTTCGATCCCACCAAGCCCAAGGCATATGTAGACAGCTTCGCGATCAAGAGGGCGTAGGACGAATGTGTCGGGCAGCCGGAGTCCGTTCGTGTTTCGACGGGCTCAACACGAACGGTCCTAAAGCCGTTCGCCCTGAGCCTGTCGAAGGGCAAACGGACGCACCCCGTCTGGAGCGGCCGTGCTCTCCTCGCTGACCGCGCGCGCGGCGCTGGTCTCGACCGCGCTGCTCGCGGTGTTCCTGCTCGCCTGGCATCTGGCGGTTTCGGGCGTCGGCACGCAGGTCGCGATGGACCCGGAATACGCCAAGCTCATGGGCGCGACCGCGACGCAGGGCAAATCCGCCATGCCCGGCCCGGCCGATGTCGGCGTAAAGATCGCCGGGCATCTCGAACGCCCGTTCTACGACAACGGCCCGAACGACAAGGGCATCGCGCTGCAGCTGCTGTACTCGATCGCGCGCGTGCTCGGCGGGTTCGGCCTCGCGGTGCTGGTCGCGGTGCCGCTCGGGTTCCTGATCGGCATGTCGCCCTTGATGCGCCGGGCGCTCGATCCGTTCATCCAAGTCTTGAAGCCGATCTCGCCGCTCGCCTGGATGCCGCTGGCGCTCTACACCATCAAGGACTCCGCAACCTCGTCGGTGTTCGTGATCTTCATCTGCTCGGTGTGGCCGATGCTGATCAACACCGCGTTCGCGGTCGCCTCGGTGCGGCGCGAATGGCTCAACGTCGCGCGCACGCTGGAGGTCGGCACGGTGCGCCGCGCCTTCGCCGTGATCCTGCCGGCGGCGGCGCCGACGATCATGACCGGCATGCGCATCTCGATCGGCATCGCATGGCTGGTGATCGTCGCGGCCGAGATGCTCGTGGGCGGCACCGGCATCGGCTACTTCGTGTGGAACGAGTGGAACAACCTCTCGATCACCAACGTGATCACCGCGATCCTGGCGATCGGGCTGGTCGGCATGGTGCTCGACCAGGCGCTCGCCAGCCTCGCCAAGCTGGTCGCCTATCCGGAATGACCATGGCCGACCAACGCCCGGTCGTGAGCGTGGAGGGACTCGCCAAGACCTATCCGCAGGCCGGCGGTGCGCTCACCGTGTTCAAGGATCTGTGGTTCACCATCGCGCGCGGCGAGTTCGTGTGCCTGATCGGCCATTCCGGCTGCGGCAAGACCACGGTGCTCAACATCCTCGCCGGACTCGAAGAATCGACGCAAGGCGGCATCATCGTCGAGGGCCACGAGGTGTTCGCGCCGTCGTTGGAGCGCGCGGTGATCTTCCAGGGCCACGCGCTGCTGCCGTGGCTTTCCGTCATGGGCAACATCGCGTTCGCGGTGCGCTCGCGGTGGCCTAAATGGGACCGCGCGCACCTCGCCAGGCACAGCCAGAAATTCATCGAGCTGGTCGGGCTGAAGGGGTCCGAGCACAAGCGGCCGGCGCAGCTTTCCGGCGGCATGAAGCAGCGCGTCGGCATTGCCCGGGCATTGGCCATCGAACCCAAGATGCTCCTGATGGACGAGCCGTTCAGCGCGCTGGATGCGCTCACCCGCGGCGTCTTGCAGGACGAGGTGGTGCGGCTCCGCGCCGAGACCCGCCAGACCGTGTTCATGATCACCCACGACGTCGACGAGGCGATCCTGTTGGCCGACCGCATCGTGCTGATGACCAACGGGCCGGAGGCGAAGATCGCCGAGATCGTGGTCAACACGCTGCCGGCCGACCGCAACCGCCATTCGATGCACCGGCATCCGCACTACTACCGGATCCGCAACCACCTGCTCGAATTCCTGATCGACCGATCGAAGCAGTTCGATGCCGCTGCGGCAGGGTATGATCCGAGGAAGCCGCCGCAGGTGAGCCCGGGCGTGAGCGAGATCGGGCTGGTACCCATTGGGCGCGATGATCCGCCGGAGTCCGGGCGCGCTTTCTCGAACGCTTAAAATCACAGCGACAGGGAGACCATGATGACCAGAACGGAACTCACCGAGCTCATCCTCGCGACCAAGCGCAAGAAGAAACTGTCCTGGAAAAAGATCTGCGCCGCCATCGGCGGCAATTCGCCGTTCATCATCACGGCGGCGCTGCTGGGCCAGATGCGGCTCGAGCCCAAGCAGGCCAAGAAGGCCGCGAAGCTGCTCGGCCTCGACGCGGAAGCCGAGGCGCTGCTCGCCGAGGTGCCGTATCGCGGCAGCCTGCCGCCCGGGCCGCCGACCGATCCGCTGATCTACCGGTTCTATGAGCTGGTGCAGGTCTACGGCACCACCTGGAAGGAGCTGATCCAGGAGGAATTCGGCGACGGCATCATGAGCGCGATCGATTTCGACATGACCATGGAGCGCCAGCCCGATCCCAAGGGCGACCGCGTGCGCATCGCGATGACCGGCAAGTTCCTGCCGTACAAGCGGTACTGATATATCGGCCTTCCCCGTCTCGATCTGCTTGACTTGTACGTTGGACGTACAATAGTCTCGCCGTTGGATGATCCGATCGTTTGGCGATCGACGGGCGGCTGCGTTCTTCCGCGGCGAGCGGGTCGCCAGCTTTCAGCCGTTTGCCGACACCGCCGCTAGGCGACTGCAAGTTCTGAACGACGCGGCATCGCTGAACGATCTAGCACGGGTGCCGGGAAATCGGCTGGAGGCGCTACGGGGTGATCGCAGTGGACAGTACAGCATCCGCATCAATCGCCAGTGGCGGATATGCTTCGAATTCCAAGATGGTGATGCGCACAATGTCGAAATCGTCGACTACCATTAAGGGACGCGTACCAGTCCCCCCTAACGGTTTGCGCCCGGTTCACCCGGGTGAAGTCCTGCGCGAGGATTTCTTGAACGAACTCGGGATGAGCGGCAACGAATTGGCGGCAGCCCTCGGTGTGCCTGCCAATCGCATCAACGCGATCTGCGGCGGGAAGCGCGGCATCAGCGCCGATACGGCGCTGCGCTTGGGGCGCTACTTCGGCACCAGCCCGCAGTTCTGGCTCAATCTGCAGCAGAGCTACGATCTCAAGATCGCGGAGCGCACGCACGGCAAGGCTATCGTCCGCACGGTGCGCCGGCGCGCCGCGTGAGGCTGAACGGCCGGCGCGTCAGCAGGCAGAGGCCGTGTTAACTTATGGCTGTGACGAAGCGCGCCGCCGGATTCACGATTTACGATGAAGACCGTAAGTCGCCGTCCCTGACGGCAGCGGAAAAGGCGGCGCTCAAGCGGGCCGAGGCCGACATAAAGGCCGGCCGGCTCCACGACCACGTGGACGTGGCCAAGCGGCTGCGTCAGCGCGCGCGAAATCGTCGGTCGCCCTACCTGAGACGCTGGCGTCGATCCACGAGCGGGGCTTGACCGGCGCACTCGATGTAGCTACATTTCCATAGCTACGGGAGTGGGGCTTCTCGCGCTGGACGTGGGACCCCAAGAAGAACCGCGCCAATCTGCGGGATCACGGGCTGGACTTCGGGACCGCGGCACTCGTGTTTCGAGACCCGCTCGCAATTACACGGCTGGACCCATCCGTCGGACGACGAGGAACGCTGGCAAACTGTCGGCATCGTCGGCGGTGTTGCGTTGTTCGTGGCGCACACCTGGCCCAAGCCGGAGGCGGACGGCGAAGAAGTTGGGCGCATCATCAGCGCGCGCAAAGCGATGCTGCGCGAAAGGGGGGCGTATGAGGAAGGGCAGTTCGACTGGCCTTACGAGGAAACAACGGGCGGAGCTGCGTGCGCTCGCGGCGCTGCCCGACGATGAGATCGACGCCAGCGACATCCCCGAGGTTACGGATTGGTCGGGTGCGAAACGCGGCGTGTTCTATCGCCCGGTGAAGCAGCAGCTCACGCTGCGGCTCGATGCCGACTTGGTCGCATGGTTCAAAAGCCACGCACCGAAGGGCAGGGGATACCAGACCGACATGAACCGCGCGCTGCGGAACCACGTGCGGCGGCGAGACCGCGCGCGCAAGGCGGGTTGACCACATGCCGTTCACGCCCGAGCGCGTACTCGCTACGTTGAAAGCGTAGATCGGCTCGCCGCCGCTATCGCGGGTGCGCGGCTATCGCCGCGCGGCGCGCCGCCGAAGCCGCGCGACGGGGCGGTGCCTTGTTTCGGGGCAGCCTTCGGCGCGGCGGCGGTCTGGCGAGGGGGTTATCGTCGCAGCCGGCCACCGCCAAGCACGCCGCAGCAGCTATGATGCGGTAGCTCATGGGACTATACGTGGCAGTTACACGCTGTGTACAAGTCGCCGGTTGCACGAATTTGGTGACACGCTACCGGGTTCGACGCTAAAAGAGAGCCAAATCAATGACTAGGAGGCGTACGACGTGAACGCCCGCACGCGCGATAAATATGAACGTATCGCGGCCATCTTCGACATCCTCGACATTCCCTCCGAAATCATCGGCAAACGCCCGCTCAGGAAGGCGATCTGCCAAGGCGTGTCCGGACGGGTTCTGGAAGCCGGCATCGGCACCGGGCTGAACATCCCGTACTACCCGCAAGATTGCGAGCTGCACGGCACCGATCTATCGGGCGGCATGCTGGCCGTCGCCGCCAAGCGCGCCGGGAAGCTGGGTCGCACGATCCATCTGCGCGAAATGGACGTGTGCGACATGAGCGGATATCCCGACGCGCATTTCGACGTGGTGATCGCAACCTTCGTGCTGTGCGCGGTGCGCCCGCACCAGTTGAAGGCGATGAAGGAGTTGGCGCGGATCTGCAAACCGGGCGGCGAGATCCGGTGGCTCGACTATTCGCTGTCGCGCGAGCCGGTGAAGCGGCTGATGATGCGGGCCTGGTCGCCGTGGATCTCTTATGTATACGGCGCTAGCTATGACAACCGGTTCGAGGATCTGACCGAGGCCGCCGGCCTCGAGGTGCTGGACGAACGCTACGTGCTCAAGGACATGGTCAAGCTGTTCGTTGCCCGGCCCCTGAACGGGCACGCACGCAACGGTGCCGGAAACGGCGCGCACCTGCACGCGCCGGGCGCGACGCAGCGCGCCAACGCGTGACGGCGCAGCTACCCGCCAAGTACCCGCCGACGTGAAGCTCCTCACCGCCGTGTTTCTTGCCGGCGGGGTTGCCTTGTTTGCATGGCTGATCGCGCGCCAAGGCCTCACGGACGTGTTGGACGCCGCCGCCGCCGCCGGGTGGGGCATCCTTGCGATCACGCTGTTCCACATCGTGCCGCTCACCTTGGATGCCGTCGCATGGCGGCGGCTGTTGAAGCACGAATGGCGGCTCAGCCTTGCCGCGGCAATCCGCATCCGCTGGCTCGGCGAATCGGTGAACGGTCTGCTGCCCGCCGCGCAAATCGTCAGCGAGCTGGTCCGCGTGCGGCTGGCGGTTCTGGCGGGCATCCCCGGCTCGGTGGCCGGCGCCGTTGTGACCGTAGACCTGACGTTGGGCGTGTTCTCGCAGGTGATTTTCACCCTGTCCGGGCTTCTGATTCTGTACGCGCTCGGCATTGGCGGCAGCGTGGTGCTGGTGGTTGGACCGGTTGCTTTTGCGGTGCTGTTCGTCCTGTTTCTCGCATTTCAAAAAGCCGGGATGTTCGGCCGGATTACCAAGCTGATAGGCCGCTCGAACGACGGCAGCACCTGGCTTAAGGTCATCGCCGGCGCCGATGCGTTGGATGCCGAGATCAAGGCGTTGTATCGGCGCCGCGGTGCGGTGTTCAGCTCGCTGATCTGGAAGCTCGGCTCATGGACGATCGGCGCCGGCGAGGTCTGGCTCGGGCTTTATTTTCTGGGCCATCCGGTCACCGTCCTGGAAGCATTCGTGCTGGAAAGCTTGACTCAGGCGGTGCGCAGCGCCGCGTTCATCGTTCCCGGAGGTCTGGGCGTGCAGGAAGGCGGCTTCGTCTTGATCGGCACCACGATCGGAATTGCACCGGAAACCGCGTTGGCCATGTCTCTGCTCAAACGGGTGCGCGAGCTGGCGGTCGGGATTCCGGCGCTCATCCTGTGGAAGATGATCGAGGGCCGGCGGCTGCTGCGGCGGCGGCAAGCATGAAGGCGCTGGTCACCGGGGCGAGCGGGTTCGTCGGCTCGGCAGTCGCGCGCCGGCTGATCGAGGCGGGACACGATGTGCGCCTCATCGTGCGGCCGACGTCGGATCGGCGGAACGTGACCGACCTCGATTGTGAGATCGTGGTCGGCGATCTCACCGACGAAGCTTCCGTCAGCTCCGCGCTCAAGGGTTGCGATGCGCTGTTTCACCTCGCCGCGGACTACCGCCTGTGGGTGCCGGACCCGGCGGTGATCTATCGCGCCAACGTCGATGCGACGCGCGCGCTGATCCGCGCGGCGGGCGTGGCCGGCGTCAATCGCATTGTATATTGCAGCTCGGTCGCGGCGATCGGCCCGACCGCGAGCGGCGTTCCGGCGGACGAGACGCGGGCTGCCGTGCTCGATGAGATGATCGGTCATTACAAGCGGTCGAAATTCCTTGCCGAGCAGGAAGTGCGCCGGCTGGTGACCGAGGAGAAGCTTCCGGTGGTGATCGTGAATCCGTCGGCGCCGTTCGGCCCGCGCGACGTGAAGCCCACGCCGACCGGACGCATCGTGGTGGAAGCCGCGCTCGGCAAGATGCCGGCCTATGTCGCGACCGGGCTCAACGTCGTGCATGTCGCGGACGTCGCCGAAGGCCATCTGCTGGCCTACGAAAAAGGAAAAATCGGCGAGCGCTACATCCTGGGCGGCGAGAATATGACGCTGCTCGAGATCCTGATCGCGCTGGCCGAGATCGCCGGCGGCCGGCCGCCGCGGTTCCGCGTGCCGCGCGCGGCGCTGGTGCCGGCGGCGTGGATTTCCGAGCTGATCGCCCGCGGCAGCGGGCGCGAGCCGCGCCTGACCCGCGACAGCGCGCACATGGCGGGCCGCTACATGTTCTATTCCAACGAGAAGGCGCGGCGCGAGCTCGGCTTCACCGCCCGCCCGGCCAAGGACGCGCTGCGCGATGCCTACGACTGGTTCCGCGCCAACGGCTACCTGGGATAAACTCGCGCCGAACCGAGGACGCAGCCATGAAATTCTACGCCTTTCATTTGATGCCGTACGCCGACCTCGACCTCAACTACACCGACAAATACAAGTCGTCGTGGGTCGTGCTGCCCAACACCTACTACGATCCGAAGAAGGGGCACGATCTCTACAACCGGTATCTGGACGAGCTGGAATACGCCGAGGAGCTCGGCTTCGACGGGCTGTGCGTCAACGAGCATCACCAGAACGCCTACGGGTTGATGCCCTCGCCCATCGTCATGGCATCCGCGCTGGCGCGCCGCACCAAGCGCGCAAAGCTGGCGATCCTCGGCAACGCGTTCGGCATCCGCGAGCATCCGCTGACCCTGGCCGAAGAGCACGCCATGATCGACGTGATCACCAAGGGGCGGCTGATCACCGGGATGGTGCGCGGCATCGGCTGCGAATACTTCTCGATGGGCGCGAACCCGGCGGATTCGCACGAGCGGTTCCACGAAGCGCACGATCTGGTGGTGCAG
>Ga0209640_10004113_pt1 | contig 12795 bp, 11 predicted proteins | sample RifCSP10_1_FD_184018 | JGI IMG/M metagenome (GOLD analysis project Ga0209640, IMG submission 184018) | Soil microbial communities from Rifle, Colorado - Rifle CSP2_sed 10_1 (SPAdes) (version 2) | ecosystem: Environmental > Terrestrial > Deep subsurface > Rock core/Sediment | place: Rifle... | reverse complement strand
CCCATGTCCGTCAACAAAGTCATCCTCGTCGGCCGCCTCGGCCGTGACCCCGAAACCCGCTTCACCTCCGCCGGCCAGGCTGTCTGCAACTTCTCTATCGCCACCGACGAAACCTATAAAGACCGCAACGGCGAGCGCCAGAAGCGCACCGAATGGCACAAGATTGTCGTCTGGGGACGCCAGGCTGAAATCGCCCAGCAGTACCTCAAGAAAGGCTCGCTCGTCTACCTCGAAGGCCGCATCCAGTCCCGTCAGTGGGACGACAAGGAAGGCCAGAAGCGCACCAGCTTCGAAATCGTCGCCAATAACTTCCGCATGTTGGGCAGCCGCGCCGATGCCGCTGCCACCGGCTCTCCAGCCGCGGCAGGCGCTTCCGCCGCCAGCCAAGACGCCGAGCCTCCCGCTCACTCCGACGACGTCGCCCCCTCCCCCGGCCCCGAAATCTCCGACGAAGACATCCCCTTCTGAGTTGAAGTGCGGCGGCTTGTGCGGTTTTTGCACCCCGTACGTACTTGCGGGGCCGCCGCTTTCCGGTGGCGCGGGCATCCTTGCTCGCGGTCCTGCTCTTGGAGCACTGGCCTCTGGCCGGCTCTTTTCTCCGTCATCCTGAGCGCTCCGGCCCGCCTACGGCGGGCGATGCCGGAGCGCGAAGGATCTCAACGTCTCGTCCTTGCAACCTCTGCTCCGTCCATTGACTGTCCCTGCACCAACATCAACGCCTTCACACACCCATCCTTTCGCCCGGGCTTCTTTGCGCCCTCTGCTGCCTCAGCGTTCGCTGCAATATGTTTTCTGTGGTTTTTGTGGAAAGCTGATAGCGGAAGGCTCTTACGGTAGACGGAAAACGAATCACCAGTCACGAATCACGAATAACGTCTTCTCACTCGTACCTCAGCGCCTCGATCGGATCCATCTGCGCCGCCTTCCTCGCCGGATAAAACCCGAAAAACACTCCCACCGCGATCGAAAACACTGCGGCAATCACAATCGCCTTGGCCGAAATCAAGGTCGGCCATTGCAGGAAATTGCTGACTAGCGCGGACAGCGCCAGCCCCGCAAAAATTCCCGCCACGCCGCCCACCATGCTCAGCGTCACCGCCTCCACCAGGAACTGGCTCTGCACGTCCTGTTCCGTCGCCCCCACGGCCATGCGCACGCCGATCTCGCGGGTCCGTTCGGTCACGGACACGAGCATGATGTTCATAATCCCGATCCCGCCCACGATCAGCGACACCGACGCAATCGACCCCAGCAGCAGCGTCATCACCCGCTGCGTCTGGTTCGCCAGTTCCGCCACTTCCGACTGCGTCCGCACGAAGAAGTCTTCCTCGTCGCCTGGCCGGATCCGGTGCCGCTCTCGCAGCAGCGACGTAATCTGCGGCACCGCCGCCAGCGACGCCTCCGGCGACACCGCCGACGCATTGATAAACTGCAGCCACGTTATCCCCGAAAGTTTCCTCTGCACCGTTGAAAACGGCGCAAAGATCCGGTCGTCCTGGTCATCGCCCATCACCGACTGCCCTTTCGACTCCAGCACGCCAATCACGCGAAACGGCAGGTCCTTCACCCGGATCTGTTTCCCCACCGGGTCCTCCGTCCCGAACAAGTACCGCGCCACCGTCGTCCCCAGAATGGCCACGTTCGCCGCTGAGTCCACCTCATCCTGGCTGAACACCGATCCCGCCTGCACCGGCCAGTTCCGGATCGCAAAGTAGTTCGGCGTCGTCCCCGTGATCCCCGTGCTCCAGTTTTGGTTCCCGTACACCACCTGCGCCCGATTCACCACCACCGGCGCCGCCTCGCGGATCAGCGGCACTTCCCGCAGGATCGCCTCCATGTCATCGCGCGTCAGCGTCTTCACCGACCCGAACCCCATCCGCGCCGCGCCCGGCCGGTGCGACCCCGACCCGATGAACACCGCATTCGTTCCCATGCTCTGGATGCCCTGTTGCACCAAAAACTCCGCTCCCTGCCCGATGCTCACCGTCGCAATCACCGCTCCGACGCCGATGATGATCCCCAGCATCGTCAGCGACGACCGCATCTTGTTCCGCGCCAGCGCCCGCAGCGCCAGCCTCAACGTATTCCAGAAATCCATTCTTCTCTCCGGTTCCTCTCACCCGGGGCGAAGGATCTCTCCGCCCTCTTCCTTCTTTCTCTGTGTTCCCTTCGCTTCTGCGGCAAATTTGGACTTTTCTCTTCTCTCTTCTTCTCTGTGTCCTCTGTGTCTCTGGGACCTCTGTGTTAGATCTTCTTCTTTCTTTCCATTTGAAATCTGAAATTTGTAATTTGACATTTCTCCCCTACTCCCAACTCCCTACTGCCTCTCCCCCTCACGACGCCTCGCTCGCCCCTTCCTCATCCTCTTCTTCCAGCGTCGGCATCGTCCGTAGCACCTCTCGCGCCTCCCAACGGTCCCTGATCTGGTCATCCCCGCGCAGCTTCCCGTCGCGGAACACCAGCGCCCGCTTTGCATACTGCGAGATGTCGTGCTCGTGCGTCACCAGGATCACCGTCAGTCCCTGCTCTTCGTTCAGCCGCTGCAAAATGTCCATAATCTCGACCGACGTGCGCGAGTCCAGGTTCCCCGTCGGCTCATCCGCCAGCAGGATCGACGGCCGGTTCACCAGCGCCCGCGCTATCGCCACGCGCTGTTGCTCCCCGCCCGAAAGCTGGCTCGGGTAGTGCTCCGCGCGGTCGGTCAGCCCCACCCGCTCGAGCGCCTCGCGCGCCCGCTTCTCGCGCTCCTCCGGCGGGATACCCGCATAGACCGTCGGCAGCTCCACATTCTCCAGCGCCGACGTCCGCGACAGTAAATTAAACTGCTGGAACACAAATCCCAGTTTCCGGTTCCGTATCCGCGCCGACTCCGTCTTCGATAGCTGCGAAACATCCGTCCCATCCAGGAAGTAGTGCCCGCGCGTCGGCCGGTCCAGACACCCCAGGATGTTCATCAACGTCGATTTGCCCGACCCCGACGCCCCCATCACCGCCACAAACTCTCCCGTGCGAATTTCCAGCGACACCCCGCGCAGCGCGTGTACCTTCTGCTCGCCCAAATCGTACGTCTTGTGCACGTTCTCCACACGGATCACCGCCCCATCCCCAGCGCCCGCGCGCCTGCCACCCCGCCCCTCCGCCAGAATCTCTGCCGCGCTTCCCGGTTCCATCGTCGCTGCTGCTCTTTCTCCCACGGTTTTCAACTTCCTTGTCTCTGTGCCTCTGTGGCTAGCTTCTTCACATCCGCCGCGGCATCCCGCCCGGCCCAGCCGGCCCGCCCATCCCCGGCGGCCGTGACCCGCCCTGCTGCTGTGCCGTACTGTTCTTGCTGCTCTGCCCGATTACCAGCTCTTCGCCTGCCTTCAGGCTTCCCTCGACCATCTGCGTAAACGTGAAGTCGGTCACACCCAGCTTCACGCGCATCGGCTCAAGCGACTTATTCGGCAGCAGCTTCCACACAGTCGCCCAGTCATCCCGCTGGCTGCCGCCGCCCATTCTCGACGGTGCGCCGCCGCCCGGCTCGCCTTCGCCTCCGCCACGGCGCATCATCCCGCCCTTCCCCGGAGCGCCGCTGGCTGCTTCACCCCCTCCGTTGCCGCCCGCTGGACGCCCGCCCGCGCCGCCTGCCCCACCTGCTCCGGCTCGACGTTGCCCCGCTCCGGGCCCATCTTCGGAAATGTTGAACTTCGCCAGCAGCTCCTTGCGGTCTTCCTCAGTCATCTCCGGCTTGAACCGCATCGCCCCGTTGGGGATCTTCACTGTGTCGTTCGCCCACGCCACCGGGATGGACACATACGCGGTCATCCCCGGAAATAGCTTCTGGTCCGCATTATCGAACTCGATGATCGTGTCGTACGTCACCACGTTCTGCACCATCGTGGCGTTCATCCGCACCTGCTTCACCATCCCGCGGAACATCTCTCGCGGGAACGAGTCCACGCGGAACGTCGCCATTGCCCCCACCTTGATCTTCCCCACGTCGGCTTCGTCCGTCTTCGCATACACCAGCATTTTGGTCAGGTCCTGCGCCAGCACAAAGAGCGTCGGTGCCTGCAAACTCGCCGCCACCGTCTGCCCCACGTCCACGTTCCGCGCAATCACCGTTCCGTCAATCGGCGCCCGGATGGTTGTGTGCGCCAGGTCCACCCGCGCCAGCTCTGCCGACGCCTTCCGCTGCGCCACCTGCGCCTTGGCCTGATCGAGCTGCGCAATCGTGGACTTCAGCCGCGCATTCGACTGCGCCACCTGCGCTTCGGTCACTCGCAGACTGGCCACCGCCGCGTCCGCATTCGACTGCGCCGTGTCCAACTGCGCCGCCGACAGGATTCCTTGGGCAAACAGCTCCTTCGTCCGCCCCAGATTTTGCTCGGCCTCTTTGGCCTGCGCCCGCGCCCGGTCCACGCCGGCCTTCACCGCCAGCACGTCGGCCTTCTGAACGTCGATCTGCGCTTCCAAGCCCTTCACGTTGGCCCGCGCGTTATCCATGTCCGCTTCGGCCTGCATCAGCCGCGCCTGCAGTGTGGCCGGGTCGATCTGCGCGATGATCTGGTTTCTCTTCACCTGCGAGTTGAAATCGGCAAAGAGCTTGGCGATGTTGCCCGATACCTGCGACCCCACCTGCACCGTCGTCACCGCGTTGATCGTGCCGGTCGCCTGCACCACCTGCGCGATGTTTCCCTTCTCCACTCTCGCCGTGTAGTACTGCACCGGCTGCCGGCTTCCGTACGCCCAGAAGCCCGCCAGCACCACCACCGCCACCGGCGGCGCCACCAGCAGCGCCCGCCCCATCAGCGACCTCCCCCACGTTCCCTTCACCCACCCTTTGATTCCGCTCATCCTTGTCTTCTCCTCCGCTTCATTGAAAACCAATTCCTGCTGGCTCACGGCGCACGAGTTGCGTATCACGAGTTACGGTTCACGGGTTTCAGTTTTTGCAAACTGCCGACTCTCTTCCCTTACCGCCCGCTCCTCTTCTTCCGTTCCTCGTCGATCCGCCGCAGCACCTGTTCAAACTCCGGTCTCTGCTCCGGCGTCAGAATCGCCCGGATATTCTCCCGGCCCTGTTGTCGCACCAGGTCAGCCTGCGCGCGCACCGGCTCATAAAGCACCTCATACTTCTTCTGCGTCTCGGCCAGGATCGCATCCAGTTGTTTCTGCTGTTCGGCGGTCAGCCCCAGGTCCTGCGTCAGCTGCTCCATCAGACGTGCCCGACCGCGCGGCCCGTGTCCCTCCCGCCCCGCCCACACCCGTCCACCGGCCATATACGTTCCCAGCGCGCCCAGCAGAATCCCCAGCACAAACACTGCCAGCACCAGCACCACGGCTTTGCGGTTCGTTCGTTTAGCGTCCATTGGTGTTCCCCGCCAGTCGTTCCACCACTTCATCCTGGTCCATCGGCAGCCGGTTTGGGTCCGGGAAAATCTCCCGCAGCTCGTTGGTCGAAATCATCTCCGGCCCGCTGCGCCCACTCTGTACTCCCAACTCGTACGCCCCCAGCACCAGCAGCGCCAGCGTTGTCACCCACGCCAGTCGCCGCGCGAGCTGCTCGATCGGTCCCCAGAACTCTGTCGCCTCCTGCCGCCTTTCCGCTTCCCGCTCCCGGATCCCGGCCATCACCCGTGTCACCAGTGCCGGGTGCGGCTCTGCCGTTGGCTCAAGCCCGTCCCGCAGCAGCGCCTGCGCTTCCTGAGCCGCTCGCAGCGCCTCCCTGCATCCTGCACACTTCGCCAGGTGCGCCGCGATCTCCGACCCAGCCGCGCCTTCCTGCCTGTCCGATTCCGCGCGCAGCTCCAGGCCCCGGGTCAGCGCATCTTCCAGCCGCGCTTCGTATTTCTTACATGCCCCTGGTTGTCTTGCCTCTTCCACGTTCCTCACCTCTTTCCCATCTCTCTACGTGGCCCTTGGCGATCCACTCGCCCCTTGCCTCTCTTCACTCGCCACTAGTCACTTCTTTTCATCCGCCTCCGGTAAATCTCCACCAGCCGCCCGCGCGCTCGAAACAATCTCACCTTCACCGTATTCACGTTCAATCCCAAAATCTCGCCGATCTCTTCCACCGAAAACCCCTCGGCCTCCTTCAGCACCAGCATCAGCCGATCCTTCTCTTCCAGATGACAAAGCAGCCGGTCCAACAGTTGCCTCAGCTCCGCCCGTTTCAACGCGTTCTCAATCGGGCTCGACGGAAACTCCGCCGCCGGCTCCCACCGGTCCATCTGCCGCGCCTGCTCTTCGCTCAGGTCCGACTCATACACCAGCGGCCGGACCCGCTTCCTCCTCAGGTAATCCCAGCACTCGTTTACCGCTATCTTGTACAGCCACGTCCCAAACGCCGACCGCTGGTCGAACTTTTTCAATGAAAAATACGCCTTCACCAGCACCTGCTGCGCAACGTCTTCCACATCCTCCCGCTGCCTGAGGATCCCTCCCACAACGGCTAGTACCCGCTGCTGGTGCGTCCGCACCAGCTCCTCGTACGCCCCCTGGTCCCCTCGCTGCGCCCGCCGCACCACCTCGCGTTCTTCCTCAGGGCTTGCCCGGCGCGCCGGCGTCTCTCTCCGGCCCTGTCCTTTGCTCACCGTCTTTGGGACGTTTCCCATGCCTGGCTGGTTACACCCTTCTGCCGCCCTGTTGCCCCTTAAATTGTTCTTGCGTGCACCATTACCTTATGCAAGAATACGCCCATGATTATCGGCGACCGCCTCCGCAATTTGCGCGAGGAAAAAAAACTGTCTCAAGGGGACATCGAGAAGCGCACCGGTCTTCTTCGCTGTTACATCTCGCGGGTTGAAAATGGCCACACGGTTCCGGCCATCGAAACCCTCGAGAAAATGGCCCGCGCCCTCGAGGTTCCACTCTATCAACTCTTCTACGACGGGGAAGAACCCCCCGAGCTGCCCAACCTCCCCAAGCGCCGCTCTGCGGCAGAAATCGCCTGGGGAAGTTCCGGCAAGGAAGCGCGTTTTCTGACCAAGCTGCGCCGCCTGCTCGGCCGCCTCGATGAAGGCGACCGCAAGCTGGTGCTGCACATGGCTCAGAAAATGTCTCTCCGCTAGCTCGGCGCCCGCCGTACGCAATCCTCGCCGTCACCCGGCTGCCCCCAGCCCAGGGTGGCGGCTTTTCTTTTTTAGGGTGTACCGCTCTGAAACATTGCCCCATTCATCTGCCTCACTCCCACTCAATCGTACTCGGCGGCTTTGAACTCACGTCGTACACCACACGGTTCACCCCCGCCACCTCATTCGCAATCCGTGTGGAAATCCTCTCCAGCACCCCGCCCGGCAGCCGCGCCCAGTCCGCCGTCATCGCATCCTCGGACTCCACCACGCGCACTGCCACCGTCCACCCGTAGCTCCTCGAATCTCCCTGCACGCCCACCGTCTGCACCGGCAGCAGCACCGCAAACGCCTGCCACACCTTTTCGTACAACCCTGCCCGCCGAATCTCTTCCACCACAATCGCGTCCGCCTCTCGCAGTGTCGCCAGCCTTTCTTCCGTCACCTCTCCCAGCAGCCGCACCGCCAGCCCCGGCCCCGGGAATGGGTGTTTCCTCAGCATCTCTTCCGGCAGACCCAGCTCCTTTCCGATCCTCCGCACCTCATCCTTGAACAACTCCCGCAGCGGCTCCACCAGCTCAAACGGCATCTCCGTCGGCAGCCCGCCCACGTTGTGGTGCGTCTTAATCACCGCCGACGGCCCCCGTACAGACACCGACTCAATCACATCCGGGTACAGCGTCCCCTGCACCAGAAACCGCACATCCTGCATCGCCCGCGCCTGGTCGGCAAACACACCAACAAACTCCGCCCCGATCCTCCTGCGTTTCTCCTCTGGGTCAGCCACGCCCCTCAACCGCGCCAAGAACCGCCCGGCCGCATTCACTCCCACCACGTTCAGCCCCATCCGCTCGCGCAGCAGCTCGAGCGTCTCCTCGTACTCGTTCTTTCTCAGCAGCCCCGTTTCCACAAACACATTCGTCAGCCGCTCGCCAATCGCCTTGTGCACCAGCACCGCCGCCACCGCCGAGTCCACTCCTCCGCTCAACGCGCAGATCGCCCGCCCCTCGCCCACCTGCCTTCGCACCGCCTCCACCGTCTCCACAATAAACGCCGACCCGCTCCAGTTCGCCTTCGCCCCGCATATCCCGAACACAAAATTCCGCAGGATCTCTGTCCCTCGCTCGGTGTGCCGCACCTCCGGGTGAAACTGCACCGCATAAATCTTCCTTCCCGGGTGTTCCGCCGCCGACACCGCGTTATTCGTCTCGCCTGTCACCTTGAACCCGCGCGGCAGCGCCACCACGTGGTCGCCGTGGCTGTTCCATATATTCATCTGCCGGGGGAAACCATTGAACAGCTCCGAGCCGTTTCGGATCTCGAGCTTCGCCCGCCCGTACTCCCGCCGCTCCGCCTTTCGCACCTGGCCACCCAGCGTGTGTGCAATCCACTGCAAGCCGTAGCAAATCCCCAGCACCGGCACGCCCATCGCCAGCACCTGCGGGTCGCACGCCGGCGCTTCGGCGTCGTACACCGAACTCGGCCCGCCCGACAACACCACGCCGGCCGGCTCCATCTTGCGGATCTCTTCCACCGACGCCGTGCACGGCAGGATCGCGCTGAACACCTGCTGCTCCCGTATCCGCCGCGCGATCAGTTGCGTGTACTGCCCCCCAAAATCCAGTACAACAATTCCGCCCTTCTCACTCATCCCTTCCCTCTTCTCTGCGCCCCTCTGCGGTCTCTGCGCCTCTGCGTTAGATTCTGTCTGTCTCTTTCCTGAAATCTCCTCTCTTCTCATCCCACCACAAAATTCACCAGCTTATCCGCCACCACAATCCTCTTCCTCACTTTCTTCCCATTCATCTCCGATGCCACTCTCGGCTGCTTCATCGCCCTTGCCGCCAGCTCATCCTCGCCCAGCCCCGCCTCGACCGTAATCCTCGCCCGCACCCTCCCGTTCACTTGCACCACCACCTCGACCTCTTCCTCCGCCGCCAGTTCCGGCGCATACGCGGGCCAACTCGCCTTCGCCAGCCCTCCGGCGTGCCCCAGCTTCTCCCACAACTCTTCCGCCAGGTGCGGAGCCATCGGCGACAGCATTAGTACCAGCAGTTCAAATACGTGCTTCACCGCCGCCGGCCGCGCACTCTCTTCGAGCGGTTCGCTCTCCTGCATCAGGTTCACCAGCTCCATCACCAGCGCCACCGACGTATTAAAGTGCCACCGCTTCTCATAGTCCTGCGTCACCCGACGCAGCGTCTGGTGCGCCTTCCGCAGCAGCGCCTTCTCTTTCTCTGACGCCGTCCCCAGGTCCACCGGATGCGGGTTCCCCGCCGCCGCGACGCCCCTCAACCCTTCCGCGTGCCGCTCCACCAGCCGGTACACGCGGTGCAGGAACCGCGCGCATCCCTCGATTCCCTGCTCGCTCCACTCCATATCTTTTTCCGGCGGGGCCGCAAACAGCGTGTACATCCGGCCCGTGTCGCAGCCGTACTTCTCGGCCATCTCTTCAGCGCCCACCACGTTTCCCTTCGACTTCGACATCGCCGTCCCGCCCTTCAGCACCAGCCCTTGCGTAAATAGGCGCGCGAACGGCTCGCTGTGCTCCACCAGTCCCAGGTCCCTCATCACCCGGCAGAAAAACCTCGCGTACAGCAGGTGCAGGATCGCGTGCACGATCCCGCCGATGTACTGATCCACCGGCGCCCAGTACTTCGCAACAGCCTTGTCCACCGGCAGCTTCTCGTTGTGCGGGTCAAGGTACCGGTAGAAGTACCACGACGAATCCATGAACGTATCCATCGTGTCCGTTTCGCGCCGCGCCGCCCCCCCGCATTTCGCGCACTTCGCGTTCACAAACGCCGGATCGCTCGCCAGCGGCGACTGCCCCATCCCCGTCAGCGCAGTCTCATTCGGCAATACCACCGGCAGCTCCGCGTCCGGCACCGGCACCATCCCGCACTTCGCGCAGTACACCACCGGAATCGGCGTGCCCCAGTACCTCTGCCTCGATATGCCCCAGTCCTTCAGCCGATACGTCGTCTCCGCCCGACCAAACCCCTTCGCCGCGGCATCCGCCGTCATCTTTTCGATGGCCTGCTCCACGCTATGACCCGTGTGCTGCCCCGAGTTCACCAGTTCGCCTTGCTGGTGTTCGTCGTAGGCAGCCTCCATCGTAGCCGGGTCAAGCGACCGCTCGGCATTCTGCACCACCACTCGAATCGGCAATCCGTATTTCTTGCAGAACTCAAAATCGCGCTGATCATGGGCCGGCACAGCCATCACCGCGCCCGTCCCGTACTCCATCAACACAAAATTCGCCACCCAGATCGGCAGCTTCTCTCCATTGAACGGGTTCACCGCACTCCGCCCGATCGCCACGCCTTCTTTTTCTGCCGTCGCCAAATCCTCAGCCTTGATCGACCTCTGCCGCAGGCTCCCCACCAGCGTCTCAATCCTCGCCTGCTCCTTCACTCCCGCGATCAGCTTCCCCAGCAGCGGGTGTTCCGGCGCCAGGATCACCGCTGACGCTCCATAGATCGTGTCAATCCGTGTCGTAAACACCTCAATGCTTTCGCCCGCCATCCCCTCCACGCCAAACCTCACCCTCGCCCCGCTCGACTTCCCAATCCAGTTCCGCTGCATCACCAGCACGCGCTCCGGCCATCCATCCTTCAGCGTCTCGAGCCCCTCCAGCAGCTCATCCGCATACTGCGTAATGCGCAAAAACCACTGTTCAATCTCCCGCACCTCCACCGGCGTATCCTCATGACGCCAACAGCACCCGTTCACCACCTGCTCGTTCGCCAGCACCGTGCAGCACTTCGGACACCAGTTCACCCGGCTTTTCTTCCGGTAGGCCAGCCCGCGCTCCAGCATCCGCAGGAAAAACCACTGGTTCCAGCGGTAGTATTCCGGCTCGCACGTCGCAATCTCCCGCCGCCAGTCGTAGCTGAACCCGAACCGCTCCAGCACGCGCTTGAACTCCGCTACGTTGCGCATCGTCCAGTCGCGCGGCGCGATCCCGTGCTGGATCGCGGCATTCTCCGCCGGCAGACCAAACGCGTCCCAGCCCATCGGGTGCATCACGTGGAATCCGCGCATCCGCTTGTAGCGCGCCACCGCGTCCCCGATGGTGTAGTTCCGCATGTGGCCCATGTGCAGCGTCCCCGACGGGTACGGCAGCATCTCCAGCACGTAGTACTTCGCCCGCCCCGGCGCTGCATCGGCTTCAAACACCTTCTGCTCGCGCCAGACCCTCTGCCACTTCGCCTCGACCGCCTGTGCCTCGTACTCCCCCACGTCCCTCTTCCCTCTTCTCTGCGTGCCTCCGCGTACGGCGCCTGCCCCGACCTGGTCGGGGCGCCTCTGCGTTAAGTCTTTTTTTTCTTTTTGGTCTTCGTCTTGCGACTTCCTGCTTGCCCTTTTCGATCCTTCCTCAACATCGAAAACCCATTCTCCGCCCTCGGCGCCTGTTTCGCCTCAACCCCCACCAGCTTCCACAACGTCTTCACATTTCTCCGGTCGTCTCCCGGCTTATCAATCGGCGTCTCCAGGATAAACGCCCTTCCCGCCAGACCCATCGGTCCACGCGGCGAGAGCCTCGGGTGTCTCAGAATCCGCCGGAACGCCTCCATTCCAATCTTCCCCTTCCCGACGTGCTCATGCCGGTCCACTCTCGACCCCATCTTCGTCTTCGAGTCGTTCACGTGTACCACGCACACCCTCTCGAGCCCCACTGTCCGGTCAATCAACCCGAGCGTCTGCTCCAGCCCCGCCTCCGACCGTATGTCGTACCCAGCCTCGAACGTATGCGCCGTATCCACGCACACGCCCAGGTCCAGCTCCGAGCATCCCGCCACAATCGCCTCAATCTCCTCAAACCTCCACCCCAGCGCCGACCCCATCCCCGAGGTATTTTCAATCAGTATCCGCAGCCCGCCCAACTTCAATCCCTTCACCGCCTGCCGCAATCCCTGCGACACCGCCGTCACCGCCTCGGCCAGCGGTGTCCCTCGACCCGACCCCGGATGCGCCACCAGGTAATCGGCTCCCAGCGCCATCGCCCTCACCAACTCATCGCGAAAAGCCTGGATTGACCGCACCCGCATCACCCGGTCCGGCGACGCCAGGTTGATTAAATAGTTGTCGTGGATCGCCAGCGGCCCCAGCCCCAGCTCGTTCCGCCTCGCCCGAAATCGCGCCGCATCCACCTCTGCAATCCGACTCCCGCCCATTCGCGGCCACATCCGCGGGCTCGACGAAAAAATCTGCAACGCATTGCAGCCCAGCTTTGCCGCGCTCTCCAGCGCCGCCGTCAGGTCTCCTGCAATGGACGTATGGATTCCAACTCGGTAGCTGCCGTCCGCCCAGAAGGGCGGCAGCGGCTCAGGCGCGGGTTCGGGGCGGTATTCGTCCTCGGCGTGGTAAACCAGTGGTGTACTCTTCTGTTCTTCGTCCATCTGGTAGGACAGGCTTCAGCCTGTCCACTCCCCTCGTCTGGGTAGGCCGGCGCTTGTCCCAAGCCCGCCGCGGCGGGCCGCTGAGGACGAGTCGAAGGATGCCTGCCCTTCCCGTTTCGATCGATTGCGTTTTTGTTCCGCTCTGTTTCGCCGCTCATTCTATCCGATGCCCTCCCACCCCGCAAACTGCCCCTTCGTGAGCCGCAGAACCACGCTCTTGCTGTCAACCTTGCTGGCAGTTTTCCTTTTGGAGTGCGGGAGCTTGCGCCCGTTTTAAGCAGCGCCGGCCTCTGGCCGGTTCTTCCTTCACTGTGCCCTCCGTTCTCTCTGCGACCTCT
>Ga0209640_10004112_pt1 | contig 12798 bp, 12 predicted proteins | sample RifCSP10_1_FD_184018 | JGI IMG/M metagenome (GOLD analysis project Ga0209640, IMG submission 184018) | Soil microbial communities from Rifle, Colorado - Rifle CSP2_sed 10_1 (SPAdes) (version 2) | ecosystem: Environmental > Terrestrial > Deep subsurface > Rock core/Sediment | place: Rifle... | reverse complement strand
CGCCCGGGTCGAGCTGGCTTCGCGGCCCGGCCTGCCCGTCTACAGCGACTACACCGACTTCCTGCTCTACTGGAGCGACGTCGCGTTCATAGCCTTCCTGGGCTTGTGGGGCCTTGGCCTGATAGTGGGAGGACGGCGGCCGTGGCTGGGGCCGGCTGTGATCCGCTGGAGTGTGATCGGGCTGCTGCTGGCGGTCTGGGCCTCAGTTCCGCTGTCCGTCGACGCGTCTTTATCCGTTTACAACGCGCTGCGACTCACGGGAGCGGCCGTCCTGGCGCTTTACGTGGCGAACGAAGTCCGGCTCGAGCAGCTAGCTCCAGCGCTGATCGTGATGATCGGCTTGCAGGCCGTGGTTGGCGTCAGCCAGGCAATCGATCAGGGGTCGGTCGGTCTTTACGGGCTCGGGGAGTACCACCTGGACGTCAACGCCGGCGGCACTAGTGTCGTGTGGTCGGACGTCGGGCCACGCCAGCTGCGCGTCTACGGCCTGTCGGACCACCCGAACATCCTCGGCGGCCTGCTGGCGATGTCGCTACTGCTGCTCGGAGCCGCGGCGGCACGAGCGCGCAACGAGTGGACCGTGCTGCTCGGAGTGGTATTCGCGGTTGGTTGCGCGGCGCTGGTCCTGACGTTTTCACGCGCGGCGGCATTGTCGATGGCTCTGGGCCTGGTGCTGGTCTTCGGATTGCTGGCTTATCGCCGCAGCTGGCGCAGCCTGGCGAGCTGGGCAGCGGTCTGTGTTGGGGCGGCGATCCTGTGTCTGACTCTGATCAAGCCTTACGGCCCGTATCTCAGCATCCGCAGCGGTTTGCTGGAATCCGGCCCGGCCAGCAGCACCGAGCAGCGTTCGATCAGCGAACGCGAGGCGCTGGCCAAGAACGCGAACGAAATCTTCGTGGTGCACCCGTTGCTCGGTGTCGGCGCGGGAGCGCTGCCCAGCGCCATGCTCGACGCGTACCCGGACTTCGGCTACAACTACCAGCCGGCACACTTCGCCCTGCTGACCGTCGCCGCCGAGACGGGGCTTCTGGGCGGGATGTTCTACGGGGCGCTCATGATCGCGCCGTTCGCGTTGCTCTGGTGGCGGCGGCGAGAGCTGACGCCGGAGCTGATCGCCGTTTCGGGCGCCTTGCTGGCGATGACGATCATCGGTCTGTTCGACTACTACACCTGGTCGCTGGCGCCGGGGCGCATCTGGTTCTGGCTGGTGCTGGGGCTGTGGGTTTCGGCGTACGCGCGCAGGTCGGGGGCGGCAGCCGATGCTTGACCTGCTCTTCATCCCGCTGCTCCTGGTCTACTTCGCGGTGCTGACGGCGCTGTTCGTTTACGGAGCAAACTTCCTCCATCTGACCTGGGTTGCGTTTCGCTCTCACGACGTGGCGCCGCAGGCTGTGGTGCCGGAGGACTGGCCCACCGTCTGCGTGCAGCTGCCGGTGTACAACGAGATGTACGTTGCCCGGCGCCTGATCGACGCGACGGCAGCGCTGGACTACTCGCCGTCGAAGCTCGAGATCCAGGTGCTGGACGACTCGACGGACGAGACGGTGGGTGTCGTCGTGGCGGCCGTGGAGTACTGGAGCGCCCGTGGCGTCAACATCCGCCACGTACGCCGTGGCAGCCGCGACGGCTACAAGGCCGGCGCGCTGGCCCACGGGCTGGAGCTTACCGGCGCCGAGTACGTGGCGATCTTCGACGCCGACTTCATTCCTCGCCCCGACTTCCTCAAACGCACCGTCCCTGTGCTCTACGCCGACGATGGCCTGTCTTTCGTGCAGACGCGCTGGGGCCACACGAATCGCAACCACTCGCTGCTGACCTTCCTGCAGTCGCTCTCGATCGACGGGCACTTCGCCATCGAGCAGTACTCGCGCTGGAAGCTGGGCTACTTCTTCAACTTCAACGGCACAGCCGGCGTCTGGCGGCGGGCGGCAATGATCGACGCCGGCGGCTGGCACACGGAGACGCTGACCGAGGACCTCGACCTTTCGGTGCGGGCGTTCCTTCGCGGTTGGCGCGCAGCTTACTTGCGTGACGTGGAGTCGCCTGCGGAGCTGCCGGTTGGCTTCGACGCCTTCCGGCGTCAGCAGCACCGCTGGGCGCGCGGCAGCTTCGAGTGTGCTTATAAGCACGTGCCCGCGATCTGGCGATCCGAGCTGCCGTGGTGGCAGAAGGTGCAGTCGACGCTGCGCCTGACCGGTTACTCAATCCACCTGCTGATGCTCTCGCTCTGCGTGCTGTATCCGCTGCTAGTCCTGGTCGCGATGCGTTACCCGGCATTGCTGTCGCTGTTCGGCTTCATGGCGGTCTTCAACTTCGCCGGCATCGCCCCAACGATCATGTTTGCGATTGGTCAGCAGCAGCTGGCACGCAGAGGTTGGAAGGGCGTGCTGCCGGCTATCCCGCTGCTCAGCTTCCTTGGGGCCGGCATGATGGTGACGACGGCCCGCGCGTTCTGGCAGTCGTTGTCGAGCCGGGGTCAGGCCTTCGAGCGCACGCCGAAGTTTGGCCTCGGAGGCCAGCAGCGGGAGTGGATGCGCATGCGCTACCAGCTGCCGCTGGACAAGATCGTGGTGGCCGAGTACGCGCTGGCGGTGTTCAACCTCGGCACGTCTGTGGCTGCCTTTCAGCACGCAGCTTGGGCCGTCGGGCTCTACACGGCGATATTCGGGATCGGCCTGGCAGGCACCGCTACTTTCGCAATCGTGCAGTCGTTGCGTTCCAGGGGCGGTGGCAAGGAAATCGGGCCGTTGGTGGCCGAACCTTCGTCCGGGGGCGGCTCGTGACCGTCGAGACTCGTGCGGCTGCAACGAGGCTCTCGCAACTCGACCTGGCCGTGCTCGAGAGCGTGGCCTATTCGGACGTGTTCGACTTCCCGGTCACGGCGGCGGAGATTCATCGCAGCCTGGCGGTGGAGACTTCCCAGGCTGCAGTTGAAGCCATCCTTGAACTGAACAGCCCCCTGGCCGAGCACGTGACCTTCAAGGCGCCGTATTACGTGCTGGCCGGCCGAGACGCGCTGATTGCGACGCGGGAGCGGCGTGGGAGGGCCTCGAAGCGTTTGATGCGGCGCGCCGGATTCTACGGGCGTTTGATTGGGAATCTGCCGTTTGTGCGCATGGTGGCGGTTACGGGCTCGCTGGCCGTGGACAACGCGGACGACGGCGACGACATCGACTACCTGATCGTCACGAGCCCGGGTCGCGTCTGGCTGGCTCGCGCGCTAACCATGACGGTCGTTAGGCTGGCGACGCTGCGAGGCCTGACGCTGTGCCCGAACTACCTGCTGGCGGAGTCGGCGCTGTCACTGCCGGAGCGAGACGCGTACACGGCTCGTGAGCTGCTGCAAATGCGGCCTGTCCACGGTCGCGAAGTCCACGCGCGCATGTTGCGAGCCAACACCTGGGGTCGCGACCTGATGCCGAACTGGCAGGTCGAGTTGGCGGGGGAGGGGCGCACTGGTTCGCTGCTCGGCCGGATCGGGGAGCGGGCGCTGGGTGGCAGGTTGGGTGACGCCATAGAACGATGGCTGCTGCGCCGCAAGGGCCGCGAGCTGAACTCGCGGGCGGGGGAGAACGGCGAGGCCGTGTTCAACGAGACGGTTTGCAAGGGCCACTTCGACGCCCACAAGGCCCGGCTACAAGACGAGCTGAGGCGACGGCTGCAGCGACTGGGAGTGCAAGCGTGAGCCGGGTGCTGCTGGGCCACTCCTACTTCCTGCACTTCGACCCCAAGCTCTGGCGCGCCATGCAGCCCTATCCGCCGCTGGGCACGCTGTACGCGGCCGCTGTCCTGCGCCAGCTCGGCCACGAAGTGCGGCTGTTCGACGCAATGCTGGCGGAGTCGACCGAGGGCTGGCGGCGCATGCTGCGTGAGGAACGCCCGGACGTGGCGGTGCTGTTCGAGGACAGCTTCAACTACCTCTCGAAGATGTGTCTGTTGCGTATGCGCGAGGCCGCGTTTGAGATGGTCGCAGCGGCGCGAGAGCAGGGCTGCCGCGTCGTCGTCTGCGGCGCCGACGTGACGGATCATGCGCCGGATTACTTGCACCAAGGCGCGTCGTTCGCGCTGCTGGGCGAGGGCGAAGAGACGCTTTGCGAGCTGCTCGATGCGATGGGGTCGGGCGGCGACGCGTATGCGGTCCAGGGGCTCTCGTATCTCGACGAAGCCGGTGCAGTGGTCTCGACCGGCAGGCGCGCGGTGATCCGCGACCTCGACTCGCTGCCGCCGCCGGCCCGCGACCTCGTCGACCTCGACGCCTATCGCGAGGCATGGCGGCGCCAGAGGCGCGTCTCGATGAACCTGGTCACGTCGCGGGGCTGTCCCTTCCACTGCAACTGGTGCGCCAAGCCGATCTGGGGCCAGCGCTACGGCGTGCGCAGCCCAAAGGACGTGGTCGAGGAGATTCGCGAGTTGCGCTCACTGGGCGCCGAGCATCTCTGGTTCATGGACGACATCTTTGGCCTCAAGCCGGGCTGGATCCCGGAGTTCGCGGATGCGCTGGATCGCGAAGGGCTGAAGACGCCGTTCAAATGCCTGAGCCGCGCCGACCTGCTGCTGCGCCCCGGCGAAATCGAGGCGCTGATGCGGGCCGGCTGCGAGACCGTCTGGCTCGGAGCGGAGTCCGGTTCGCAGGCGGTGCTCGACGCGATGGAGAAGGGTACGACCGTCGGCCAGGTCCACGAGGCGACGCGCCGTCTCAAGGCGGCAGGGATCGGCGTGGCGTTCTTCCTGCAGTTCGGCTACCCCGGCGAGACTTGGGACGACATACAGCGGACGCTGCAGCTGGTACGCGACTGCGACCCTGACGACGTTGGCGTCTCGGTGTCGTATCCGCTGCCCGGCACGCCCTTCTACGAGCGCGTGCGCGACAAAATCGTCGGACGGCACAACTGGGTCGACTCCTCGGACCTGGCGATGCTTTACGACGGTCCCTACCCGACGTCGTTCTATCACCAGCTGCACTCGCGGCTGCATGCGGAGTTCCGCCTGCAGAAGGCCAAGCGCGGCCGAGGGACATTGGCCACGCTGGCAGGCCTGCTACGAGGAGGCCATCTGAGGCGAGCCGTGTCTTTGACCAGGGACGTTGTAATGCTGCCCGTCCTCGAGGCACGACTCGAGCTATCTCGCCGCCGGGCGAAGCCGGACGCCTCGGCCCTGCCAACCGAGCTGTCGCGGGATGAGGCCGCGACGCCGTCGTCGCAGGATGAGGCCGTGGTGGCGCGCAGATGAACCTCTCTACCAACGTCAGCGAGTCAGACCGCGGTTTCTCGGCCATGGCGGAGGAGTACGACGCGCTGGCGGAGAGTCACCCCATCGTCGTCTGGATGAGAGCGCGCATACGAGCGCTGGTCGAGGCGCAGCTGGCTCCGGGTGGCTCCATTCTCGAGATCAACGCCGGCTCAGGCGTCGACGCTGCTTTCTTGGCCGCGCGGGGCTATCGCGTTCATGCGACGGATGTCGCGCCGGGCATGCTGGCAGCGATCGCCGACAAGGCGCAAAGCGGCACGGTTGGAGGGCGCCTGACCTACGAGATGCTTGCCTTCGATGCTCTGGCGCAGGTAGAGGGCGGGCCGTACGATCTGGTCTTCTCGAATCTCGGCGGCCTCAACTGCACCGAGACCCTCGCGTCGGTCGCGCGTCAACTGCCGGGGGTGCTGAAGCCTGGCGGAAGCGTGGTCTGGGTGATCATGCCGCCGCTCTGCCCCTGGGAGCTGGCGCAGGCGTTGCGTGGGCACTTCAAGACGGCACGGCGGCGCCTTGCGAAGGATGGCACGCTGGCGCAAGTTGGCGGGGCGTATATCCGCACCTGGTATCACGCGCCGGGCAAGGTTGAAGCAGCGCTGGGGCCGGCGTTCCGCGTCGTCAGCCTGCGGTCGTTTTGTCTGTTTGCGCCGCCGTCGTTCTTCGGCGGCTTCGTGCGGCGACACACGAAGCTATCACGGCTGCTAATGCGCCTGGACGACCTGCTGGGCGGGCTGTGGCCGTTCAACCGCTGCGGCGACTTTTGCGCGCTGGTCGCGCTACGAGTGACGCCGGCCTAGCGGACGATGCTGCCGCCCTGGCCGGCGCTATCGGCGGCGTGGAAGGCTCGCTGGCGGTTCTCCATGTTCGAGCTGTAGAGCAGCCAGACCTTGTCGATTTCATGGTCGAGCGCGTCGCAGTTCGGCTGCGGCTCGACCAGCAGGAGCTGGCGCTTCATCTCGGCCAGCGCTTCTTCGAGGATGGTGACGTGGCGGCCTTCGTGGACCGAAACGGCGTTAGCGTAATTGTCCCAAATCTGCCTCAGGTCGGGGGCCAGCTGACTGACGGTTGTGAGGTTGGGCAAGGTCACCTTGACGTCCTCGGTGATCGTCAGGGCACCGACCGAACAGGCGCCGGGCTTCGTGCAGAACGACCCGTCGAGGCCGTAGGAGTATTCGGTGAGGCCCGCCGCAACCTGCCCTTCGTTCTTCGGGGCGTTGGCCTGAATGGACGCATTTAGCTGGTCCACGGTTGTGCCGCTCACGTTGTACGTTGCGTCGCTGCGGCTGGTGCTGAGCGTCACGTTGGCGGCGCAGGCAGCTGACGAATCGACGGAGACCGAGGGGCTGGTGGCGCCGCGAGCCTGCACCTGACCGGCGCAGGTCTCGAGGAAGAAGGCGCGTTCGGTGTCAGAACGGTAGGCGGTACCGCTGATCTCAGCGCAAGTCTTGCGGTCGGGAAGAACCGTGGCGGAAGGACGGGGCGTCGGGGCTGTCCTTGCGGTCGCGGATGGAAGTAGCGTCGGGGTTGCCGCAGGCGTACGCGTCGACTGTGCCGTTTCCTGAGTCTGGCCGCCGTCCTTGGAGGACACCGTGACAACGACGAAGACGGCTGTCGCGACGGTCGCGGCGGCGAGAGCAGCGAGCACGAGTGGCTTGACGATCATTGCTGGTCACACTCGGCAGAACGCCTGCCGGCATCGCTCATAAGCTCAGGCGTCGCCTTTCTCCTGGGTGCAGATTAGCGCAACGGCGGTTTCGTCTTCAGCGCGGGGCATAATGACGGCGTGGACTACATCGACGTCACGCTGCCGATCCGTCCCGGCATGCCGGTCTACGATGGCGACCCGGCTGTCTCGCTGGAGCGCGTGACGAGCCTGGCAGCGGGCGGCGTCTGCAATCTCAGCCGGCTCGACTTCGGCGTGCACAGCGGCACGCACATCGACGCGCCGTTGCACTTCATCGACGGCGCGCCCGGCGTGGAGGCGACGCCCCTCGACGTGCTGATCGGCGACGCCTGCGTGGTCGATGCCACCTCAGTCAAGGGCGACATCGATGCGACAGCGCTTTCGCGGCTCGAAGTGCCGGCGGGCTGTGAACGAGTCCTGTTCAAGACGACGAACTCGAGACTCTGGGAGCGGGCCGTATTCAGCCGGGAGTTCGTGGCGCTCGCCGAAGACGCTGCACAAGAGCTTGTGCGGCGCGGCGTGAGGCTGGTAGGCATCGACTACCTGTCGATAGCGCCGTTCGCGGAACCGGCGCCGACGCACCTGGCGCTGCTGGAGGCCGGCGTCGTCATCCTCGAGGGGCTGGATCTGCGCCGAGTACGGCCGGGGCCGTATCGTCTGACCTGCCTGCCGCTGCTGATCGAAGGGGCGGACGGGGCGCCGGCGCGCACGCTGCTGCAGCCGCTGGGCTAGACAGGTGCGTTGCGCCGGCCTGCCGCGGCCGTGACAATGACGCTGTCATGGCATCTGAAGTCGCGCAGGACGTGTTCGAGAGCCTGATCAAAGGCCGCCGTTCGGTCCGCCGCTACGAACCGAAGCCCGTGCCGCAGTCGACGGTTGAGGCACTGCTCGAGGCCGGCAGCTGGGCGCCATCGGCCCACAATCGCCAGCCGTGGCGCTTCGCCGTCCTCACCGAGCCCGCAGCGCGTGAAACGCTGGCGAATCGCATGGGCGACCTCCTTCGCTCGGCGCGCCTGGCAGATGGCGACGACCCAGCCGACGTTGATGCCGACGCGAGTCGCTCCTTCGCGCGGATCACAGGCGCGCCGCTGGTCATCGTGGCGTTTCTGAGCATGGAGGACATGGATTCGTACCCGGACGCGGCGCGGCAGTCCGCCGAACGCCTGATGGCCGTGCAGGGTGTGGCGATGGCGGTGAACAACATCCTGCTGGCAGCACACGCTGCCGGTCTGGGCGCCTGCTGGATGTGCGCGCCGCTGTTCTGCTCCGAGGCAGTGGTCGAAGCGGTTGGGGCGCCGGCGCGCTGGCAGGCGCAGGCGTTGCTCACCATCGGCTACCCGGCGAGCAAGGGCAAGGCCGCGGTGCGCAGACCGCTGTCAGACGTCGTGCTCGGCGCGCCGTGAAGGTCGTCGTCCTGGCGGGCGGCGTTGGAGGCGCGCGGCTGGCGTTCGGCTTCTATCGCGCGCTGGCGCCCGAGGACCTGACGATCGTCGTCAACACCGGCGACGACTTCGAACACCTGGGTCTCCGCATCTCGCCGGACGTCGATACGGTGACCTACACGCTGGCCGGCATCGCCAACCGCGAGACCGGCTGGGGCATTGCCGGCGACAGCTTCGAGGCGCTCGCGGCGCTGGAGCGCGTCGGCGGGCCGGCGTGGTTCCGCCTCGGCGACCGCGACCTGGCGACACACCTGCAGCGGACGGCGCTGCTGTCCCAGGGTTTGCGCCTGACCAGGGTCACGGCGCGTATCTGCGAATCGCTGGGCGTCCGCGCGCGCGTTCTGCCGATGACCGACGATAGCGTGGCGACGAAGGTGGTCACGGCAGACGGTGAGATCGACTTCCAGGATTATTTCGTGAGGCAGCGCTGCGAGCCCATCGTCCGCAGCATCCGTTTCGATGGTATGGAGACGGCGCATCCAACGCCGGAGGTGACCGAGGCGCTGAGCGCGGCCGATGGCGTGGTGATTGCGCCATCAAACCCGTTCGTCAGCGTCGAGCCGATCCTGGCGCTGCCTCAGGTGCGGGGTCTGCTCGCTACAAAGCCGTCCCTTGCAGTGTCACCCATCGTCGGCGGTCGGGCGATCAAGGGCCCCGCGGCCAAGATGATGGGCGAGCTGGGGCTAGACGTCTCACCCGTGGGAATCGCCCGGCGCTACGCGGGACTGATCGGCGGATTCGTCATGGATGAGCAGGATGCGCCGCTTGGGTCAGAAGTGGGCTCACTGGGGTTGGAGGTTGCGGTGGCGCAGACGGTCATGCGCTCCGATGAGGAACGCGAAGCGTTGGCCCGCGTCTGCCTCGCGTTGCTTGGTCGGGTGGCGCCAAGAAACGCTCCCGCGCCGAGGTAGCGCCGCCGGGCCGCCAGCCCAGCGCCTGAAGGTCGGTCCAGTCCTCGGTGAGGTCTACGTCGAAGGCGACTCCCGGCAGCGATAGTCCCACGGTCTTCGCGCCCGCGTGCAGCGCCAGGTCGAGGTGACGCTGGAAGCTGCTTTCGCCAAACGCGAACTCTATTGCGTCCGGCGGGCGCAGCAGCAGCGCGTTGGTGCCAACCCGGCGCCGGTCCGGCGCGATCACGACCCCAGCGTCGCGAGCACCGAAAAGCGCGTCGATGTCTGACGGCGCGACCAGGGGCAGGTCTGAGGCAAGGACCAACAGGCTCATTGCGCCGTGGCTGACCGCGTGGCGCCGCGCCTGAACCAGAGCCCGGTTGAGCCCGGCGCGCGCTTCCTGCAGCGCCTCCGCGCCATGCTCAGCTGCCAGCGTCAGCGCCTCGGGGTCCGAGCTAACCACGAGGACGCGGTCGACGAACTCGGACGCTTGCAGTGCCTGCAACGAGTGCAGCATCAGGCTGCGCGCCAGGTCGTTGCGTTCGGCGGCGCTAAGCACGCCGTTGAGGCGGCTTTTCGCTTCGTCGAAGGGTTTCACGGGCATGACAGCCCAGTTCTGGTTGTCGGTCACGTCAGTTCTTCTTGCTGTAGATGCGCTCCAGGAACTGCGACGTGTAGACCTTTGTTACGTCCACGTCCCTGGTGACGATCTGGAACTCGGTCAGGGCTTTGGCCAGGGCGGTCCATTGCTCTCGGGTTTGCCAGCCGTAGCCGTAGGTGTTGGTCAGCGGCGTCCTGGCGCGGGCGAGCTCCGTGGTCAGCATGAACTTCTGCTGGTCGCGGTTTTCCTGGGGCGCGTACTTCATGACGATATCGACCGCCTCGTCCACGTGCTCGCTGGCGTACTCGATGCCCTTGAGGGCGCCGCGCAGGAAGCGCTCCAGGGCCTCAGGGTCCTTGTTGATGCCGTCCTGGCTCGCGATGTAGGTGAGGCCGAGCACGGGGATGTTGAAGTCGCTGGGGTCGAAGACCTTGACCTTGTAGCCGATTCGCTCGAGCTGGCCTGGCTCGTTGGAGACGAAGACGGCGAGGATGTCGACCTGACCTTCGCTCAGCACGCGCGGGTCAAAGCTGACCTTCACCTGATCGACGTCGTTGGGGTTGAGCCCGTTCGCCCTGGCGATCGCCAGGAACTCGACCGGGACGGAGCCTTTGTAGCCCAGCTTGTGCCCCGCCCAGTCCTTGACGCTGTTGATCCCGGAGTTCGCTCCGACCGCGAAACCCTGCTCGCTCTTCTGGCCGATCAGCGCGATCGAGACGAGGGGCAGCCCCTCAGACGCGCGCTGAATCACCTGCGCGGCGTTGGCCGTGGCGACCTGCACCTCGCCGGCGAGCAGCAGTTGCAGGTGCTCGCCTGACTGAGCGTGGCGAATATCGACGTCCAGGTTGAGCTCTCTGAAGAAGCCCTTTTCCTGCGCGACGTAGGCGCCGACGAACGGCAGGTTGGCTTGCGGCTTGAAGCCCGCCATGAAGGTGAGCTTCTTGGGGGCTAGCGACTGCGACTGGGGTGTCGATGCTGGGTTGTCGTCGGAGCCGCCGCCGCAAGCCGCGACGAGGAGGCTAAGCGCGAGGACGGCGGCAGCGGCACGCCAAACGCGACGTGAATACGGCCGAAGGCCGGCTAGATGACTCATAGTCCTGCTCCTCAGGGCGTCGATCTATCCGGACCGGCGAGCGCTAGCTTTGAAGACCGCTAGAGGTGGTAGGACGGTGCCGGGTCCTGATTCAGGCAATGATGAAGACGTCTCTGCGACGAGTACTCGGGTTCAAGTCCTCCAGACAGATCTGGGATCGGTCCCGCGGCGCGTGACTGAGGCCATCGAGCCCATCGCCAGTCGTTCGCCGAACAAGACGCAGGAGATTGTCTCCGTAGAGCGAAGCCGCTGTCAATCTCAGCGACTCCTGACAGCGCCTCGCCGTGGCGCCCCCTTCAGCGGGGGCGCGGGGGTGTCCCCGGCTTTCAGACTCTGCTTGACAGCCTTGGTATGCTGCGCGCGGACAGTAACACCCGTGAGATATAGTCGGACACGGTATGTAGGCCAGGCGCATCGGGAAGGCGACGAGGGCCTCGTCGCTGGAGCCAGGTGGGCGCTGGCACACGCTGCCTGGCATTGCTTCCGGCAGCAGTGGAAGCAGCTGTTCGTGCCCAGCGCTATGTTCGGCCCGGTGGTCAGCGCCATCGGGCCCGGCGTGGTCCTGGGGTACGTGGCCGGCCGCAGCGAGAATCAAACCGCGCTTTCTTACGTGTTCGTCGGCGCCGCGCTCTCGATGATCTGGAACATGGGCATCTTCCGCACGGGCTGGTCGTTGTCCAACGAGCACAGCATGGGCACGCTGGACCTGATGATGACGACGCGCACGCCGCTGGCGTTGATCATGCTGGGCAAGGCGCTGGCGATCATCGCCTTTGCCTCGATCAGCGGAGTGGTGGCCTTCATCATGGTGCTCGCGATGTCGAACCAGACTCCGGATCTGGATAACGTGGTGCTGTTCCTGATTTCCGGCTGCACCGCCATGGTGGCGGTGATCGTCACCTGCTTCGTCTTCGCGCCATTTTCGTTCGTCGCCGGAGTGCGAGGCGGCTTCTTCAACGCGCTGATGCCATTCGGCAGCGTGGTCAGCGGCTTCCTCTACCCGATCCACGTGCTGCCGGGTTCGCTGGAGGCGGTGGCGCGTCTGATGCCGACCGCCTGGGCGATGCAGGCCGTCGTCGACTCGATCAACGGCAGCGCTTCAGAGCTGAACATCGTGCTCCACCTACTGGCGTCGCTGGGGTTGAGCGCGCTGCTGTTTCTGGTCGCGTGGCTGCTGTTCGTCAAAGCGGAACAACGTGTGCGCGTCAGCGGCAGCCTGGGTTCGATTTAGGTTCGAGGGAGACTCATGACGGCGCTGAGACCTGCCTTCCCGGTGGAACGCATCGCCCAGGAGATCATCACCACGCCTGACGACGTGGTATTCGTCTCGGGCTCGCTGGTCGAGGGCTTCGGCAACGAGAACTCGGACCTAGACCTCTTCCTCGTACGCGCCGAGGGCGAGCGCACGGAGGACCCCCGCCTGGTTCTGGCGACCGTGGGCATCGAGGGCACGTACGTCGACTACGAGGTCTACAACCAGGCCAACATGGCGGCGATCAGCGGCCGGATCAACGGCACGGACCTGCTTGATCTGCGTTCCGTCTGGGAGCTGCCGCTCGATCGCATCGACCTTTACTACCGCACCGCGGTGGCGCAGCCGGCCTACAACGAGGCGGGGCTGAAGCAGCTGCAGGGTGCTTCGACCGCGAGGTGGCGGCGCGGCTGCTTGGCGTCTGGACGGCGCTGCGCAGCGTGGTGAAGCTGGAAGAGGCCCGCGAGAGCCTCGACGCGGGATTGGCGCAGCAGGCGCTGGTTGCGGCGCAGGCCGCCGCGGCGTATGCGGTCGATTCGCACCTCGCGACCGAAGGCGAGGCGTATCCCAACCTGAAGTGGCGCTACGAGAA
>Ga0209640_10004110_pt1 | contig 12806 bp, 10 predicted proteins | sample RifCSP10_1_FD_184018 | JGI IMG/M metagenome (GOLD analysis project Ga0209640, IMG submission 184018) | Soil microbial communities from Rifle, Colorado - Rifle CSP2_sed 10_1 (SPAdes) (version 2) | ecosystem: Environmental > Terrestrial > Deep subsurface > Rock core/Sediment | place: Rifle... | reverse complement strand
GCTCGAGGATTGCCTCCGCCGCCTGCTTCATCGTCATCCGCGCCTCGCGCGCCTGGCGCTGGATGGTCAGGTAGGCCTCTTCTTCGCTCAACCCGCTCTGCATCAGCTTGCCTTTGGCGCGCTCCACCACTTTGCGCGTCTCCAGGCTGGCCTCCAGCTCGGCTTTCTCCCGCGCCAGCGCCTGCGTCTCCTCGAAGCGGGCGATCGCCACCGGGATGGCGGCGGCTAAGTCCCTTTCGTTCACCGGCTTGACCAGGTAGCCCTGGATCGGCAGTTGCGCCGCGCGCTCGATCAAATCCTGCTCGCTGTAGGCGGTCAGGATGATGATCGGCATGGGGTGTTTTTTCGCAATCGTCCGGGCGGCCTCCAGCCCGTCGGTGAGCGGCATCTGAATATCCAGCAGGGCGAGGTCGGGCGCAGCCGTCCGCGCCAGGTTCAACGCCTCGCGCCCGTTGCCCGCCAACAGCGCCTCGTGCCCCAGCGCGGTCAGCATGGTTTTTAACCCCAGCCGGATAATGGCTTCGTCGTCGGCGACAAGTATTTTCAATCGGCGCATTGTGACATTGAGTGATGGTGAGATTGGGTGATTGAGTGATTGGGATTTGGATCTTGGGATTTGGGATTTACTCCCCTCCCTCAGCCCCCGTCACTTCCTCTGTCTGCGGCAGGCGCACCACGACCTGCGTTCCTCTGGTGTTGCTTTGAAATTCTAACTGGCCGCGCAGGTCGTCGCGGACGAGCGTCTCGACGATCTCCAGTCCCAGGCTGGAGGGTTTGTGCGACGGGAGGCCCACGCCGTCGTCGGCGACCTCGATCACATACTCCTTCGGCCCGCGCCCCAGCGTGATGCGCACCGCGCCCGCCGCGCGCCCGACGAAAGCGTGCTCCAGTGCGTTCTGCAGCAGTTCGTTGACGACCAGCGCCAGCGAGGTCGCCGGGCGCGAGGGCAGGACGATTGGCTCGCCTTCCACCCGGATTTGCACCTGCTGATCGGGGCGGAGCATGTTCTGTGAGATGGTGTGGACGATGCGCTCAGTCACGTCTTTGACGTTGACCAGCCGGAAGCCCTCCTGCGCCAGCGCTTCGTGGACGGCGGCGATGCTGAGGATACGGTTGACGCTGACCTGCATCGCCGACGCCGCATCCTGCGTCGTCAGCGGGGCGCCCTCGGCGGCCTGCAGCCGCAGCAGCATGGCGACGGTCTGCAAGTTGTTCTTGATGCGGTGGTGCATCTCGCGCACGACGGCGGCGTTGGTCACCAATTGAGCGTTCTCAATTGCCAGCGCGGTCTGGTTGGCGAGGGTGGAGAAGAGCGCGATCTCCGGCTCGGCGAAGGTGTGCGGCCCGGTCGTGTAGCAGTTGAGCACGCCGATGACGTGATCGCGCACGACGAGCGGCACGGCGAGCAGCGAGACCAGCCCTTCTTGCCGGGCGAGTTCGCCGAAGTGGTAATGCGGGTCGGCGCGGACGTCGAGGACCGCCACAGGCTTCCGGTCCCGGATGACGAGGCCGCTGACGCCCTCGCCGAGTTTGAGCGCGGGCCGCTTGTGGTAGGCGGCGCTGTCGCTTTTGGCCGAGCGCATCACCAGTTCGCCGCGCGCCGCGTCAATCAGCTCGATGGAGCACACGGGCGCGCCCATTACCTTCGCCGCCATCTCCACGACGAGGTCGAGCATCTCGTCGAGGTAAATCGGCGCGGTGACGGTCTTGCTCACGTCGGCGAGCGTGGTCAGTTCGGCGATCTGCCGGTTCATGCTGTCGTAGAGCAGGGCGCGGTCGAGCGCGCCCGCCGCCAGGTCGCTGATGAGCGCGGCCAGCTCAATCTCGTCCGGGGTGAAGTCGTGGAACTCGCGCGTCTGCACGTTGAGCGCGCCGATCACGCGTCCCCGGTTCACCAGCGGCACGGCCAGAAGGGATTTGAAAGTCTGCTCGTGGGTCTGTGGGAGGAACTTGAAGCGCGGGTCGGCCTGCGCCTCGCGGACGGCGACGGGTTGGCCGTGCTGCGCAGCCCAGCCGGTGAGGCCCTCGCCCATCTTGAGCGAGGCGCGCCCGAGCGCGCCTTCCGCCAGGCCGGTCGAGGCGCGCAGCCACAACGTCTCGCCGCCCGGTTCGAGCAGGTAAATCGAGCACGAGTCCACTCGCATCACCTGCGCCGTCTTGCGGGCGATCAGGTCGAGGGTGGTGTCCACGTCCCACGCCGCCGACAGCGCGCGGGCAATCTCGCGCAGGCTGGCGATGAGCGTCGAGGAGTGGAGCGCGTCGGAGTAGAGCATATGGCAATTGTAATGCTATCTCACGAAAACGGCTCCGTGATTACGCAACTTATTTTCAGGTCAGTTACAGTCCGGGAGCGCTATTGCGTGAGGCGATCTTCTGCCGGGTCACGCGCAGTTGTTCCAGGTGAAGCCGGTCGTGGTCGAGAATCCAGCCGACCATCTCGGCCAGGTGAGTCGGACCAAAATAGGCGTGCCGGGCCGGGCGCGCCCAGGCGGCCTCCGGCTGTTCGGCCAGGAAAGCGCACAGCTGCTGGCGCGTGGTGATTAAGCCCTGCCGGGCCTCCCGGCCAGGCTCGGCCTGGTAGTTCCGCTCCACGGCCCAGGACTTAGTGTCCACACCGGCGATGAAAGGATTGTCGGTTTCGACAACCGACCGCACGCGCGGGAGGTTCACCTCGCCGTCTACATCGCGGAGATGGGCGACGATTTCAATCGGCGACCATTCGCTCTCGGCCGGCCGGAACTGCCAGGCCGAGTCGGGCAAGTCGTCCAGCGCAGCCGCGGTCGCCGCGAGGTCGCCCAACAGCAGGTGAGGGAAGGCCGTCGCCGGGGCAGGCGGCATGGCAAGCGCTGGCAGGGCTGTCTGCGCCCACGCTAAAAACATCTCCAGGTCGCCAATGCCGGTCGGGTGCAGCCGGGTGCGCGACACGTCAGGCACGGCGCTCCCGGCGGGCGCGATCCAGAAATGCGCCAGGCCGAGGGTAGCGGCCGGAACGATGTCGTCGTTCCAATCGTTGCCGACGACGAGCGCCTCATCCGTCCGCCGTCCCAGGTGGGCCAGAATCTCGGCGAAGTATTCGGGGTGCGGCTTGGCGAAATGGCTGTTCTCGTAACTGGTGATGCGCGTGTAAGGGAAATCGTCAATTCCGGCCCAGCGCAGCCGCTCTTGAATGGCCGTCAGCGGGAAGAGCGGCGATGTGGCGATGACCACTTCGTAGCCCTGGGCAAAAGCCCACTCCATGACGGCGCGCGCGGCGGGGCGGGACGTGGTGAGGGGGCGCAGCTCGGTAAAGCCGGTTCGGTAAAAATCTTCCCAGCGCGGAGACCAGGTTTCGGCCTCCCAACCCATCACGGGATAAAAATGATCGGCAAAGACCGCGCTGAGCGTGCGCGCGGGGTCAGTGTTGGCCATCATCGCGCGCAGGCCGTTTAACAGTTCGTCCAAGAAGCGCTCGGCCTGACCGTTAAGATCGGCGGCGATGTGTTGCGTGAGCCGCTGGAAATAAGCCGGGAGGAACGTCCCCAGGTCGTTCCCTAGCAAAGTGTCGTCGAGGTCGAAGAGGAGGGTGGAGATCACGGGCGGGCAGGCGGTTCAAAGACGCCCAGGTTGGCGTGGCATTGCCCGCAGCCGACTTCCGGTTCGCGCACGTCCTGAAGTGTTTTCGTGCATGAAGCGGAGACGGCGACCTTGCGCCCCAACCCCAGCCAGGTTTTGATGACTTTGGCTTCCAGGACTAAGTGCGGGCAGGCGTTGGCGCGGACAAGCCTGGGCACGGGGCAGTCACGGCACAGGCCGGGCGTCCATTTTTCGCTTGCGGGGTTGAGCGCGATCAGGCGGCATTCCTCATGGTTACGCCCACGATAGTAGTTGGCGTAGAAGAACTTGCACTCGAAACCGGCGGGGGTACGCATCGTCAGGCTCGGGCCACAAGGGGCAAGGGGCAAGGCTTATGCCGTGAGCCTGGTCATCAGGCGCGCGTGACGTAGGCGCCCGTTTCGGTATTCACCCGGATCGTGTCGCCCACGTTGACGAAGAGAGGCACCTGCACTTTCAGCCCGGTCTCGGTGGTGACCATCTTGTTGGCGCCGGTGGCGGTGTCGCCTTTCACAGCCACCTCGGCCTCGACGACCTTGAGGTCAACCGAGGAGGGCAGTTCGACGTCAATCGGCTGGTCCTGATAGAACGTCAGCTTGACTTCCAGATTTTCCTTCAGGAAGTGCACGTTCTCGCCCAGCGTCTCGACGTTCAACGGCGTCTGCTCGTAGGTGTCGGTGTCCATGAAATAGTAGAAATGGCCGTCGTTGTAGATGTACTGCGCGATGTGGTGGTCGAGCCGGATATCCCGCACCCGGTCGCCGGACTGGAAGGTGCGCTCAAGGTTCACCCCGGTTTTCAGGTTGACCAGTTTGGTGCGGATGGTGGCGTTGCCGCGCCCCGGCTTGTTGTGCGAATATTCCAGCACCTTGTAGAGCTGGCCGTCGAGTTCGAAGGTTACGCCTTTGCGCAGCGCATTCACGTCAATCATGTCGGGGGTTCCTTACCGTATGGTGAATGAGATTAGCCGACCATCCCTGATTCAACAAACGGCGCAGGCTGAACGAAATGGCCTGCGCGCGAGTCCATCCGGGAGGTCCAGGGGGATTATAACGATTAGGCGGCGGTTCGTCAACGAATTGGCACTAGGGCGTTCACAAATTCCGAGCCGTCCGGGGCAAACACTTTCACGCGTGAGCCATCGGATAGGAAGAGGCCGACTTCCAGCGCATAACATCCGTCAGGCGAGGTCGCCTCAAGCGTGAAATGCCGCACATCGCGCACTTCCGCGCCTGGCGAAAGATAGGCGAAAGGCAGTATCTGCTCAATCGCATGGCCGTCGGCCAATCCCATGACATTTCCTGAGCAATCAAAGAGATGGCGGAAAATGGTGGCATCCGGGCCAGAGCCAAGGTACTTCCATTCTAAGGTGATCACGGCTTCGTTTCTCTCGACCTGATATTCGGCGCTGGTGAGATAGATTTTGTCTTCGAAGTTCGCCACGTACGAGGCGGGTTTCTCCGGCCGGCCTGTTTTAACTGCGCCCCCCTCTCCGACCCGGATCCCCTGGTTGCTATACGTGGTGACCCAAATTCGGTCGAAGTTAGGCGCTTCGGCGGCTAACTTTCCCCAATCCCATTCGAGGCCCTCGCCGAGAGTCGAATAGAAATGTTGAGCCAGAACAGACTTCACTGGCGAGAAGGTCGCGACGCTGAAATTGGGCCGGGTTCCACTGTTGATGTAGATCAAATCGTTGAAATCAATGTACCCGGCCGTCACGCTCACCCCATCGTGGCCAATCGCGTACCAGGTCCGCCGGTAGTTGAACCAATTCACGCCGTTCACGAGGAGTGCGCGCTCGTGGGGATGCTGAGGTGTCATGGCCGCCAATGCCTGGAGGGGATGGAGCGCAACCTCGTGCAGCGTGATTTGGCGCTCAATATAGAACATCGGCGGTACGGCGACGAGCACGCCGAGCGCCAGCGGAATCGCAGGGCGCCGGCTGACACGACTGCCCACCGCCGCCACGGTGGCTATAGCGGTCGCCCAAAGCACAACTGCTCCTGGCGCTGTGTAATACAGCAAGCGCGGCGAAGTTGCAATGTAGTCAAAGGGCAAGCTCGCCACGGTCGGCAACATGCTCAACCCAACCCACGCTAATCCGAAGACGAAAGGCAGCCATTGACGTTGGCGGAGCATGAACCACGCCACCGGCAGCAGCGCGCCCAATCCTATGCCCCAGATGACCCCCAAATCCCACAGGCCGAAGCGGTCAACGAGGGGGCGCGCCAGCATTTGCACCGGGAAGCTAGGACTCTGGAAAAAGAAGGTGAGGCTGGCGAAAAACGGCAGCCAGCCGACCCACTTGTAACCACCCCGGCTTTTAGGGACGGCCAGCCAGACGGGGATGAAAAGCGCACTCGCCAGCAGCAAGAGGGCGAGGAACCCTTTGTGCCGGTGAACGGCCGCAGGATCAGTGAGCAGGATTGCCACGGCTGCCAGGGTGCCGGTCATCACCCCGGACTCGTGAACGAAGGGGGTGAGCAAAGCCAACCCGACCGCGAGAGCGAGCCAGCCTCGGCTCTGGGTTTGAATGAATTTGATCGCGGCGACGACTGTGCTGAGCGTCATGAATGTCACGGCGAGGTGAAACCACGAGGCAACCGACGATACCGGCAGGACGGCGAAGGGGTAGGCGACGAAGATGAGTGTAGCCAGCGCGCCGGCCAGGTCGGTCGTCGGGTGATGATTCTCTAGGTCGGTCGAAACTTCTGTCCTCGAAGCGCTTGCAAAGTGGCGCACCAGCCAGCCGACCAGAAGCGCGTTGGCCGCGTGGGTAAGGAGATTGATCGCGTGGAAGAGGACCGTCGGGGCCGGGGGCAGTACCGCTAAGGCGAGTTTCCAGAAGGTGAAGAGCGCCGGACGATAATACGGAAAGCCGGAAACATTCGTCCAGATTTGCAGGAAGGTGCGCGTGGTGGCGAGGTTAAAGTTGGGAACGTCGTCCCAGAAAAACGGGAGGGAGAGCGTGCGCCAGTAGAGAGCGAACGTGACGACCGGCGCAATGACCCAGGGCGATCGGAGATAATAAAGCCAGCGGCGAGCGGAGGGGAAGCTCATGGATAAATGAGAGCAAGGGCGTCGTTCGGATAGGGTTGACGGTTGCGCCTCGTTCCGAATCCTATCCCCCGTCAATCCACTTTGCCGCCAACGGCGGGAGTTGCGCCAGCGGGCCGACCTTGCGGGTGCACGGCGGCAGGGAGTCGTGGAAAATGCGGCCATACTGCTTGGTCAGCATCCGGCGGTCGAAAACGGCCACCACGCCCCGGTCGCTCCGAGAGCGGATCAGGCGCCCAAAGCCCTGCCGGAATTTGAGCACCGCCTCGGGCACGGTGTACTCGTCGAAAGGCCGCTCGAAGGTCTCGGCGCGGGCGGCGATGATGGGGTCGGAAGGGACGTCGAAGGGGAGTTTGACGATGACCAGCACCGAGAGCGCCTCGCCGGGGACGTCCACGCCCTCCCAGAAACTCTTGGTGCCAAGCAGCACGCCGCCCTCGGAGGTCTTGAACGAATCGAGCAGCGTGGTGCGCGAGGTGCCGTCCGACTGGTCGTACACGTCAATCCCGGCGCGGGCGAGCGGGTCGCGGATGGCCTGCGCGGTCTGCTTGAGTTGGGCGTAGGAGGTGAACAGGACGAGCGCGCGGCCGCGTGTGGCCGTGCACAATTTGACGAGTCCCTGCTCGACCATTTTCTGATGCCCCTGCTTGTCCAGCGGTTCAGGGATGTCGTTGACCAGGTAGAGCAGGGTGGAGGTTTCGTAATCGAACGGCGAGCCGACGGCCATCTCGTCGGCCTCGTCGGCGTTGAGGCGGCCTTTGAGATACGTGAAGTCGCCCGCCGTCGTGAGCGTCGCCGAGGTCATCACCACCGACTCTTTGGCGTGCCACAGGTGTTTCTGCACCAGCGGCCCGACGTGCAGCGGGGCGGCGTGGAGCGCGACGCGCTCGCCGTTGGCCCTGGCCTCCGCCCAGTAAATCGTCAGCGGGTCGGGCTTGAAGACCAGGCCGTTGACTTTCTCGATGACCTCGGTGAAACGGCGGCTGGCCGCGCCGGCCGCCGGGACGAGATCGTCGCGTTCGGGGAGGTCAAACTCCTCCAGCTCGTTCAGCCCTGCGCTAAGGTGGAAGAGGGACTTGGCCAGCGCCGCCAGCGTCTCGCCCAACTGCTCCCAGTCGATCTCGACCTGGCCCCAGGGCGGCAGCGTGCGTGTGGCTGGGAGGATGCGCAGCGGGGGGTGGCCGTAGTCGCCGACCGGCTGGCCCTCGCGCACTTCTTCCATGAACCCGGCGACCGCCTCGAAGAAGCCGCGCGTGAGGGCGAGCGCAGTGCTGGCGTGGTCGTAGGCGTTGTTCACTTCCGCGTCCAGCGTGGCGTACATATCCGGGGGCAGGACCTGACTGGTGGCGGCGAGAATCTCGCCCAGCAGGCCCGCATTCGGGCCGCCGAGGTCTTTCAGCTGGCGCTCCAGGTCCGCGCGGCTCAGCTCAAAGCTCAAGCCGTCGGTCGTCGCGGCTTCCAGGTGGTGCGCCTCGTCCACGACCAAATACCGGAAATCGGGGATGACGCGATTCTCCAAGGCGATATCGGCGAACAACAGCGCGTGATTGACGATGACGATGTGCGCGGCGTGCGCGGCCCGGCGCGCGCGGTAGAAGGGGCAGACGCCGCCCATCTTCTCCTGGCACATCTGCGCGGTGCAGCCCTCGTCCTCGGCGGAGAGCCGCAACCACGCGCCACGCTCGTTCGGGCCGAGCGACGGGGGCGGATGATGATCGGCCTCGCCCCCGATCTCGTGCAGCCAGACCAGCACCTTCGCCAGCACACGCATCTCCTCAGGGGTCTTTGGGCGGTGGCGGCGTTGGTGGTCGAGGCGGCGCGGGCACAGGTAATTGCTCCGGCCTTTCAACACCGTCGCGCGGAAGTCCAGGCCGAGCGCGGCTTGCAAATCGGGAATGTCCTTATTGACGAGCTGGTCCTGCAGGTTGATCGTGTTGGTCGAGACGACGACGCGCTCGTTGTTCTGCACCGCCCAGTAAACCGCCGGAATGAGATAGCCGACGCTTTTGCCGGTGCCGGTCCCTGCTTCTACCATCAGGTGCCGCCCTTCGGAGAACGCCCGGGCGACGGAGCGCAGCATCTCCACCTGCTCCGAGCGGTACTCGTAGTGCGGGAAATGCCGGGAGAATGACCCCGCCGGTTCCAGGCTGGCCGCGAGCTCGTCAATGTCCAGCGGCGTGAGCTCGCTCTTGCGCTGCAGGGGGCGCAGGTCGTCGCGGCCAGTTTCGCTCCCCGGGCGGCGCTGCGCGTGTGCACGAAACAGCGGGCCGTCGGCGCCGGGCCGCGTCGGGCGCGGCCCGGCCTTTTCTTTCATGCGCGCCCGCAGCGCCTCCTCAAAAATCGTCCCTGCACCCCAGGTGATCTCCTCGCCCAGCTGCACGATCTCGGCTAGCAGGTCGAGCGGCAGTTCCAGCGCCTTGCGGAACAGCGCGCGGTAAACTTCCATCGTCACGCGCGCATCGACAATCGCTCGATGCATCGTTTCCGGCGGAGTCGGTAAGCCAAGTTCTTGCGCCAGCGAGATCAGGCTATAGCGTGCCGCCGTCGGCAGCAGTACTGAGGCCAAATCCAGTGTGTCGAGCGCGTTATTGTAGCGCAGGACTCGTTTAGCGTGCAGAAACTGCAAGTCGAAATTGACGTAGTGCCCGAGGATCGGCGTCTCGCCGACGAATTCTTCCAGTTCACGAGACACGGCACTGAAGGATGGGGCATTCGCCACCATCGCGTCGTTGATGCCGGTGAGCTGCACGACATTGGCCGGGATTTTGCGCCCCGGATTGACCAGCGTCGAGAACTCGGCTTCCACCCGGTCGCCCTTGAAGCGGATCGCGCCGATTTCAATGATGGCGTCGCGGCCCGGCTCGAGGCCGGTCGTTTCGAGATCGAGGGCGACAAGTGTGTGGGCCATGGGAGGCGGGAGTGATAAAGGGGATGTGCGGGAAATGCTATATGAGCGGCTGAGAAAATTATAACGGCGCCCTATTTTTTGTGAATGACCGTATAACCGGCCTTTTCCCACTCGATAAAACCGCCGTCGAGGTTCCAGACCTGAGTGTAGCCCGCCTGCACCAGTTCCTCGGCGACGATAGCCGACATGCGTCCGCTGCGGCAGTACAGGATGATCCGAGCGTTTTTGTCGGCGGGATAATCGCCCACCCGCTGCGGCCCGGTCTCCTCGAACGGGATGAAGGCGTCAGTCTGCTCCAGCTCGCCTTCGTACGGGATGTGCGTGTTGACAAAATTGAAGTCTTTGTGTTTCAGCATCTCGGCCAGTTCCACTGGGGTGAGGTTGGTATACGTCCCGCCCGCAACCTGCATGGGAACGCCGGAGGCAGCCGGCGCAGCGGGGGAGGTCGTCGAGCCGCAGGCGGAGACCATCAGCCAGAGAACCGTGGGCGCGATCAGTTGAGTACGCATATTCGTCTCCTCGTCATTCTAACTTAATTGTCACTATGTTCGAGACGCGGGTCGCCGTGGGAGAGGGCGTAGAACGACCGCATCCGCCCGTCAAGCGTTTCGTGGAAGAAGTCGGTGATGAGATAGCCGGACTTGAACGCCGCCTCGAACAATTCGCGCGTGTGTTGACGCCAGGCCCGCGCCAGGGCCATGTCCCCAGCCTTGATGGCCTGAAAATCTTCGGGGATTTCGACGAGGGCAATCATCCCGGCAAAGGACGCCGGGCGGTTCGGCGGTCGCAACAGGCCCTGCGGGCCGAGCGTCGTCGGATTGAGCAGAGTGGCCCCGGCGTCGGTAAAGGAGTCTACCACGAGTGGGGCGCGGCGGCCAAGCAACCGCTCCTTCACGCGGGCCGAGGTCACCCACCAGTCCACCTGGAAACGGTCGGAGGGCAGGCCCGCGTTCAATCCGTCCGTCATCTGGCCATACACCTCGCGCTGGTAAATGCGGCAAACCGCGCCGAGCTTGGCGATGTTCAGCCGGGCGTTGCGCGATTCCAGCGGATCGTACGTCCACGTCACCAACCGGATGCCCTGGCTCATGACGAAGTCACGCTGGGCTAGTTTGAGTTGATAGCCGATGTGACGGTCGCGGTATTCCCGCAGGAGGCCCAGCTGGTGTGAGCAATGCTTGAGGCGCGCCATGGCCGGACGGCTGGAACTGGCCTGGTCGGTGCCGAGAAAACCGAACACAAAGCCGACCAGTCGGTCGCCGTCAAATGCGCCGAGCACCAGCCCGCCGTTGTGGGCGGCGGTGATGAGCATGTGCGCCGGAGTGACTTCGGTCTCCGAACCGGGCCACACCACACGCTGCAGCGCCTCGGCGGCGTGGAACTCGTCCATGGATTCGAGGGGGCGAATAGCCAGGGGGGTGATGTTTGGCATCGGCGGCTTGTGACGCAGGGCGTGTGACGGGCGACTGGCTCATCGCTCCGCCCGTCAGGTTCCCCACACCAGGCGGTTCATCTCCGTAAACCAGTTTTTCTGGCGCAAGTAATCCAACGAGTTCACCAGGCGCGCGGGTTTCAGCCCGAAGTAGCGCGTGACGCTGGTCAGTTCGCAGGTGCGGCTGATGGCGAGGTAGTCCAACCAACGGGTGGTGAGCGGTGAGCGCGGCAGCACCTGTTCCATCAGCCAGGCGCCGGCGCGCAGGAAGGGCGGCCGCACCGGGACGACAAGCCGCCGCACCCCAACCGCCTCCATCACAAGCTGCACGAGTTGATCGAAGGAGATAAACTCTGGCCCGCCGAGCGAGAGCGTCTGGTTGAGCGCGGTCAGATCGCTCAGACTCCACTCGAGGCAGGTAACCAGGTCTTCCACCCACAACGGCTGGAGGGAGGTCTGGCCGTCGCCGGGCATGAAGAAAAAGCCGGGGACAAATTTGAGCATCATCGCCAGCACGTTGACGAACACGTCCTCTTCGCCGTACAACAAGGCCGAGCGGATGATGGTGTACGGGAGGCCACTCTGCCGGATGAACTCTTCGGCGATGCCTTTGGCCTTGAGGACCGGATAAGCCGAGGCCCGGTCGGCCCCCAGATGGGAGAGGTAGATGATGCGCCCCACGCCCGCGTCTTTGGCGGCCTCCACAAGGGCCTTGGTTCCAGCGGCGTCCACGGCGAACAGGTCATCCGGCTCGCCGCGCCATTCCGCGCCCGCGAGATGGATGAGGGTATTCACGCCGACCAGCGCCGTCCGCAGCCCGCGCTCGTCGGCGAGGGAGGCGATGGAAACCTGCACCGGAACGCGTCGGGGCAGGCGCGGCGTGCGCCGGGAGGGCCGGATCAGGCAGCGCATTTCCAGCCCGGCCTCGGCCAGCCGGGGGAGGAGCGCCCGCCCGACAAACCCGGTTGCGCCAGTGACTAAAATCAGGGTAGACATGAATGAGCGTGAGCGGTGGGAACAAAAGGCTACCCGGGCGAGTGTAACGCAGGGGGAGGGAAGCGTCAACTACTCGGCGCTTAATGCAACACGGGCGCAGAAATCTTCTGCGCCCGCGTCGTCAGCGCCAGCGGCGGAGTTACTTCTTCTTTTTGGCGTTGTTTTTCTTGACTGGGGCGGGTTTTCCGGCCGCTTCAGCCCTGGCCCGGCTCGCGGCGGCGGCCAGGCGCACCATCGTCGCCTCGACGTCGGCCGGGCTGACGCCAATCAGGGAAATCAATTTGCGCTCGCTGGTGAAACCGCCCATGATGTCAATCTGGTTGGCCGGAATTTTCAAAGCATGGGATAAAAAGCCAATCAGGGCATTATTCGCGGCCCCCCCCTCCGGCGCGGCGGCGACGCGGATTTTGATCGTGCCATCCGCCATCAGGCCGGCGACCTCGGTGGCTTTCGCTCGCGGGGTGACCTTGACGGCAATGGCCGCGCCAGTGAGGGCGTTGCTGAAAGTGGGCATTTCTATTCTCCGTAAGAACGCGGTTAGCGAGCGCATTGATTCTAACCCAAATCAAACCGTAAATCCAGCCGGGCCACAATAGGATATTCGTGCAAGACGTAAAATGTAAATAAGCCAGGCCTGGAAACGCCTCAGGCCGAGCGATGCGCTAGTAAACTACTCTCTTCCTAAAAAATTAATCGCTTCGCCGTCCACAAGGATACGGGGCAGTCAGCCGCGAGAACGCGAATCAGGGAGCATCGCCATAGGATATCGGTACGTCACGAAAACGTTGTCCTCCGTGCGACGCACTCCCTAAGTGCGTCGCA
>Ga0209640_10004109_pt1 | contig 12806 bp, 13 predicted proteins | sample RifCSP10_1_FD_184018 | JGI IMG/M metagenome (GOLD analysis project Ga0209640, IMG submission 184018) | Soil microbial communities from Rifle, Colorado - Rifle CSP2_sed 10_1 (SPAdes) (version 2) | ecosystem: Environmental > Terrestrial > Deep subsurface > Rock core/Sediment | place: Rifle... | reverse complement strand
CCTAATTGAATATAAAACAGATTCGCTTACTAATTATGAGGCTTATGTGAAGAATGAATCAAAAAGATTGCAGGATGATCATATAAAAAAGTTTGAAGGAAAATTCACGACTTCCCGGTCTGTGATGGAAATTGTCCGATAATTTTAACATCAGTTAAATGTGGGATTTAATTTTACCTATCTTTATGTAAATATTTTTTCTAAAATGATTTATACAGATTTCAGTTCAACTGCTTTACAATTTTTAAATAAGTATAAAGAACCAAATCATAGTATGAACAAAGTTCCTGTTTTATTTCTTCTTATACTTTTAATTTTCTCCTGCAGAGAAGAAATTGTTGAACCGGGAAACTTTGCCGGGAACATAAATGAACCCATACAGATTAATGACCAAAACTCTTTTACCTTCCTGATCAATGCACGGCAATTTTCAATGAATTTAACCGTTCCAGCTACATTCAATTCATCCACTTCAAGGATATCAATTACTCTTAACGATCATGAATCGGGAACTGTTTTTATAAGTATCAGAGACTCTGCAAACCGGGAAAGATATACGCATTCGTTAGCAGAAGATGTATCTTTTTATACAGATGTAATGGATGGTTTTGTCCCGGACATAATAAAAATCCGAACTGAGTCTTTTAGCGGTAAGCTAAGAATTCAGTTGACGGATGTATTTTAATATTTTTAAATTCATTTCACTATTTTTCCATAAGCTAGAATTCGCTCTTCGATTTTGATTCTCTATAAAAACAAAATTATATTAAGTATCAGAATAATAGAATTAGAGATTTTTTAATCTGACCGTATGAATTCCTTTTCAATTTTATCAATGGGGGCTATAAATAATTATGCATCAAAATAAACAACCCGGTAATTCACTTTATCCTGATTTTACGGAAGGCAAGGGAGTAACTGATTCGGCTGTTATTCCCGGCAGAGATAAAATCAGCGAGAAATTCAAATGGAATTTAGCAGATATTTATAGTAGTGATGAAGGGTGGGAAAAAGATTTTATTTTCGTTGAAAGCAACATTATAAGATATGATTCCTTCCGCGGTAAATTAAACCAGGATTCAGAAAACTTACTTGCCTGCCTTAAATTTGATGATAGCATCGGAATAAAACTCGAACGGATGTACCTCTATGCAATGCTGTCAAAAGATATGGATATGAACGTTCAAAAATACCAGGCAATGGATGACAGAATAAAAACTCTCTACTCAAAAGTGTCCGCAGCAAGTTCATTTATCCGTCCGGAATTACTTCTGATCCCTGAGAACAAATTATTGTCTGCAATAAATTCAAATGAAGAATTAAAAATCTATGAACATCTGATCCGGGACCTGTTAAGAACAAAAGCTCATACGTTATCTGATTCGGAAGAAAAGATACTGGCATTTGCCTCTGAATTAACACAGACTCCGTATAGTGTTTATTCAATTTTTACAAATGCTGATTTGAGTTTACCGCAGGTCGAGGATGAGAACAAACAGAAAGTCCAGCTTTCACACGCCCGCTTTTATTCTGCGATGTACTCTAAAAATCGTGATTATCGAAAAAGAGTTTTTGATTCATATTTAAGCAGTTATTCAAAATATATAAACACAATTACAACTCTCTTTAATGGAAATCTGAAGACGAATATTTTTAATGCTAGGTCAAGAAACTATACTTCATCCTGCCAGGCAGCACTCGACAAGAACAATATACCACTTTCTGTTTATGATAAGCTCATTGAATCTGCAAATCAAAATTTTGCTCCTATACACCGGTGGACAGCATTAAAGAAAAAACTTTTAGATGTCAAAGAACTGCATCCATATGACGTATATGTTACAATCTTTAACAATGTTGATGAAAAAAAATATTCTTATGATGAGTCAATTAATATTGTATCCGATTCGTTACAGGTTATGGGGGATGAATATCTCGGTGCTTTAAATAAAGCATTCAGCAACCGATGGATTGATGTTTATGAAACGAAAGCAAAGAAGAGCGGTGCTTACAGCTCGGGTACAACTTTCGGAGTTCATCCATATGTCTTATTGAACTGGACCGACCTGCTTAATGATGTTTTCACTCTGACTCATGAAATGGGACATAATATGCATTCATATTTTACGGGGATGAATCAGCCGTTTTCTTACGCTAACTACTCAATTTTCTTAGCTGAAGTTGCGTCAACTTTTAATGAATCATTATTACTGGATTATTTAATTGAGAATACAGATAATAAAAATGAAAAGCTTTACCTGCTGGAAAAATATTTAAACAATATTACCGCAACTTTTTACAGACAGGTTATGTTTGCCGAATTTGAAATGATTGTTTATGAAAGAACTGAAAGTGGAGAAGCATTAACCGCTGAAACATTAAGAAAACTGTACCGGGTTTTATATCAGAAGTATTGGGGAACAGAAATGTCTGTTGATGAGAATGAGGAGTATACCTGGGCTCGTGTTCCCCATTTCTATTACAATTTTTATGTTTATCAGTACGCCACGGGATTTGCAGCATCAGAAGTGCTTGCGAAAAAAGTTAAAATGGAAGGGAAGGCAGCTGTTAATAAGTACCTGGAATTTTTAAAAGCCGGTAGCTCGGATTATCCAATTAATATTTTGAAAAAGGCCGGAGTGGATATGAATTCCTCCGAGCCTGTTATTGCAGTTACTGAAAAAATGAGCCGGGTGCTTGACGAAATGGAAAAATTAATTTAACCAATTATTTAACAAATAAAATAATATGAAAGTTTATAACAAAACATCATTGAGTGAATATTTTCAATCACTCACTTATGATGATATTAGTCTTATACCAACAGAAGTATCCAGAATAAAATCGAGAAAAGAAGTTGATACAAAATGTGAGTTCCTTAGAGCAAATCTATTATTGCCTGTTATTTCCAGTCCGATGGAAAGTGTAACTGGGATTGAAATGGCAAAAGAACTTACACGACTCGGATGTTTGGGAATTGTCAATAGATTTGACTCATCGCTGAACGAAATTCTCCAAAATAGTATCCAGGACAAGTTGATTAAAGCAGTCTCAATAGCACTTAATTCTCCGTTAGAGCTTGTAGAAAACCTTACCAATGCCGGTTATATAATTTGTATTGATACTGCAAACGCAAGCAACCATGAAGTACTACTGAAAGCAGAAGAAATAAAAAGTAAATTTAAGGTTAAGCTGATTGTTGGCAATATTGCACACGGTGAATCGCTCCAACAGCTTGTTGATGCAGGGGCTGATGCAGTCAGAGTTGGAATTGGAAGCGGAAGTGTTTGTACAACCAGTATTCAAACCGGAATTGGAATCGGTCAGGTTTCTTCATTGCTGGATGTTTTTTATGCAAAGGAAAAAATAAAATCAGATATAAAAATTATTGCTGATGGTGGAATCAAAGGCGCAGGAGATGTTGCAAAAGCGATCGCAGTCGGGGCAGATGCTGTTATGCTGGGCAGGCTTCTTGCAGGCACAAAAGAAACTCCCGGAGAAGTAATTAAGTACAATGATCAGTTATGGAAAAAGTACAGGGGTTCTTCATCTTTTGGTGTCAAAATGAAAAATGAATTTATTGAAGGTGAAGAAACAATGGTCGCTTACAAAGGTGCGGTCAATAATGTAATTGATGGAATTTCAGATGGATTGAAAAGTTCTATGAGCTACATGAATTGTTATAATCTTGAAGAGCTAAGAAAGAAAGATACTTTCGCAATTCTTAGTAATTATTCTTACCTGGAAAGGCTTCCCAAACCATAATTTACATTGAGTTCAGAACACATAAATTTCATTCTGTCTTTAATGCCAAACTAACATTTCTTATTTTTGAGTGTCGTAAAAATTTTTTGATTTGTTTGATACTGAAATGGCGAACCTGGATAAGTTCGGAGAGAAATATCTTGCTCTTCAATCAATTGAAAGAAGTAAAGTAGTTTCAGCACCAACGAAAGTATAAATCCCTCATAGTTTTTAATTTGAGTTGTTTCACCTGAAACTATCAGGAGAATAAACTTGGTTTCTTAAAAAGATTGGGTTTAATTTTTTATAATATATTGTTATTCGTATGCAAAATAAAAAAAATGCAGAAGGAAAATCCAAAGTAAATCGTAAACCGGAAAGAGGATTTCACGATGATAAAACAATTCATAAAATTATTGATGAAGCTCAATATTGTCATGTTAGTTTCATCCAGGAAGACCAGCCGTTTATCATTCCAACCATACATGCCAGGTTGGATGATTCTCTTGTCTTGCACGGAGCCAAGGCAAGCAGACTGATTAAACAAGTATCAACAGGAAATGAAATTGCGATTGCGATTACAATTTTAGATGGGCTTGTTCTTGCCCGGTCGGTCTTTCATCATTCAATGAATTACAGGTCGGTAGTAATTTTTGGAAAAGGTGTTGAGATTACTGATGATAAAAAGAAAATGAAAGCATTAAAAGCTATCACAGATCATATTCTTCAGGGAAGATGGGATGATGCACGTAAACCAAACGAAAAAGAATTAAAAGCAACTTCAGTTATTTCTGTGAAAATTGATGAAGCTTCTGCAAAAATCAGAACAGGTCCACCCAAAGACGATGAAGATGATTATTCATTACCTGTTTGGGCTGGGGTTCTTCCAATTGTGAAATTAATTGGTGAACCCGAAGCAGATCCCGTTTTAAAGAAAGGAATTTCAATTCCGGATTACATTGGCAGAATTATAAAATAAAAAATTATAACTTAATTCTTTTTAATCTGAGAGAATTTGCTACCACAGATACTGAACTGAATGACATCGCAAGTGCAGCAAAAACCGGATTAAGCAAACCAAAAGCTGCAAGTGGTAAACCGATTACATTGTATACAAATGCCCAGAAAAGATTCTGTTTTATTGTTCTTAAGGTTTGGCGTGAAAGATTTATTGCATTTACAACTCCCATTAAATCGCCGCTTATTAAAATTATATCACCCGTTTCAATTGCAACATCCGTACCTGTGCCGATTGCAATGCTTACATCACTTTGAGCCAGGGCAGGAGCGTCGTTTATTCCATCGCCAACCATTGCAACAATTTGATTTTTGTTTTGAAATTTTTTTACAACTTCAATTTTATTTTCAGGAAGCAGATCAGCTTCAAACTCATCAACTCCAACTATTTTAGCAACAGCTTCTGCTGTTTGTTTGTTATCACCCGTTATCATTACTGTTCTGATATTCATTTCTTTAAGAATGTGGAATGCTTCTGCTGCATCTTTTTTTAATGGATCTTCAATGGCAATTAATCCTCTGAGTTCATTATTTATTGCAACATAAACTACAGTTATTTCATTCTTTGGAAAATTCTGAATTTTAGTATCCATATTAATTTTATTATCCATCATTAAAGTATGATTTCCGATTAATAATTGCTTTCCATCAATTTTTCCTTTCAATCCCATTCCAGTCAGGCTTTCAAAATCCTGAACATCCGAAAGAAAAATATTATTTTGCTTTGCATAACTCACAATTGCCTGGGCAAGCGGATGTTCTGATCTTTGTTCAAGTGAGGCAGTAAGTTTTAACAATTCTATTTCATCCAGAGCTATTGAGTATACTCTACTAACGGTTGGTTCGCCTTTAGTAATAGTTCCTGTTTTATCAAAAATAATTGTTTCAATTTTGTGTGCTAGTTCCAGGCTCGCAGAATTTTTAATAAGAATTCCATTTTGAGCTCCCTTACCCATTCCTGTAATAATTGCTGTTGGTGTTGCTAATCCTAATGCACAGGGACAAGCGATGATAAGAACTGCAACAAAATTTATTATTGCATGACTTATTTCACTGCTTCCAAACACCAGCCATCCTGCTAAAGTTAAAATTGCTATTAAGATTACGAAAGGAACAAATACTGAAGAAACTTTGTCCGCGAGTTTTTGTATCGCTGCTTTTGATCCCTGCGCCGATTCCACCATTTTAATGATCTGACCAAGTAAGGAATTGTCCCCGATTGCAGTGACTTCAAATTCGAAAGTTCCGTTGCGGTTTATTGTACCTCCGATTACCTTTGAACCAACAGTTTTATCAACCGGGATTGATTCACCTGTTATCATTGACTCATCTATAGCAGAATATCCTTTTTTAATAATTCCATCAGCAGGAATTTTTCCCCCGGGTTTAATGATAACTATGTCACCGGTTTGCAACTCACTAATCATTATTTCCGATTCTTTGTTGTTTCTTCTAACCAATACAGTCTTCGGTTGTAGCTCAATAAGGTTTTTAATTGCAGAACCAGTCTTTAATTTAGCTTTGCTTTCAAGCCATCTGCCCATTAAAATTAATGTGATAATAACAACTGTAGTATCATAATAAACGTGGCCAGTTTTAGCATCTGAAGAAAAAAGATCTGGAAATAATGTTACCAGAACACTAAAAATATAAGCTGAGCCGGTACCGATCGCAATCAGTGAATTCATGTCTGCTGTTAAATGTTTTAAATTTTTCCAGAATATTTGAAAGAATCTTCTGCCTGGAATAAATACAACGAGTGTTGTTAGAATTAGTAAAATTTTATTCAACCCGTTTTCACTAAGTGGCAAAAAATTCTCAAATCCTTCGGACATACTTCCCATATTCAGTATTAGAATGGGGATGGACAAAATCATAGAGAATAGAAAATCACTTTTTAATTCCTTCTCATACTTGAATGCTGAATCGCTCGGATTCGTATCATAGTTTACGGAAATTGATTTTTTGTTAATTGATGCTATATCAATTTTATATCCGGCATCTTCAACCGCATCAACAACATCCTGGTAACCAGTAACGGAAGTATCAATTTCGAATGATGCTGTCTCTGTTGCAAAATTTACAGACACATTTGAAACACCTTCCAACTTGTTGATGGATTTTTCAACTCTCGCAACACAGCTTGCGCATGTCATTCCTTCAACAGGAACATGGATATGCTTGAAATCTTTCAGATTATTTACTTGTGAAGTCATAATAATTTTTTCATCTATTAGTTAAATGCTGGAATACGAGAAATCATTTCTTTTATTTACGAATCAACAACTTTGTAACCGGCATCTTCAACTGCTTTTATTAATTCTTTTTCATCAAACTTGGATTCATCATATTCAACTTCTGCTGAGCCCATCTTAACATCTATTTTTTTCAGTTTAAGTTTGGCAAGGGACTTCTGAATATTGATAATGCAGTGACTGCAGCTCATACCTTCAATTTTTATTTTCTTTTTCATATCTGGATTATCTATTAAATTAATTAGGATTAATTATAGTGAAAAGATAAAAAGCATAGTGTTGGAGGGTGTTACAGAATTTTTAAAAAATGTTACAATTAACCAATTTTCAAATCACTTTATCAATTGGTTTCCTCTTCTGCTCTTTTAATTTTTTAAAGTAGGAAGGGTTTAACCCTGTCACATGTTTAAACTGGTTTGAAAGGTGCTGAACACTGCTGTATCCAAGCTTATAGGAAATTTCGCTAAGTGTTAATTCATCATAAGCGAGCAGCTCTTTTACTTTTTCAATCTTTTGTCTGATAATAAATTTTTCAATCGTTGTACCTTCAACAGATGAAAAGACTGAACTAAGATGATTATAATTTATGCCTAATTCACTGGATAAATATTTCGGAAAATTAAATTTATCGGGAAGATCATTCTGGTGATGAAGCTTATTTATTATTAGTACTTTTATCCTCCCGATCAGTTTTGAGTTCTTATCATCAATTAGTTCGAATCCATTATCCGTCAGCATTTTTCTTAATTCGGCTGAATCTATTTCATTTGAAGATGAATCAATTACAACTTCACCTAATTTGATTGTCTTTATATTATAATGCAACTTCTCAAGTTCATCTTTTACAACCTTGATGCACCGGTCGCAGACCATATTTTTTATATGTAAAACTTTTTCCATAATAATAAAAACAAATCGAAATTATTTTCAGAATAATTTAATGATTGTTTTTCTTTTTTTATAACCAGGAATTCGGTTGGAGTTTGATGATGGAAAATTGGTTTTTAAGCTGTAAGATTACTTGATACTCTCATTCATAACTTGGAATCGTTTTGGATATGGTCTATTTAAGGTTCTGTTTTTTTGATTTGTAACATCTGAAACATTTTTCTTGATTTGATTATTCATTGTAGAATTAATTTGCTGTTTAATTAAACTAATTTCAGCTGTGTTTTGATTGGAGTTGATCCATCTCCCTATTTTTTTTCTGAGACCATATATTAAAAAGCTGAAAAAGATAAAACCAATAACCAGTCCGCTGAAAAGAAAAATAGACAAAGCCACTATTTGTTGAAGATTCATATAATTATTAAAAGTTGTTTATAATCAGATTTTACAACATTTGTACCATCTGACAGATGTGAAAATGGCTTTTCTATTATCTAATCACAAATTAATCTGAGATTAAGTATCATATTGAGCAAATTAAATTGACAGCATATTGAATTCAAATCGGGTTTTGTGAGTATTTCAGTTAATTTATTTAAATGCTATAACTCACTAAATTTATTGATTTTACAGCAAAAGTTTGATAAGTTTACCGCCTCAATCATTGAGAATTAATTCATTAACATTAAACCGAGAAGGTAAATTTATGACAAAGGCTGATATAGTTGACAGGGTTGCAGCCGGAACCGGACTGACAAAACTGGAGACTGAAGCAATAATTGAAGGATTCTTTAAAACCGTAATTGAAGCTTTAAAAGACGGAAAAGGAATTGAGATAAGAGGTTTTGGAAGTTACAGGGTTAAGAAGAAGAATTCACGCCAGGCACGTAATCCGAAATCTGGTGAACAGGTTTATGTACCGGAACATTTTGTGCCGACTTTTAAATTTTCAAAAGATTTTAAAGAAATGGTTAACCGGGGAATGATGGAAAAGAAACCAAGGTAGTTTGAATATGTCTAATTATTGCAGCGAATGCGGTTTTAAATTAGAAGATCACCATAAGTTTTGTCCAAACTGTGGTAATAAAATTTCTACATTAAAACCTGATGAAAAATATACATCAGATGAAAAACTTATAGATCAATCACAGGTTAGAGTTATTATTTGTGATAATTGTGGTGAAGAAAATGGGGCAGATAATAAAATATGTTCAGGCTGTGGTGTGCCTTTAATCGGAGAAGAAAAAATATCTTTAAAAAAAAATAAGAACATTTCTACAGAAAAAATCCAGGCAACAAAAGAAAGTGTTAAGAATAAAAAAATCGGATCACGAGTAGTCAATAAAAAAAGAAAACAAACGGAGAATATTTCTGTTGATAAAATAATAGACACAAAAAAAATCATTATGATTGGATCAATAACTGGAATACTAGTTCTCGTTATCCTTTTGACATCAGGTGTATTTGACAGCGGTTTAGACGAGAATAAATTAAATCAGGATAGAAATTCCGGGATTGATCTTAGCAACTTGAATGCAATAAATGATCTTGAAGAAAAAGTAAAAACCAATCCGGATGATCTTGTATCGTTGCTGCACCTCGCACATCTGCAAAATGATTCGCGATTATATGAAAAAGCAATTCAAAACTATAAAAAATATCTTGCAATCAAACCCGCTGATGCGGATGCAAGAGTTGATATGGGAATTTGTTATTACAATTTAGCCGATTATACGTCTGCAATATCAGAAATGGAAAAAGCAATTGAGTATCAACCTGATCACCAGATTGCTCATCTGAACCTGGGAATTGTAAACTTAACTGCAGGCAACCTTGATAAGTCGAAAGCATGGTTCAATAAGACAATTGCGATTAACCCTGAAACAGAGATTGGAAAAAGAGCACAGGAATTATTAAACTCACACTAATATAGAAAGAAAAGGAAAACAATATGCCTTGCGGAAGAAAAAGAAAACGGCACAAAATGTCAACTCATAAAAGGAAAAAAAGGCTGAGAAAAAACCGACATAAAAAGAAACTCAGATAACAACTTAATTTAAATTTACAATGGTTGTATGGTTGAATTAATTTCCTACTTCCATCCCACCACTTGATCAGTCGTAAATAGCATTTTTCGATTATTTTGCCAACTTAGCTCAGCTGGTAGAGCAGCTCATTCGTAATGAGCAGGTCGCCGGTTCGATTCCGGCAGTTGGCTCTCCGACTTTTTCCCTCCCAATTCGTAATTAATCTTTCATTTCTAGAGTCAAATCTTGGCTCTTACACCCTTAATCTGTCCAAAAAATATTTCGCATTCTGTGGTGATTATTGAAGATTTTTCTTGACTTTGGAGAAAAATTTCCATTATTTTGGGGAGTAGTGGGGAATTGTGGTGAAAATTACCAAACGGAAAAAGGAAATGTTCAGAGGACAATTTACATATTCAATAGATTCGAAGGGAAGAATTAGTATTCCCTCTAAATTACGCAAGCATGTTTCGGCCCAGTCTGGTGACACTTTCGTAATGACTAAAGGTACTTCAATTTGTATTGATATCTACCCTCTCGATGAGTGGCAGCAGATTGAAGAACAACTTTTAAAACTCAACCCTTTCAACCCGGATGATGCAAAATTTATAAGAATGTTTTCACAGTTTGCCTCCGAGGATACTATGGACTCCCAATCCAGAATATTAGTTCCAACTCCATTAATCGAATATGCAAAGATTGAAAAAGAAGTTTTAATCCTGGGTGCACTTAAGAAGATTGAGGTATGGAACCCGCAAGTTTATACTGATTACATCAATCAATCAACTGAATCGTATGAACAGATCGCAGCCAAAGTAATGAAACAATGACTGGTTTTCATCACACGCCGGTTTTACTTGATGAAAGTGTTGAATACCTGGTGACGAATAAATCAGGAAATTATTTTGAAGGTACTTTAGGATTTGGCGGGCACACTAAGCAAATATTGAAATCATTAACGAAGAAGGGGAGTATCACAGCTACCGATGTTGATAAGGAAGCATTTGGTTTTTGTAAGAATGAATTTGCAAACGATTCAAGAGTTAGGCTTTATAATTTTAATTTCTCGTTAGTCGATGTTATTGCAAAGATTGAATCTGTTGAGTTCTTTGACGGAATTTTTGCTGACCTAGGAGTATCGTCGTATCAGTTGGATATTTCCGCAGCAGGATTTGCTTATAGCACCAATACATATTTAGACCTCCGACTAAATAAAACATTGAAGAAAACTGCTGCGGATTTTATTAACGAACTCGATGAGAAAGAAATAGCGGATATCATATTTCAATATGGTGAAGAAAAAAATTCGCGGAAGATAGCAAAAAAGATCTGTGAAAAAAGAAAACAAGAAGCAATCAGAACAACGGGTGAATTGAAACAAATAATTGCCGAATTAACCCCGGAGAGGTACCTGACGAAAACCTTATCCAGGGTGTTCCAGGCATTAAGAATTTATGTTAACGATGAATTGGAAGTTTTAAAACAGTTTTTATCTAATTCGCTCAAAACATTACACAAGGGTGGACGATTGGTTTTAATAAGTTATCATTCATTGGAAGATCGTATTGTAAAGGAATTCTTCCGATTCGAAAGTCTCGATTGTATCTGTCCGAAAGGTGCGCCTATCTGTACCTGCGGTAAAATTCCTTCATTAAAAATACTAACACAAAAACCGGTTGTTCCGTCTGTTCAGGAAATAAAAATTAATAACCGCGCAAGAAGCGCTAAGCTAAGAGCAGCAGAAAAACTATGAAGAAAAGTGCAAAGCCATTAATTGTTACCTTACTGCTGATGCTTCTTATTATAACCACGCTTGTTCTCTTTGTGATCGGAACAAGATTTAAATATGAAGAATTGATTCGTGAGAAAATTAGTATTGAAGCACAATTGAGAGCTGAACAAACAAAAAGAACAAATCTTTTCGCAGAATACCAAATGGTCAGCGCTGAAAATATTATCGTTCAGTCAGCAAAACAAGATTTAGGTATGGTACAAGACTATGAGACTATCAATAAAATCTCAATTGAAAAATCTGAGCTCGATCAACTAAACCAAATGCTTTCAGAAAAGTATGATTAATTCCAGATCATTAATTGTTGTTATACTCTTCTTTCTGCTCTTCATAGGACTCATTCTGAAGCTGGTAGATATTCAGATTATCAAAAGTGAAGAGCTAAAATATTACGCAAAGCGGCAGCAAACGAAACTTGAAACCGTCCCTGCCGAACGCGGTTTGATTTATGACCGTAATGGAGTGCTGCTTGTTCATAACAGGAATGACATGACAATCTATATTGATTTAAGGATGCTCCCGGTTAAGAAAAGAGAAGACGTCGCAAACAAATTTTCAAAAATTTTCGGTAAGAGTAAAAAATATTATCTCTCACTACTCAAGCAGTCAGGAAAAACAATTTGCATCGAGAAAAAAGTGCCGGAAGAAAAAGCCCGCTTGATATCAGAACTTAAACTGAATTCAGTTGTGATAACTGAAGATCCTACCCGTATCTATCAATACGGATCACTAGCATCTCATGTTCTTGGATATGTTAACAACGAATACAATGGTGTGAATGGCATAGCAAAAACTTTTGAGGACGAACTTGATGGAGAGAATGGTGCAAGACTGGTTGAACGAAATGCTCTGGGTGATTTGATAACCATTGCTGAAGAAGAAACTATTCAGCCAGTGCCCGGCAATAATATAGTTCTGACTATTGATAAATCTTTTCAGAGTATTCTTGAAGAAGAATTAAGGGAAGGATTGAAAAAGTACAAAGGAATTACAGCAACAGGTATAATTATGAATCCCAATAATGGGGAAATACTTGCGCTGGCAGATCTGGATGATTATGATCCAAACCTTTACTGGAAATTC
>Ga0209640_10004108_pt1 | contig 12807 bp, 9 predicted proteins | sample RifCSP10_1_FD_184018 | JGI IMG/M metagenome (GOLD analysis project Ga0209640, IMG submission 184018) | Soil microbial communities from Rifle, Colorado - Rifle CSP2_sed 10_1 (SPAdes) (version 2) | ecosystem: Environmental > Terrestrial > Deep subsurface > Rock core/Sediment | place: Rifle... | reverse complement strand
CCGGGAATATTCATCTTGTTGTATTCGGCATAGGGGCGGCCATCGACAATGATGAAATCCTCGTTGCGCTGCTTCATTTGCGCGAGCTCGGTGACGGTGACGCGCGGCGTGCCGTACCCATGCTCGACCAGTTCGCCGAACAGTTTGCTGGGCACGTTCACACCTTTGAAAATCGCATAGCCCGTTGCAGCCCACGCCGGATTGCCGCCGGCGAGCATCGACGCATCGGTATAGCCGATTGCCGCGAGACGCTTCACCGCGCGTTCCGCAACGCCCTCACCATCGTCGCATAACACGATGCGTGCGCTCTTACGCGGCACGAGTGCCGGGATGCCGGGTTCCAGCCGGCTGTAAGGCAGCGGTGTGGCGAACAGTAGATGGCCTTCGCCAAACTGGCCGTCTTCACGCACATCCAGCAGCGCAAGCTCGCCGCCGTCGTGCAACATGTTTTTCAGATCGCGGGGTGCAACGGTGCGAGTCGTCATCGGAGATTTGCCGTAGAGGAAACGAAACGGGGATTATAGCGCCGTGCACCGTAGTCGGTGATGCAAAACCTTGCCAATATCCCAACACTTCGATAAGCTGATCAACGAAGTACTCCCGTAGGTAGATCAAGGTGATTCGGGTTTCCGCCCGCACGCGTAATGTTGGTTCAGACAAAGAGAAGATTATGAGTGGCTGGCAAATGAAGGGCCTTCCGCAATTCGGCGCGGCGCTGTTGAGCTGTGGGTTTTTTGCGCACGCGATGGCGCAGAACTATCCGTCCAAATCGGTGCGCATACTCGTGGGATTTGCGGCCGGCGGCGGAACCGATACCGCGGCACGCATGGTCGCTCAAAAGCTTTTCGAGAGCCTCGGGCAGCCCGTCGTGGTGGAAAACCGATCCGGCTCCGGCGGAATCATCGCGACTGACGCCGTTGCCAAGGCTGCTCCCGATGGATATACGCTCCTCATGATGGCTGCGGCCGACAGCATTCAGCCTGCCGTGCGGCTCAAGATGCCGTACGAGATCCCGAAAGACTTTTCGCCGATATCGCTCGTGGTAAGCGGTGCCTTCGTGCTGGTGATCCACCCCTCGGTGCCGGCGCGCAACATGAAAGAGTTGATCGCGATTGCACGCAACCGCCCGGGCCAGCTTAACTATGCGACGTCGGGCATCGGCAGTTCCGCACATCTCGCGGCGGAGCTCATGAACTTCCTCGCAAAAACCAAGACCATCCATGTGCCGTACAAAGGTGTGTCACAAGGCGTAGTCGGCGTCGCTTCAGGCGAAGCTGACATGATTTTCGCGAGCGTCACGGCGGCACAACCGCTCATCGATTCAGGCCGGCTGCGTCCCATTGCGATGAGCACTGCGAAGCGCTCGGCGCTCATGCCGAACATGCCGACGCTGCACGAGTCGGGCGTACCCGGCTACGACAGGACAGGGTGGTACGGAATGATGGGTCCCGCCGGTTTGCCCAGGGATGTTCTGACGAAACTGAACGCGTCCATCGTAAAGGCAGTGAATACGCCGGAAATGAAAGCGGCGTTTTTCAAACAGGGCTTGGAAGTCGAGACCAATACGCCGGAACAGTTCACGGAAATGATCCGGCGGGAAGTGGAGCAGAACATCAAATTGGCACGGACCGCAGGCATCAGGCCCCAATAGGCGGAGCCATGAATATTGCTCGAATGATCAGCCTCGCTTTTCTGTTGTCGGTCTCATGCCACGACATCGGAGCGGCAAGCTCCGCGGATTATCCGGCCAAAGCTATCCGACTGATCGTGCCTTATCCGCCGGCCGGCAGCGCCGATGCCGTGGCGCGGCTGCTGGCCGATAAGCTTGCGGAAAAATGGCTCCAGAGAATCGTGATCGATAACCGCGGGGGTGCCGGGGGAATAGTGGGCACGGAACTGGGAGCCAGGGCCCAGCCCGATGGATACACGCTCTTGATCGCGTACGTCGGGACTTTCTCGGTCAACCCGAGCTTGTACAAAAAGCTGCCCTATGACCCGCTAAACGATTTTTCACCGGTGACGCAGTTAACGTCGATGGCATATTTATTGGTTGTACACCCATCGTCGCCAACAAAATCGGTCAAGGAATTGATTGCACTGGCGGCCGCACGGCCGGGACAGGTGACCTACGCGTCGTCGGGAAACGGCAGCGCGCCGCATTTGGCCGGCGCCCTGTTCCAGACCATGGCCGGACTCAACCTGGTACATATCCCGTACAAAGGCGGCGGGCCGGCGATGATCGACATGCTTGGCGGGCACCTTTACCTGTACTTCGCAAGCGGTCCCAATGCGTTGCCGTACGTGAAGGCAAACAGACTGCGGCTGTTAGCGGTTACTAGCGCTTCGCGCAGCCAGCTCGTTCCGGAAGTGCCCACCATCGCCGAATCCGGGCTCGCCGGCTACGAAATAACGTCGTGGTTCGGGCTGGTCGCTCCGGCCGGGACGCCAAAACAAATCATCTCCAGGCTCAATGGCGAGTTATTGAAAATCCTCGGCACGCCTGATGTCAGGGAGCGTCTTTTCGTCCAGGGCGTTGAAGCTGTCGGCACGACACCGGAAGAATTTTTCGCCACGATCCGCAACGACACGAAGAAATATGCCATGGTTGCCAAGGAGGCCGGCATGCGCGCCGAATAATGATCAATCAGCGGCTTTTCCAAGAACTTCCGGATTCACGACGTTGATCGGCTTGCCGTTCAGATAGGCCAGTATCTGGTCGAATTTCTCGGCGAAATGGGACTCGAAAGCATCGCGCTCGACATAGCCGATGTGCGGCGTGCAGATCGCGTTGTCCATCATCAGCAGCGGATGCCGGGTGTCGAGCAGCGGCTCTTCCTCATAAACGTCGACCGCGGCCATGCCGGGATGCCCGGCGCGCAGCGCCCTGACCAGCGCGCCCGGTTCGATTACTCCCGCACGGCTGGTATTGACGATCAATGCGGTCGGTTTCATCCGCGCGAGATCGGCGGCGGTGACGATGCCACGGGTTGCGTCTATCAGCCGCAGGTGCAGGCTGACGACATCGCATTCCTCGAACAACGCTTCCCTGCTGCGGGCAGCGCTGTAACCAGCCGCCCGCGCGCGGGCGAGCGATGATTCGCGCCCCCACACCAGCACTTTCATGCCGAATGCCTTGCCGTAGCCGGCGATCACGCCGCCGATTCTGCCGTAGCTGTAAACACCCAGCGTTCTGCCGCGCAAACCGGTGCCGACGCCGGTTTGCCACTTCCCGGCCTTGAGCGAGGCCATCTCCTGGGGAATGCGGCGCAGCGCGGCGATGATCAGTCCCCAGGTCAGCTCGGCCGTCTCATGGGACGGGCGGTCCAGATTCATGCCCGAAGACAGGATCACACCGCGCCGCGTGCAGGCGTCGACGTCGATGTGCGGATAGACGCTGCGGTGGCTGATGAACTTGAGCTTGGTGAGGCGCTCGAGCAACGGCGCGCGGATCGGCGTGCGCTCGCGGATCAGCACCAGCAATTCGGTGTCCTTGAGCCTCTCGGCAAGCACATCGTCGTCCTTGGTGTGATCGTTCCAGATCCTGACATTGTGGCCGGCGAGTTTGCTGAAACAGGCCAGCGTTCTGACCGTGTCGTGATAATCATCCAGTATCGTGATGTTCATTTTACGCCCTGAAAATTTCAACCACAGAACGAACAGTAATTACAACCAATAAACCATTCTAGCCCCACTTTCCCAAATCGCCTCACGAATGCCGATTTTTGGTGGTTGACGTCTTGGGAAGGGGCGTAGATACATGGGGTCCATCCCATCAATTCCCGACATCGCCCGAGCGCAGCGCGCGTCCATTGCATTATCACTGAGCGTTGCGTAGTATTCATTTCGGGCGCCGATGAAATCTTTGGAACTTCGATCTTGCCATCCCGATCATGGGGAGAAAGGCGGTACCACAACCATGAGATCCTCAGACGCTCAAACCACAATCAGAGTTGCCGAACTGGTCTGTAAGACGACGCTGAATCAGATCCCCCGCGAAGTGATTAACTACAGCAAGAGTCTGGCGCTCAGCGCCCTTGGCGGAATGGTATCTGGCGCACAAATTCCCAGCTGCAAGATCGTCACTCGCTACGTCCAGCGGATGGGTGGGAATCAGGAGGCCACCGTAGCCGCCTCGGGCTTCAAGACTTCTGTCGAGAACGCCGCCTTGGCCAACAGCCATTTCGCCCACACTACGGAGTACGAGGATGACAGCATGCCCGAAGGCGTTTCCGCCTACACGCTGTATCCTCCCCTCTTCGCCCTGGCCGAGAAGCTGGGCTCCCCCGGCAGCCGCGTCCTCGAGGCCTTCGCGGCGGGCTACGAAGTGCAGTCCAGACTTGGCATTGATTGCAACAACGCCCGTAAGCGGGGTTATCTGAATCTCAGCCTCACGGGAGTTCTGGGGGTGGCAGCGGGGGCGGCGAAGCTGCTGGATCTCGATGTGGAGCGGACGGCATGGGCGCTGAGTTTGGCCGCCTCCCAGGGATGTGGACTAACCCGACAGACGGGAACCGATGCACACTTCATCGAGATGGGTGTCGCGGGGAGAGATGGCTTAGCGGCGGCACTGTGGGCGTCGGAAGGACTGACCGGAAGCACCACCATCTTCGAAGGCCCGAAGGGGTTCCTGGACCTGAAGTCGGCGGGAGAGGTGTCGAAGCCGACGGACGTGGTGAACAATTGGGGGAAGCCCTACCGGGTCATGGCGGTGGGAATCAAGAGTTACCCTTGCTGCTACCACATGCAGCGGTATATCCAGGGCATGGTCGATCTAAAGCAGGCCCACGGGTTCCGGCCTGGCGAGGTGGAAAGGGTGGATGTGGAAGTGAATCCTATGGTGCCCCAGTTCATCCGCTATCACGAGCCGAGGAACCTGGCCGAGGCCAGGTTCAGCATGCCCCACGGCTTGGCGGTGGCAATCCTGGACGACAGGATCACCCTTCATAGCTTCTCCGACGAGAGGGTAAAGGACCAGGATGCCCGCGAACTACGCCAGAGGGTGAAGATGATCGTGCACGAGGAGTGGCAGTACGGAGCCGCCGGACCCTACCCGCTCACTGTGATCCTGAAGGATGGTACGCGGCTCAGCAAAGACTGCATGCAGGTCAACGGGCAGCCGCCAGATCTCCTTCCGGTGGAGCAGGTGATCCAGAAGTATCGGCTGTGCACCGATCATCTGCTGGCGGAGGACAAGATCCAGGAGTCGATCCGAATGATTCTGGGGTTAGAGGAGCTGGACAACGTTGCCAGGCTGATGGATACCGTGGTGAATCCGCAGGACTGACGATCTTCCCGCGCTGCGACTACAAGCGAGCCGGATGAAAGAAGCAAAAACCCGAATGCCTGATTTAAAAGCTTTGCGCATAGCCGTACTGGGCGCCGGTGCAGTGGGCGGATATATCGGAGGCCATCTGGCTCGTGCAGGCTATCGGGTGGTGCTGGTGGACGCCTGGGCCGATCATGTGGAACACATCAAGGCCCACGGAATCCGCCTCACCGATCCTCTTGGATCGATCGTCGTTCCGGCCGAGGCGATGCATCTGCATCAGGTGCAGGCTTTCATCAGGGATCCCGTCGATATCGCGCTCGTGTGCACGAAATCGTACGACACGGCCTGGACCGCCAAGATGATCATGCCGTATCTGCGCGCGAACGGCTGCGTCGTATCGGTGCAGAACAGCATCAACGAGGATGAGATCGCGGCCATCGTGGGTCCAGACAGAACGATGGGTTGCATCGCCAGCACGATCAGCGTGAGCGCCACGGGTCCGGGCGTGATCGAAAGGGCCCGCACGCCCGGCGGCGACGCCTATACGGTGTTTCGCGTCGGAGAAATGCACGGGCGCGTCACGCCGCGGGCGCTCGCAGTCGCAGAAATACTCTCCTCGGTCGACAGCGCCAAAGTGACCAGCAACCTCTGGGGTGAACGATGGGCGAAACTGGTGACGAATTCGATGCATCACGGCATTCTCGGCTCCGCCGGCATCAGCGACCATCAATTGATGCAGAACGCGCATACTCGGCTGCTTGCGATCCAGTGCGCGGGCGAGGCCATCCGCGTGGCGCAAGCGCTGGGGCATGAACTTGAAGCGATACTGCGCATGCCGGCAAGTCTGTGGTGCGCCGCCGCGGAGGGCGAAGCGGCTGCGTTGGAACAGATCGAGGCGGGATGGCGCAAATGGATGGAGCGTTCACGCGAACCGCATTACGGATCCGTCGGGCACGATCTGGCCAAGGGCCGTCGCACGGAGATTGACTATACGTGCGGCTACGTTGCCTTAAAGGGTGAGCAGGTCGGGCAGCCGGCGCCTACGCATGCTGCGCTCACAGCCATGGTAAAGCGGGTTGAACGCGGCGAAATCGAGCGTGGCATGCACAATCTCGACGTTTTTTTCTGAACGAAAGAAATGAAGCATGGGGCATCCGAACTTGCATAATGTTTTGTGGGTGGGAGACACATGGGCAAGCACATTGCATTCGTAGGCGCAGGCGCGGTCGGCGGCTACGTGGGCGCGCACCTTGCGCGCGCCGGCGAGGATATCGCGCTAATTGATCCCTGGCCCGAACACGTAAACGCGATCAACCGGGACGGGATGCATCTGGGCGGCTCGCAGGGCGAGCATGTCGTGCGCGTCAAAGCGATGCACATACACGAAGTGCAAAGTTTCGTGCGCAAACCGGTCGATATCGCGATCATCTGCACCAAATCCTATGATACCGAATGGGCGGCGCTGATGATCAAGCAATATCTGGCGCCGCAAGGCTATATCGTATCCATGCAGAACGGCGTCAACGAAGAACGCATAGCGAGCGTCGCGGGCTGGGGCAAGACCGTCGGATGCATTATTAGCACCATCAGCGTCAATTGCTTCAAGCCCGGATATATCAGCCGCTACCAGCAGCCGGGCGGCAAGAAACATACGGTGTTCCGGGTGGGGGAAGTACATGGCAAAGAGACAACACGCGCTTCCGAACTCGCGGCTATCCTGGGCGCGGTCGACAGCGCCAATGTCACTCAGAACTTGTGGGGGGAACGCTGGACCAAGCTTACTGCCAATACGATCACGCACGGCATATTGGGCGCCACCGGGCTCGATAACCGTATTGTCTACGTGGAGCGCGGTACCGCGCATCGCATCGGGATCAAGCTTGCGGCGGAGGCGGTCGCCGTCGGCCGCGCGCAGGGCTACCAGCTCGGAACCATACTCGGCATAGCGCCGGACGACTGGAGTGGCGCGGACCGCGAAGACGCGGCCGCCCTTAAGCGAGTGCAGGACGGCCTGACTGCCTGGATGGCCACGCTGCTCGAGCCTTCCCAGTCTTCGGTCGGGCGCGACGTTGCGAGGGGCAGGCGGTCCGAGATCGATTTTACGAACGGCCTGGTGGCGGAAAAAGGCGCGGAGGTCGGCGTGCCGGCACCCACGCATGCGGCCCTGACCGCGCTCGTCAAGCGCATAGACACGGGGGAACTGAAGCCGGATCCAAAGAACATCGATGCCATAATGACTTCCGCAATCTGATTCACCACATCTTTTTTTTCATTGACAAAAGGACAGGTAATGAACGAGACGAGAACTTTGGCTCAGTGGGTGTCTGGACTGCATTACGAACACATCCCCGAGAAGGTGCGGGAAGCCGCACGGCAATTTATCCTGGACAACTTCGGTTGTCAGATCGCGGGCGCCACCCTGCCGTGGAGCCAGAGCTATTACGACGTCATCCGGCGCACGCGCTCCGGCACGCATTCGACAGTTGCGTATTTCGGCGACAAACTCTCGCCCGACGATGCGGCGTTCGTGAACAGTACGTTCAACCACGCGAACGAAACCGACGACACGCACCTGAAGAGCCCGACGCACCCGGGCGGCATTGCGGTCCCGGCGGCGCTCGCGATGGCCGAGTACGCGAAAGCCGACGGTGAGAAGCTGCTGGTTGCCGTGGTCGCCGCGTACGAGATCCAGATCCGCATTTCGTGGGCGTGCTCGCCGTTCCTGATTTACCGCGGCCATCACCCGCCCGTCGGCGTCGGCCCGTTCGGCGCTGCGGCAGCGACCGCCGTACTCATGGGCTTCGACGCGGAGAAGACATTGAATGCGCTCGCCATCGCCGGCAGCCATTCCGCCGGCCTCATCGAGTACACCAAGACCGGCGGCTCGGTGAAGCGCATCCACAGCGCGATTCCGACCCAGGCGGGCGTGCGCGCGGCGCTGTTCGCCGAAGCCGGAATCACCGGACCCCACTCGATACTCGAAGGGGAAAAAGGCTTCTGCAAGGTGTTCGCGGGCGAATATGACCTCAACCGCCTGACCGAAGGGCTGGGTACGCATTACCACATGCTCGACAACGCGCTGAAGCCGTACTCCTGCTGCCACCTGATCCATGCCGCGTTCGACGCGCTGGACCAGGTGCGCGACAAGCAGCCGCTGACACCTGAGCAGGTGAGGTCGATCAAGGTGTACACCAACAGCGAGCCCATTTTGAGCCACATCGGCTCGATCACGGAACCGGACGACATCCTCGGCGCGCAGTTCAGCCTGCCGTTCTCGCTTGCGATGCGGTTGCACCACGGCGGACGCGGGGTGAACGGCGGCAACGGTTTCTGGGATTATCCGAAGGTCAACCTCAAGGATCCGAAGCTGCTCGAGACCGCCCGCAAGGTGAAATGCATGGTCGCGAACAACAATGAGTGGGAACGCGTAGACAAAGGCGCGGGCATCGAGATCGAGACGACCGACGGCCGCCAGATCAAGGAAATCGTGCCTTTCTCGAAAGGCCTGCCGGAGAATCCGCTGACGAAGGACGAAGTGCGCGAGAAGTTCCGCTCGCTGGTCGATCCCATCCTGCCCGGCCGGCGCTCGGGCGAGATCATCGACGCGGTGGACAGGGTGCAGAACATCCGCAACATCGATGACCTGGTGCAACTGCTGGTCGTTCCGCCCGCGAAGCGTTATACGGCCGTCGCAGGTGGCAAGCGCTGAAACTCATGGCGGGGTGCGTATGAAATTCCCGCGCTCCTCCGTGAGCAGTACGCCGCGTAACAGGATCATTGAAAGTTTGTGATCGTGTCGACGGAAACCACTGCAGCGCTGACCGATGTGCTGATCGTGGAAATCGGCGAGCGCGTTGGCGCCGGAGCGTGCGGATCCCTGCTCGCGCAACTCGGCGCCGACGTCGTGCTGGTCGAGCCGGTGCATGCCACTTCAGGATGGAAATGGCGTAATCGCGCCACGATGGCCGCGGGGAAGCGAAGCATCCGGATGGCCGGCGGCGCCGACCAACTCTTGCGCGCGCTGCTCGAGCGCGCCGACGTCGTGCTGCTTTCGAGCGATGTCACGGGGGTGCCCGCTTGGCAGCGGCGCGCGAGACAGATCGTCTGCGATGTCACAGCCTTTGGAAACTCGGGCCCGTTGCGTGGCCTGCCGTATACCGACGCGCTGGTGCAGGCGATCTCCGGTGTGGCCGATACCACTGGGGAACCCGCGGGACCGCCGACGCTTGTCGGTTGGCCCGTGCTCGAGTTCTCAGCGGGCATCTACGCGGCCTCCGGCGTGATTGCGGGGCTGCGCGTGCGCGCGCGTTCGGGCTTTGGGCAGGACCTCGATGTCGCGTTGTTCGATTGCGCGGTAAGTATGCTCGCGACGTTTTTGCCGTTTCCCATCAGCGGCAAGGCGGTCACGCGTGCGGGCAACAAACATTCGCTCGCTTCGCCGTGGAACGCGTACCGCGCAGCCGACGGCTGGATCCTGATCTGTACCGCAACGGACGATCAATGGGGACGCCTGTGCAAGGCAATCGGGCAGCCGCAGCGGGTGCGCCAGGACGGTTATGCAACGAACTCCGAGCGCGTGGCCAACGCGAGCAGGGTCGACGCGGCGGTCGAGGAATGGACGAGGGATCGCACCGTTGAGGAATGCCTCAAGAGCCTGGGCGAAACCGGCATCGCCTGCGGCCCAATACTCACGGTGTCGCAACTCTACACCCACGACAATCTGCTGCATCGACAGATGATCGTTCGGGCACGGGATGCGGCGACAGGTCATGAGGTTCCGTTGCCGGGCTCGCCACTGAAAGCCGCGAAAACGCCGGGACGGACGACGTTATTCATACCCGCGCCGGACGGCGATCGTGCCGCACTCGCGGGGATGTTGTCGCGGCCGCGTGCGGCCGACCCAGACGGGACACGCGCCACGCACGAGGCGGGCGCGGGCCCGTACGCAGGATTGCGCGTCGTAGAAATCGGTCAGTACACCACGGCGCCGCTGGTGGCGCGGCAGCTTGCCGCGCTCGGTGCCGAGGTGATCAAGGTCGAGCCGCCCGGCGGAGAAGGGTCCCGCCAATGGCCGCCACACCAGGGTGAACAAGGCTATTTCTTCACTTTCAGTAACAGCGACAAGCGCAGCGTCGTGCTGGACCTCAGAAACGCAGAGGACAATCTGCGGTTTCGCGCATTGCTGCAGACCGCGGACGTGCTCGTCGAGAATCTCAAGTCCGGCGCGCTCGCGCGCCTCGGCCTCGATGCCGCACAACTCGCGCGCATCAATCCGGGTTTGGTGTATTGCGCCATCTCGGGCTTCGGCTTGGACTCGAAGTATCCAGGCCGTCCTGCTTTCGATACGGTGGTCCAGGCGATGTGCGGCTTCATGGACCTCACGCGCGCGAACGGCACGCCGATGAAGTCCGGGATATCCGCGGCCGATATCATGGGCGGCGAACTTGCGCTGCTGGCGATTGCAGCGGCGCTCGCCTATCGCGACCGCAGCGGCGTGGGTCAAGGTATCGACATTTCGATGCAGGATGCGGGCGTGTGGGCGACGCAGATGGAGTGGCAGCCATCGCCAGCCGGGGCACGCAGCGCAATCGTCGCGTGCAATGACGGTTATCTTGCAGTGGACGGCGACGCCGAACGTCTGGCGCAATGGCTGTCGGAGCACGGCCGCGATCCCCGCGGCGGGGGGAAAGGAACGATCTCGCGGGAAGAACTGTCGGCGAGCGCCAAGCGTGCCTGCCTCATAACGGCACCCGTGCAGACCGTTCAGGACGTCCTGAACCACCCGCAGGTGGCGGCACGGCAGTTGGTGATCTACGGTAAGTCGGAGGACGGGCTCGAGTGGCCGCTGCTCAACTCCCCGCTGCGTCTAAGCCGGACGCCGCCTGCGGTGCGCCGGCCGATCGGCAAACTCGGTGAGGCGAATGACGAAATCCTGGGACGCCTCGACGCAGCGATCGCGTCGCTGACGAAGGCCGCCGCGCGATGATTCTCTTCTAGCAAGCCCGAGTGAGGTAGCAAACATGAGCATTCCAACGATAGCCGAGCGCCTGGCACAGGTGGTCGTATCTACCGCGGCGCGTGCGGTATCAGACGATAGACTGCTCCACGCGGTGGAGCGCGTGCTGCTCGATACGCTTGGCTGCGCGCTGGGTGCCGTGAATTCCGCGCCTGGCACGGCGGTACGTGCGTGGTCGCGGCTCATCGACGGAAGTCCCCAGGCAAGCATTCTCGGCACACGCGAGGCCAGCTCGGTGCTTGGCGCCACACTTGCCAACTGCACGATGGTGCGCCATCTGGACATGAATGACTGCGACTGGGCGCGCGATCCCGCGCATCCGAGCGACAACATCGGAGCGTGCCTCGCGGTGGGGCAAGTAACCGGTGTGAGCGCATTGGAAGTGATGAAGGCGATATTGATCGCGTACGAGATTCAGATGCGCAGTACCGAGTTCACCAAGGTGTCCTTCTTCAAGACGACCGGCTGGGACCATACGACGTTCGTGACGCTCGCGACTGCCGCCGCGACGGGCGTGCTTCTGCGCCTCGACGCAGCGCGCATGGCGCATGCAATTGCCATTGCCGCGAGCTACCCGACGGTGGGTGAGCTTCGCGTGGGTCAGATCTCGATGATGAAAGCGGCAAGCGCCGGTCTCGCCGCTTCACGCGGCGTGGAGGCGGCTTACCTCGCGTCGTACGGCGTCACCGGACCGCTCGAGATTTTCGAAGGCAAACGGGGTGTCTCCAGGCTCGTCCTCGGCGAATGTGACTGGGATCTGCTCACGGCTCCCGTGGGCGAATGGCGGTTGCCGCGCACGTGCCTGAAGCAGTACCCGGCGGCCTACATCATTCACAGCGCAATCGATGCGACGCTCGATCTGCGTCGCGAGCATACCTTCGAACCTGGCCAGATCAAGGAAGTGACGGTCGAGGGCTTCGGCTGGTTGATCGAAGACATGGTGCATGGGATGGGCGGCAAGTCGCGCTACGACATCGACACTCGCGAAACCGCCGACCACAGCCTGCCTTATTGCGTGGCGGTATCGCTCGTGGATGGCGAGTACACGCTGGCACAGCTCGATACGCCGCGGTGGAACGCACCGGAAGTGAAGAGCATGCTTGCGAAGGTGCGCTGCGTTCACAATCCTGATTTCGACGGCGGGTTTCCAGCGAATCGACCGGCGCGAATTACGGTGATGCTTACGAACGGGCAAGCGATTACCCGGGAAAGACGGTTTCCCAGAGGCGATCCTCGCACTCCGCTCACCGATGAGAACATTGCGGCGAAGTTCAAGCGTCTTTCCGGTTCCATTCTCTCGTCGAACCGCCAACAGCAAGCGATCGAGACGGCCCTCGGGTTCCGCAATCACACGGTTGCGGAACTGATGGCAGCCTGTGCTGCGGAGGCGGCGTGAACGTCGTCTCGCTCGGTCACGAGCGGACCCGATGCAGTCGTATTTCTTGCATCGCCCAAGGCGCGCTACGTCACGGGCGAAATTGTGCATATCGACGGCGGCATGCGTCGCTTCGCATTTTGATCG
>Ga0209640_10004107_pt1 | contig 12807 bp, 13 predicted proteins | sample RifCSP10_1_FD_184018 | JGI IMG/M metagenome (GOLD analysis project Ga0209640, IMG submission 184018) | Soil microbial communities from Rifle, Colorado - Rifle CSP2_sed 10_1 (SPAdes) (version 2) | ecosystem: Environmental > Terrestrial > Deep subsurface > Rock core/Sediment | place: Rifle... | reverse complement strand
GCCCTGAGCCTTGAGCCTTGAGCCCTGAGCCTTGAGCCCTGAGCCCTGAGCCTTGAGCCCTGAGCCTTGAGCCCGAGTCCCGAGTCCCGAGCCCCGGGTCCCGAATCCTACAGCCCCCGCGCGACGAGCGCCCGCACCAGGTCCACGCACCGATTCGAGTAGCCCCACTCGTTGTCGTACCAGGACAGCACCTTCAGGAAGTCGCCGTCCATCACCTTGGTGTAGGCCGCGTCGACGATCGACGAATACGGGTTGCCTTTGAAGTCGATCGACACGAGCTCGGCGTCCGACACGTCGAGGATCCCCTTGAGCGGCCCTCGCGCGGCCTCTCGCAACGCGTTATTCACCTCCTCGCCTGTCGTCTTCTTGTCGACGATGACGTTGAGGTCCACAACCGAGACGTTCGGCGTGGGGACGCGCATGGCAAAGCCGTCGAGCTTGCCCTTGAGCTCGGGCAGCACCTCGCCGACAGCGGACGCCGCTCCGGTGGTGGTCGGGATCATCGACAACGCCGCGGCCCGCGCCCGCCGGAGATCCTTGTGCGGCAGGTCGAGCAGGTTCTGGTCGTTCGTATACGAATGCACCGTCGTCATCCACCCCTTGCGGATGCCGAAGCGGTGGTGAATCACTTTCGCAAGAGGCGCGAGACAGTTGGTGGTGCACGAGGCGTTCGAGATGATGTGGTGCCGCGCTGGGTCGTATTTCTCGTCGTTCACGCCGAGCACGACCGTGATGTCCGGTGCCTTGCCCGGTGCGGTGATCACGACCTTCTTCGCGCCCGCCGCCAGGTGCTTGGCCGCGCTGTCCCGGTTGGTGAAAAGCCCGGTGGATTCAAAGACCACGTCCACACCGAGCTGCTTCCACGGCAGCTCGGCAGGATCTTTCACCGACAACACCGTGAACTCGTCTCCGGCAACCGTGATCCCGCCGGCGGTGGCCTTCACCTCGGCCTGCAGGTTGCCGAGCACCGAGTCGTACTTGAGCAGGTGGGCGAGTGTCGCCGCGTTCGTCAGGTCGTTGACCGCTACGAAGTCGATGTCTGTCGAACCCATCGCGGCACGCATGATGTTGCGGCCGATTCGCCCGAACCCGTTGATTCCCACTCTGACGGCCATCTGCTCTCCTCCCGAGCTCGGCGCAGCGCCAAACAGCAATTCTATCTCCGGAGATCGCTCGTGTTGACACCGGAATACGACACTCCGAGGCACAGAGGCACCGAGAACCTCATGGTTATCGCCTCGGTGTCTCGGCGTCTCGGCGTGTTGTGATCCGCAACTCAAGTGAAGTCTGGTGAAGTTTGGGTCTCGTTGGGTCGCCTTGAACCGCGTCAATCGCGCAGTTATACTTTCATCATTGTAAGGCCCTCATTTTCTGTGACTTAGCGTGTACCTCCTCTACAGTGCCGCGACGGTGATCGCGCTGGTCGTGCTGTCGCCCTACTTCCTGTACCAGGCGCTCCGCCACAACAAGTACGTCGGCAGTCTCGGTCAGCGCTTCGGCTACCTGCCGGTGTCGTTCAACCTCGACGCCGACGAGTCCATCTGGGTCCATGCGGTGTCGGTTGGCGAAGTGCTCGCGGCGCGTCCGGTCATCGCCGAACTGCGCGCGCGCTACCCGGAACTGCGCGTCTTCCTGTCGACGACGACGCTATCGGGGCAGACCCTGGCGCGTCGCGGGGCGTTCGACGTGGACGGCGTGTTCTACCTGCCGTTTGACTGGATGTTCACGGTTAGGCGCACGCTGGACGTGGTGAAGCCGAGGTTGTTCGTGATGGTCGAAACCGAGATTTGGCCGAACCTGCTGCGCGAGTGCCGGCGTCGAGCCGTTCGGACGATTCTGGTCAACGGCCGCGTTTCGTCGCGCTCATTTCCGCGCTACCGCCTCGTGCGGCCGTTCATCCGCCGGGTGTTGGCGGATGTGGACCGGTTCTGCGTCCAGGGCGAGGAAACGGCGCGGCGGCTGCGCCAGCTAGGCGCTGACGCCGCCCGCATCACCGTGACGGGTAGCCTGAAGTTCGATTCGCTCGACCCCTCGTCTACGGCGCCGGGCCGCGGGCCCGAGCGCGTGCTGCGCTTCTTTCGCATCTCGCCGGGACGCCTCGTGCTCGTTGCCGGGAGCACGTCGAAGGGAGAGGAGGAGGCGGTCATCCGCGCGTTCAACCGCGTCCGCACGACCGCCGCGGGCGGTAACGCCTTGCTCATCCTCGCGGCGCGGCATCCCGAGCGGTTCGGCGACGTCGAGCGGCTGTGCCAGCGAGAGGGACTCTCGACCGTTCGCCGGAGCGATCTGCCGATCGATGCCGAGCCGCGCGCCGATGTGGTGATCCTCGACACCATCGGAGAGCTTGCGCAGCTCTACCGGATCGGCACGGCGGTGTTTGTCGGCGGGAGCCTCGTGCCAGCGGGCGGCCACAACATCCTCGAGCCGGCGGTGCACGGCAAGCCGATCATTTTCGGCCCGCACATGGAAAACTTCGCCGAGATCGCCGAAGCGTTCCTGACCAACGTGGCCTGCGTCCAGGTGCACACCCCACGCGAGCTGGAGGATGCGGTCGTGGGTCTGATGGGCGACCCGGTTCGCCGGGCTCGGCTGGGCGCGGCGGCGCGCGCGCTGGTCGAGGCCAACCACGGGGCGAAGGAGAAGACGCTGAAGGTGTTGGTCGACCTGTTTCCTCCGCGCGATCGAACGCCTCCCGCTGTCGTTCGCCCCTTCCGCGTGATCCATTGAACTTGCTGAGCACGTCGTACGGACGGTTGGCGCGCCTCAGGCGTTCCTGGTACGAGCATCACCCCCAGTCGAGGCGTAGCCTCGACCGTCCAGTCGTCAGCGTGGGCAATCTGTCGGTGGGCGGCAGTGGCAAGACGCCGGTCGTGGCGACGATCGCCCGCATCCTGCTCGACATGGGTGAGAAGCCGGCAGTCCTCACTCGCGGGTACGGGCGGCGGGTCTCCGCTGATGGAGTGGTCGTGGCCACCGACGGCGAGCGTGTACTCGAGCCGGTCGAGCGCACCGGCGATGAGCCGCAGATGCTGGCTCGCGCGCTCGGTGGTGCACCCGTGCTCGTCTGTGCCGACAGGCACTTGGCCGGTCGGCTCGCCGAGCGCCGGTTTGCCTGCACGGTGATGCTGCTCGACGATGGGTTTCAGCATCTGGCGCTGGGCCGAGAGCTCGATATCCTGCTCATGTCGGCAGCCGATCTGGATGACACGGTGCTTCCAAGCGGCCGGCTTCGAGAGCCGCTCGACGCAGCGTGTTCGGCCGACTGCCTGCTTGTCCCGGGGTCAAACGAGGAGGTGGCGCGCGTGTCGGCGGCGTTTGACCGCACGCCCGTTTTCAGGATCGTCAACCGGTACGCACCGATCAGGCTGCTCGATCCGAGCGGCGTGCCCCTGGAGGCTGGCAGGCGTGTGGTGGCCGTGGCCGGCATCGCCAGGCCCGAGCGCTTCTTTGGCGCACTGCGGGAGCAGGGATACCACGTTGCGCGCGAGCTGGCGTTCCGCGATCACCATTGGTTTACGGCGAGAGATCTCGATCGAATCCGTCAGACCGCGCGTGAAGTGGACGCGGCTCTGGTCGTGACGACCGAGAAGGACGCCGTGCGGCTGCCGGCCGTGTCCGGCTGGGCCGTGCTGCCGGTAGAGGCAGGGATCGAACCCGCGGACGCGTTCGCGGCGTGGCTTCGAGACCGTCTGTGAGGTACCGCCTCGAATACGCGCTCTTCTTGGCCGTCCGGGCCCTCGTGCGGCTGCTGCCGATGCCGGCCGTTCGTGCGTGCGGCGGCGGGCTCGGTCGGCTCGTGTGGTGTGTCGATCACTTTCACCGGAAGGTGGCGCTCGATAATCTGGCGCAGGCGTTTCCGTCGCGCTCCGAGCGCGAGCGCCGCGCGGTTGCGGCGGCGACCTTCGCCCACTTCGGCCGGTTGTTACTGGAGCTCGTCAAGTTCGGCACGCTCGGCCGCGGGCAGATCCTCGAGCGGATCGAGATCGAAGGACGAGAACACCTCCGACAGGCATACCAGCACGGCCGGGGTGTGCTCCTCTTGACGGGGCATTTCGGCTATTGGGAGATCCTCGGGATCGGGTATGCGCTGCACGTGGAGCCCATTTCGGTGCTCGCGCGCCCCCTGGACAACCCCTACCTCCACACGATGCTGGAGCAGATTCGCACTTGCACGGGCAACTCCGTGATCTATCGCCAAGGCGCCGTCAGGCGGATACTTCGCGAGCTGGGGCACAACCGAGCCGTGGCGATGCTCATCGACCAGCATCTGCACTCCGACGCAGTGTACGTCGACTTTTTCAACCGCCCCGCTGCTACCACGTCGGCGCTGGCGTCGCTGGCGCTGCGCACCGGTGCGCCGGTCATCCCGGTGTTCGCCCTGCCGCTGCCAGGCGGCCGGTATCGCCTCGTGTGCGAACGCCCAGTCCCGCCGCCGATCGGAGACGGTCCCGACGCCATTCGCCAGTTCACGCAGCGTTGCACCGACGTGCTCGAGATGTACGTACGGCGCCATCCGCAGATGTGGCTCTGGATGCACCGCAGATGGCGCGCTCCCGCTCCTGCCTCGGTCGAGACGCCATGACCTCGGCTTCGCTCGAGCGGCTCCTGATCGTGTCGCCGAACTGGCTCGGTGACGCGGTGATGGCTCTTCCGGCGCTTGCCGACGTGCGGCGGTCGTTTCCCTCCGCCAGGCTGATCGTGGCTGCGCGCCGCGCGGTGGCGAGCCTGTTCTCGATGTCGCCCGTCGTGGACGAGGTGCTCGTCCTGGAATGGAGCGGTCGATTCCTGGCGCGCGGGCCTCGTCGGCAGGACGTGGCCCGGCTGCGAGCGGTCCGTGCCAACGCGGCGCTGCTGCTGCCGAATTCGTTTGCGTCGGCATGGCTGGCCAAACGGGCTGGCATCCGGGAGCGCTGGGGATACGCGGCCGACATGCGCCGACCGTTGCTGTCGCGTGCAGTCGTCGTCCCCACTATTCGATCGCATCAGTCGGAGTACTACAGGCACCTGGTCCGGGAGCTGGGCGTGGAGGATGCCCCGATCGGCCTGCCGCTCGAAGTCCCGGGCCCCGCGACTCGGGAGGCACGGGAGCTGTTGCGGGCGAATGGCTGGGACGAAATCCGTTCGCTTGTCGTGATCGCGCCAGGCGCTGCCTACGGCGGAGCGAAGCGGTGGCCGCCGGAATACTATGCGCAGCTTGCGACGACACTCGTGCGCGAGCGGAGTGCGCACTGCGCGCTCGTTGGGTCGTCGGCAGATGCGGCGACCACCGCATGGGTGCGGGCGCTTGTGCCGGAGGCTGCTCGCGCACGCGTATCGGACCTGGCCGGCGCGACCACGCTTGACTTGCTGGCGGGCGTGATGTCGCTCTCGCGCGCCTGCGTGTCGAACGACTCGGGCGCCATGCACCTGGCCGGCGCGGTGGGTGTTCCGCTCGTGGCGCTCTTTGGCCCGACCCGGGAACGCGAGACCGCGCCGCTCGGCCAACCCGGGCGCCGCGTGGAGGTCCTCGTCAACCACGTCTGGTGCCGACCGTGTATGCTGCGCGAGTGCCCGCTCGATCACCGCTGCATGAAGGGGCTCTCGCCGGAGAAGGTGTTGGGCACCGTCACTGACCTCATGCTAGACCCCGAGTCCCGGATCCCGAGCCCCGAGTCCCGAGTCCCGGATCCCGAGCCATGACTCAGCCCGCCGTCTTTCTCGATCGCGACGGCACGCTCATCGAAGAGCGTGGCTACCTCGATCGCCTCGATCAGCTGACGCTGTTCCCGTGGACGGCCGATGCCCTGAGGCTCCTGAAGCGGGCCGGTTTCGCCACGGTCGTCGCCACCAATCAGGCGGCCGTCGGGCGCGGCATGATCGATGAAGCCTTCGTTGACACCGTGCACCGGGAGATGGACCGCCGACTGCAGCCGGCAGGCGGCGTCATCGATCGCTACTATTACTGCCCGCACGTGACTGACGCGAAGCTCGAGCGCTACCGGCAGGCGTGCCGCTGCCGCAAGCCGGAACCGGGAATGATCGAACAGGCCTGTCGCGAGCTGGGTCTCGACCCACAGCGATCGGTCATGGTGGGAGACCGGTGGCTCGACGTGGCGTGTGGACGCTCTGCCGGGACGCGCACCGTGCTCGTTCGGTCGGGCCACGGGGCGCGGGAAGCCGAGGCGCCGCCGGAAGGGGCGCGGGCGGATGCTATCCTCAACAATTTGATGGAGGCCGTTGGGTGGATCCTACGCAGCTCCTCTCGCTCGTAGACGCGTTGCGGGGGAGGACAGTGGCTGTCGTCGGCGACGTCGTGGCCGACGAGTTCGTCTATGGCCGCGTGGCACGGGTGTCGCGCGAGGCGCCAGTGTTGATCCTCGAGTACGACTCGACCGAGGTGCTCGCCGGCGCCGGAGGTAATGCGGCAAACAACGTGGCGGCGCTTGGCGGTCGGGCCGCTCTCGTGGGCATCGTCGGACGTGATGGCCCGGGGCGACGACTGCTGGCTGCGCTCGACCGTCGGGTGAACCAGCGTGGCATGGTGCGGGCAGCCGGCCAGAGCACGCCGGTCAAGACACGCATCCTGGCGGGCGGTATCCACTCGGCGAAGCAGCAGGTCGTGCGGATCGATCGCGCCGTTGGTGGCACGGTCAGCCGCGCGACGCAGGCGCTCTTCGAACGCCGTGCGCTCGAGGCCGCACTGAAGGCGGATGCCGTGCTCGTGTCCGACTATGGCTCTGGACTGGTGACGCCGCAGCTCGTTTCAACGCTGCGCGCTAGCTTGCGGCGCGCAGGCCATCCAATTCCGGTGCTCCTCGATTCGCGCTACCGGCTGCTCAGTTACCGCGGGCTGACGGCATGCGCGCCGAACGAATCGGAGGTCGAGCAGGCACTCGACGTTCGCATCAACGACAATCTGGCGGTGCTCGAGCGCGCGGGACGTCTGGTTCTGGATCGCACGGGCATGCGGGCGGTGCTCATCACGCGAGGCAGTCGTGGCATGGCCTTATTCGTGCCTGGTGCGCGGACTGTGCACATCCCCATCTTTGGCTCGGACGAGATCGCCGATGTCACCGGGGCGGGCGACACGGTAATGGCGACGATGGCGATGGCGCTGGCGGCGGGTGCGGGCTTCCTGGACGCAGCGAGACTGGCGAACTACGCGGGCGGAATCGTGGTGATGAAGCGGGGGACCGCTACGGCCTCGGCCGATGAACTGCGGCGGGCGGTGGCGTCCGACGCGGCGCCGGCGGCGAAGGCCAGCAGGCGCGCGCGTGGGTGAGGTCCTCACGCGGGAGCGGCTACTCGACGAGGTCGGTCGCGCCCGCGCGGCCGGCCACACGGTGTCGTTCGCCAACGGCTGCTTCGACCTGCTTCACGTCGGCCACGTGCGGTACCTCGAGGCCGCCGCGCAGGAGGCGGATGTGCTGGTCGTCGCCATCAACGATGACGACTCGGTGCGGGAGCTGAAGGGCGAGGGCCGGCCGATTTTGGCGGCGGAGCATCGAGCGGAGCTCGTCGCCGCCCTGCGGTGCGTGGACTTCGTGGTCGTGTTCTCCGGACCGACCGTTGGCCCGCTGCTCGAAGCCCTCCGTCCCGACGTGCACTGCAAGGGCACCGACTACACCTCCGACACGGTGCCGGAGCGCGACGTCGTACGCGCCTACGGCGGGCGGATCGCCATCGTCGGCGATCCGAAGCAGCATTCGACGCGCGATCTGCTCGCGCGCATCGCGTCGGGTTCAGGCACCACCAACCACCAACCACCAACCACCTTCCAGGAGGATTTGTCCAAGCCGTGACCGACCGCCCGTCACGGTTTCTCATCGTGCGGCTCGGGTCGCTGGGAGATGTCATCCACGCCATTCCCGCTGTTGCGGCGCTCGGGGCGCGGCACCCGGAGGCCGCGATCGACTGGCTCGTCGATCCGCGGTACGCAGAGGTGGTGCAGCTGGTCGAGGGTGTAAACCGGGCAATCCCCGTCGATTCGCGCCGTCGTCCCGGCGTCCTGCTAGAGACGATTGGAGAGCTGCGGCGCACGAAGTACGACGCCGTCATCGATCTGCAGGGCCTGCTCAAGTCGGCGGTGCTTGCGCGCGCAGCTGGCGCACGCCGAACGATTGGATTGCCTCGCGAGCACCTGCGGGAACCGGCGGCCCGGTTCTTCTACGGCGAGACGCCCGACCCCGGTCGCCATCCACACGTGATTCACAAGAACCTCGCGATCGTGCGCGCGCTCGGTGTCACCGACGCTCGTGTGACATTTCCGGTGAAGGCGTCAAGGACGGCGACGAGCGACACCGTTGCCGGCATGTTCGGACCTGAAGGCTACGTGGTCATCAACCCCGGCGCGGCGTGGCCGAACAAGCGGTGGCCGCCAGACCGGTTTGGTGCGCTGGCGGCCGCGATGCGGTCGCGCCTCGGGGTCAGGTCACTCGTGTTGTGGGGTCCCGGCGAAGAACAACTCGCCTCGCTCGTGGTTGGGGCCTCGTGGGGCGCCGCCGAGCTGTCGCCCGGAACGGGCATTGTTGACCTGTTTGCGATTGCCAGCGGCGCGAAGCTCATGATCTCTGGAGACACCGGACCACTCCACATTGCGGCGGCGGTCGGGACGCCGATCGTGGCACTGTTCGGGCCCACGCTGGCCGAGCGCAATGGGCCGTGGGCCAGCGCCGACATTACGCTGTCGCGCGCGGCGCAATGTGTCTGTCACTACGAGCGCCGGTGTCGGCTGGCGGAGCGCTGCATCGACGACATCGGGCTCGATGAAGTCGTGTCGGCGGTCGAGGCTCGCGTTGCCCGCGGTTGACCGGGATCCCTCGCGCCTCGTCCGATTCCTCGCGCGGAGGCGAGTGGCGCTCGGCCTGGTGACCGTGCTGGTCGCGTTGGTGCTGGCGCGGCCCACGTGGGAGAGCTGGCGTGCGGGCTTGTTCGTCGCCATCGTCGGGGAAGCTATTCGCATCTGGGCGGCGGGCCATCTCGAGAAGGGTCGGGAGGTGACGCGGTCAGGTCCGTATCGCTGGACTGCGCATCCGCTTTACGTTGGTTCGTCGGTCCTGGCGCTTGGAGTGGTCCTCGCGGCCGATAGCCTCGTCGTAGGCGTGCTGGCAGCCCTGTACATGGGGTCGACGATTACAGCAGCAGTGCAAACTGAGGAGGCATTCCTTCGTCGAACGTTCGGCGCGTCCTACGAGCAGTATCGCCGGTCGGAAGGCGAGGACGTGGGACGGCGGTTCAGCACGGCGCGGGCCGTGCGCAATCGCGAATACCGGGCCGCTATTGGCCTGGTGGCCGGGTTTGCGTGCCTTGCCTTGAAGCTCCTGCTGCCAATATAATCAACACTTTGCGTGGGCACGGCACTTCGTAGTGTGGGCTCGTAGGCAGCAGTAGAGAGCGCGGGCTCGTAGAGCGCAGGCTTCACCGCTCGTAGAGCGCAGGCTTCAGCCTGCGCGGCAGTGTCCGCGCGCCGGGGCCCGGGGTCGGTTCGTAGAGCGCGGGCTTGAGCCTGCGCGGTGGGGCCGGGCGGTTAGCTCAGTGGTAGAGCACCGGCTTTACACGCCGGCTGTCACAGGTTCGAGCCCTGTACCGCCCACCAAAGAAGAAAGTTGGGAAGTGCGAAGGTCAAAGTTCCAAAGTTAGAGACTTACTTACTAACTTCCAACTTTGCCCCTTGAACTTTCAGAGATTTCCCCCTGGGGTGGTAGTTCAGTTGGTTAGAACGCCGGCCTGTCACGCCGGAGGCCGCGGGTTCGAGTCCCGTCCACCCCGCCACCTAAGTCAAGTAAGGATGGAGGCTTACCGATCTGCTGCTCGGTCGTCTCCAGTATTTCTCCACGCCGTCTGACGCGGTTGCGGTTGTTCCAGCAACCGAATCGCGCTTTCAATCGCCGCCGGACTGAGGTGCATGTATCGCTGAGTCGTGATCAGGTCTTGGTGTCCGGCCAATTCCTGAATGGCCCTGGCCGGCGCACCCCGCATCGCCAGATGCGAACAGAAGGTGTGCCGCAGCCGGTGGGCTCCACTGGCCGGAAGACCGGCTTTACGCCCTGCTCGTCGGACATGCTCCCCGACGATATCCTGGGTCAGCGGTGAACCATTGTCCTGACAGAGCACCCGTTGGCCCATCAAGTGGCGATGCTCCCGAAGAGCCGACGCGAGTCGCGCTGTCATCGGCACGTGCCGCAACCGGCCGCCCTTTGGGACCGTGACATATCCTCGCCACTCCGACCGCTGGATGCACAACTGGCGCTTGGCAAGATCCACATCACCCCATTCGAGTCCGATCATCTCCCCGCAGCGCAGCCCTGCTTCGCCACCGAGAAGCACCACCAGTTGAGCCGACGCGCCCGATTCCTTTGCCGCTTCGATCAATCGTTCGTATTCGTCGAAGTCGTAGAAGCCCATGGACGTCTTCGGAATCGGCAGTAGCCGGATCGTGCACGGCATCTGATCGATCACGTCCCACTCGACAGCTTTCTTCAGAAGGACGTTGAGCACCGTTAACACGTTGTTGACCGTCTTCGGTGCTCGGCCGCGCAGCTGGTGCTTCAACCGCTGGATGTCTTCGCTCGTGATTGCATCGAGCGGCTTCGCCCCCAACGTGGCCACAAGGTGCACGTTGAGAATCGTCCGCTTCGCCGCGACTCCACTCGGCTTCTGGCGATTTGCCAGGGCGTATCCCTCGATGAACCGACCAGCGAACCTTGCTAGATCTGGCACCTCCTTCTTCGGCTGCTCAGGACCATGTTGCAACAAGTGCCTTTCACGGTCCTGACCCCATCTCAGAGCGCCGGATTTCGAGACGACAGGAGCCTTGCTCCGCTCTCGATGTCTGCGCCCATCCGGGAGGCGGAAGAGAATGTCCACCTCCCATCCGTCACCGCGCTTGTATCGTCTGACTTTTACGCTCATCGCCTGTTCTCCCGTGGCGACGACGCGCAGTTGTGGTCGAGGAAGTCTAGCAGAGCGTCTTGGCGGATGAGGAGACGGCGTCCGATCCGCACGATGCCTGGCAACTGCTCGCGCTCGATCATTGCGTAGATCGCCTTGCGGCTCGTGCGGAGCGCCACCGCCACTTCGTGCGGCGTCAGCAACGCGGGCACGTCTGACGAGCGGCCAAGTGACGCGGCGGGTGGCCTACTCACGACACGCCCGCGCTGCATGTCTGGGCTGCCGAGGGCCCGCAGCTCACCTTCTGTGAGGGGCGCAACCGACCTCGGCTTCCCCGGGCCGCCGATAGCCGCAGAGTGGCGCGGCGCGGAGCCGGTGTCCAGGTCGAAGCCCGCCTGCGGGGCGCCGCGTGCGGCGCGCCTGGACGCCGGCGACCACCGCGCGAGCATCGGGTCGGCCGGCGGCCCGTGGCGCCGGTGGGCCGGCTTGGAGGCCTGATCGTCACGGGCGTCTGGCCGCTGTAAGGCGGTCCACGGCCTTCTGCGCCTTCTCCCGATCAGCCCGACCAATCAGCCCCTGCATCTGGTCGGGCGTCGGGGCGCCACGTGTCACGACGGCGAATTGGAGGTTGACGACAATCGTCCGAAGGGCGAGGACCTCGGCCAAAAGCAGTTCCTCGATCGGGCGACGCGTGACAGCCGCGAGCAACACCTCGCGCGTCCACTCGCTGAGACTCTTGGAACCTGCCAGCTCGGCGCACGTGGCGTACTCCGCCTCGGTGAGCTTTGTGCTGACACACCGCGCGCGGAGGGCGGCCTTGAGCGCGTTGGGGGAGGCGGCGGAACGATCGCGGAAGTCGTGAAGCATCAATCAGTTCCCCTCTGGAAACCGTCGTTCGCGGACGGACACCCGTACGACTGCAAATCACTCAGGCCCAAGGCGTTGAACGACGAGCAACCACGGTTTCTGTGCAGCACCCCGCGGGGGGTGACGTGTCATCTCACTCCCGGTGCGAAGCACCGTCTTCATCAGCGCGCGACGTCACCCGCAAAGCCTCGGACCATGACTGGACCGCGCTGGGGGCGACAGCCACGTCCCACGAACGGCCGGGCGCGGGCGTGCGGATGGTCCGCGTCGAAGAGCCGCTCGGGTTCGCGCGTGACCCAGGCTTCGCAGGTCATGCCGACCAGAGGGCAAGAACCATGACAACTCGAGCGGAGCGTCCCCGGGGAACGCGACGCCTGGCCGCCGTGCTTCGCACGTGCCCCGCGAGTGACACGCCTCAGCGCGATTCCTGAAGATTCCATGACGGGCGGTGGAAGGGGGAGGAAGACCACCCGGGCCGTCGTCCGATCGGCCGACGTGGGAATTCGATCGCGGGGCGAGGTGACGAGGGTCAGGTCTGACCCACTGGGGTCAGGCCACCGGGGTCAACCCTGGCCCGTCAACGGGTCGATGGCGGCGAACGGGAGGCGGGCTACGGCTTCGCGAGGCGCGCGAAGGATGTCGAGCGGGCTCTGCACCGGACTGCGGAGCTCCTTCACCACGTGGGTGTAAATCATCGTGGTGGCGTGGGTCCCGTTGCGGGGGAGCTATCAAATCCGGATGTCATCGAACGTGGGCAATTGGCGCCCTCCAGCTATCCACGGGCGGGCGTGTTTATGGCGCTGGAACCAATCCGTGGGCCGCCGGTCGGTGTCGCCTCCCAGACCGGTCTGCTGGAAGGAGTTGACCGCCGCGCGACTGCCCAGGACAATACAGCCGGCAGGTGCGAAGAGCGCGGCGCTCGAGCGGGTTCTTCGAGGGAAACATTGCTATTGGCGCTCTCCACCCATACAACGTTGGACTAAATCCGCCTGCGGCGGATAGATAAGAGCCCGCGCTCGTTCCGCTCGCCTCATCCCAACCGCCAGCGCACGATCCCTCTCCAGGGAGTTG
>Ga0209640_10004106_pt1 | contig 12816 bp, 13 predicted proteins | sample RifCSP10_1_FD_184018 | JGI IMG/M metagenome (GOLD analysis project Ga0209640, IMG submission 184018) | Soil microbial communities from Rifle, Colorado - Rifle CSP2_sed 10_1 (SPAdes) (version 2) | ecosystem: Environmental > Terrestrial > Deep subsurface > Rock core/Sediment | place: Rifle... | reverse complement strand
GAGCCTCTGGCAGTTCATCCTGGCCCAGGGCCTGCTGGTGGGCGTCGCCAGCTCGGCCACGTTCGCGCCGCTTCTCGCCGACACCTCGCTCTGGTTCACCCGTCATCGCGGCATGGCCGTGGCGATCATCGCGAGCGGCAGCTACCTCGCGGGAACCGTCTGGCCGCCGGTCGTGCAGCACTTCATACAGAGCGCGGGCTGGCGCCGGACATACCTCGGCATCGCCGTGTTCTGCGTGGTGACCATGTTGCCCCTCGCGCTGGCCCTCCGGCGGCGGTCGCCGCTGGGCGAGACCACGTCCGCGGCCCCGCACGTCGCGTCGCGGTCGCCGCGGCCCCTGGGGATGTCGCCGGCCGCGCTGCAGACCGTGCTGGTCATCGCCGGCCTGAGCTGCTGTGTCGCGATGTCGATGCCGCAGGTCCACATCGTCGCGTATTGCGGCGATCTGGGCCATGGCGCGGCGCGGGGCGCGCAGATGCTCTCGCTGATGCTGGGCTTCGGCATCGTGAGCCGCCTCGCGTCGGGCTGGATCTGCGACCGGATCGGCGGGCGGCGCACGCTGCTGCTGGGCTCGAGTCTGCAAGCCCTGGCGCTCGTGCTCTTCCTGCCCTTCGACGGGCTCGCCTCGCTCTACATCGTGTCGGCGCTGTTCGGCCTGTTCCAGGGCGGGATCGTGCCCGCCTACGCCGTCATCATCCGGGAGTTTTTCCCTCCCGAGGAGGCCGGGGTGCGCGTCGGCACCGTGCTGATGGCGACCGTGTTCGGCATGGCGCTCGGCGGCTGGATGTCCGGCGTGATCTTCGACCTGACCGGGTCCTACCAGACCGCGTTCCTCAACGGCATCGTGTGGAATCTGCTGAACATCGGCATCGCGGTGGGGTTGCTGCGGCGACCGGGGAGGTCGGTCGAGCAAGCCTGGCGGTAGGACCCCTACCCGTTGGGGGTGGGAACTGGCGGTGACCCCTCGGCTTGCGCTCCAGCCCGTTCGAGAGTATAGTATTTCTACAAATCCCCCACGAGCAGGAGACCGTACCATGCCCCTGGCCCGCGAGACCTAGCCCGATGGCCCTCAGCGCCAAGATGCTGGCAGTTGTCCAGAAGGTTGATGCTGCGCGTGCCGAGTTCGTCGCCAGTCTCCGCGAGCGCGCGAAGCAGGAGGCCCAGGCGCGCGTGGAGAAGAAGAAGCAGATGACCAACGCGAAGAAGAAGCCGCCGCTCAAGGTGCCGCCACTCCCCGTGACCAGCACCGGAGGCGCGAGCCCCAAGCAGCAGAAGGACCGGAAGGGTTCTCCTCGACCACCGAGGGCCTGACCCCGCCGCACACCGGGCGGCGGCGATCCCACGCCGTCGCCCTGCTTCTCTACCGGGCCGCGGCGGCCAGGGAGGTTCTCCGTCCCGAAGTTCCTGAAGTTGCTTGCGGCTTCTCGCCCAACTCTCGATGAAGCCGCCTGATCGCCCAGGCGAGTAATCCGATCCCGGCGATCCCGACCACGGCCACCATCCAGTACCGCCGGCCGAGAAACCCGCTGCTCAGGAAGACGGCGCCGACGGCGAACGGGAATTCGGCGAGGGCGAGGGCGAGAAAATAGATAGGGAAGCGGTACTTCAGGGAGCCGAGCACATATCCCGGGATCTCCGAGGGAACCGCCAGCTGAAGCAGGAAGATGATCCAGAAGGGTGCCCGCGCGGTCAACCGATCCTCGTAGTACTTGACGCGCCTAGTGCTCACCAGCAGTCGGACCACGCGTGACCCCAGGAACCTGCCGATGGCATAGGTCGCGGTGCCACCCGCCAGCCACCCTACCCAGAGCAGAGCCACGGTCGTCACTTCGCCCCAGTGATGTGCCGCCACCGGGATGATCACCACGCTCGAGAAGAAGGACAGCATGGCGGAGAGGGCGGCGAGGATCACGAACGCGCAGACACCCCAGCCCGGGTGCGTCTGAATGATGGCGCCCACCAGCTCGACGGTGGTCTCCGCGGTACCGTGCAGTCGGCTGGAGGCGGCGACCACGACGGCTGCGAGGAGTACCAGAGCCAACCCGATGAGCCGTCTCTGCCGGATCATCAACTTCTCGCCTGCCTCCTTCCTTCGTGCGCGCTCCATATGCGCCCTGAGCCTTGCAAGAGCTGCACCATGAAAAGGCCCAACGAAATCATCGTGTCCCGTCGCTGAGTCGGTAGGTGGGCTGGCGCTGAGTGTCAAGTCGGTCTCGTTCCGCGTCAGGCGGCCTGCCGTACCCCGCGGGCGTCCAGATTGGGGAGGGCCCGTGCCGGAGAACAGCAGCTCGGCCACGAGCTTCTTCAACCGGGCTTTCATCCAGCCCATCCTCCGTGAACCGACTCGTGCGCCTCGTGCCCCGCGATCCGGTTTCGAGAACTTCGCATGCCCCGTCTATATCGGACCCGGTTTCTTTGGACACCGGTTTGATTAATGATGATGGTGACCAAGGAGGCCGCTATGGGAGGGCGGCGACACTAGCGCGGTGTATCGTTCGCCGCCTTGAGAAGGGTTCTCTCCACCCCCGGCATCGCAGACGAAGCTCCCCGCCATGCTGACCACCGATAGGATGAGAGATGAAGGGAGCGGAAGTGGATGAGGAGTATGGGAATCCCTAAGCGCGGGGCGCCCCGGCGGTCACGGCTCGGCGCCGGCAGCCAGGTTGACCTTGGGGAACACCGGCAGGGTTCGGCCGCCGTCGAGGATGATCGCGCGACCGGTTACGAAATCGAAGGCCGAGGAGCACACGAGCGTCACCATGTTGGCGATCTCCGCCTGCGTCACGAGCCGCCCGAGCGGCGTGCCGGCGATGGCCGCCGCCTTGTAGGCCGGCATCCGGTCCGTGCGCGCGCTCGCGATCTGACTCGGGACTACCGCGTTGACGGTGATGGCGGGGGCCAGCTCGAGGGCGAGGCTCTCCGTGAGGTGCAGGAGGGCCGCCTTCGCCAGACCGTAGACCGAGTGCGAGCGCACGAAGGCGGAGGTCGCGCCGAGGTTCACAATGCGCCCCCACCCGAGGCGGTCCATGCCGGGCGCCACCAGCTGCGCGGCCAGGAACACCGCCTTCAGGTTCGCGTCCATGACATAGTCCCAGTCCTCCTCGCTCAGCTTGCGCAGCGGCGTGTCGCCGAAGGGCCCCGCGTTGTTCACCAGCACGCTGACCGGCCCCAGCTCCTTCTCGACCTCCGCGACGAGGCGCCGCACCTCGGTGCCCCGGGCCACGTCGGCCTGGAAGGGCACCGCCTCGCCACGCGCGTCGGTGATCGCGCGCACGACCGCGTCGGCCTCTGCGCGGGCGGAGCGATAATGGACCGCCACCCGCGCGCCGCGGTCGGCGAGGGCGCGGGCGATGTCCACGCCCGAGCCAGACGACGAGCCGGTCACCAGCGCCACTTTCCCCGTCAGGAACTTCTCTTCGGTCGCCATGTCGTCTCCTATTCGATCGCCAGGAGCTTCCGGGCGCGAGGCAGCACCTCCCGCCCGAAACGCATGATGGTGTCGTCGATCGTCCCGCCGGGGGGCGCGAACGGGTGGATGAGCACCTGCCCGATGCCGGCTCGCCCGAGGCGGGCCACGTGTTCCGCCGCCTCCTCGACCGTACCGGCGAGCGTGATGGCGTCGACCATCGCATCAGTCACGTGCGGGAGCAGCGCGAGGAACGGGCTCACGCCGACGCCATACCGCACGGTCGTGAGCAGGGCCTTCGCGGCCGCGGGCAGGTCGAGACCCTGGGCGGCCAGCGTCGCGAACTTCAGATGGCCGCCGCCGAGCTTCTTGGCCACCTGGGGCCGGAGGACATCGCGGGCGGCGCCGCCGTCGTCGTCGATACACGCGTCCAGGCGGGCGACGAGCTCGACGTCAACCGGCGATCGCCCTGCCGCGCCGGCGGCCGCCTCGATCCGCGCCCTGAGCGCCCGCGCCTCGTCGGCGGTGCCGCACCCCTCCATGATGGCGCCGTCGGCGCTGATCCCCGCGGCCTTCTGGCCGAGTGGGCCGTTGCTCGCGACGTAGATGGGCAGCTCCGGCCGTGCCGGCGCGAAGTCGAGGCGCCCACCCTCGAAGTGGACGACCTTGCCCCGCAGGTGCACGGTCTCGCCGCGCAGCAGCCGGCGGATCACCTCGATGGCCTCGGCCATGGCCCGGGCGGGCCGCCGGCGCACGATGCCGAGCTGGGCGAAGCCCGAGATCCCCGCCCCGAGGCCGAGCGCCGCCCGGCCCCCCGAGATCTCGTCGAGCGTGGCCACCGCCATCGCGGTCAAGGCGGGGTGCCGGGAGTAGGGGTCGGTGACACACGGCCCCAGGGTCACCCGCCGCGTGTGCAGCGCGCAGAGGGTGAGCGAGGCGTAGACTTCGCGGAAGAAGCGCTCGTCCGCGAGCCACAGGTGCTCGTAGCCGGCCGCCTCCACCAGCTGCGCCCGATCGACGAGCCGGGACGGCGCATCGTGCTGGAGCAGGAGCGCGCCGGCCTTCACGGACGGACGGGCTCCGACCACCAGGCGACCGTCCGGGACCGGTCGAGGAAGCGCCCGTAGAGTTCCTCGACCAGGGCCTTGCCGGCCGCGGCCGCCTCCTCCTGGAAGGCGGCCCGGTCGGTGACCTCGAACCGCTCGAGGTAGTCCCACGGCCCGCCCGCGAGGCCGCGGGGCGCCTCCGTGATCCGGTCGATCCGGTAGCTCGCGACCGACGCGAGCCGGGTCGTCAGCGGGTAGTCCACCTCGCGCCAGAATCGCTCGTACGCGGCGGGCTCCACGCCGAGCTGCAGCCCCACCAGCACGTACCGGACGGCGGTCATGGTCATCCCGTGGGCCGCCGGTCAGCGGCCGACCAGCCGCTCGATCGGCGTGTAGTCGAGCTCGTAGCCGTAGTGGCGCGGGCCAAGCAGAGCGAGCGCCCGATCCGACCGGAGCTGCGGATCCGCGGCGGCGCCCACGACCCCAACCGGAGCGCCCTCCGGCAGGAGCGTGTTCGTGTACGTCGTGCCGTCCACCGCGTGCATCACCATGATCAGGTCCGGCGAGAGGACCCAAGGCCGCTCGTCCCGCCAGGTCACGTGGTTCTCGTTCTTGAACCAGATCCGGAGCCGGTGCCCGGCGTCCTCTCCCGACCCTTCGACGATGGTCGTGCCGAACATGTAGCCGTCCCGGCTCTCCCAGTCCTTCCGGACGACGCGGCCGCGGAACAACACCCAACCCCCGAGCGCCGCCGCGGCGGCCCCCACCGGATCGCCGCCGCCCTCGGCGGCGCTGCGGATCGCCCGCCCGGCCCGCTGGGCGCGGGAGAGGCCGCCGGCCACCGCGACCCGCTTGAGATCGCGGCCCTGCATCAGGAAGCCCGCGTGCCCGCACTGCGCCTTCATGTCCGGGATCTTGGTCGCGATGCTCACGAGCTTACCGATGCGCTCGGTCAGCTGATCGCTCGCGGTCGCCTTCACCAGCAGCACGTTCCCCCAGGAGTCCACGATGGCCCCGGGCGCGAACGGGATGCCGTGCATCACGGCCGTCGTCTGGCTCAGCTCGGGGATGGCGCGCCCCGCGCAGTCGCCGTCCACCACCGTGAGTCCCAGGCGGAGGGCGGCGTCGATCGGCGTGGTGGCGTTCCCCGCGCCCAGCTCGAAGGGAAGGACCGCCGCGACGCGGCGCCCGGTGAAGGACTGGAGCTCCTCGATCGCCTGCTGCATCGGCCGGGCCACCTGCCACTGATCGGGATACCCGAGGGCGCGCCGCTCCGCCGCGTCGAGCGCCGCGGTAGGGGCGATCGACCCCATGCCGAACGTCGAGCACACCCACGCGTCGTCGTCGATCGTCTCGGGGGCGACCCACTGCACCGAGCGCCCCGCCTCCACATGCGGCAGCAGGACCTCCAGCCCCTGCTCGGGGCGCCCGCCTCCGCCAGTGCCGAGCAAGGTCAGGCCCCGCACCAGATCGTGCACGTCCCCCGCGGTTCGACAGCCTTCCATCGGACGCTCCTCGGGAATCATCGGTTAGCCGATCGGGACCTTCACGCCGACCCGCCGGCGCAGCAGCTCGGTCACGACTAGGATGAACACGGCCACCGCGATCAGCAGCGACGACGCGGCCGCGATGGTGGGATCGATCTCGAGCCGCACCGTGTCCCACATCTGTTTCGGCAAGGTGACGGTGGTCGGGCCGGCGATGAACATCGTCAGGATGAGCTCGTCGAACGAGGTCAGGAAGGCGAACAGGCCCGCCGTGGTCACCGCGGGACGGATGCCCGGGTAGGTGACCCGGAGGAACGTAATGCCCGGGCGGGCCCCGAGGCTCATCGACGCGCGCTCGAGGGTGCGATCGAACCCCTTCAACGCCGCCGCCACGATGACGACCACTTTGGGGAACGCGAGCAGGGTATGCGCGAGCAGCAGGCTCAGTGGAGTCCCGAGAAGCCCGAGGCGGGCGAACATGAAGTACATCGCGATGGCCGTGATGATGTACGGGACGATGATGGGGGCCATGAAGAACGCGAGCAGCGCGCTCTTACCCCGAAACTGGCGGCGCACGAGCCCAAAAGCGGCGGGAATGCCGAGGGCCAGGGCGAGCGCGGTGGCCGCCAGCGCGATCTGGATGCTCAGCACGGTGGCCCCGGTCCATTTCGGGCTTGCGAAGTACCGCGCGTACCACTGGAGCGAGAAGCCCGCGGGCGGGAACTCCAGGTACGGCGAGGCGCTGAACGCCAGGGGCACGACGATCAGGATGGGCAGCACCAGGAACACCAGGGTCAGGATCGCGATGCCGTACAGGACGGTCTTCACGTCAGACCGTGAGTCGCTCGAGGCCGAGGACGCGGTCGAAGAGCACCATCACCACCACCGTCGCCCCCAGCAGCAGGAAGGCGAGGGCGGAGCCGAACCCCCAGTTCAGGAGCTCGAGCACCTGGACCTCGATCAGGTTCGCGATCATGACCTGGCGCGGGCCGCCGAGGAGGGCGGGCGTGATGTAGAAGCCGATCGCGATGAGGAAGACCAGGAGGGCGCCCGAAGCGATGCCGGGCAGCGCGAGCGGCACATAGACGGTGGCGAGGACGCGCCGCGGCGTCGCCCCGAGGCTCGCGGCGGCCCGGAGCAGCCGCCCGTCGATCCCGGTCATCACGCTGTACACCGGCAGGACGAGGAACGGCAAGAGCACGTGCGTCATCCCCACGTAGACCCCGAACGCGTTGTGCATGAGGGGAAGCGGCGCCTCGATCAGGCCGGTTGTGAGCAGAGCCTGGTTCACCACGCCGTGCCGCCCGAGGATGGCCATCCACGCATAGGTACGGATGAGGATGCTGGTCAGGAACGGCAGCACCACCGCCACGAGCAGGATCGTGCGGGTCGTCCCTCGCACGCTGGCCAGCAGGTACGCGGTGGGCACCCCGAGCAGGACGCACAGGCCCGTGACGACCAAGGCCGTCTTGAAGGTCAGGCCGAGGACCGTGGCATACACCGGGTTCCGCAAAATGGACTCGTAGTAACCGAGGGGCCCGTCGGGCGCGCCGAAGGACAGGGCCGCCATGCGCAGCAACGGGTAGACGAAGAAGACGGTGACGAACACCAGGGCGGGGACAAGCGGCAGCATGCGCCGCCCGCCCCCGCCCCGTGTGCTCACGCGCTCGCTCCCCCGCCCGCCCCTACTGCAGGACCCAGCGGTTCCAGCGGTCGTTGACCGCCGCCGCGTTCTGGCCCCACCAGTCGGCGTCCTGCACGAACTGGATGGGCAGGTTCTCCGGGAAGGTGGTAAGGAGCCGGCCCCGACTGGCCGGGATCTTCTCGTAGGCCTTCCGGTTCGCCACCCCGTAGTAGTAGATGTTGCCGTAGCGCCCCTGATTCTCGGCTTGGAGCATGTAACTGATGAGCTTGTGGGCGTTGTCCTTGTTGCGCGCACCCTTCGGGACCGCCAGGTACATCGGGAACGCCATCGCCTGGTTCCACACGAAGTCCACCGGCGCGCCCTTCTCCCTGAGGATGTAGGTGCGCGCGCTGAACGCGGCGGTCATCACCACCTCCTTGTCGACCAGCATCTGCTGCGGCTGCACGGCTGTGGTGTACCACTTCACGATGTGCGGCTTGATCTGGTCCAGCTTGCGGAACGCCCGGTCGACGTCGAGCGGGTAGAGCTTGTCCAGGGCCACGCCGTCCGCGAGGAGCGCGGCCTCGAGCGTCCCGTACGCGCCCGCCCCGAGGGGCGCGCCGAGAGCCCGCGGCCCGGGGAATCGCTTCACGTCCCAGAAGTCCGCCCAGCTCCGGGGCTTGTCGGCCTTGAACACGTCGGTACGGTAGGCGAGGCCGACGCTAGCCATCTGGTGCATCACCGCGTCCGGCTTGTGGCCGCGCCGATCGATGAGCTTCAGGCTCTCGGCGTCGAGCTTGCCGTAGTCGATGGGCTCGAAGCCGCCGAGCTTGTGCACTTCGGTGTACTGCCCGTCGGTGAGGTCCACCACGTCCCAGTCCACCTTGCCGGTCTCGACCATCGCCTTGATCCGGGGCGGCAGCGGACGGGTGTCCTCCACCACGGTCAGCCCGGTCGCCTTGCTGAACGGCTTCCAGTACGCCTCGCGGAGCGCGTCTTGGTAGTCGCCGCCCCAGCTCACGATCACGACCTTGGCCTCCTGGGCGAGGCCCGGCCCCGCCCACCCCGCCGCGGCCACCGTCGCGGCCACGAGCAGCCACGATCTCCACATCCCTTGCCACGTCCTCATCGTGTCCTCCCTCGATCGCAGAGTTGTCAGTCCGGCACCACGACCACGTCGCGTGGATCGATGCTGAGATACACCTGCTCGCCCTTCGCCGACCGGATCGCGTCGAACCGGCTCTGGCACTTCACGGTCAGGGTGGCACCGTGCGTCGTGCGCACCCAGTACTTGATGCTGTCGCCGAGGTACAACGCTTCGGTGACCACCCCCGGCACGACGTTCGGCGCCCGGGATCCTGGCTCGACGAGCCGGACCTTCTCCGGCCGCAGCACCACGGTGGCGGCGCGGCCCGCGGCCAACGCGTGGCGATTCTGGGCGCGCAGGGCGGGCCCGGCGCCGACCGAGGCCACGAGCTCCCACTCCGTGGCCGACTCGACCTGCGCCGCGAGCAGCGTGGCCTCGCCCACGAACTCGGCCACGAAGCGGGTGGCCGGCCGCTCGTAGAGATCCTCCGCGGCCCCGTACTGCTCGAGCCGCCCAGACCGCATGACCGCGATGCGGTCCGACATGGTGAGCGCCTCCGACTGATCGTGAGTGACGTAGATCACGCTGACTCCGACCTCTCGGTGCACGCGCTTGATCTCGAGCTGCAGGTCCTCGCGGAGCTTCTTGTCGAGGGCGCCGAGCGGCTCGTCCATCAGCAGCAACGGGGGCTCGAACACGAGCGCTCGGGCGAGCGCGACCCGCTGCTGCTGGCCCCCCGAGAGCTGGGCCGGATGGCGCTCGTCGAGGCCGCCCAGCTGGACCAGCTCGAGCGCGCGCGCCACGCGGCGCCGGATCTCGTCGCGACCCGCGCGGCGCATGCGGAGCGGGTAGGCCACGTTGGCCGCGACCGTCATGTGCGGGAAGAGCGCGTAGCTCTGGAACACCACCCCGATGTTCCGGCGGTAGGGGGGCCGGTTCAGCATGGGCTGCCCGCCGATAAGGATCGTGCCCGCCGTCGGCTCCTCGAAGCCGGCGATCATCATGAGGGTGGTGGTCTTGCCCGAGCCGCTCGGCCCGAGGAGGGTGACGAACTCGCCTTCCTTGACGGCCAGGCTCAATCGGTCGAGCGCCACCACGCTCCCGTACGTCTTCCGGAGATCCACCAGCTCAACCGACCCGGCGTCGGCCACCCCGTCACCGCCCCCCGCGGTCGCGACGAGCACCGGCGCGCCGCCCGGCCTTCGACCGCCCGCCGCGGCCGCGCGCCGCCGGCGCGGCCGCGATCACCCGGGACACCACGAGACCGAAGTCGGCGCTCGTCACGTGCGGCGGCCAGATCGCCTCCAGCTCCGCCGCCGCCCGCTTGACCCGCGGCGCCATCGCCCGGAGCTTGCTCATCGGCATCCGGAACGTGGGCCCCGACACCGCCACCGCCCCGATGACGCGCCCGTTCCGCGTGATCGGCGCGGCCAGTGCCCGCCCCCCCTCGACCAGCTCCTGGTCGGAGGTGGAATAGCCGCGCGTCCGGACCGTCCGCAGCTCGGCCAGCAGGCGCCGCGGGGATACGATCGTCCGCGGGGTCAGCCGCGGCATGCCCGACCGCGTGAGAAAGCTCGCCGCCTCGTCCTCCGGCAGGCTCGCCAGCCACAGCTTGCCGCTCACCGAGGCGTGGGCGGGCACCGCGGCCCCGACCAGGGGGAACATCCGGATGTGGGGGCCCGGCCCCTCGGCCTTCGCCACGATCCGCATCTCGCCGCTCTCCACCACCACGAGGTGGACGAGCTCGTCCGTCTCGTCGGCAAGGGCTTGGAGGATCGGCGCACACAGGGTCCAGATGCCCACGTCGTGCGCGTGCCCGAACGCGAGCGCCAGCAGCCGCCAGCTCAGGTGGAAGCGGTCGGTCCCGGGATTGCGGGTGACGAAGCCCGCGCGCTCCATCGTGCTGAGAATCTTCGACAGGCTCGCGAGGCCGCAGCCGAGCTGCGCGGCCAGGTCGGTGAGGCCGATGCCGTGCGGGCGCCGCGCCACCACCTCGATGGCTTGGAGCGCTCGCAGGACCGACGCCACACGATGGTTTCCGCTCTCGAGCGCTCGCCGAGCCATATTGGAAAGTGACTTTCCTTTTACGCGGCCGGGGGCGGCTTGTCAAGCCACGACCGCGCCCGGCCAGCCGCGTCATAGTACCCGCATGGGCAACGCCCTCCAGCACGTCGCGGGGTAAGAACGAGAGAATTTAGCAGCGTACTAGTACAGAAACAGTGGGCCGGAGGAGGTAGCCGACCAGGTCCGGACCGCAAAGAATGCGGTGCGCGGACTGTTCGCTGAAGGCAGGCCGGCTCGCGGAGGTACGGCATGCTGCGGAAGGTCCTTGGATCCGGTATGCCGTTGACATTCGTTTGGCTAGTGGACCTGGGCGGCGGCGTGGCTGGTCAGGTCAAGGCCTTAGGCTGTTACCAACCGTGCTATGGAGGTAAAGGCGCCGCTTCGATGTCATACAATCATGTGTCTTGGAGACGGCCACCTGATCCTGCCCGAGGGACCTGCCCTCCTGTGCGTCCTGATCCTGCTGACCCTCTCGATCCTCGCCCGCAGCACTTCAGGACGAGTGGGGGCAGCTCTCAAGACCCGGGGGCCGCCTGACTACGGCGATCGAGGCGTGGTCCCAGGCGCTTGCGTGAGGGTCCGAGGGCAAGGTCGGGAAGGATGACGCCTCAGCCTACGTGGAGGTGGCCTGCTCCCCAGTTTCCTAGACAGATGGGGGCGTGAGTTCTAGGCTCGCCCGGTACTCGGTGGGCGGCCGACCACCCGAGCCGTTCGTCGAGCGGGTCTTACGGGGTACGATCGGCTTGCCCATCGCTGCGCTCCTTCATGGGTGAGAGGTGAGGGGTCCAGCCCCCGTGGGGGCGGTCCCGGGCACGGCCCCGCCGGCTGGGCGTCCGTGCCGTCTCAGAAAGAACTCTTTCTGAGACACCGCGGGAGGGCTCAGGCTTCCGCTGTCTGTCGGGCGCTTGCCAGGACGGCCCGCCTGGGAGGATTTCGGCACAGCACGAGCTCCCGTCCGTTCTTCCTCACCCCTCATCGTGACTCTCCATTCCCCCCTCCCGCGTGAACGGGAGGGTTGGCGGGGGGAGGAGGAGTCAAACCTCCGTCACACGGTCCAGCCGCGGGGCGCGGCGAAAGCCCGGAGAGCCGCCCGGCAGGAGTGGCCGAGATGGAGCGCGAGCTGGCCCGGACGCGGACGCGCGAGACCATGCGGCGGAAGGCCCAGGAGGGCCACGTGGCCGGCGGCACGGTGTTCGGCTACCGGAACGTCCGCGACAACTCGCATGTGTCTCGGGTCGTGAACGAGCAGGAGGCGGCGGCGGTGCGCCGCATCTTCGAGCTGTGCGCCAACGGCCTCGGATACCTCAAGATCCGCCAGGTCCTGAATGCTGAGGGGGCGCCGGCGCCGACCCCGCGCCGCGACCGGCCGCGTGGCTGGACCGCCAGCTCCATCAGGGAGGTGCTCCACCGCAACCTCTATCGGGGCCGCGTGGTGTACGGGAAGACTCGCTGGCAGGACCGCGAGGGCACCAAGATCATGATGGAGCTGCCCGCCGCCGAGGCGGCCGTCCGGGAGCTGTTCGCCGAGCACGTGCTCAGGCCGGACGTCGTCGCGGCCGTCATCGAGGAGGCGGTGCGCCGGCTGCGTCCCTCGGCAGAAGCCCAGGAAGCCCGTCGCGCGGAGCTGCGCCAGGAGATCGCCCAGCTTGACGGCCAGATCGGCAGGCTGGCCGACGCCATCGCCAACGGCGGCCCGATGGAGTCCCTGGTGGGCGGCATGAAGGATCGGGACCTTCGCCGAGCCCGCGCTCGCCAGGAACTGGCGAACCTCGACGAGCTTGACCGCATGAGCGAGGTTGACCTGGTCGTGCTCCGCCGGGACCTTGAAGAGCTGCTGTCCGATTGGAGGGCGTGGATCGGCGGGCACAACCGGCAGGCTCGGCAGATCCTCCAGAAGCTCGTGGCTGGACGCCTAACCTTCACGCCAGTAGAGGACGCCGGCGCCTGGTTCTACGAGTTCGAGGGCATCGGGGTCCTGGAGCCGGTCCTGGCAGGGGTCTGCCAGGCCGGGTAAAACAGTGGTGCCCCCGGGGTGACTCGAACACCCGGCACGCAGTTTAGGAAACTGCTGCTCTATCCACCTGAGCTACGGGGGCGCGTTG
>Ga0209640_10004105_pt1 | contig 12816 bp, 8 predicted proteins | sample RifCSP10_1_FD_184018 | JGI IMG/M metagenome (GOLD analysis project Ga0209640, IMG submission 184018) | Soil microbial communities from Rifle, Colorado - Rifle CSP2_sed 10_1 (SPAdes) (version 2) | ecosystem: Environmental > Terrestrial > Deep subsurface > Rock core/Sediment | place: Rifle... | reverse complement strand
GGCGGGCGGCTCACATAGCGGGCGAGCCGCTCCACCTTCGCGCGCTGATCGGCTTCGACCCCGATGCCCGCGTGCAACGAAAACCCCGCGTACTGCGCGACACCTTTCCTCGCCTCCTCGTCCCGCGCCGGCACGGTTTGCAGCGTGAACACTTTCTGCCCCGCCCGCGGACCCACCGCCACCCGATACGTGATCGAGTGGCCGAGGAGGTCGTCCATCGCCCCACCGGCGGCGGGATCGAACGCGAGATAGCTGTTCTCGGCATCCCGAACCAAGACACCCTGGCGTTCGAGTGAGCGGCCGATGCGTTCGGCCAGCCGTTCGACGAGCGCTCGTAGCTCCGCCTCGCTCGGCCGCGCTATGCGCCGAAAAACCGGCGGCTTGGTGCCGACAAGATAGGCGCCGTCGAGCACGAGCATGTGGAAGTGAATGGCCGGCACCGACGATGATGGCGTCGGCAAGCGCGCGCATGCGGTGCAGATGGAGGATGTTCTCTGGACCCGTGACGTAGCTCGAATCGCCGTTTCGGGTCGCGACGTAGCCGTCGATGCTCTGACCCAAGTGAGCAATCGCAAGCGGCGCACCACCGCATATCGGCAGGTAAAGGTCGAGCAGCGGTCCGAGCTCGTCGGGCAGGCGGCGCACAGCGGCCCAGGTGCCGTCGCGGCGCAGCTCGAGCGCGGCTTCCGGCGTTTGCGCAGTGACGGCGGCGAGATTTCCGGCGCTGCCGAGCGTGAAGTAGCCCATCGCCGCTCCGGCCGAGCGTGTATACCGGCTTGCCGCGAGCAGTAGTGCCCAAGCCCAGTCGAGCGTGTCCGGCCGCGGCACGGCGCGCGAATCGAACGTCGGCTCAGCCGCGCCCGTCGCGCAGGTGCCGCGGCCAAACGCCGCCGCGCCCCGGCGCGAGGATCCCGTTCGGATCGACTGCGTCCTTCAGCGTTTCGTGGAAGCGGCGCAGCGCATGATCGTTGAACGAGTACGCGTGCGCGACGTCGTCGTGGAAGTAAGGCGCCGCCCGATACTCGGCCCAGCCGTGCTCGGCGGCCACCGTGATCAACGCCCTCAGGATCTCCGCGTCCCTCGCTTTCGTCTCGGGCGTCACGCTGCGCGTACCGACGCCGCTCGAGAACCCGGCGGAGAACAGGAAGCTGAACTGATACCAGTTCATGGGCGTGCTGAGCGCCGAGATGTTCGTCCCGACGCCGCGCTCGCGGAGCGCATCGCCGAAGACCCGTTGCGCCTCGAACAACCCGTCCGCGCTGCGTGGAATCACCGCGAACAGGCCGGTGTGATACTGCTGCCAGGAGTCCGGCTGCGATTCCGTGCGGCCGAGACTCACCCACGTGGCGAGGCTCGGAACGCCGAACGACGAGCGCCAAAGGTATCGCGGGTTCGGCTCGAGGCCGTGCTCGATCTGCTCCGGCGTGAGCGGAAACCGCACGGAAAGCCCGTCGGTGAAGCGCGCGTGCGGAATGTTCCGCGCGAACGAAGTCTTCGCGTATTCCCAGTTCGCGAGCGTCGTGCCCTCCGATCCCAGGAACTGGAGCTCAACCTGCCAGGAATGGAGGTTCGCTGCGGCGGCGAGACGGTCCATCTCGGCCTCGTCGGCGCCGCCGCGACGCGTGGCCGCCTCGCGAAATTCCGTGTCGCCCATGAGTGCGGTCAGCGGGCTGCCGTAGTGCGGCTCGCCGATGATGAAAAGATCGGAAAGATAGTTCACGCTCTTGATCAGCGCGTGGAGATCGCCGCGCTTCGGCACGGTGACGAAGCCGCTCCGATAATGCTCCGGCGCCGGCATCAGCCGCAGGCCGAGCTTCGTTACGATGCCGAAGTTGCCCTGCGGGAAGAGCCCGGACGGGTCCGGTCCGAAGGCGTATTTGTACTCTTGCCACGTCCGGCTGTTCGGCACGGCGCCCATGCCGGTGCGCATGACTTCACCGTTCGCGAGCACAACCTCGAGCCCGTGGATCGAGCCCGCGTGGTCGCGATAGTAGCCGAGCGTGTAGCCCATGCCGCGATCGAGCGCGGTTCCGCAGGGTCCGCCCCAGCCGGGATTCACGCAGTCGATCCAGACTTTGAGGCCGTGCTCTTGAATGTGCCTATACAGATCGAAGTACGAGACGCCGGGCTCGACGAGCGCGAAGTTTCGCTCGTCGCTCACCTCGAGCACGCGATTCATCCGTTTCAGGTCCACGACCACGCAGCCGCGGACGCTCGGCGCGGGCCCGCCGTACGCGAAGTTCTTGCCGGTCGAGATCGGAAACAGCGGCGTGCGGTGACGATTCGCCGCGCGGACGATCGCCTGCACCTCCTCCACACTCGCCGGCGCGACCGCGGCGGAGGCGAGCAGCTCTTCCTCGGGATCCGGCACCGGCGACCAATAGTCCCGGTACGGAACGAGATCCTCGTCGCTGGTATAGACATAGGCTTCGCCGACCGCGGCGGAGAATTCGCGGATTGCAGCCGCGAAGCTTTCGGCGCTCACTTGCGGCGGTAGAACGGCCATACGGTCTCCTCCTCGCGTTACCGTAACGCTATGCCGGCGAGTACTGCTAGAACATCGATCTGTTCGGCATCTCGACCACCGGCTGAATGACCTCCCAGTGCTCCACGACCCGATCGTTCTCGACTCGGAAGATGTCGACGATGGCACGGCCCGGATCGGCTGCGCCGACCCGCGAATGGATATGGAGCGCGACGAGGTCGCCGTCGGCGAGGACGCGCTTCACCTCCCACCAATGGTCGGGCGTGGCATCGAGATACGATTGCAGAAACTGGATGGTCGACGGCACGTTTTCCGCGAGCGGGCTGTGCTGAACGTAATCCGGCGTCGCATATTTCTCGAACGCCTCGGCGACCTTGTGATCGTCGAATATGGTCCGGTAGAACTTCAGAACGAGCTCCGTGTTCTCGGCTTCCTGCGCGTCGGATGTCGCGAGAACTTGCTCCGGTGGCGCACACCCCGCAGCGGCCATCAGCACGAAGGGGAGCAGAAGCGCCAATGCGATGCCACGCACGCAAGGCAAAGTCCGTGCGGCTGCCCCAAAGCTCGTCGTCGGCATTGCGGGTCTCCTTAGAGGTTAGAGCCGTCTCGATTCTTGTCGAGTTCGAAGTACGTCGAGATCGTTGCGCGATGGTAGCACGGGACGAAGGAGTGATCCGCCAGCGTCACTCCCAAAGCGACGGCATCAGATACGGCTGGAACACGCCTAAGCCCTCGACCCGCTCGAGCGCGCCGTCGCGGATCTTGAGGAGCTCCATCACGCGATGCGAGTTCGGGTACTCGATCGGGATCCCGACTGTCTGCCCGTCGAGCGTGCGGTACTCGACGTCACGCGCCGCATGATCGAGCATCGCGAACGCGGCGACCACGCCCAGCTCCTCGTCGACGATCGCGTAGCGGCGCGCGCGGACGCGGTCGACCGGCTTGTAGTAGCCGATCTGAAACTGTGCTCGGCAGCCCTGCGCGGGCAAGTTCTCGCCGTACGTCAGATCCACGCCGTTGCTGATGCGAGCGCAATCGGCGGAGAGCTCGCCGAGCAGCCGGCCGTCGTTCCGCTCCATCGTGTCGTAGTACCCCTCGGCGAGCGCGATCAGCCTCCCGCGCGGGCGGCGCTCGGCCGGCGGCAGCGTCTCGCCGAACCTCTCGTCGATCTCGTAGCCGGCCGGCGGCGCGAAGTGGATGGGCGTGCCTTCGCGCGCGACCACGGCCTCGACGTCCGCGATTCGCCTTTCCTCGATCTTGAGCCGAATCGCGCCGTAGGCCGGCTGCCCGTGCTCCTCGACGATCCCGATCCAGAGCAGGTTGCCGGTGGTCGCGTCCGCGAGCCTGAACGGCGCATCGTCGATCGCGGTGATCGAGCCCCAAAGACCGTCGCCGATCATCAGCGCGACGTCGTTCTCGGTGAAGCGCACGCGCTCGGCCCACGGCAGGTCCGACCGGTCCTTATCGACCATTGCTTGCATGTAGCGGTCCCCGATCTCGATCAGGCACGCCCTGTCGCAGTCGGCCCTTCGCTTGGGCGAGGGGGATTGTGCGGCGGCGGGCGAAGAGGCGAAGAGGAGCGCGGCGAGGGCCGTAGCGAGAAGTTGGCCGGCCGTCCCCCGCGCGCCTCGCGCGATACCGTTGGACCTGCTCATCGCGTCTGCCAGTCGAGATTAGGCCGCGTGAACGGCGAGTGCATGAAGTACGGAACGTAAGTGAACACCGCATGGATGCGGTGAATCTTGCCGTCCTTGATCTTGAAAGCTTCGATCAGCGAGATCGAGTTCGGCCACTTGAGGACGGTGCGCATCTCGCGGCCGTCGGTGAGCGTGTAGCGATCGAAGGTGTTGGCGTGGTCGAAGAAACCCGTCGCGACGACGACCTGCCGCGCCTCGTCGATGATCGGGTAGCGGCGCTCGCGAATCCGCTTGTTGATGCGGTAGATGCCGAGCCGCAGTTGCTCCTCGCAGCCCAGCGCGACGGAGCCCGCGCCGCTTCCGCCGCTCGTCGTCCGGATGCCGTTCTCGACACGGCCGCAGTCCTCGTGGAACGGCGCGAAGATCGTGCCGTCGTTGAGCTCGACCGTGCTGAAGTATCCGTCCGCGATCGCGACGAGCCGCTCCCTGGACCGGCGCTCCTGCGCAGGCACGACCTCGGCGAACGCCGGATCGTAATAAAGCTCAGCCGGATCGCCGAACGGTTTCGGCATGTCCGGCCGGCGGTTCACGATCGTCTCGACCTCGGTGATCCGGCGCTCCTCCACCTTGATGCGCAGTGCGAGATAGGCGGGATTTCCGTGCTCTTCGACGATGCCGAACCACGCGGCGTTGCCGGTCTCCTCGTCGGCAATCGCCATCGACTCCTCTCGAACCGCGTTGATCGTGCCCCAGAGCCCGTCGTTGCCGAGCGGCATCTCGACGTCGTTCTCGGTGAAGCGCACGCTTGGCGAGAACGGGGCGCGCGCAGGGTCGCGGCGCACGAGCGCGTCGACGTAGCGGTCCGTAAAGCCGATCAGGCAGTCGCGGTCGCACCCGACTTGAATCACGGCGCTCGGCCGGCCGGGCGCCTGCGCCATGGCGGAGCCCGCCGCGAGCACGCCGAGAAAAGCGAGGAAGGTTTTCATCGCAGCGGAACCGCGTAAAGCATGAAAGGCCCCGGCTGTTGGCCGCGGAGTGAGGGATTCGTCAGGTACCCGATCTGGCTTTCGATCACGTAGGCGGTGTCGCCGACGGGCGTTGCGCCGGGCGTCGACGTGAGCTCCTCGTTCAGAATGTCGAACCTAGCAGTGTCGCCTTCTATCGTCACGATGCTCACCCGCCCGATCGTGCCTTCGGCCTGGAGGAACCGGTTGCCGTCGATATGCCGGAACCCGTCCGGCCCGCCGAGCTCGTGCGAGACCATGAGCTTCGTCAGGCCCGTCAGCGTACTCTCGCCGTTCGTCTCGACGCGCAAGATCTCGTTCGTGCGGACGTTGTTCACGTAGAGCGTCCCGTCCGCGGCGAACGCGATGCCATCGACGCCGACGAGCGCGGAATCCTCTCCGTAGAGCTCGAGCTCGCGAGTTCCCGGCGCGAGCCTGAAGATGCGGCCATTCGGCGTGTCGGTCGCGAACACACTGCCGTCCGCGGCGACCGCGATGTCGTTGCAGGCGGCCGCGGGCGGCGGGAACGGGTACACGGCCTTCTGCTCACGACTTGCAAGGTCGAAGGCCATCAGGCCGCTCACGCCCTCCGAGCGCTCCGGCCCGAAGAAGTTCGGCACCGAGCACAGCCACAGCGTCCCGCTCGCCTCGTCGGCGAGCACGCCGAGAATCGTCAGGATGCCGTTCGCGGCGCTCGCGCGGATCCACGGCTGCGCGAGCGCTTCGCCGGGCGCCGCTCGATAGACGTTGCCTTTGATGCTTCCCGCGTAGACAGTGCCGTCGGGCGTCGACGTGACGCTCTCCGGAAACACCTCCGTGTCCGCGATTCGGATGTCCGCCCGCTCCGATGGCTGCGCCTCGTGCGCTCGCCATGCCAAGTCGAGCAGATTGGCCTGGATCGCGTCGGCGTCCTCCTCATTCAGCACGTCGTCCCACTGCGGCATGCCACGCAAGCGGCGCGCGCCGTACAGCACGATGCCCTTGAAGCCGGCGTGCGTCGCGGCGTTCATCCGGCGAAGGTCCGGCGTGAGCCCGTGGTCGGCGTTCGCATGGCAGAGCGCGCAGTACCGGGCGAAGAGCTGTGCGCCCCGGGCAACGACCTCAGGAGAAGCGTTGCGCTCGAGCGGCGGGCGGGGAATCGGCCCGATCTCGCTGATGGGCTCCGGGAACGGCATGGCGCCGCCGTCCAGCCGGAATGCGAGGATCCTATTGGCGTTGCCGTAGCGAGTGACCGCGCTCGTGTCGTGCGGTGCAAACCATCCGCCGCCGCCCCAGCCGGCCATCACCGCGATGTACTGCACGCCGTCGACCGCGTAAGTCATCGGCGCCGCCATGATCGACGTGCCGACCTCGAGCTCCAGCAGCATTTCGCCCGTGTCCGCATGGAAAGCGCGCAAGTGCCCGGTGTCCGTGCCCTGAAACACGAGCCCCCCGGCCGTCGCGAGCACGCCGCCGCGGTCCCACCAGCCGACACCTGGCTGCTCCCAACGCGCCTCCCCGCTCTGCGGGTCGAAGGCCTTAAGCACGGCGCGCGACGTATGCTTGCCGGCGGCCTGCACCTCGCGGAGCTTCGAGCGCAGCGGCTCCGGCACGCTCCCCGGGTCCTGAAGCAGCATGTCGCCGAAGAGCGTGGCGTTGCCCGAGTTCGGCAGCTTCGGGCGATAGACGTGACCCTCGGTCGGGTCGTACGTGATCGCGCCGCCTTCGATCGCCGGAATATAGAGGAGCCCCTTCTGCGCGTCGTAGGCCATGGGGTTCCAGCTGTGCCCGCCCATGCCCGAGGGCTCGACATAAACCGGACCGGCCGTGTAATCGACCGCCGCTTCTTCGATCGCCGGCCGCCCGGTCTTGGGGTCGACGTGCGTCGCCCAGTTCACGGGCACGTACGGATCGGCGGACAAGAGCTCGCCCGTCTCGCGGTCGAGGATGTACAAGAAGCCCGCCTTCGGCGCCTGGATCAGCACTTTGCGCATGACGCCGCCGAATTCGATGTCGGTCAGGATCATCGGCTGCGTCGCGGTGTAGTCCCAGCTCTCGCGCGGCACCTGCTGATAGTGCCAGACGAGGCGCCCCGTGTCGGGGTTGATCGCGAGGATGGATGCGAGATACAGGTTGTCGCCGCCCGATGGGCTCCTCTCGTGCCAGTTGAAAAGGGCCGCGTTCCCGGTGCCGACGTAAAGCAAGTTGAGCTCGGGATCGTAAGCGATGCCGTTCCACGCCGTTCCTCCCCCGCCGACGTCCCAGCGGCTCTTAGGGTCCCAAGTCCGCGCGGCCACCTCCATTTCCGGATGCTCGTAGCCGTTCGCCGGATCACCGGGCACGATGAAGAAGCGCCACGCGAGCTCGCCGGTCTTCCGCGCGTACGCGGAGACGTAGCCGCGCGCGTCATAGTCCGCGCCGGCGTTGCCGATCACCACGACGTCGCCGGCAACCTCGGGCGCACCGCTCACGGTGTACGCGCGGTCCTTGTAGATGAGCGTATCGACTTCCCAGACGACCTTGCCGGTCGCGGCATCGAGGCCGAAGAGCCGGCCGTCGAGCGAGCCCACATAGACCATGCCCTCCCAGACCGCAACGCCGCGATTGACCTCGTCGCAGCAGGTGTAGCGATTGACTTGCCCGTCGCTTTGCGGATCGAAGGTCCAGATCTCTCCGCCGTCCGCCGCATCGAGCGCGTAGACGCGGCCCGTCGTGCCGGAGGTATAGAGCACGCCGTCGACGACGATCGGCGTCGCCTCGAGCCCGCGACTCGTGCCGAGAGCGTAATTCCACGCGAAACCGAGGCGGCCGACGGTCTCGCGGTTGATCTGATCGAGCGGGGAGTAATGGCTCTTCCCGAAATCGCGGCCCGACGTCATCCATTGCTCCGGCTCACCGTCCGCGGCGAGCAGTCGCTCGCGGGTGATGTTGCCGTAGACCCGCGGAGCGGATACGCCCGGCGCGGTCCCGCCGCGCTCCGCCCCGGCGCGCTCGGCCGAAGGCGGCGGCGATTCCCTGCTGCACGCGCCGAGGAGCGCAAGCGGCAGCCACAGCAGCAGGACCCATCGATAACGTGTTGCAGGCGCGTCGGGCCTCGGCGAAGATCGCGTAGTTTTTCTCATGACGCCTCCCGGCCGGAATTGTAACCCGCGTTGGAGAGGTGATCGTGCAATGGAGCAAAACGACACGTGGCAGCGCGAATCGAATCGTCCCCGACATCCATTTTTCGCAGGAGCGGCGCAGTGCGCATGACCCGTGCCGTCCTTGCGATCGTGCTGCTCGGCATCGGGCCCGGTGCGATGGGGGAAGGCGTCACTGCCAAGCGCCTGCGCGCGGCCGACGAGAACCCCGGGGAATGGCTGATGGACGGGCGCACCTACAGCGCCCAGCGCTTCAGCCCGCTCGACCTCATCAACGCGGAGAACGTGAAGGATCTCGGGCTCGCCTGGTACTACGATCTTAAGACCCTGCGTGGCGTGGAGGCGACGCCGCTCGCGATCGGCGGCGTGCTCTACAACGTCAATGCGTGGAATATCACGTACGCGCACGACGCGGCAACCGGCGAGCTGCTCTGGACGCACGACCCCGAGGTGCCGAGGGAGCGGGGCCGCTACGCGTGCTGCGAGCCGGTCTCGCGCGGTCTTGCCGCATGGAAGGACAGCATCATCCTCGCGACGCTCGACGGGCGGCTGATCTCGCTCGACGCGAAGACCGGCGAGCCGCGCTGGTCCGTGCACACGTTCGATGACGAGTGGCCGTACTCGATCACCGGCGCGCCGCGCGTCTTCGACGGCAAGATCGTCGTCGGCAACGGCGGAGCGGATCTCGGCGTGCGCGGCTTCGTCAGCGCTTACGACGCGGACGACGGGACCTTTCTGTGGAAGTTCTACCTCGTGCCGGGCAATCCCGCGGACGGCTTCGAGAACGAGGCGATGGAGATGGCCGCGAAAACCTGGAGCGGAAAGTGGTGGACGCTCGGCGGCGGCGGCACGGCGTGGGACTCGATCGCTTACGACCCCGAGCTCGACCTCGTCTTCGTCGGCACCGGCAACGGCTCGCCCCTCGTCCGGGAATTCAGGAGCCCAGGTGGCGGCGACAACCTCTTCCTCTGCTCGATCGTCGCGCTCGATGCCGATACCGGCGAATACCGCTGGCACTATCAAGAGGTTCCCGGCGAGGAGTGGGACTACACGTGCACGCAGTCGATCGTGCAAGCCGAGCTCACGATCGGCGGGCGCGAGCGCAAGGTACTGGTGCACGCGCCGAAGAACGGCTTCTTCTACGTCATCGACCGTGCGACCGGCGAGCTCGTCTCGGCCCAGAGCTTCGTGCCGGTCACTTGGGCGAGCCGGATCGATCTCGCGACCGGGCGGCCGGTCGAGAACCCGGAGGCTCGTTACGGCGCGGAGCCCGTGCTGATCGCGCCGGGCCCGGGCGGCGCGCACAACTGGTATCCGATGGCGTTCAATCCCCTCACGGGACTCGCTTACTTCCCCGTTTACGAGCACTGGGCTGTATATGCCCGCGACGAGACGTTCGCGCCCGTCAAGTACCGTTCGAACTCGGGATGGGGCGGATACCGCGGCGCAACGCTCGAGAAGCGGCTCGAGCTCCAGCGGGAGATCCCCGAGCTCGAGCGCACGTGGCTCACGGCATGGGACCCGGCCCGCCAAGAGGCGGTGTGGAAGGTTCCACTGCCGCGTCACGGCAACGGCGGCGTGCTGACGACCGCGGGCAACTTGGTGATCGAGGGCACGACGAAGCAGACGCTGTCGATCTTCCGCGCGACGGACGGCGAGCCCTTGTGGGAGATGCCGGTGCAGACATCGCCCGTCGCGGGCCCGATCACGTATCTCGTGGGCGGCGAGCAATACATTGCCGTCAACGCCGGGTTCGGCGGCGGCGCCGCGCAGGTCGAGCGCGGCACCGGCATCGCGCGCAACCGCGCCGAGGCGCGGCTCCTCGTATTCAAGCTCGGTGGCACGGTAGTGCTGCCGCCCCTGCCCGACGCCCCGCCCGTGCCGAATCCTCCGCCGCTGCGCGCGAGCGAGGATGCCGTGCAGCGCGGCGCGCAGGTTTTTGCGCAAACGTGCGCGCAGTGCCACGGTCAGCTCGCAGTCGGCGGCACGAAGGACCTCAGGTTCATGAGCCCCGAGACGCACGCAGCGTTCGACGAAATCGTGCTCGAGGGCACGCTAGTGGAGCGCGGGATGGGCGCGTTTGCGAGCCTCTTGACCACACCGGACGTTCAGGACGTTCACGCGTACTTGATCGCGCGGGCGAACGAGGACTGGGGGCAGTAAGCCATGTCTATGCATCATCTTTGCAGCAGAGTGCTCCGGCCCTTCGCGGCCGTGCTTCTTCTTTCCGCTCTCACGACGGTCGGCGGCCCGGCGGCCGCACAGACGGCCGGGGAGGACGCGCGCACCGCGGCTCTGCGAGCGCGGACCGCGGCCTTGGCCGAGGAAGCGCGGCGTCTCGAGGACGTGATCGCGATCCATCGCCTGCAGCGGGCTTACGGCTACTACATTGACAAAGGCTACTGGGCCGAGGCCGCCGACCTCTTCGCGGACGACGCGACGCTCGAGATAGGGGTCGACGGCGTCTATCGCGGCAAGGAGCGCATAGCAAAGGCCATCGTTCGCTACGGCGAAGGCACGGAAGGCAGGGGACCGGGGCTCCCGTTCGGCCAGTTCAACCACCACATGCAGCTTCAGCCTGTCGTCACGATCGCGGAGGACGGCCGTACCGCGCACGGGCGCTGGCGGGATTTCTCGTTGCTCGGTAAATACAAGGTGTCGGCGGATTGGGGCGATGCGACGATGGAGAACGTCTACGTGAAAGACGGCGGCGTGTGGAAGATTCAGTCGCTGCGGGTCTTCACGAACTTCGTCGCGCCGTACGAGGGGGGCTGGGCGTCGCTCGAGCGGAACGCTGGCGACTGGCGCTCCGAGGTCGCGAAAGCGTTTCCGCCCGACGCGCCGCCGACTTTGAGCTACGCGCCGTTCCCGGACGTCTTCGCCCCGCCGTTTCACTATGCGCCCGAAGCGCGGCCGGTGGCCGCGGCGCTCGCGGCAGGCGCGGAGCAGGGCGGCGAGGCGATCGCCGAGCTCGAGGCGATCGCGAACGGGATCGCGGCCCGCCTCGCCGTGCTTGCTTCCGAGCGCGAGATCGAAAATCTGCAAGGCAAGTACGGATACTACGTCGACAAGGGCCTGTGGGACGAGGCGGCGAGCCTCTTCTCGGCCGATGCCACGTACGAGCTCGGGCAAAGCGGCGTCTACGTCGGCCGCGAGCGCGTGCGCGCGGCGCTGACGCTGATGGGTCCGGAAGGTCTCGAGCCAGGCCAGCTCAACAACTACCCGATGCTGCAGCCGATCATCACGGTCGCGCCGGACGCCCGCACGGCCAAGGCGCGCTGGCGCAGCGACGTGCAGCTCTCGCGCGACGGCAAGGGACGGTGGGGCGCCGGGGTCTACGAGAACGAGTACGTCAACGAGGACGGCGTCTGGCGCATCTCCAAGCTGCACTATTACGTCGTGATGTGGGCCGACTACGACAAGGGCTGGGTTCAAGGCCCATTGCCGGTGGAAGAGCCGAGCAAGGCACTTCCTCCGGATCGCCCGCCGACGAGCGTTTACGAGTCGCTGCCGAACGCGTACGTCGTGCCCTACCACTACGCTCATCCGGTCAGGGACGGCTCGCCGATCCTGCCGATCGACGTCCCGCTCGGCCGGCCCGGCGCGCTCGGCGAGATCGCCGCGGAGCTCGCGAACGTCTCGGCCCGCGTGCTTCGTCTCGCCGACCAATCCGCGGTCGAGAAGCTGCAACGCACTTACGGCTACTACGTCGACCAGGCCATGTGGCACGACGTCGCTGATCTCTTCGCCCCGGACGGCTCGCTCGAGATCGGGGGGCGCGGTGTCTTCCTCGGCCGCGAGCGCGCGCGCGAGTACCTCTTGACCGCGTTCGGGCAACCGGGCCGCCGCGACGGCCTGCTGATCGATCACCAGCAGTTCCAGGGGATCGTGACGATCCATCCGGACCGGCGCACCGCCGAAGGTCGCTGGACTGCGTTCGTGATGGGCGCCAACGGCTGGGGCGACTGCTACTACGAAAACGAATACGTGAAGGTGAACGGCGTCTGGATGATCAAAGCCCTGCACGGACCGTTCAACATGTACGCCTCTTACGACACGGGCTGGGTGGACAGCACGACGCCGAATACGCGGCCCGAAAGCTTCGGCTCACCGCCCGATCTGCCGCCGTCGGTCACGTATCTCACCTTCCCCAATTACTACGCCGAGCCGTTCCACTATCCGAATCCGGTGACGGGCAGGGCGGCGGCGGCGCCGGACCCGGCCGCGGGCGGGACGGCGTTCGGCCGAATGTACGGGCAGTAAGAGATCGACGCGGCCGGCCTACGAGACCGCGGGCGCTCAATCCGAACGCGCGAGAACACCTTGCTCGCGGAGCGTTGTCGGCAGTCGTTCCCGTAATCGCTCTTGCCTCTGCTCGACGTTAGCGACGACCGCTCGGTAGCGCGGCTCGTTCTTGAACCGCTGGAAGCAGTGAGAGTCGAGAAGCAGCGGCATCCACGGCAGCCCGAGGCTGCCGTCCATTCGCTCGAGCGCAATGTACCCGCGGCGGCGGCACGAGCGCCGCAAGCCGGGCCAGAAAATCGAGCGGCTCCAGCACGATGTCCGTCGTC
>Ga0209640_10004104_pt1 | contig 12817 bp, 8 predicted proteins | sample RifCSP10_1_FD_184018 | JGI IMG/M metagenome (GOLD analysis project Ga0209640, IMG submission 184018) | Soil microbial communities from Rifle, Colorado - Rifle CSP2_sed 10_1 (SPAdes) (version 2) | ecosystem: Environmental > Terrestrial > Deep subsurface > Rock core/Sediment | place: Rifle... | reverse complement strand
GGCGTGCGTCCGTACTCATCCACGGCATCGGCGGGCAATGTATCGAGCAGGCGCCGCAGCTGCGTCGGGTCGCCGTCGCGCGCGGCGCGAAACAGCAGCTCGGTCGCGGGCAGGGCAGTCTCTTGCTCCGGCGCAGCCGCTGCGGCCGCTGGCGCATAGCCAGCATTCCGGGCAAGTGCGCGCCATTCGTCGGCCGTCCGCGCCGATGCGGCGCATTCCCGCGAATCGAGCATGGCCGCGAGACTGCCCGCAGCCCGCGCGTATCCGGCGGCCGCCGAGGCCTCGAGCAGCCGGCAGGCCTGCGGCAGGTCGCGCCCGACTCCGCGTCCGTAACGCAGCATCTGCGACAGCATGAATGACGCTTCCGGATCACCGGCCTCGGCCAGCGGCCGTATCAGGCCTACGGCGCGCTCGTACTCGTGACGCCGCAGCGCGTCACGCGCCGGTTCCAGGTCGGCCGCGAGCGCGGGAAACGCCATCAGGCAGATCGCCGTTGCGACGGCGGTGGCGGTGCGCGGCGTCACGCGGTCCCGTACTTGGTTTCGATCTCGATGCCGATCGAACGCAGGAAATCACTCGGCAGTATGCCGCCGGCGCTGATGATGACCGAGTCGTTCTCCACGGTGCGAACGACCCCGTCCGAACGCAGTGCGATCGAACGCGGCTCGATCGCCTCGACCTCCGACTTGAGCAGCACCCGCAGCCAGCCCGCACGTTCCGCAGCGGCGATCCGCTCGCGATTGCGCGGCTTGGCGCGGCCGAACGCCTCGCCTCGATATGACAGGATCACGTCGCCGCCGTTGTTGACTTCCGCGATGCTCGATGCCGCTTCCAGCGCGCTGTCGCCCCCGCCGACGACCAGCACATGCTGGCCTGCATACTGCTCCGGCTCGATCAGGCGGTACGTGACCTTCGGCAGTTCCTCGCCCCGCACGCCGAGCTTGCGCGGCGTGCCGCGCCGGCCGATTGCCAGCAGCACGCTCCGTGTCCGGTATTCGCCGGCGCTGCCCTGCACGACAAAGCCACCATTGACGGCCCGGATACCCTCGACGCGCTCGCGGTCATGGATCTTCAGGCCCACCTTGCGCACGATGCCGCGCCACAGCTCGAGCAGTTCTTCCTTGCTCGTGGTCCGCAACCTGATGTCGCCGACGATCGGCAGGCGCGCGGGCTGGGTCATGACGATCTTGCCGCGCGGGTATTGATAGACGCAGCCGCCGAGCGATTCCTGTTCGAGCGTGACGAACCGCATCTTCCGCTCGAGTGCTGCCAGCGACGCGGAGAAACCGGCGGGACCGGCGCCGATGATCACCAGGTCCAGATCCGTGCCGCCCCGCGGACGGCGCGAGTAAATCTGTTCCACCGCCTGCCGACCCTGTTCGACCGCATTCCGGATCAGGCCCATGCCGCCCAGCTCGCCGGCCACGAAGACTCCCGGCACGTTGGTCTCGAACCATGGCGTGACGCGCGGAAGGTCCACGCCGCGCGTGGCGGTGCCGAACACGAGCTGGATGGCGTCGACGGGGCAGGCAGTGCGGCACGCGCCGTGCCCGATGCATTCGGTCGGACTGACCAGCCGCGCCTTGCCATCGATCAAGCCCAGCACATGGTGTTCGGGCTGCTCCGGACAGGCGCTGATGCATGACCCGCAACCGATGCACTTCAGGGGATCCACGACCGGGTGCAGCGATGCGGGCTCGACGAGTCCGGCGTTCGTCGCCTCCCGATGCGCGCGAAGGCTGCGGTCGTGCAGCCGATTGCGACGCCAGGCGTAGATGCCGAGCGCAATCACGATCGGAACGAGGTAGACGAATACTTCCATCGGATCCTGAAGACAAAAAAGCGCACGACCAACGCACCGGATAATCCAGCGCGAAGCAGGCGCTTCGTGCCGCAGCCCGTCAAATTCAGGGCGGCGGATTCTTGCGACAGTTCACATAACTGTGACCGTCCAATCATGGGACGCGCGTCGTATCGAGAATCAGTCGCAGAGCGTCGCGGGCTGGAGACACGGTTTTTCGTGTGTATGGGCGTGCCGGTATCGATACTGAAGGCGTCCGCGCGGGGCTCAAATTAAGTGAAATACGCAAAAGCGCCGCTGATCATCGCTTCAGCGCTCGGTCTCGCGACCGCGGCTGCGGTCTTCCTGCGTCCCGACGATTCGCGCGCCGCACCGAGCCAGTGGATCCGGGACGCTGCCATCGCATTCAATCGCGGATCGGACACCGCGAGCCCGCATCCGGATCCGCTGCGCGCCGCCGGCAATGAGACCGGCACGCGACAGGCGGCGCAAGTCGGCCAGCGCCTGCGCGTGCAACGCAGGTTCGCGGAAGCGGCGGTCAGCTTTCGTGAAGCGGTCGAGGCCGACCCGGCGGACGCCGACTCCTGGGCCGACCTGGCCGACAGCACTGCGGCCGCCGCCGGCAACGACCTGACCGTCAGCCGTGATGCAATTCAGCGCGCGATCGCGATCGATCCGCAGCACCGCAAGGCGCTGTGGCTTCGCGCGAGCCTCGAATTGCAGGAAGGGCGTTACGCGTCGGCAGCCGCGACCTGGCGGGAATTGCAGGCACTGGTCGAGGCGGGATCCGGCGATGCGCGGGTGATTGCGGCGAACATCGTGGAGGCCGACGCGCTCGCGCGGCCCGTCGGCGTCCTGGCCGGAAGTGGCAGCTGATGGCTGCGTCAGCCGAAGCGGTGGCCGTCGCAGCGGCCGGTGGCCCGCGGCGGCGGCCGTTGCAGTGGTCCCATGTCGGATTGTGGCTGGCGCTGACCGCTGTCATCGCGGGCTTCGTCGCGCCGGTCGAGAAGTACCTGACGCCCCAGCACGGTCTGGGCTATGGCCTCGGCATCCTCGGCGGGTCCCTGATGTTGCTGATGCTCTTCTATCCCTTGCGCAAGCGCATGCGGTCGCTCGCGGTGTTCGGCACGGTGCCGTTCTGGTTCAAGCTGCACATGGTGCTCGGCATCGCCGGTCCGCTCGCAATCCTCTACCACTCGAACTTCAGCCTGGGCGCGACCAACAGCAACGTCGCGCTGATCTGCATGCTGGTCGTCGCCGGCAGCGGGTTGATCGGCCGCTACCTCTACACACGCATCCATCACGGCCTCTACGGCAGGCGCGCCACCCTGCGCGAACTGGCATCCGATGCCGACAACCTTCGCCAGCACTCGGGCGTGCTGCGCGTGCTGCCGGGCCTGGTTAGCGAGATCGAACGTGCCGAGAGCCGCATCGCCGAGCCGGCGTCGCTCCTGGTCCGTCCCGTCATTGCCGCCGTTCGCCAGCGCCGGGAGTCGCGCCGCATCGGGCGCATCGCGCGGCACGCGATCGCGATGGCCGCGACACGGTCGGAAGCCCTGCAGTCCCAGCACGTGCGCTTCACCGAGGCGACGCGCCGTTACATCGAGTCGCGACTGATGGCCGCCCGGCGCGTTGCGGAGTTCGAGTCCTGCGAGCACTTGTTCGCCGCCTGGCATGTCCTGCACCTGCCGCTGTTCGTGATGCTGGTGATCGTGGGCGTCGTGCACGTGATTGCGGTGCACGTGTACTGACGTGATTGCCGCGAAACGGACCGGATGGATCATCATGCTCGTTCTCGCAACACTGACGCTTCCATCACGGGCGAGCGAGCTGGAAAAGCTGCTGATGCCGGGCCCGTTGGCGCGCGACCACGCGGATATCGAGGCGGATTGCGGCGAATGCCACGACCGCAGCGACAAGCAGCGGCAGCGCCGGCTGTGTCTCGACTGCCATGAGGAAGTCGCTGCCGACGTTGCGGCGAAAATTGGCTTCCATGGACGGGTTGCGGGATCCCCGCAGTGCAGCGCATGCCACTCGGAGCACAAGGGCCGGGACGCCGACATCGTCGGCTTCGCGCCCGAGGCGTTCGACCACGCGCGCACGGACTTCCGGCTGGACGGCGCGCACGCGGCAACGGCCTGCGCGTCCTGCCACATTGCCGGAAAGAAATTCCGCGAGGCGCCGCGCCGCTGCAACGACTGTCATCGCGCCGACGACGTGCACGAGGGCAAGCTGGGGACGTATTGCGCCTCCTGCCACGGATCCACGCGATTCGGCGCGGTCGAGTTCGATCACTCGAAGACGAAATTCGCGTTGCGCGACGCGCACGCCGAGGCGCCGTGCTTTGCCTGCCATCGCGACAGCACGTTCAAGGGAGCGCCCGGACGCTGCGTGGACTGCCATGCGCCCGACGACGTGCATCGCGGCGCGCGCGGGCCTGACTGCGGCAGCTGCCATGGGTCCGCCGGGTGGAAGAAGACGCGCTTCGACCATGAAAAGGCCAGCGGTTACGCGCTGCTCGGCGGGCACGCGAAGCTCGCCTGCGACACCTGCCACCGCGGAGGCGACCTGAAGGCGCCGTTGCCGAAGGACTGCAACGGCTGCCACGCGGCGGCCGACCTCCATTCCGGCCGGTTCGGCGCGGCCTGTGCCGATTGCCATGGCCAGGATGGCTGGGAAGTCCCGACATTCGATCACGAGAAGCGCGCCAAGTTTGCGCTGCGCGGAGCGCACGAAAAGCTGGACTGCCATGCCTGCCACACCGGCGTGCTGAAGCAGCAGCAGATGGCGAAAGAATGCGCCGGCTGCCATGCCGTGGATGACGTGCACAAGGGTTCGCTCGGCCGCGACTGCCAGTCCTGCCACAAGGAAAGCGGCTGGCGCGAGGACGTGAAGTTTGACCACGATCTCTCGAAGTTCCCCCTGGTCGGCCTGCACGTCGGCGTGCCCTGCGAGGAGTGCCACGCGAGCCGGTCCTATCGCGACGCGCCGGACCGCTGCTTCAGCTGCCACCGCGCGAAAGATGTTCACAAGGGAAAGCTGAAGGAAGACTGCGGGTCCTGCCACAACCCCAACGGCTGGGATTTCTGGCTGTTCAACCACGCCACGATGACCAAGTTCCCGCTGACCGGCGCGCACGAACGGCTCGGCTGCCGCGACTGTCACCGCAAGCCGGACCACGACATGAGCCTTTCACGCGAATGCGCGTCCTGTCACCGCGCCGACGACGTTCATGACGGCCGCTTCGGGAGCGATTGCGGCCGTTGCCACGACGCCGATTCGTTCCGCCGGTTGCTGAAGCACTAGGAGCGAAGGCCATGCGCAAGGAGGACGGCACACTGATCGGGATCGTCGCGACGATGCTGCTGTATCTCGCGTGCGGTGCCCAGGCCGCCACGGCGCAAGCCGCCTTCGATCACCTGACGACGGGATACGAGCTGACCGGCGAGCACCGGATGGTGCCCTGCGAGTCCTGCCACGCTAATGCGATCTTCCGCGGCACGCCGCGGCTGTGCGCCGCCTGCCATACGCCCGGCAGCCGCATCAGCGCCGCCGGCAAGCCCGCGACGCACGTGGTCAGCAGCAACAACTGCGAGCAATGCCATTCGACCTCGGCCTGGGCGTACTCCGGCCGCTTCGATCACAACGAAGTGCGTGGCAGCTGCGCCAGCTGTCACAACGGAATGCAGGCGGATGGCATGCCGATCGACCACTGGCCGACCACGCAGAATTGCGATGCCTGCCACCGGACGACGGCCTGGACACCGGCGGCATTCGATCACACGAATATCGCTGCAGGCGCCTGCGTGCAATGCCACGACGGCGTGCGCGCCACCGGCAAGAATCCGCAGCACATCAGTTCGACGGCCGCGTGCGACGCCTGCCACCGGACCACCGCCTGGGAACCGGCCTGGCGCGTCGATCATGCCGAAGTGCTGGGCGGCTGCGCGTCCTGCCACGACGGCACTCGCGCAAGCGGCAAGCCGGCGACGCACATTCCGACGACCCAGGACTGCGACAGCTGCCACGTGACGACGGCCTGGCTGCCGGCGCAATTCGACCATGGCGGGGTCGCGCCCGGCACCTGCGCGCAGTGCCACGATGGGCTGCGCGCGACGGGCAAGACGCCGACGCATATCGCGACTACCGCCAGTTGCGACGCCTGTCACTCGACCATCGCCTGGCTGCCGGCGCAGTTCGACCACGCCAATGTGGCGCCCGGCACCTGCTTCCAGTGTCACGACGGCGTGCGCGCGACCGGCAAGGATCCGCAGCACATCCGTTCGACCAACATCTGCGACGCCTGCCATTCGACGAGTTCCTGGAGTCCGGCCCTGCGTGTCGACCACGCCGAGGTGCTGGGCAGTTGCGCAACCTGCCATGACGGCACGCAGGCGACAGGCAAGCCCCCGACTCACGTGCCGACGACGCTCGATTGCGATGCCTGCCACGTGGCGACGGCGTGGCTGCCGGCCCGCTTCGACCATGGCGGCGTCGTGCCGGGCACCTGCGCGCAGTGCCACGACGGCGTGCGCGCGACGGGCAAGACGCCGACGCATATCGCGACCACGGCCAGCTGCGATGCCTGCCACTCGACCATCGCCTGGCTGCCGGCGCAGTTCGACCACGCCAACGTGGCCCCAAGCACCTGTTCCCAGTGTCACAACGGCACGACGGCGACCGGCAAGCCGGCCAATCACTGGGTCACGATCCGCGAGTGCGACGACTGCCACCGGACGACGGCGTGGACGCCCGTGACGCATCGCCACACGTCGCCGAACTATCCGGGCGACCACCGCGGCCAGTTGCAGTGCACGGACTGCCACGCCACCCGCAGCGACGCCGTGACCTGGACGGCGCCGCAGTACCAGCCGGACTGCGCGGCCTGCCATAGCGGTAACTTCCGCCCGGGTCCACACGACAAGACGCAGCAAGGCGTGCAGTACACGGTCTCGGAGCTGCGCAATTGCTCCGGCGCCTGCCATACCTACACCGATTCGACGCTGACAACGATCGCCCGGCGGCGCAATGGCCCCGAGCATCGGGTGACGGACGGCGACTTCTGAGATGCGTGCCGCGACGATACTGCTGGCATGCCTAATCGCCGGCGTCGGGCAGGACGCGGCGGCGGACGACGCCGCGGATGGCTCGCCCCGTCCGCTCAATCAGGTCGAGGTCGTCGCGCTGGGACAGGGCGCCCGGGTGTCGGTGCGTTTTGGCTGTCCGCTGCGTTACTCGAGTCACTTTCCGACGACGCTGGTGACCGAACTGCGCATCAGTCTGGTGCCGCTGCCCGGCTGCCTGCCGACGGACATCGCCGAGACCGCGATCCATGCGCCGGCCGGCAATGCGGCGGGCCTCGGCGACGTCCGGCTGGAAGCGGTCGGCACGGCGCTGGTGTTGACCCTGGCATTCGACTCGACGGTCGATGTCTCCGTCCGGCCATCGCCGGATTTCCTGGGGATCGAGGTTGCCGTCTTCGGCAGGCTCGCACCGGCGCGCCCGAGCCAGCTGACCCGGACGCCAGTGCCACCACCGCCGAGTGCGCGGACCTTGCCGACGGCGGAAGTGCTCGAGCAGCAATGGCAGGAGGCGCGCGCCGCCTTCGATGCGGGCGACCACCCGGCTGCGGTGCGCCTGCTGACGAGGCTGGTCGAGTACCCGGAGCATCCGCGTCGCGCGGAGGCGCTAGAACTACTTGGACTCTCGCGTGAACGCAGCGGCCAGCTCGCACATGCGAAGGCCGAGTACCAGGAGTATCTGCGCCGCTACCCCGATGGCCCGGCGGCGGGGCGCGTTTCGCAGCGCCTCGCGGCGCTCGCGACGCTCGACGCGCGGCCGCGCGTAGAAGCGGTTGCGAAGAACGACGGTGGAATGGACTGGACCGCCTTCGGGGGCTGGTCGCAGGAGTACCGGCACGATTCAACCTCGATCGAGGCCGGGTCGGTCTCGACGGACTTCACCAGCCAGTCGATGGTCATCACGGACGCCGACTTGTCGCTGCGCGGCCGCGGCGAGCGCTTCGACCTGCAGACCCGGGTCAGCGCGGGCTATCTCTACGATCTCCTGCCGGACGGCCCGGGCAACGAGACCCGGGTCAGCGTCGCCTACGCGGACCTCGGCGATCGCCGGCATGGAATCAATGCCAGGCTTGGTCGCCAGTCGAAACACACGGGCGGCGTGCTCGGCACTTTCGACGGGCTGTACCTCGGATGGCGCGCGACACCCGGGGTCCGGCTGAACCTGATGGCCGGCAGTCCGGTCGAGTCGACGGGCGACGCGTTCTTCGCGGACCGGCAATTCGTCAGCCTCAGCACCAACCTGTCGGGCTGGGCCGAGGGACTCGAGATCAGCCCGTTCGTGATCGAGCAGACCTATGAAGGCGTCGCCGACCGCCGCGCGGTCGGCAGCGAGCTGCGCTGGTTCGTGCCGGGCCGCACGGTCGTCGGCCTGTTCGATTACGACATCGCATACAGCGCGCTCAACATGGCGATGCTGCTGGGCACGTTCGATCTGCCGCGATACTGGACGGTCACCGGATCGCTCGATCATCGCAAGAGCCCGTTTCTGACGACACGCAACGCGCTCGCGGGCCAGCCCGTCGAGTCGCTGGACGAACTGATCGCGCTTTTCGGCGAGGCGGAGGTCCGTGCGCTGGCCGAGGATCGCACCGCGGACGTCGACACCGTTTCGCTCGGCGTGTCGCGCCCCCTCGGGACCCGCTTCCAATTGACCGCCGACGTGGCCGGCACGCGCATTTCCGAGATGCCTGCTTCCGGCGGCGTTGCGACGATTCCGGGCACCGGCACCGAGCTGAGCTTCGGCGCGCAGTTCATCGGCAACAGCCTGCTGCGGTCGGGCGATGTTTCGATCCTTGGCTTCCGCGTATACGATGGCGACGCCGGGCGAACGGAGTCGGTGTCCCTCAGTTCGCGTTTTCCGCTCGGGGGCCGCCTGCGCGCCGGCCCGCGGCTGCGATTCGACCACCGCGAGTTCAAGGCGGATGGCTCGACGCAGTGGCTGGCGAGCCCGGCCGTGCGAATCGATTGGCATACGGAGCGCACGACGATCGAGTTCGAGGCGGGCGGGGAGTGGATGTCGCGGGAGCTGGCCATTGACAACGAGAAGTCCAATCGCTACTGGTTCAGCCTCGCGTATCGCGTGGGATTCTGAATTGCGGGTCGCGGCGACGGCCGTCGCCATGGCGATCCTGACGCTTGCCGGTTGTGCCGATCGTGATCTCTGGCCCGCGGAGCGCCTCGATCCGAAGAGCGCGGTCAATGTGACGGTCATGGCGGAACCCTGGGTCTACGCGCGAAGCGTCCCGATGCTCGCCGCCAATGCCCGCGACTACCTGAACGTCGGGATCGTCGAGACGAATCGTGCGGGCAGCCGGGCTTACTGGCTCGGCGCGGTGTCGTGGAGCACGATCGACCGCAGCGTGTATGCGGCAACCAGCACTCGCACCGGGCCGATGCGGGTCCGGTTCGACTGGTCGACGACGAAGCTGGAGTTGACGCCGGCCGCCGCCGGCCGATCGGCCGTGGGCCTCAGCACACCGGTATTCGCAGAGCCCGGGACAGAGTTCGAGGAATCGTGGTATTCGCTTTCGACGGACCAGGTCACGCAACTAGGCGCCGGCGTGCCGACTGCCGTTTCATTGATGAACGAATCAGGCGAGTCCACGACCTACGAAGCCTGGCGCGCGAACCCCGCAGTCATGGTCCATTTCCTGAAAGCGACGGGTCTCGATCGCCCATGACGGGACTCTTATGACTTCGCCACGTCGTCGTACGCGGGTCGTCAATCCGCCAGCGACCGCCACCAGTCGCGCATGCGTCGCGTGAAATACTCAAAGCGCGGGGACCAGCAGCCGTGCATTCGTTCGAGTGCCGTTCCGCGCGGCACGACGACGGAAATGACTTCCGCCGCGCATCCTGGCTCGGTGACGAGGCCGCTTTCATAATCGATCCAGGCCTCTTCCAGGTTTGCCGGCATCGGCTGCTCCAGCGAACTCGGCCCGATCGCGCCCATCACTCTTGACCACACCGGCAGCGCGCCTTGCGAGCCCGTGAGGCCGGTCGGCGAGTTGTCGTCGTGGCCCAGCCAGACCACGATGAGGTGACTGCCGGAAAATCCGGCAAACCAGCTGTCGCGAAGGTCCGACGAGGTGCCGGTCTTGCCGGCTGTGACGACTCCCGCCGGCAAAAGGGAGGTTCCGGTGCTGCCGGTGCCGCGCGTCATGACCTCGGTCAGCATGCGATTCAGCTGATAGACCGCGCCCGAGTCCGCGGCCACGCGTCGCTCCCGCGGCTGCCCCGGCAATAACTTCCCGTCGATCGAACTGACGGCCAGGACCGCGCGCAATGGGTGGTGGACGCCGCCGTTGGCGAACGCGCTGTAAATCTGCGCGACTTCGATCGGCGCGAGGTCCACGGCGCCGAGCAGGAGCGAAGGCACGCGCATCGGCTCGCGATCGAGGCCCAGCGCAGCGAACTTCCGTGCCACCGGGTCGAGACCCACTTCGAGGCCGAGCTGCACCGTCGCCAGATTGCGCGAGTCGGCCAGCGCGCGCACCAGCGGCACCGGTCCCAGCGTCTCGCGGTCGAAGTTCTGGGGACGCCAGTTCTGGCCGTTGGCGAGACGGACTTCGATCGGCTCGTCATAGAGCAGGCTCGCCGCGTGATACTCGCCCGTCTCAAGCGCTACGAGGTACACGATCGGCTTGACGAGCGAACCGATCGGGCGCCTGGCATCGAGCGCGCGGTTGAAGCCGGCAATGCGCGTTTGCCTTCCGCCGACGATCGCGACGACCTCGCCGGTCCGCGGCACCGTCACGACCAGCGCCGCATCGAGCCGACGCTGCTTCGACTTGTTGCGCCGATCGAGGCGCGCGAGTTCCTCCTCGACCGTGCGTTCCGCAACGACCTGCACCCGCGGCTCGAGGCTGGTGAACACCTGCAGCCCCGGCTGCTCCAGGTCGCTTTCACGGTAGTTCCGCTGCAGTTCGCGCCTGACGTAATCGAGATAGGCCGGGTAATAGCCGCCGGCATCGCGCGGCACGATGCCGAGCGGCCGTTTCGATGCGGCGTTCGCATCCGCCTCCGGCACGACCTTGAACTCCGCCAGCCGCGCGAGCACGAAATTCCGGCGCGCCGTTGCGCGTTCCGGCTGCGCGCGCGGGTTGTAGTAGGACGGGCCGCGGACAATGCCGACCAGCAATGCCACTTCGGCAAGCTCCAGTTCGTCGATCGGCTTGCCGAAGTAGAACCGGCTCGCCAGCCCGAACCCGTGGATCGCGCGCTCGCCGTCCTGGCCCAGGTAGATCTCATTGACATAGGCATTCATCAGGTCCGCTTTTTCGTAGCGGGCTTCGAGCAGCATCGCCATGACCGCTTCCTGCGCCTTGCGCCGCAGCGAGCGGCGCTCGTCGAGGAAATAGCTCTTCACGAGCTGCTGTGTCAGCGTGCTACCGCCCTGCTCGACGCGGCCGGCGCGCAGATTGGCCCAGGCCGCGCGCAGGATCGCCCGCGCGTCGACCCCGGGATGGGAATCGAAGCCCCGGTCCTCGATCACCTTGAGCGCGGCGGGAAGGAGCGCGGGCACGTCGTCCGGGGGGACGACGATGCGATCCTCGCCGTGCACCGGGAACAGGCTGCCGATCAGGAGCGGTTCCAGATGCGCCCCGCGGAGTTCGCCGCCGTGCGCATCCCGGAGTGTCTCGATCGCGTGCGAGCCCGCGACCACACGCAAGGCCAGGGATTCGCGGACCCGATCGGCAAAGCGCGCCTTGCGCAACTGGATATCGATGCGGCCAGCGCGTCGACGATAGGTGCCGGGTTGATCGTCGCGGCTTGCGCGGTAGCCGTGCCGCTTGAGTTCGCGTTCGAGGTCCTGCGCCGACAGCAGCAGTCCGGGGTACAGCTCGAGCGGACGCGCATAGACCTGCGAGGGCACGGTCCAGCGCCGGCCGTCAAACTCGCTCTTGATCACATAGTCGAGCCAGGCGACGTAGACCGCGCCCGCGGCGAGCGTCACGACGAGTGCGCCGCGGAGGAGGCGGCGGCGACGCTTGCGGTTGGTCAGCCAATGTCGCATTGCCATGAGACGCCTGGATTACCGGTTCGTTCGGCCCAGACCCAGTATCGCCGAAGAGCCGGCTCAGGACCGCGAGGCCGGCGCCGCAAACACCTGTGCCCAGTAGACTCCCGCCGCGCTTTGCGATTCGACCGCGTAGGCGACGCCCATGTCCACGTAATCGGCGTCCATCAGGTTGGCGCAGTGGCGCGGGCTCTCGAGCCATCCCGCGACGACCTGCGCCGCCGTCGGCTGGCCGGCGGCGATGTTCTCGCCGACCACGCGCCACCGGTAACCGGCGCGCGTCGCGCGGTCGCCCGCCGTGCTGCCATCGCTGCCGGCATGGCTCAGGCCGTTGCGGCCGGCCATGTCGCGCGCGTGAGCGAGCGCAGCTCGCTGCAGCGTATCCGACAGTACGAGGGGTGCAGCAGCGTCGAAACGCTTCCGGCCGCATCGCCGCGGGCGCGCCCGCGCCTCATTCACGAGTTCGAGCACCCGGTGGCTGACCGCCTGCGCCTCGGCGGCTGCGGGCAGTACCAGCGGCACGGCCAGGACGATCCATGCATTGCCGGAGCGCTCGGCAACACCGACATCGCGATAGACCGGATCGACGATATCTCTGCACCCTCGCTCGGCGAGCGCGCGGGCCTTGCCTGTGTCGCTGCCGGACACCTCCAGCACGGCCGACTGCGCAGCGCGGTAACCGGCGCCAGTCATCGCCTCCCGCAGGCTTCGCCCGGAAGCCAGTGCCTCGGCGACGCGCGCGAGCAGTGGATCGGGGCGCAGTGCCGGCCTCACGCCCGCATCATCGCCGCAGCCCTGGCCGCGAATCTCATTGATCACGGCGACGAAGTCCGGGCTTGCCGGCGCAACCTGCGTTGCGAACGCCGCGACCAGCGAGAGCAGTATGACGGCCGGCGTCCTCACGGTGAGGCCTCC
>Ga0209640_10004103_pt1 | contig 12818 bp, 11 predicted proteins | sample RifCSP10_1_FD_184018 | JGI IMG/M metagenome (GOLD analysis project Ga0209640, IMG submission 184018) | Soil microbial communities from Rifle, Colorado - Rifle CSP2_sed 10_1 (SPAdes) (version 2) | ecosystem: Environmental > Terrestrial > Deep subsurface > Rock core/Sediment | place: Rifle... | reverse complement strand
GCGGGGCATGACCGTCCGCGCCGAGGTTGACGCCCAGCGGCGATCCGGGGCCATGCGCCACCATACCGGCACCCACCTCCTCCACGCGGCCCTGCGCGAGACTCTCGGGCCCCACGTCAAACAGGCGGGTAGCCTGGTGGCCCCCGACCGGCTGCGCTTCGACTTCGACCACTACGCGGGCGTCGGCTCCCGGGAGCTCCGGTACATCGAGAACCGCGTCAACGGCGAGATCCTGCGCGACGCCGCCCTCGAGGCGAAGGTCATGGGCCGTGAGGAGGCCCTCGCCTACGGCGCCCTCGCCTTCTTCGGGGACAAGTACGGCGACCAGGTTCGCGTGGTCGAGGTTCCAGGCTTCTCCAAGGAGTTCTGTGGGGGCACCCACGTGCACCGGACCGGGGAGATCGGCCTCTTCCTGGTCACGGCCGAACAGGGCGTCTCCGCGGGAACGCGAAGGCTGGAGGCGCTGACCGGCGAGGCGGCGAGCGAGCGGGCCCGGCAGGACCAGGGCATCCTCGAGGAGCTCGAAGAGACGGCCAAGGTGGACCGCCGCTCCCTGGTGGACGAGTATGCGAAGCTCCGCGAGCAGCTCAAGGCCAAGGAGCGCGAGCTCCAGGCCCTGAAGATGAAGGTCGCCACCAGCGGGGCCACGACCTCCGCCCGCGATCTCGTCGAAGTGAAAGGCGCCCAGGTGTGGACGCCTCGCTTCGAAGGCCTCGACAAGAAGGCGCACGCCGCGGTCGTGGACGAGTTTCGCAACCGCAACAAGGATCGTGCCTTCGTGCTGCTGTCGTCCGCCATCGAAGGGGACGGCGTTCACGTGATCAGCGCGGTCTCGAGCGGACTTACCGACCGGGTGAAGGCCCCGGAGATCATGAAACGGCTGGGGCTCCGGGGCGGCGGCCGGCCCGACTTTGCCCAGGGCGGGGGCGTCACTCCCGCGGACGTGGACGCTCTCCGCGGAAAGGCCGCGGAGGTGCTGAGCCAGATGCTGGAGGGACCCGGTGCGGCTTGATTTCTCCCTTGTGACTTCCGCCCTCGCGTGCACCGTCGGCCTCCTGGCCGCCGACGCCGCCCACGCCCAAGTCTACACCCGCCGTAACTCGAACGGGGTGGTCGAGGCGACCAACGTCCCCGACGCCGCCGACTTCCGCCTCACCTACCCCGGCAAAGGCACCCTCATCCACTCCCGCGGCTTCCGCCGCGCCTACACCGGCGAGTTCGACGCCCATATCGTGGCCGCCGCCAACATCCACAACGTGAGCGCCGACCTCATCCGCGCGGTCATCGCGGTGGAGTCCGAGTTCGACCAGTTCGCGGTGTCGTCCAAAGGCGCGCAGGGCCTCATGCAGCTCATGCCCTTCACGGCCCGGCGGTTCGGGGTCTCGAGCCCCTTCGACGCGCGGCAGAACATCTTCGGCGGGACCCAGTACCTCCGCCTCCTGCTCGATCTCTTCCAGGGGGACGTAGACCTGGCCCTCGCGGGCTACAACGCCGGGGAGAACGCCGTCATCCGCTACCGCGGCATCCCTCCCTACCGGGAGACCCGTGGCTACGTGCAGAAGGTGCAGGCCTTCTTCGGCAGCGGCGTGAGGACGTCCCCCGCGGGTGAGGTGCGGGCCGCCTTCTACACTCCGGCTCCCGCACCCCTGGCGGTGAAGCCCAAGGCCAAGCCGGCCCGCCTCGTTCCCGCCCGCCCGAGGATCTACTACCGGTGGAGCGACCCTGCGGGCGTCGTCCACGTGGCCCACATCCCCCCCGCGGACGGCGTGGTCTATGCGATGATCCGCGCTCTGGACTGACCGCTCCCACCATGCGTGATCCCATCCCGCGAGGGCCTTTCGATCAGGGGCTGTTCCTCGCCCACTTCAACAAGGGCCGGGACTTCTACGACGCCCAGCGCTACGAGGACGCCGAGCGCCAGCTGGAAGAGGCCTACCTCCTCCGGCCTCGGGACCAGAAGGTCCTGAACCTCCTGGGGCTCGTCTACTTCCGCCAGGAGAAGTTCGAGAAGGCGGAAGAGGTCTACCGGAAGCTCGTGGCGGAGAGCCCCGAGGCCCATACCCTCCACTACAACCTCGGCCTCATCCACTTCAAGCTGAATCGCCTGGAGGACGCGGAGTCCTCCTTCCTGAAGTCCCTCGAGCTCACCAAGGACAACCCCAAGATCAACTTCTACCTGGGGTCCATCTACGAGCGCTTGCAGCGCTTCAAGGACGCCATCTACCAGTACCGGGCGGCCGGGGCAAACATCATGGTGCGTCGCATCGAGGATCGGATGGCGGCCACGGTGCCCGGCCGACCCTCCGGCCCCGCCCCGAAGAAGGACGACACCGCCGAGTTCAAGGCCAGCGCGGTTCGAGACGCCATCCGCAAGCAGGCCGAGGACGACGGCGCCCTCCTGAGCCCGCCCAAGGCGGTGTTGCCGGTGAGCGCGTCCCTGCTCGCCGAAGGCGCCCCGGTCCCCGCTCCGCCGCCCGACGAGGACACCTCGGAGCAGACTCTCCCTCCGTCCACGGCCCGGAGGCTCGGCCTCAAGGCTCCGGGCCCCGCTTCCCCGGCGCCCGACCGGACCTTGCCTTCCCAGACCCCGCGGACCGAGCCCTTCCGCTTCCTCGAGAACAACCTCCTCGAGATCGACTTCTCCGGCAAGGTGTTCATCAAGCAGGGCACGATCTACTCGTACAGCGGCAACCTCACCTTCTGGGTCAAGGAGAAACGGCCGGGCGGGCAGGCCACCCTCGTGATCATCACCGGCACCGGCAAGGTGATCCTCACGGACAAGGAGCACGAGATCACGCTCATGCAGCTCGTGGGAGAGACGATCTTCGTCGAGCCCGCTCACCTGCTGGCCTGCGAGGAGGGCGTCACCCCCGAATACACCCGGATCGGTGACAAGCCGAACGAGCTCGACTTCCTCGCCCTGCACGGCCGCGGCATGGTTGCCCTGTCGGTGGTGAGCAAGCCCCTGCCTCTGGCCGTCACCCCCGAGCTACCGGTGTCCGTCCCCGCCGCCTCCGTGATCTCCTGGAGCGGCAAGCTGACCGCCCGGGTGGTGGAGGATCGGCAGATCTACGAGGTGATGCTCCTCCCCGGCGCCGGCGACGGACGGCTGCTCAGGCTCGAAGGAGAAGGGCGGGTTCTGGTCGAGCAGGCCTCGTCGTGATGGAGCGGGCGGCCTCTCGTCTCAGGCCCACTTCCGAGCCATCTCGCCCAGGACCGGGAGCTCGTACTCCTCGTTGCCGTAGGCCTTCACCATGAGGAGTATCGTGAGGCCCAGAAGAGCCAGACCCACGACGAAGTAGAGGATGCTGATCAGGAAGCCGAGGAACCCCGACACGAAACTGGCGAGCATGCTCACGAGCCAGATGCCTCCCAGCAGCACGAAAGCGGCCCCGTGCACGAGCAGGCTCTGGAAGGCATGAAAGCGCAGGAACCGGCTCTGCTTCTCCACGATCGCGACCACGACCGCGAAGATGAAGCCGACGCAGCAGAGCGGCAGATAGCACAGCAAGGCGCCGACGTTGGGGGCTACGCCGAGGTTCGTCTGACCGGGGGTGGGCGACGCCATTTATCCTCCTGTGTCGAGCGGCTCCGGCGAAACCGGGGCGCCGACGCTCCAAGCCGTTTCCGCGCGGATTATCCCGGGCGCCGACGAGGGAGTCAAGGCAAGCACAGCGCGGGAAGGACCCGAAGTACCGGTCCTTTCCGCGCTGGTCTCCGTCTTACTACTCCCCTATGAACCGCCGAGTAGGATGCGCCGTTCCCTTGCGGGGAGCCCGGCCTCTATGGAATGAGCCGCCCCAAGGCCTCCGAGGCAAGACGGGCGTCGTCCGCGGCCACGAGCACGATCGTGCCCCGGAGCTCCCCCACGTTCCTTACCCAGCCTCCAGGGCCGGTGAAGGCACGAAACCCCGATCGCTCCGGGCGCGCCGCCGCGCCCAGCCGCTCGTGCAGGGCGGCCAGGAACTCCCGCCGGTCCGCGTCCCCATCCCAGACCGAGCGCCACACGAGGAGGGTTCGACCGGAGACGTCCCAGACCGAGTAGCGGTCGCCCCCCCAACCCTCCGCCGGCGAGACGGCACCGCCCACCAGGGTCTGGATGAGCAGCTCTCCCAGGACGCCTTCGGCAACGAGCCGGCCGCCCGGCGGTCCCGCGACGTCCGGGACGGGCCGGGGCCCCTCCCGGGCCAGGAACTTCTCGACGTGCAGGACCTGCTCGGTGGACTCGGGCGGCCGACTCCATGCCGCCTGGATGCTCTCCCAGCCTCCCCGGCCGAGGAGAGCGCTCGCGAAGTCGAGGCCCACGAAGTACGGCCGCACCAGCTGATCGCGCACGACCGGCGGAGCCCCGGGCACGTCGGGCGTCGGCAGCGACCCCCCCATGAGCTTCGTCGCTTCCTCGGCTCCGGGAATCCGCCGGACCAGGAACCGCTCCATCACCAGGGTGGCGTCGCCTTCGAGGAGGCTCACCCACGCCAGACGGCGATCGTCGAAGTCGGACACGTCGCCGGGGATCGTCCCCTGCAGGTCCACGTACTGGTCCTGCAGCGCGTGGCGCAGCTCGTGGGCGAGGATGAGCTGGTTTGCGGGAGACAAGCTACGGTCCGCGCTGACCGCGTAGAGCCGCCGGCGACCGGGGCGCTCGTCGTAGAAGCCGGCGATGTTGTCTTCCAAGACCCGGGCCCGCAGCGACCGCAGGTCGACGCCGGGCTCGAGCAGGCCCAGCGCCGTCAAGAGGCGTTCGTCCGCCTTCGCCTTCGTCGCCGGATACTCGACGTCGAATAGCTCGCGCAGGTATCGGGCCAGATCCGCCCGGCTCATGAAGTCGAGGCGGACCTCGGCCTTGAAGGGAACGCCGCCCGCGGCGGCTACCTCCTTCTGCAGCTCCGGGCCTGTCAGCTCCGTGAAGCCGAGCAACCCGCCCAGGAGGGCGTTCAACACGTCCGCCGGGTCGTCGGCTCCGGGCGGGTCGTCGGGGCGGGCGACGACTCCCGACGAGGCGCCCAGCGCGCCGGCCAGGAGGAGCGCGGCCACGCGACGCACGTTCATGCCCGCACCAGGTCGGGCAGGGCGCGCAGGAACCCGCCCACCGTGTAAAGCCCCTCGACCTCGGCCCGATAGGCGTACCAGCACGAGCGGCACTCGTTGCCGTCGTGAACGCGACGGAGGCGCGGCAGAACCTGGGCCATTCCTTCCTCCTCGAGGCGGCCCAACCGGTCGTCGGGACCTTGGAACTCCACGCACTTCGAAACGCGACCGTGATGGTCCACGTTGAAGAACGCCCGGCCGGCCTTGCAGCCGCCCACGCCTTCCTTCAGGGCCTGGTCGAAGCGCGAGAGGAAGTGGTTGCCGGTACGGAGGTTGGCGTGCCGGCCCTTCAGCTTCCGCAGCTCGTCCGCCGTCTTCCCGTCGGGCGCGTCCGAGTGAGCCAAGGGAAAGCCCGGCTCGACGGTCACGGTCGCGCCGTGGTCCCCGGCGAGCTGGAGGAGGTCCCCCAGGCCGGCCAGGTCCTCGCCGGACAGGCGTACCTTGACGTTGACCTGCTGCGACGGTCGCGTGCGCCCCTGGGCCAGGGCCGCGAGCCCCGCCACCGCCCGCGCGTGCGCCCCGGGCACGCCGACCGAGAGGTCCTGGCGCTGCGGGTCCGCGTGGTCCAGACGAACGCTCGCCGCTTCGAGCCCCGCCTCCCAGACCGCGCGCGCCCGCTCGCGAGTGACGAGACACCCGTCGGTCGTCAGCAGCGCAAAATGCGAAGCCGCGAGCAACGACACGAGCTCCGCAAGGTCGGAGCGCAGGAAGGGTTCGCCCCCGCTCAGGCTCACCAGCAGCGCTCCTTGGCTCGACAGCTCGCGCACGATCGCGCGGCAGGTCGCGAGGTCGGGCCCAGGCACTCCCGCCTCCGCGCGGTGGTCGCAAAACGCGCAAGCGGACTCGCAGCGCGGCGTCACCTGCCACGAGCACCAGACCGGCCGACCCTTGAGGTAGGCGGCCAGGAGCCGCGCCTTCTTGTTCATCTCACCTCGCCCGAGGATGCGCCAGGCGCGCGCCGAAGCGGAGAGCGTAGCCGCGGTCGCCGCGGTTGGTCAACGGCCGACCTCCAGACCGCCAGGGCCTCCGCGGCGGCCCCAGACCTTGGCCCGCACCCCGAAGCGGGTCGCGACCTCCACCGCCGTTTCGAGGTGCCGGGTCACTTCGACGGTCGTCACGCGCCCGCCTCCGCCCGCCATCGCGAGAGGAACCACGAGCTGGTCGGCGAGGTGCGGATCCACCGCGCCCTCCTCGTCTTCCAGGAAGTGCAGCAGGCGGCGGGCCGCACGGTCGCCCAGGGATTCCGCGCTCAGGCCCCGTTGGCCCAGAAACCCGAAGGCGCCGCGGCCCGTCTCGAACGCCGCCTCCAGGAAGAGAAAGGAGCCCGGCGAGTCGGCGCTCACGTCCAGCACCTCCCACTCGGCCTCGAGCCGCCGCCGCTCCCAGAGGGCCCGCGCCGCCGCGTCCGTCTGGCGCCGGGCCACGTCGCCCTTCAGGCGGCTCGCCCCCGAAACGCCGCGGAGCGCCACCAACCTCCCGCGCTCGCCCAGGTCGAGGCCGGCCTGCCGCGACCAGGGTTCGACCTGGGCCCGGGCTTCCCCGCCGCCCGGCGGGTAGAAGCCCGCGCGCACGAGCTCGAACCGAGCCTCGAGGCCGAGGCTGCGCACCGCGGCGCCCCAGTGCCGCGAGAGGTACTCGAAGGAAGGGCTGGCGGGCACGTGCGTGCCCCCGAAGGCCGCCACCCGGCTCCCCTTGGAAGCCGTGCCCAGCACCGGCAAGACCGTCGCCAGCACCATGCTCACGGCGCCCGCGGCCCCGATGTCGAAGCGGAAGGCGCCGGGCGCGACCGGGCCGGGCTCGAATCGCAGGTCTGGCGACCCGTCGAAGGCCCCGCTGACCTTCGCCCCGCACGCCATCGTCAAGGCCCGGATCGCGGCCAGATGCTGGGGCTCGAGTCCCGGGCGCGGCCGCCGGGCCCGAATGTGGGCGATCTCGAACCCCTGCCCCGTCACCGCGGACAAAGCCAGGGCGGTGCGCAAGACCTGCCCGCCTCCCTCGCCGATCGCCCCGTCGAGTGCGATGAGGCTCACCGACGTCCCACGGGGTCGCGGCTGGCGATCAGGCCCGAAGGTGAGCTTCGCCGACCTCGCGGGGAACGGTATTGACCACGTACCCCGGAGTGGCCACCACTCGCTGGCGCGGTAGGCCTTCGAGATGCCCGAGCCAGGCCTCCTGGGCGCGCGGGTAGGTCTCCGCCGGAAAGAAGCGCTCCACCGGAACCGGTATCCCGAAGGGTCCCGGCAAGTCGACCCTCACCCGCAGGACCGGTTCCAGGTCGTCCGCGGTGAAGCCGGAGTTCCAGACCGAAGCTTCCTCCGCGATCCAGACGGAAACCGCCTCCACTCGGACGGTCCGTTGGTGACGGCTCTCCATGAGGTGCTTCCAAAGCTCGAACACCGCCACGGGTACATAGCGCAAGGACGACGCTGCGCCATCGTCGGGACCCGCGCCGAGGCGACACCGCACGATGGGGATCGGACGGCCCATGTGCTGGTCTCGTGCAAGTGGTGTGCCGCTTCATGGACGCCATCGCAAGGTGCTGAGTGTCCTGACCTGGAGCCGACCTGCGCGGGCAAGCGCAGGGCCTCGGGGGCGCCCCGAGCGTTACGGTTCGAAACGATCCGGTCGAAAGCACCGGCGGCAGCGCGCCTCGTATTGGTCGGCGCCCCCCACCACCACCCGGTCCGTGGCGCGGCCGATGCGTTGGGAGCGGTTGGCCGGGGCCCCGCACCTCAGGCAAATCGCGAGCGTCTTGTCGACGTACTCGGCCACGGCCATGAGCTGGGGCATCGGCTCGAAGGGCCGTCCGCGGTAGTCCTGGTCGAGGCCGGCCACGATCACGCGCAGGCCCCGGTTCGCGAGCTGGTCCACGACGTCCACGAGCGACGCATCGAAGAACTGGCCTTCGTCGATGCCCACCACCTCGGTGTCGGCGGCGACCGTGGCCAGGATCTCGTGAGCGGATCCCACCGGCTGCGAGGCCATCTTCATGTCGGAGTGGCTGACGATCTCGGCTTCGCCCGAGCGCACGTCCACCTTGGGCTTGAAGATCTGCACCTTCTGGCGCGCGATCTGGGCCCGGCGCAGGCGACGAATCAGCTCCTCGCTCTTGCCGCTGAACATGCTTCCGGTGATGACCTCCACCCAGCCGCCGGCGGAGGCCGTACGGGCCGACGTCATCTCCGGTCCCTACTTGACGCGCTCGACGTAGGCGCCGCTCTCGGTATCGATCCGGATGCGCTCGCCCTCGGAGATGAACGCCGGGACCTGGACCACGAGACCCGTCTCCATCTTGGCTGGCTTCCCGACGTTCGAGACCGAAGCGCCCTTGATCGCGGGCTCGGTCTCGACCACGGTCATGTCCACGGTCTGGGGCAGCTCGATGCCCACCGGGCGATCCTCGAACATGGCGATCTTGAGCTTGATGTTCGCCATCAGGTAGGGCACGGCCTCGCCCAGCACCTCCGCGGAGAGCCCGATCTGCTCGAAGGTCTCGTTGTTCATGAAGTGGAACATGTCGCCGTCCTGGTAGAGGAACTCCATCTCCGTCTCATCCAGGATCGCCCGCTCCACCATGTCCACGGAACGGAAGCGGTGGTCGCTGATGGACCCGCTCTTGAGGTTCCGGATCTTGGCCTGGACCATCCCCCGCAGGTTGCCGGGCGTCTTGTGCTGCGCTTCGACCACCCGGTAAAGGTCGTTGTCGTGCTTGATGACCATCCCGCGCTTGAGTTGCGTCGCCTGGATCATTCCGTCCTCGCTCCAAACTTTTCATTATAGGCGGCATTGGGCCCCCCTGCACGCTCATCGGCGCCGTTCACTCGACCTCGAGACCCCGCACGTCGATCCGCGCGGGGAACGAGCGCACCCCGGCCTTCTCGAGCGCCGCCAGGAGCACCTCGCGGGGCCCGTCGGACCGCGCGCCGGGCGCCGCCCACGCCGCCAGGAGGCGCCCGCACGGCCACGCGGCGCCCCCGGCCCGCGCCACCATGTCGACCACCTCTCGGACCGCGCCCGGCGCCGACAGGAAGCGGCCGCGATGCACGGCCGCCAGGAAGGTCGCGACCTCAGCGTAGTGTCCGGCCCGCAGGGCCGCGACGAGATCAGCGGCGGCCGCGGGGGGGCCGAGGAGGCCCGGCGCAAGGAACTCGACCTTTCCCGGATCGACGAGCAGCAGGCATTCCTCGATCCGCGCCGGATCGACGCGCAGTCGCGCGACGCTGGGGGCGCCGTCGCCCGCCGCCAGCAGCAGGTGGGCGCCGCCGAAGGCGGCGGCGTGGAGGTCGCTCTCGGCCGCTTCGCCTCCGAGGTCGGCCTCGACGACGGCGGCCCTGCGGATGACTTCGATCCCGTCCAGGCCGGGCTCCAGCGCCGCTGCCAGAGCGAGGCTCAAGGCCGCTCCCGTCCCGAGACCCACGTCCCCGGGAACACGCTCCTGGGTCACGATGCGCACGCCCGAAACGACGCCGGCCGCGGCCAGGGCCCGCGCTGCCCGACCGACGGGTCCGGCCGCCCCGGGAATCCCGGCCAGGTCCGGAGCGGCGACTCTCTGCAGCGTGTCCTTCGAGTGGATCTCGACCCCGCCGAGGCTCCGTTCGACTCGACACCACACCCGGCGATCGAGGGCGAAGGCCAAACGCAGGGGTCCGCTCGCGCCGGGACCGGCCGGCCCGCCGAGCAGCTCGAGCCGACTGGGCGCCGTCGCCTCGACGAGCGAGATCACGATGTTCTCCTCGTCTTCGGCCGCGCCGCCTTCATGGGGAGCGGGATTCTACCTCCGAAGCCCGCAGCCCCCATGGCTGCTACCATCGTCGGATGAGTTGCCCCCGCTGCGGACAGACGAGCGGGGACGCTCCGGCCTGTCCCCGGTGCGGCGTGATATTCGCCAAGCTCCACCCACCCGCGGCGCGCCGAACTGCCGTGGCCGCCTCGGCCCCGGCCGTGCCTTCGCGCGGCGGCCGCTCCTGGCCTCTCCTGACCCTCGCCTTCGCGGCACTGGCGGCGGCGCTCTTCTTCCTCCGGCCCCCGATGCGGAGTGCGACCGGGCCTCCTGCCCCGTCGCCATCGGGCTCGACGGCCACCCTCCAGCTGGAGGCCGCGCCGCCTCCTCTCATGGGCCCCGTGCCCGTGGCCCCGCCACTTCCAGAGGTCCTCCCGGAGCCCGCATCGACCTTGCCCGATGCGGATGCGGAGACGCTGGTGCTCCTGGGCGGCAAGGTCCAAGCCCGGGTCCGCATCTCCGATTCCGACCTCGAATCCGGCGAAGTGCTGCTGCGGCGCTACCCCGGCGAGCCCGCCGCCAAGGCGCTCGTCGAGGCCCTCTTGATCGCGGTGGGCAGCCAGGATCGGCTCGGCCGCCGACCCGCCCAGGCCGCCGCTCGCTTCCGGCGCCTCGTCGAGCTGCGCCCCCAGGTCGTCGGGGCCCATTCCGCCCTCGTCACCGTGCTTCTCGAAGCCTCCGACTGGCCGGGCGCCGAGGCCGCGGCACGCGACCTCCTGGCCCTGGATCCGAGGCACCCCGAAGGGCTCCGCGCCCTCGGCTTTGCCCTCATGCGCCAGGACCGGGCCCCGGAGGCGCTCGAAGCCCTGCGCTCGTCCCTCGAAGCCCGCGACGATCCGGCGACGCGTGAGCTCTTCGAGCGCGTGCAGAAGTCCCTGATGGACGAGCGAGGGATGACCGAGCAGCGCCTCGCCCACTTCAACGTGCGCTACGACGGGGAGGCGCACGACGACGTGGGCCGCGAGATCCTGCGGGCCCTGGAGCGCCATCACGCCACCTTGTCGCGCACGTTCGATCACCAGCCGGCCGCCACCGTGCCGGTGGTGCTCTACTCCGAGCAGAGCTACTTCGACGCCACCGGCGCGCCCTTCTGGTCCGGAGGGCAGTACAGCCATTTCGACGGACGCATCACCATTCCCATCGGAGGCCTGAGCTCGGCCCTCACTCCTTCCCTCGACCACGTGCTGGTCCACGAGGTCACCCATGCCTTCGTCCACGACCTCTCGCGCGGCATCGCCCCCCGCGACCTCCACGAAGGCCTCGCGCAGTACTCCGAAGGCAAGCGGGTGGAGGCCGAGCTAGGCTCTCCGGGCATGACCGCGCTCGCCGAGGGGCGGATGCCGGAGGTCATGGGTTTCTACTTCGCCTCCCTCGCCTTCGTCGAGCAGCTGATGGCTGAGCGGGGGCAGGGCGGCGTCAACGACGTGCTTCGCCGGATGGGCGAGACGGGGAGCGTCGACGAGGCGTTTCGGCGGGTCTATGGCCACAGCCACGAAGACGCGGCCCGGGCCTGGGGCGACCGCATCCGGCTACAGCACGCGCGCTAACGTCCGGACTATTCATGAGGCCGGTCGGGGTTCCTCATGAATAGTCCGAAATGCCGTTGCCCGGGCCTTCGCTCGAGTTCCCGCGGCCCCGGAATGAACCTCGCTACCGGAACTTCAAAACGAACGGGAGGCGCGCCGCGGGGACGCCTTCCCCGATGACGCGGGCCAGGGCGAGGGCAGAGCGCACGTCCGGCGGCAAGAGGCGCGACTCGACCCCCTCTTCCTGCCGTTCGAGCACGGTCTGGAAGAAGCTCTTCTTCTCGGGCAGGACCATGATGGCCACCTCCTGGTCCTTGCCGATCTTCGCGCGCTCCTTGGCCAGCGCCACCGCCACGTCCAGACCGCCCAGGCGGTCGACGAGGCCGATCTCCTTCGCCTCCGCCCCGGTCCAGACGCGCCCCTGGGCCACGGCGTGGATCTCGTCGTACGTCTTGCCGCGGCCTTCCGCCGCCTTGCGTACGAACTCCCGGTAGAACGTGGTCATCAGCCTTCGGAACGTAGCTCGCTCCTCGTCCGTCCACGCCCGGTAGGAGCTGAAGAGCGCGGCGTTGCGGCCCCGGGTGACGATCTCCTTGCTGAGGCCCAGCTTGTCGTAGAGCCCCCGCAGGCTGATCTTCCCCCCAAAAACGCCGATCGAGCCTGTGATCGTTCCTGGTTGGGCCACGATGGCGTCGCCGCCCATGGCCAGGTAGTAGCCCCCTGACGCGGCCACGTCCCCCATCGACATGATCACCGGCTTCGCCTTGCGGGCGAGCGTCACCTCCCGCCACATGACGTCCGAGGCGGTGCCCGATCCCCCAGGGCTGTCGATGCGGAGGACGATCGCCCGCACCGAGGAGTCCTTCCGCGCCTGTCGGATGGCCCGCGCGACCGTGTCCGAGCCCACGAAGTCGCCGGCGAATCCCGACTGGCTTTCGCCGGAGACGATGTCCCCCACGGCGTAGATCAAGGCGAGCTTGGGACGGCCGTCGAAGCTGAAACCCCGCGAGCTCCTCACGTAGCGGCCCGCGGTGACCCGTTCCGCGCCCTTCAACCGGCTGTCCAACTCGTCCTGATAGATGAGCTCGTCCACAAGTCCCGCCTCGAGCGCGCGCGCGCCGTCGTAGGGGCCGTCGTCGACGAGGGCCTGGACCTCTTCCGCGGTCTTCCCCCGGCTGGCCGCGATCGCGCTCTCGAACTGCCCGAAGAGGCTGTCGAGGAGCGCCTCCATTTGCTCGCGGTGCGGCTCCGTGAAGCCCGTCTCCGTGAGCTGGTTCGGCGCGTTCTTGTACTTGCCCACGCCCTCGAACTGCGCCTCGACCCCGAGCTTGTCGAGCGCGCCCTTGAAGAAGGTCACCTCGGCGGCCAGCCCCGACACGTCGAGAATGGCGGTGGGCACCGCGTAGATCTTGCTGCACGCGGTC
>Ga0209640_10004102_pt1 | contig 12818 bp, 12 predicted proteins | sample RifCSP10_1_FD_184018 | JGI IMG/M metagenome (GOLD analysis project Ga0209640, IMG submission 184018) | Soil microbial communities from Rifle, Colorado - Rifle CSP2_sed 10_1 (SPAdes) (version 2) | ecosystem: Environmental > Terrestrial > Deep subsurface > Rock core/Sediment | place: Rifle... | reverse complement strand
CCCCGCCCGCTCACGCGGGCACCCCTCCTCAGGCAGGAGGGGAATTCATTCTGTCTAGGGGATATCCAATATGACGTGGCCGATCTTTTTCCCGGATTCTACCGTTTCGTGGGCGGCGGCGGCTTCGGCGAGCGGAAAGCGCGCGGCGATCGCGAACTGAGGGCGGCCTCCAGCGGTCCAGTGCGCGATATCGGCGATGGCCTTGCGCTTGGCAGCGTCGGGCATGGTGTAGACGAACACCATGCGCACCGTGACGTTGCGGCTCCGCAGGCGCGACGGCAGGACGCTGTCCTGCACGGCCGCGGCCGCGTAAGTCGCGATCACCGCCGCGGGCCGCAGCACCCTCTCGTAAGCCGGCAGGTTGACCGCGAGATCAACATCGATCACGCGGTCCACGCCGTTGCCCCCGGTCAGAGCATCGATGCGCTCGGCGACGTTCTCGGTGCGGTAGTCGATGGTGGCATGCGCGCCGCCCTTTCTGGCATGCGCGGCCTTCTCGGGCGAACTGACGGTAGCGATGACACGCGCGCCGGCCCAGCGCGCGAGCTGCACCGCGTAATGCCCGACCACCCCGGCGCCCCCCGTCACGAGCACGGTCATTCCGCGTATCGGCCCGTCGGCGAACAGGCAACGGTGCGCGGTCATGACCGGAATGCCGAGACACGCGCCCTGCTCATACGACACCTTGCCCGCCAGCGGCAACGCCTGGGCGGCGGGCAGCGCGATGTACTGTGCCGACGTGCCCGAGGGCCGCTGCCATTGACCGTTGTAGACCCAGACGCGCTGGCCCAGCCGCCGCCGCGGGACGCCGGGACCGACGCGGTCGATCTCGCCCGCCCCGTCGCTGTTCGGGATCACCCGTGGGGGAATCACCGGGCGGCTGCCGGCGCGCGCCTTGACGTCCGAGGGGTTGACTGCCGACGCGCGCAGGCGCACGCGCACTTCACCCCTGCCGGGAACCGGGTCGGGCTGCTCTCCGACTCGCAAAACTTCGCGCGCGGCGCCGTGCTTCTCGTACCAGGCGGCGAGCATTCAGCGTTTGGGCGCGCCGAGCTGCGCCGCCATCCAGTCGGCGGTCTGGTCGCGGTAGCAGTACCACAGGTTGTTCACGACGTGATTGCCGCCTTCGACGATCGAGAGCACGCACGGACCCGAAACCTCTGCCGCGAGCTCTTTCGCCGCGTCGGCCGGAGTCAGGCGGTCCTTCGTTCCGGCGACGATGTAGATCGGGCAGGTGATGTTCTTCGCGATGCCCTTCAACGAGACGCGCAGCGCGACCTTGCCGGCCTCTTCCAGGTTCGCGCTCTTGGACCGCACGCGAAACGCCTCGACGTTCATCACCGGGCGCCCCTCGAAGCTCGCCGAGCGCTGGTAGGGGCCGGAGAGCGCGACGCACGCCTTGATGCGCTTGTCGAAGGCCGCCGCGCGCGGCGCGTAGTAGCCGCCGAAGGACACGCCCCAGATGCCGACGCGACCGGAGTCGAGGTCCGTGCGCGTCTCGACGAAATCGATGACCGCCTTGGCCGGCTTCTCGTACTCGGGGAGAATCGCGAAATCGTACTCGGCCTCGCCCTGCCCCGGCCCGTCGAAGGCGAGCGTCGCGAGCCCGCGCTTGAGGAATCGTTTCTCGTAGTCGTCCATCTCCTCCTTGGTCGAGTCGAGCCCCATGCACATGACGACGACCGGCGGCTTCGCCGCGCCGCGCGGCTTGCGCAGGATCCCATAGAGATGCTTTCCTTCGTAGGGAATCGCAACGCGCTCCCCGGGCGGATCGAGCAGCGGCAGCGCCTTGTTGCGGCACTCCACAGCCTTCCGGTGCGCCTGCTTCATCTGCTCGAGGTCGTTCACGAACAGGAACTTGCCGAAGTGGTAGCACAGAGCCGCGCGCGTGTAGTGCTCGCCCGCCGAGAGCTTGAAACCGTCCTTCAGCGCCTGCTCGCCGAGCGCCTCGTGGATCGCCGCGCGCGCGCTCCACGCCGCGCACCAGTCCTCCCAGCGGTCGCAGCCCGCCGTCACCTCCTGGAAATCCGTGAGCGGCACGCCGTTCGCAACGAAGCGCGGCGCCCAGTGCGATATGGCGGCCTCGACGCGCTTGTCTTTGGACTTTCCCGCGGTGGTATCCATTTTTACGGTTACACCGGCGTGACGCTGAGCTGCCGCGCCATCCAGTCCGCGGACTGTGACCGATACCGGTACACCCGGTTGTTGGCGACATGATTGCCGTCCTCGAGAAAACAGCGCACCACCGGCCCGGACGCCGCCGCTGCAAGCCGCTCGCCTTCCTCCCACGGCACGATGCCGTCCTGCTTGCCGGCGACGATGAAGAGCGGGCAGGTGATGTTCTTCGCCACGCTCTTCAGGGTCAGCGTCGCGGCGCGGCTGCGCGCTTCCCCCGGGGTCCGGCTCCGGGAGCGGACTTGGAATGTATTGCGGGTAAGCTCGGGCAGCTTGTCAAAGTATTCCACCCACTCGAACGGCCCCGAGAGCACGATGCACGCCTTGACGCGCTTCTCGAAAGCGGCCGCGCGTGGCGCGTAATAACCGCCCAGCGAGACGCCCCACAGGCCGGTGCGCGTGGCGTCGAGATCGCCGCGGCTCCCGACGTAATCCAGCACGGCATTGATCGCGACCTCGTAATCGCCGCGGATCGCAAAGTCGTATTCCCCTTCGCCCTGCCCGGGCCCGTCGAAAGTGAGGGTCGCGATACCGCGCGCGAGGAAGACGCCCTCGTTGACATCCATTTCCTCCTTCGTCGAGTCGAGGCCCATGCACATGACGAGGACGGGGGGCTTCGCCACGCCGCGCGGCTTGCGGAGGTTGCCGTAGAGCTGCTTGCCCTCGTAGGGAATCGCCACGCGCTCGCCCGGCGGATCGAGCAGCGGCAGCGCGAGATTGCGGCATTCGACGGCCTTGCGGTGCGCGGCCTTCATCTGCTCGTAGTCGATGACGAAAACGAACTTGGAGAAGTGGTAGCACACCGCGGCGCGCGTCAGGTGCTCTCCGGCGGAAAGCCGGTATCCGTCCGCCAGGCTCCTGCGCCCGAGCTCCTCATGGACCGCCGCGCGCGCGCACCAGGCGCGGCACCAGTCCTCCCAGCGCTCGACGCCTGCGGTCACTTCCTCGAAATCGGTCAGCGGCACTCCGTTCGACACGAAGCGCGGCGCCCAGTGCGCGATCGCAGACTGTACCCTGGCGTCCGGCATGGGAAGCGATTGAACGGGGTTACCAAGCAGGAGGAAATCCCGGAGATTCTAGCAATATTCAAAGCGGTTTGCGCATAAACTGTCGCTTTCCGGCGCACCCTTGCGATGGATATCTCGTTCATCTCGGCCCTCGTGATCCTGCTGCTGGTGATGGACCCGGTCGGGAACATCCCGTTGTTCGTCTCGGCGCTGCGGAATGTCGAGCCGGCGCGGCGCGCCCGGGTCATCCTGCGCGAGTGCGCCATCGCCCTGGCCGTGCTGCTGGCATTCGTCTTCTTTGGCGGAACCATCCTTGGCGTTCTCAGCCTCTCCGACGCCTCGCTCACCCTCGCCGGCGGCCTCATCCTGTTCCTGATCGCGCTGCGGATGATCTTCCGGCACCCGGAGGGCGTGTTCGGGGAGGGCGCAGGAGGGGAGCCGTTCATCGTGCCGCTCGCCACGCCCGCGATCGCGGGGCCGGCCGCCATTGCGACCGTGATGCTGCTGGTTACGCGGGCGCCGGAACGCGTGCTCGAATGGTGCGTTGTCGTCACCATTGCATTGCTGGTGTCGGCGGGGGTGCTGACGGCCGGCGAGCGCATCGCCAATCTCGCGGGCGAGCAGGCGCTGCTTGCCTTCGAGCGGCTGATGGGCCTCATCCTCACCGCCATCGCGGTCGAGATGCTGTTAAGCGGCATCGAGGGCTTCATTCGCGGCCTGTGACCACGGGTCGCTAAGGGCGCAGCTCCGGGCAGCGGATTGGAGCGGGTCCTAACGCCCAATTCTGACGGCCCGGGCCGTTACCTGGCCCGGTAGGAAGCCGCGCGGCAGGGATGCCGCAACTCCTTGTATATTCAGGCGCCGGGAATGAATTCCGGTGCTTTGGTCGGGAAGCACTCCCGCGCGTCAGGGAGCGCCTGTAAACAATTCACAATTTTTGTGGATAACGTTGTGGGTAACCGCGGCGGACTGCCGTGCATCCGGCGTAACCACGTGGTCGTGTCTGGTTTGCTCAAAAATTCATCAAAACGGCGAGCGGTAAGCGGTCGCCGGTAAGCGACAGCTTGGTTGCAACTGTGAAAAAGTTCCACGGGTCACTGCTCACCGCTCATTGCGTACCGCTCATCGCTTGAGAATGCGCAACAAGTTGTAGAAATCATCGGTCCAGATCCGGAAATCCGGGCGCGGCGGCAGCGGCTCGGCGACGGACTGGATCGGCTCGGCCGCCAGCAATCGCGCGTTTCGCGTGACGATGATCTGGTCCGTATCCGAGACCCAGTAGTCCGCTCCTTCGTCGCTCTCGGCAACATCCGACACCAGCACCGCGGTCAGGTCGAACGACGCGGCCAGGCGCTCGACCACCGGCGCGATGTCGACGAAGCGGTTGGTCGCCTGGAACACGATCACGCCGTCCGGCTTCAAATGGCGCAGGTATGCCGCCATCGCCTCGCGCGTGATGAGGTGCATCGGAATGGAGTCCCCGGAGAAGGCATCGACGGCGAGAACATCGTAGTTCTGGGGGGGTTCCCGCTCGAGCGAGAGCCGGCCGTCCCCCAGGACGATGTCCACCTGCGCCGGGCTGTCGCGGAGATAGGTGAATTCCGAGACCGCGACGGCGGCGACCTGGGGATCGATCTCGTAGAACCGGAACGCGTCCCCCGCCCGGGCGTAGGCCGCGAGCGCGCCCGCCCCGAGGCCGATCACGCCGACGCGCCGCGGGGCGTCGGGCAGGCTCGCGAAGACGCGGCCGTAGCCGCTGGTCGGAGCGAAGTAGCTGGTGGGCCGGCCGCGCAGCGCGGCCTCGAGCAGCTGCCCGCCGTGATTGATGCCGCCGTGGTACATCGCTCGGAACGCCACCGGCGTCGCGTAGTCGCGCGTGCGCACCACGCCGTAGAAGTTGCGCACGATGACGCGGGTATTCTTCAGGTACTCGGTCACACCCGCCACGGTGAATGCGGCGGTCGCGACGACCACTGCCAGCGTGGCGGCGGCAAGCCACCAGCGGCCGGCCAGCGTGCGGTGGTAAAGGAGCGCCGCGCACGCCGTGAGCGCGATCCCGAGCTCGTAATAGCCGGAGAGCAGGATCGGCGCCGCGACGCCGACCAGCAGCGCGCCGATCGCGCCGCCGATGGATACCATGAGGTAGAACGTCGTCAGGTGGCGCGGCGCGGGCTTGAGCAGGGTGAGCTCGCCGTGGCAGAACATGCAGCACACGAACAGCCCCGCGGCGTAGAGCGGCGCCGCAGTCCACAGCTCGAGCGAGTCGGAATACCACGCCATTACCGGGAGCAGCACCGCCGCGAGCGCGATGAATACCCCCCGGTGGTACCAGCGCGGATGGTCGAAGCACAGGATGAAGGTCAGGAGGTAGATCGAGAGCGGCACCACCCACAGGAAGGGGATCGAGGCGATGTTCTGCGTCAGGTGGTTGGTGACCGCGAGCAGCAGGGACGAGCCCATCGCCGAGAGCGCGATCCAGAGCAGCCGGTCACCGATGGCGGGCGCAGGTTCTCCGGCGCCGCCCGCATGCGCGGCCGGCGCAGAGGCCGGGGCGGGACCCCGCGTGCTCAGTAACGCGGTCGCGCCGCACAGCAGAACGAACACGCAATAAGCGGACGACCACAGCCACGATTGCGCGAGGAGCGGCACGAACGGCTCGATCAGCACCGGGTAGGAGAGCAGGGCCATCAACGACGCGAAGTTCGACAGCGCGAACAGCCGGTACGGCACCGCATGCCGGAAGCGCTGCCAGAACCACGCCTGCACCAGGGGGCTCGTGGTCGAGAGCAGGAAGTACGGCAGGCCGATGGTCGCTCCCAGCAGGCCCAGTATCATCAGGGTGGGCTCGCCGCCCTCTTCGCCCGGTTTCCACTGCGCGCCCGGAATGATGGGCAGGATCAGCAGGCTCAGCGCGAGCAGCGCGATGTGCAGCCACGCCTGCCTGCGCGGGGCGAGGAAGCGCGTCGTCCAGTCGGAATAGGCGTAGCCGAAGAGCAGCGCCGACTGGAAGAAGACCAGGCAGGTCGCCCACACCGCGGCCGCACCGCCGAACCACGGCAGGATCTGCTTGGCAATGACGGGCTGGACCAGGAACAGCAGGAACGCGCTGAGGAAGATCGTCGCGGCGTGAAGCAGCATGGGGCAAATAACGCTCGAAAAGGGCGGAAGTGTACCGCAACAGGTGCCCAGAACGATGAAGCTTCCGCCTTGCGGTCAGGGCGCAGCCCTGGTGGCGCGCCACTTGCGGTCGCCGCGTGGCGCCGAGCCGTCGCCACGCGCGATGCCCTCCATCATGTTTGCGCTCACCCTGCCCTCGAAGCGCACGCGGTGGGCGTAGTCTCCATCGTCGACGAGCGTGAACGCGATGCGGCCGCCCTCGAGCCACGCATCGCGCACGGTCACCGGCCGGTCGAGCCCGCGCGCCGCCGCCTCGATTTCCTGGTACTTCTGCGTGATCTCGATATCGAATGACTCCGCGCCGTGTAGCGCCGGCGCCCGCACCTGCCAGCGCCCGGCGACCCGCGCCGGAACGATCCAGAGGTACACCACGCTGCCCGAGCCGCGCACGTTCACCTGGAGGTCGGCCTGCCAGTCGCCCATGTCAAAATCGTGCGACACCACGCGCGTGCCCGGCTTCAATTCGGCAAGCAGGCGCGGCCGCAGCTCGAGGTTGACCACCGGCAGCAGGTACATCGTCACCACGGTAGCCTCGGCGATCGGGGTGAAGTAGAGGTTCTTCTGGAAAAACTGGACGCGGGCGGAGACGCCGGCGGCCTTCGCATTCTCCGTCCCCTCCTTCACGCGCTCGGGATTGATGTCCACCCCGAAACCGCGCGCGCCGTGCCGCCGCGCCGCCGTGATCAGGATGCGCCCGTCACCGGAGCCGAGATCGATGACGAAATCGTTCGGACCGACGTTCGCCACGCGCAGCATGGCCTCCACGGTCGCCTGCGGGGTGGGCACGAAGGGGACGTCGAGCCGGGGAGGTCTGGGCGACTGGGCGGGCAACGGAGCCGCCACGCACAGGGCCGCGAGCAGGGCCGGCAACCAGCGCGAATGCCGATGGATGGTCAAGCTGTCCTCCGGCCGACATAAAGGCCGGCCAAGAATACCGGCATACGGCGGCCACCGTGCAATAGATCACACGTATGTCCCGCCGGTGTCGAAATCTCGATGGTGGTTGAGCTGCCAGGAGTGACGTTGCTGGGCACACGACGTACCACCGGCACCAAATAATACCGGTCACGCGCCCGGTTATCCGAATCTAATCTAGTACATTCAATTAGTTAGCGGTATAACTCGGGTCTGACGAGCCGATTGGCATGGAACCTGCGTAGCTATGGGCGGAACCCGAACATGGATGTGGAGGATGCAATGGTGATCAACATTAATGAATTCCGTAAGGCCAAGGCGGCGAAGACGACCTCGAGCGCTGCCTCTGCCCAACGCGACGGCGATTTGCTGTGCGTGAACTGGAGCCCGGCGTATGCGGTCGTCGCCCTCACCTGCTACCAGACCCCGCAGGAAATGAGCCCGCAGCTGCCGGATGAATTCGACCGCATCGACATGACGGCGTTCATGGGACGCCTGCGCGCGCTGTCGAGCCAGATCTAGAACACCGTCTCCCCCCGGAGGCGGGCCGTGCCCACGTGGCCGGCCCGCTTTTTTTTCTTCTCGTTACCGGCCCCCCGGACTGAAACGGCGCCGCTCGCGCAAGCGCGTCCAGCGCACGGGCTTGAGCGCCCGCGGCAAATACAGCGGATGAGCGGGCTCGCCGGTGCCATTGATGCGCAGCGCGTGCACCCTCACCCCCGCGCGTTCGAGCAGCCGCAACACCGCGTCCGCGCGTCCCAGGTGCGCGCCATGGTTACCCCACGCGCACACCACGATCGCCGCCTCGCGCGCCGCGCGCACGATCGCCCGATCGTTTGCCGGCCCCACCGGATCGCGCGCCGCCTTCAGCTGCGCCGGGTCGGTCGCGCGCCAGGCGAACGCGTTGGTCACGACGAGCACCCCGTATCCCCAGCGCTCAGCATAGTCGCGCGCCCGCGAGCAGGTCGGATCGAGCTTCACCTCGTCCGCGGTGCTCGGATTCAGCATCAGGAAATTCGCCACAGACCCGGCACGGTCCCAGCGGCGCCACAGCAGGTAGCGCCACCGGCGGCAGGGAGAAAACGCCGCGCCGGAATCACTCGCTACTATCAAGTAAGCCGTGGCTCTCGGACTGAGGCCATCGTTCCGGCGAAATAACCGGCCAGTCTCTAGTCTTTCGCCGGGATCGCGTCGACGTTGCGGTCGATTCGCAGCATCAAAGGCCCGCCGGTCGCGACCACCGGGGTCTCAGGCTGCGGTGCGCGCGTGAGCGCGTAGAAGCCGGCGCCTGCCGCGACGGCGACCAGGACCGCGGCCGCCGCGCGCGGCCAGCGCTTCGGGCGCAGCGCCGCGACCGCGCGCTTCGCCTCTTCGCGGTTCTGGGCGGCGTGGTGCGCCCGCTCCTGGGTGAACAGGCGCTCCGTCGCCAGCCTTGCCACCCGGAATTCCTGCTCTTCGCGAACACGCGCCGCTTCGAGCAGTTCAGTCTCTGCGTCCGCCAGGGCCTGCGCAGTCGCGCGCAGCGACTCCTCCGCCTCCGCACGCTCTGCCGCCGCTGCGGCAGCCCGCTGCTCGGCCTCGATCTGCGCGTTGACCTCGACGATCGCTTTCGCCTTCGCTTCCTCGCTCTGGCGCACAGCGAGGGTTGCGGCGACCTCCGCCTCGCGCCGAGCCTGCGCGGCGCGCTTCAGCTCCGGCGCCGTCGCCTGCTGCTCGCGCGCGATACGAATCGCCTCGGCTTCCGTTTCGAGCCGGGCCTCGGCTGCGCGGCGCGCCTCGTTCTCCGCGGCGATGCGCTGCTGCGCGGCCTGTAGCGCACGCGCCTCGGTCTCGCCGCGCTCACGTACCTTCTGCGCCGCAGATTCCTCCAGAGCGCGCCGCGCCTCGGCTTGGGCGATCGCCTTCCGTTCCATCTCGGCACGCGCGTTTGCTTCCGCGATCGCGCGCTGCTCGGCCTGATGGCGATCCTCCAGGAGCCGCGCCGCCTCGGCCTCCGCGCGGGCGCGCGCATGGGCGCGATTGGCAGCCTGGGCCTCGGCACTTTCGCGTTCTTTCGCCGCTTTCAGCGCCTTCGCGTCCGCCGCCGCATTCTCCTCGGCGGCGGCACGCGCCTTCTCCTCGGCCTGGGTGCGTGCCTGCGCGATCTTCGTCGCTTCCTCGTCGAGCGCACGACGCTGGTCGGCGAGCGCAGTGGCCTTGCGCTCCGCCGTCACCCGCGCCATCGCCTGTGCAAGCGCGGCCTGTTCCACGTCGCGATGCTCCTGCGCGGCGCGCTGTGCGTCGGTCTCGGCGGCAACACGCGCATCGGCCTCGCGCTTGAGCTTGTCCTCGAGCGCCTTGTGCTCGCGCGCCGACTCGAGGGCCCGGCGCTCGGCCTGGGCCTTTTCGCGGGCCAGACGGCGCGCTTGCTCCTCCGCCGCGAAGCGCTCGCGCATGGACGCCGTCGCCTGCGCCTCGGCCTCGGACCGCTCGCGCGCGTAGCGCTCGGCCTCTTCTTCCTGGAGCCTGCGCTTCTCGGCGAGTCCCGCCGCCTTGCGCTCCGCCTCCTCCCGTGCCTGCGCCTCCGCCAGCGCGCGGGCCTCGGCCTGGTGGCGCTCCGCCGAGACGCGCGCCGCCTTCGCCTCGGCGTCGGCCCGAGCATGCGCGATGCGCCGCAACTCCGCCTCCGCCGCCTGGCGCTCGCGTGCGAGATTGATGGCGCGCCGCTCCTCGGCGCCCAGCGCCCGGAATGTCGCCTCGGAGCCGCGCTCGGTTTCAATCCGGTTGCGCAGCTCGGCGAGCCTGTCGATCGCGGCCTCCATGTCCTGGACCGCGGACGAGCGGGGCGTGTCAGCCGGGCGCTGCTTCTGGCGCTGTTCTTCCGCCTGCCTCAACTGGTCCATTAGTTTGCTCATAACGCCACAGTAGATTACAGCAAGTCACGAATAACCGTGACGGATGACGCGCGGCTGGGCAAGCCGAAGAATGAGGGATGGAAACCCCCGGCTCACCTTTCTTCCGTCATCCGTGTCCCCAGGAGCTCCTTGATCCTGGGCTCGGGCCGCCAATAGTTCGGCCCTTTCAGGAACTTGCCGTTCGCGTCGTAGATCGGCTTGCCGTCGGCGCCGAGCTTGCTCTCGTTGCTGTCCATGATGACGTCCAGCACCTCTTCCAGCGGCAGGCCGTACTTCAGCGCCTCCGACCGGCAGTAGACGATGATGTCGCCCAGCAGGTCCGCGAGGGCGACCGCGATGTCGATGGGATCGTCGCCGTTTCTCGCAAGCCTCGATATCTCGTCGATCTCGTGCACCTCGTCGAGCAACGTCGCCTTGAATCTGACCAGCCGATCCGCGATGTCCGCGGGCAGCGTCGGCCGGTCGTGGGCGGGAAGCTTGTACATCGCATTCATCGCGGCGATGCGCTCGGGAAATGGCTTCTTCATTGAAGAGTTCCCATTGGAATGGCGCTTACCTCACCAAAACAAGAATGGCGAGCCCAACCACCGCCAGGGCCATGATGAGGGAGACTACGAGCAGCAAACGCGTCCGCACGCGCAGGACGTCCACGGCTTCGATCAAGCGGCCGTTCTGCTCGGCAAGCCGGGTGACAAGCTCGGAAGCGGCGGTCAACTCCTTGCGCAGCTCCTCGATCTGCGCTTCGAGGGCACGCTGCCTCGCTTCCGGCCCCTGGCCGATGGCCCGCGGGGCGTCCTGCTTCGTGACCGCGGCCCAGAGCTTCTGCGCGCCCTTCACGACCGTCGGCGCGGCGGCAATCAGCTCGGCCCAGGGAATGACTTTGAACGCGGTAATCCAGCCGGCCATGTCAGGCGGCAGGCCGCTTCTGCCAGTCTTCCCGGCGGAAGCGCTTGCGGCGGGCGGCGGCCGGCTGCTCGCCGGCGAGGTGCTCGCGGATCCGCTCGCTTACCGTCTCGCGGATGCTGAGCGGCAGCGGCTGCGCCGCCACTTCGAAGCGCGCCACGATCTTGTCGGCCCCGGCCGGCTTGGCCGGCCCAGCGCCGTCGTGGAAAAAGCCGCCCGTGCGGTGCCATACCAGCGCCCGCTCGCTCGCGCCGATCCCGTAGCAGAGCTGGAACAACGTGATATCCCCCTCGTCGGTCTGCCACACGAAGAGATCGAAATACTCATTGTGGAACCAGCGCCGGCGAGTGCGGGGCTCGTCGGTTATTCCCTCGATTTCGCGCAACATGGCCTTTGTCCTCCGGGAGCGTATATGAGTATAGACATATGCCGCGGCGCCCGGGTTCGTGGCGCCGCGCACTCAGGCGAGCGCGGCGAGCACCCGCTCGCGCGTGAACGGCATGTCGCGCAGCCGCACTCCCATGGCATTGTGGATCGCGTTCGCGATTGCCGCGACCGTCGGGCCCTGGGCGCCCTCGCCCGCCCCGAGCGGAGGCTCGCCAGGCCGGTTGACGATCGTCACCTCCACCGGCGGCGACTCCTCGAAGGTGAGGATCGGGTAATCGCTCCAGCTGCCGGTCAGGATGCGGCTGCGATCGTACTGCACCGCTTCCTTGAGCGCCCAGCTGACGGTCTGGATGATGCCGCCCTCGGTCTGGTTGACGAGGCCGTCGGGGTTGATGACGAGCCCGGCGTCGATCGCGGCCCAGACGCGCTTGACCAAAATCTCGTTGCCGGCCTCCACTTCCACGATGACCGCAACATAGCAGGCGCCGTTCTTGTAGCGCGCGAAGCCGACGCCGCGGCCGCGGGTCCCGTCGCCTTTTTCTCGCTTGCGCCATCCCGCTTTTGCCGCGACCGTCTCGATCACGGCGCGCGCGCGCGGGTCCTTGAGGTGGCGCAGGCGGAACTCGACCGGGTCGGCGCCGGCGGCCGCCGCGAGCTCGTCCATGAACGACTCGATCGCGAACACGTTGGCGGTCGCGCCGAGCGCGCGCAGCGCGGACACCCGCACCGGCATGCGATTCACCAGGCGGTTGGTGACGCGCTCGTTGGGAAACTCGTAGATCGGGATCGCGTTGCGGTGGCTGCCGCCTCCCGGCAACGGCGGATTGCGCGGGGGCGAGGCCTTGAACGGCTGCGCGAGGTGCCACGCCGCAATCAGGTTGACGCCTCCGAGGCCGTTGGGACGCGTGCTGTGCGAGTTGCTCCAGATGTCCTCGGTCCAGCCGACGATCCCGCCCTCGCGGTCGAGCTCGGCCTTCAGCTTGACGACCATGGCCGGGCCGTACGGCTCCCACTGGAATTCGTCATCGCGCATCCACTGCACGCGCACCGGCCGGCCGGGCACCGCGCGCGCGAGCAGCGCCGCGTCGAGCGCGGCATCGTCCGCCCCGTTGTGGCCATAGCAGCCCGCGCCGTCCATGTGGATCACCGCGATGTCGTTCTCCTTGACCCCGAGCACGGGGGCAAGGTCGCGGCGCAGTGGATAGATCCCCTGGCTGTGCGTCCACACCGTGTAGCGGCCATTCTCGCAGCGCGCGACGGCGCAGGATGGACCGAGGGCCGCGTGCGCGGTGTAGGGCCGCGTGTACTCCGCCTCGAGCGTCTTCGCAGCGCGTGCCGCAGCGGCGGCGTCGTGCTTCTC